>Ga0315279_10007798_pt1 | contig 13130 bp, 11 predicted proteins | sample YL17G06_20_MG_FD_203694 | JGI IMG/M metagenome (GOLD analysis project Ga0315279, IMG submission 203694) | Sediment microbial communities from Yellowstone Lake, YNP, Wyoming, USA - YL17G06_20 | ecosystem: Environmental > Aquatic > Freshwater > Lake > Sediment | place: USA: Wyoming | collected... | reverse complement strand
GTAGGTGAAATAGCTCAGTTGCCACCGCCGGAAGGTGAGGAGCAACCGAGAGCAGTAGCATTAGGTCCCAGGTTTCAAGCGTCAGTATGGATACCTCCAGGCTCTACCTGTGTTATCCGTAGCTTGGAGGAAGTTCATATGCCTAAAGATATGAAGGGTCGCTTGGCGCTACGAGCTTTCCATGCTAGAAGATTGATTTTCTTCCCGGGAGGCATCGTAGACCCCGGTTACAATGATTACCTCTTCTTACCAATAGCTAACCTCGGAGACGTTCCTGTTGAGTTAAAATATGGGGAAGCCCTTATTACAGCAGAGTTCGTTAAGTTAAGTAAAGAGGCAGGACCTTACGAGCCTAGCAAGGAGGCACCATCCAAGGCAGCTGCACTTCCAGTCCTATTTGATAGAGTGAAGCTTTCTAAAGAAGTGCAACAGCAAGGCGAGACCATCCGTGAGATAGAGAGAAGGTTGGGCACAAGTGAGATTCAGATGGCTGCTAGCCAACTAATCCTAAATTTGGTGGTCCTTGCCGCCGTAGCGGGTGGAGCAGCTGCAGCAATTTGGGTTTTGTTCCCAACCCTCCCTTTCCCCTTGAATGCAGTGGCAGTAGTCGTGGGTGCAGCAGTCGGTGTAATAGCCCTTGTGACTCTAGTTAAGGTAGTATTTCGCACTAGGCAGAAGTAAAAAACACTCTCAGGATAGTCTTGACTCACTCATTAACCATGCCGCTACTCAGGGGCTGAAGCCTGACCTGACGGTTCTGCTGGATATAGCACCTGAGATTGGACTTGCCTGTATTAAGACGAAGAGGCAGGACCGCTTTGAGCAGGAAGAGATAGCCTTCCACCGAAGGGTGCGCAAGGGCTACCTCAAACTGGCCGCTAGCGAGCCAGAGCGTTGGCTGGTGGTAGATGCCACGCAGAGCAAGGAGAAAATAGCCCAGATTATCTGGCAGCGGGTAAGAGAATTGTTGTCGCAGGGGGGAGGCTGAGTTAAGGGATGTCCCCAAAGCGGGTTTTTGTCGCCATGAGTGGCGGGGTGGACTCGTCGATAACGGCTGCCCTGCTGAAACAGGCTGGCTATGAGGTCAGCGGCGTTCATATGGAGCTGTGGCTAGACCCTGACCGAGAGCAGACTATCTCGGATTTGGCGCGTACCTGCCAAATCCTGGGTATCCCGCTCCACAGGCTCAACTTTGAAGCCGAATTTCAGAATCTGGTTATCGATTATTTCTGCAGTGAGTATCGCCGGGGACGCACGCCAAATCCCTGCGTTACCTGTAACCAGCGTATTAAATTCGGTCTCCTCTTTGACCAAGTGTTGGAGATGGGTGCCGACTACCTGGCTACTGGTCATTATGCCAGACTTGAGCACTCTCCAGATGGTTATCAGTTATTGAAAGCGGTTGACCTGACTAAGGACCAGTCCTACTTTCTTTGCACTTTAGGGCAAAACGAGCTTCAACGCCTGCGGCTGCCTTTGGGCAACCGGCGCAAGGTGGAGGTGAGAGCGCTGGCCGCGAAACTAGCCTTGCCCGCCAGTACCAGGCGAGATAGCCGGGATGTCTGTTTTATTGCGGGTAATGACTATCGGTCGTTTGTCGCTGGGCGTGTTCCCCTCGAATCGGGTGACATCATCGATACCGAGGGCAAGGTCTTAGGTAGGCACGGTGGTCTGGCGCAGTATACTGTGGGGCAAAGACACGGCTTAAGGCTCGCCTCAGGTAAGCGCCTGTATGTAATAAGGCTGGAACCTGTCGATAATAGACTGGTGGTGGGCACTGAAGACCAGCTACTAAGTGATGCGCTCGTCGCCAGCCAGTTAAGCTGGGTCTCAGGTAAACCACCTGCCGGGCCTGTCACCGTTACCGCTAAGATTCGGTACAAGTCACCCGAGGCAGCCGCTACAGTTCACTTTAATAACGGAGCTGTCAAGGTTCGATTTCACGAACCACAGCGGGCGATTGCTCCCGGACAAGCGGTAGTATTCTACCAGGGTGGCGTTGTTCTGGGTGGGGGGATAATAGAGAAGAATTAAAAAGAGGCGAAGTCTCTTTTAACTAATTCCCCTATCCCCTTATTAAGGGGAAGGGGATAAAGGTGATAGGGTTGGCCAACAATCTCCAGAAACCATCCCTAGTTGAAGAAGAAGCGCTCTGGGCACAGGGGTGTGAGCTTGTTGCTGGTGTTGATGAGGTAGGGCGCGGTGCCCTGGCTGGCCCGGTTATGGCGGCTGCTGTTATCCTGCCCAGCGGGGTGGATGCTCCCTGGTTAGACCAGATAAGAGATAGTAAACAGTTGAGCCCGGCCAAACGTGAGCGATTGTTCCATCAAATTCATGAAATAGCCATATCAGTAGGTATTGGTGTCGTTAGCCACGAAGTGATAGATGGCCAGGGCATAGTCAGGGCAACCCGGATGGCTATGAAGCAGGCTGTGGATGGGCTGTCACCAGCACCCGACTCTCTTCTTATCGACTATATGCACCTTCCCGAAGTGCCACTACCGCAAAAGGGTATAGTCAACGGGGATGAGTTGTGCTTATCAATAGCCTGCGCCTCCATTGTGGCTAAAGTTGCCCGGGACCGCCTGATGGTAGAACTGGATAGGCTCTACCCCGGCTATCAACTGGCTGACCACAAAGGCTATGGCACTAAGGAACACCTTTCCTGCCTCTACCGGCTGGGGCCATGTCCCATACATCGCCAGTCCTTCCAGCCAGTAAAAGATATAGTACAGGGCAGGGATTAGGCGGCGGATGATTATTATTGGGCAGCCATGAAACGCAGAGATACCGGAGTCCTTGGGGAAAAACTAGCTCGGGAGTTTCTCAAAGGCCGAAACTACCGCATCGTTGAAACTAACTACCGTTGCCCTGAGGGCGAGATTGACATCGTCGCTAAGCATAAAGACTATCTGGTCTTTGTTGAAGTGAGAACGAAACGGAGCCGGGAGTTCGGTAGCCCCGAAGAGTCCATCACACGAGCCAAGAAAGAGAGATTGAAAGCGGTTGCCTGGCACTACCAGCAAACCCACCACGATTTGCCCCCGCTATGCCGCATTGATGTTGTCGCCATAGAGCTGGATGGAAAGGGGAAGCCATCGCGGATTGAGCTTATTGAGAATGCAGCCGAAGATGGGTAAGTATTTTCTACTAAGTGGACGCTTGACCTACAAATCAGTATAGGATATAATACTGACGGCGGCGGGTGACGGAACGGATTAAAGCTGAGAACTTTTTGAAAGTCTCAGCTTTGTTATGGTAAGAGCAAGAGAACTTGATGAAGATTGCGATTAGTGGCAAAGGTGGAGTAGGTAAGACACTATTAGCCGCTCTGCTTTCTAAGATATTTGCTGAATCTGGCTATTCTGTGCTGGCCATAGATGCGGACCCTGATTCCAATCTGGCGGCGACTCTTGGCTTTCCCCGACCGGAGACCATAATCCCCATATCGGAGATGGGTGACCTGATTGAGGAGAGGACTGGCGCGCGACCAGGTCGAGGGGCAAGCTTCTTCAAGCTGAATCCCAGAGTCGATGACTTGCCGGAGAAGAATTGGGTAGAATATAAGGGGGTCAAATTAATGGTGATGGGGCGGGCGAAGAAGGGAGGTAGCGGCTGTTATTGTCCTGAGAACGCCTTAGTGCAGGCTCTGGTCAGCCATCTACTGCTGGCGAGAAACGAAGTAGTTATCCTTGACATGGAAGCTGGTATAGAGCATTTAGGACGAGCTACAGCTAAGGCAGTGGATAAGCTGATTGTAGTTGTAGAGCCGGGGAGACGAAGTATCGAAACAGCCCATAGAATCAGGGAACTGGCCCACGATATTGGTTTACATAATATTGTAGTGGTCGGAAACAGGATTCGAAGCCAGGCAGATAAGGAGTTTCTAATTTCTAGTTTGCCTGGCTTTAACTTTTTGGGCTTTATTCCCTATGACCAGGCGTTGGTAGAAGCTGACATCGCCAATGGTGACCTGCTTGCCTCCAGCCCACAGATTGTTGGTGAAGCGAGGAATATCTATCGAGCTTTATTGTCCGGTGAACAGGAATCAGGCGTGGGAAGCTAGAAGGTAGCGAAGCTAAAGAGTCAATAACGGCTTAAGCCGAAAAAATTCTAAGTAAAGGAGAGGTTACTTTGGCTTACGATGTATCAAAAATGGCGGATTGGCAGATTGCCGAAGCAGCGGAAGAGAACATGCCAACCCCGGAGGAGTGGCGAGCAAAACTGGGTCTAAAAAAGGATGAAGTACTTGCTTATGGGAAAGTAGCCAAGCTCGATTTCTTGAAGATAATGGAGCGCCTCAAGAACAAGCCAGACGGCAAGTACATTGAGGTAACTGCGGTTACCCCCACGCCGCTAGGCGAAGGCAAGACAACGACCACGATGGGCCTTATGGAAGGTCTGGGTAAGCAGGGGGCGAATGTAGGTGGTTGCATCCGTCAGCCTTCAGGTGGCCCCACCATGAATGTCAAGGGCACCGCCGCCGGCGGTGGCAACGCCATACTGATTCCCCATACCGAATTCTCCATGGGTCTTACCGGTGATATCAATGACATCATGAACGCCCACAACCTGGCGATGGTTGCCCTCACTGCCCGGATGCAGCATGAGCGCAATTATGATGATGACCAACTGGCTAGGCTCAGCAAGATGCGCCGCCTAGATGTCGACCCCAACCGGGTAGAGATGGGCTGGATTATGGACTTCTGTGCCCAGAGTCTCCGCAATATCATTATCGGCATCGGTGGACGTATGGAGGGCTTCCTGATGCAGTCTAAGTTTGGTATTGCCGTTAGCTCTGAGCTAATGGCGATGCTCTCTATTGTCAGGGATTTGGCTGACCTGCGGCAAAGAATGAATAATATTACCGTTGCCTTCGATAAGAAGGGTAATCCTATTACCACGAGCGACCTGGAGGTAGCCGGCGCGATGACCGCCTGGATGCGCAACACCATTAACCCCACCCTGTGCTGTACGGCAGAGTACCAGCCCTGTATGGTACACGCCGGTCCGTTTGCTAACATCGCTGTCGGTCAGTCCTCAATTATTGCTGACCGCCTCGGCCTGAAGATGTTTGACTACCATGTCACCGAGAGTGGCTTTGCCGCTGATATCGGCTTTGAGAAATTCTGGAATGTGAAGTGCCGCTACAGTGGTCTCAAGCCGCATGTGTCAGTACTCGTCGCCACTGTCCGCTCACTGAAGATGCATGGTGGTGGGCCCAAGGTAGTTGCCGGCGTGGCCCTACCTGACGCCTATAAGAAAGCAGCCCCGGCGTTAGTAGAGAAGGGTTGCGCCAACCTGGTGCACCACATCAATATCATCAGAGCTGCCGGCATCAACCCGGTAGTGTGTGTCAATAGCTTCCCCACCGACACTAAGGAAGAGGTTGCCATAGTTAGCAAGGCAGCCGAGGCGGCGGGAGCCCGCTGTGCCGTTTCTACTCATTATTCTAACGGCGGTGCCGGTGCTCTGGAACTGGCTGATGCTGTCAAGGAAGCCTGCAATGAGAAGAACGATTTCAAGTTCCTGTATCCCAATGAAATGAAACTGAGAGAGCGGGTTGACAAAGTGGCCAAGGTGGTCTACGGAGCTGATGGCGTGTCCTGGAGTCCGGAAGCAGAAGCTAAAGCTAAAGCTTTTGAGGCTGACCCCAAGTATGATGAATACACTACCATGATGGTCAAGACACATCTAAGCCTTACTCATGACCCGACCCTTAAGGGTGTCCCCAAGGGGTGGACACTGCCCATCCGTGATATATTGATCTATTCCGGAGCCAAATTCCTCTGTCCGATGGCTGGAACTATCAGCCTGATGCCGGGAACCGGTTCTGACCCAGCCTTCAGGAAGGTTGATGTTGATGTGAAAACCGGGAAGGTCAAAGGGCTTCATGAGGTAGATTAACGGCGTAAAAGATATTTTGCAGGGTTGACGTTGACGTAAAGACAGGAAGAGTAACGGGTCTATTCTAGTTATGTCCGTTGGTGGTGATTGGTTCGTAGGGGGTTAGATGACGAAAGTTTCACCGGAGGCAAAAAGGAAGGTCCACTTCGAGCCAGACAATGTTGGCATTGTCGTGGAACAGGGTAGCAATCTCCTGGAGGCAGCCAGAGATGCTGGCGTGCATATTAATGCCTCCTGTGGCGGCGCTGGTGTCTGTGGCACCTGCAAGGTCTTGATTAGAAGGGGGGAGGTGGAAAGCACCAGGACTGATAAGCTTTCTGATGAGGAGTGGGAGCAGGGCATCAGGCAGGCTTGTCAAAGTCGCATAGTCACTGATTTAACCGTTTACATTCCGATAGAGTCAAGGCTGGAGAGGGCGGTCCTGTCCCGTGAGAGCAAAGAAGCACCGGGAGCTTTAGCTACCGGCTGGAGATTCAATCCTCCCCTCAGCAAGTTTTTCGTTGAACTCCCCCCACCTACTCTGGAAGATAATGCCAGTGACCTGTCCCGAGTGCTAAGGGGCTTGAATCGCCGGTATAACCTGAGCAACCTGACCGTGGACTTTGACGTACTGAAGAAACTGTCTAAGATACTACGGGATAGCGATTGGAAGGTGACCGTCACTACCCTTGTTACTGCAGTCAAGCCGAAGGCAGCTGACAAGCGCCGTCCGAGAGTGATAAATATAGAGTCTAGAGACACGAGGCAAAAGCACTACTCGCTGGCTCTTGATATCGGGACGACTACCGTCTGTGGCCAGTTGCTCGATTTGAAGCGAGGTAAAGCCTTGGCGGAGAGTATAGAGTATAATGGGCAGATTAGCTACGGTCAGGACGTCATTAGTCGTATCGCCTACTCACAGAACCCGGGTGGACTCAAGAAGTTGCAGAAAGCGGTGGTCGCTACTATCAACAGCGTCATTAAGGAGCTGGTGACTAAGAGTCGGGTTAATATCAAGCACGTTGGTCACCTATCTGTCGCGGGCAACACTACCATGATACAGATTCTTCTTGGTCTTGACCCTAAGTATGTCAGGCTAGCCCCTTATACTCCGGTAGCTAACTTTATTCCCCCGGTGAAGGCACGTTCCCTGGGTATTAAGGTTGGGCCGCACGTTTACCTCTTCGCTTTCCCTCAGGTGGCTAGCTATATTGGTGGCGACATTATTTCCGGGATTGTCGGGTCGGGGGTGTACCAAAGGAAGAAGCTGACCCTCTACATCGATATCGGGACAAACGGTGAAGTAGTGGTCGGAAACTCGGACTGGATGGTGGTCGCTTCTTGCTCCGCTGGCCCGGCTTTTGAGGGTGGTGGTGTGAGGTATGGTATGGTAGCTACTACCGGCGCAATTGAAGACTTTGCCCTTGAGCCACCGAGTTTGGAGCCGGTGCTGGGTACTATCGGGGGGGCAAAACCGAAAGGAATCTGTGGCACAGGGCTGATAAGCATTGTGGCTGGCCTTTTTGGGGCTGGTATTCTTGGTGCCAAGGGCAAATTCAACATTGACTTCCTTACTAATAGACTCAGGCGAGGGACTGACGGTTACGAATATGTTCTGGCCTGGGCACCTGAAACCGAAATCGGTAAGGATATTGTCATCACTGAGGTTGATATTGATAACCTTATTCGCGCCAAGGCGGCGTTATATGCTGGGTGCCAGACTCTAGTTAAGAGTGTGGGGCTTAGTATGGCTGATATAGAGCAGGTGATTATCGCTGGCGCTTTCGGTAGCCATATTGACATCGAGGAGTCCATCACTATCGGGCTCTTCCCTGATATTCCTCGTGAGAGGTTCGTCTTTATCGGGAATGGCTCGCTTATGGGCGCCAGGCTGGCCTCTTTCTCGACCGATTTGATGGATGATGCCCGAAGAGTGGCGAGAATGATGACCAACATTGAATTGAGTGAAAACGCAGATTTTATGCATTACTACGTGGCAGCACTGTTCTTGCCGCACACCGATGCCAGTGAGTTTCCTTCGGTGACTGAGAAGCTGGCCAAGCTGTCAAATAGCAATTCAAAGCCGAGGATAGCCGTTTGAACTATAATATCGCTTTAGCCGGGAAGGGTGGTACTGGGAAGACTTCAATAGCCAGTCTGGTTATTCGTTATCTGATAAAGAGAGGTCTGGTGCCAATCCTGGCTGTTGATGCCGACCCCAATGCCAACCTGGGAGAGAGCCTGGGATTGGAAGTGAAACAGACAGTTGGCTCTATCCTAGCCAGCTTTCAAGGGGAGAAAATAAACATCCCTGCTGGAATGACCAAGGAGGCTTATTTGGAGTACAAGTTGAACGAGGCCCTGGTCGAAAGCAAGGGGTTAGACCTCCTGTCGATGGGCCGTGGTGAGGGTCCGGATTGTTATTGCTACCCTAATCTAATTCTGAGGAAAGTCATAGACAACCTGGTTGGGAACTACGCTTACACCGTTATGGATAATGAGGCAGGAATGGAGCATCTGAGCCGAAGAACTACTCAGAACATTGACGACTTGTTGATAGTCTCCGACCACTCGGTTAAAGGTGTTAGGACTGTCGCCCGGATAAGAGAACTGGTGGCTGAACTGAAGCTGGTGGTGAAAAGGCAATGGGTGCTAATCAATTTCGCCCCGGCGGAGTTAGACCCTCTCGTTACTGGGGAACTGGGCCGGCTGGGGATTAGCCCGGTAATTACCGTGCCTTATGATGAAAAGGTATATGAGTATGACCTCAAGCTAAAGCCACTGCTTGAGCTGACGGACAGCTCCGAGGCGGTTATGGCGGTAAGCGAATTAATGGACAGGCTTCTGAATAAAAGTGTGCAAAAGATCACAGCTTAACTAGCTATAAGGGGGTTTAATTAATATATAAGGGGGGTTTATAAATGCCGGCACAGATTATCAGCGGTAACGAGGTTGCTAAACAGATTCGTGAGGAGTTGAAACAGGAAATCGCCGAACTCAAGGCGAAGCACAACGTGGTACCCGGCCTGGTCACGGTCCTCGTCGGTGCTGACCCGGCTTCACAGGTCTACGTCGGCGGTAAAGAAAAAACCTCAAAAGAGCTGGGTATCTACTCCGAAAGATATGACCTCCCGGAGAAGACTACCCAGAAAGAACTTATCGCCCTGATAAAAAAGCTCAATAAAAACCCAAAGATTCATGGGATTCTGGTTCAGCTACCTCTGCCCAAGCATATTAACGAGACCGAAGTCCTTTATGTCATCGACCCTAAAAAGGATGTTGATGGCTTTCATCCGGTGAATGTGGGCAAGTTGATGATTGGCGAGCCTGATTTTCTACCCTGCACCCCTCATGGTATCCAGCAGCTTCTTATCCGGAGCGGGGTGAAGACGGACGGGGCCGAGGTTGTGGTGGTGGGTAGAAGCAATATCGTGGGTAAGCCTATAGCCAACATTATGCTGCAGAAGAAAAAGGGAGCTAATGCTACGGTGACCATTTGCCATACGGCAACTCGAGATATGGCCTTTCATACCAGGAGAGCTGATATACTGATAGTGGCGGTGGGAAGACCCAAAGCCATCACCGCCGATATGGTCAAGGAAGGCGTGGTGGTCATTGATGTCGGCGTGAACGAGATCGGCAAGACGGCAGACGGCAAGAGAATCCTTGTTGGTGACGTCGACTTTGAGGCAGTTAAAGAAAAGGCTAAGGCGATTACACCAGTTCCTGGTGGAGTGGGGCCGATGACCATAACCATGCTTATGGTCAACACTGTCAGAGCGGCCAAGCTGGCTGCGGGCTTAGTCTAGATAGGAGGCAAGGATGGATTATATAGTGGAGAAAAAGAACGCACCGGGGTGGGGAGAGGTGGATGTGCTAGGGCCAACTTTTGAGGAAGGTAAGCCCACGGGTGAGGAGCCGGGGAGATGGAGACAGAAGTTGGGTTCCAGGAAAGAGAAACTGAAGTATTTACAAAACGGTGAGAGGTATTGGTTCGGAAAAGATTGGTACGGCAGTGAGAAAAGAAAGAATCCAGCCTAGGTAAGGAGGGCAGGGAATGGCATTTGAAATTCCCAAGACATCATACAGCGGGAAGGTGAAAGAGGTAAAGCTGGGTAGCGGAGGTAAAGCAGTCACGGTTGGCGGGGAAACGGCCTACCCCTTCTACTTGTTCGAGGGTAGCATGCCTCACCTTCCCCGGATAGCTATGGAGGTTTGGGATATGCCACCTGAGGAGTGGGCTGAGGCGGCCCTGGAGCCCTTTGCCGGCGTAACTGGTGACCCAGTTACCTGGGCAAAGAAGTGCATAAATGATTACGGGGCAGAGATGATTGCCCTGCAACTGGTGAGCACCGACCCTAATGGGCTTAACCGCGGGGCCGATGAGGCGGCTGCGGTAGTCAAGAAGGTAGCCGATGCTATTGATGTTCCTCTAATCGTTTGGGGTACCGCTAATAGTGAGAAAGATACCGACGTGTTAAGGAAGGTAGCTGAGGTCTGCCAGGGGAAGAACTTGATTATCGGGCCGGTTGTGGAAGGAGACCATAAGCGGATTGGCGCCGCAGCTATTGGTTATCATCATACGGTAGTTGCGTCTACACCCATAGACATAAACCTGGCTAAGCAGCTTAATATCCTGTTGGGTAATCTTGGCGTTCCCGATGAGTTGATGGTGATGGACCCGACCGTCAGCGGCATAGGCTATGGTATTGAGTACTCCTACTCAGTGATGGAAAGAATGAGGATGGCAGCACTGGCCCAGCAGGATGAGAAGCTCCAGTTGCCCCTCATTTGTAACCTGGCCAAAGAGGTGTGGAAGGCTAAAGAGGCCAAGATTCCGGCTGCGGAGAACCCTAAGCTCGGAGACCCTAAGAAGCGGGGTATTTTACTCGAAGCTATTTCAGCTACGGTCTTACTTCTAGCCGGGGCTGATGTGATAGTCATGAGACATCCAGAGGCGATAAGGCTGTTGCGTGAGGTTATTGCTGAACTGGCAGCTTGAATAATCTTGGGAGGGAGAATAGTAGGATGACAGAAGCTGAGAATAAGAGTATTGATAGAGCTAGCGTTGAGATTATAGAGAAAGCAGCGGCCGAGGGGGTTAGTACGGCTTTTGATAGGGCTGATACGATAAAGCCCTGTCCTATAGGGGTGGTTGGTAGCTGCTGCAGGAACTGTGGTATGGGGCCGTGTCGGGTGCCTCTAGCCAAGGGAAAAGAGGAGACACCTGAGGAAAGGCAGAAGAGGAAAGGTGTATGTGGTGCTACGGCTGAGACTATTGCCGCCCGTAACTTTATCCGGATGGTAGCGGGTGGGGTGGCAGCCCACTCGGACCATGGTCGTGGCGTTGCCGAGCTATTCCTGGCGGTAGCTAAGGGAGAGGCCTCAGGCTACGAGATTAAGGATGAGCAGAAGCTGCTGCAACTGGCTCTCGACTGGGGTGTCGAGATTGGCGACCGCAGCAACCAGGAGATAGCGGTTGATATTGGTAATATAGCCCTGGCTGAGTTTGGCAAGCAGGAGGGTGAGCTCCTGTTTCTAAGGAGGGCGCCGTTAAAGCGCCAGGAAGTGTGGCGGCGGGAGGGGGTGGCCCCGCGCGGCATAGATAGAGAAGTTGTTGAGACCATGCACCGAACCCATATTGGAGTAGACCAGGACTACCACAACCTGCTCAAGCAGGGGGTCAGGACGTCTCTAGCCGACGGCTGGGGTGGTAGCATGATTGCTACCGAGCTGCAGGACATCTTGTTTGGCACCCCGGCACCAATCTTGGGCCGGGTGAACTTGGGGGTGCTTAAACGAGACGAGGTGAACATTATCATCCACGGGCACGAGCCTCTACTTTCCGAGATGATTGTCGCGGTGACTCAAGACCCCGAAATGGTAAAGCTGGCAAAATCTAAAGGCGCTAAAGGTATAAACCTGGCCGGTATTTGTTGTACCGCCAACGAGATATTGATGCGTCATGGCGTGCCCCTAGCCGGGAACTTCTTACAGCAGGAGCTGGCCCTAATCACCGGGGCGGTGGAGGCTATGGTGGTAGATGTGCAATGTATCATGCAATCCTTGCCTGAAATAGCCCAGTGCTACCATACCAAGATTATCACCACCTCACCCAAGGCTAAGATACCTGGTGCTATCCATATCCAGTTCGACGAGCACAAAGCTATGGAGTCGGCGAGAGCCATAGTGATGACCGCTATTGAGAATTTCCCCAATCGGGGGCAGAATGTCCATATTCCACAGGAACAAAATGACCTGGTCGCTGGCTTTAGCCATGAGACCATTAACTATCTGTTGGGTGGTTTATTCCGGGCTTCCTATCGACCGCTAAACGATAACATCATCAATGGTCGCATTAGAGGGGTAGCCGGTGTTGTCGGCTGCAATAATCCCCGGGTGACCCATGATGGTGTTCATGTCACTCTGGTCAAGGAACTGATAAAGAATGATGTGTTAGTGATTCAAACTGGCTGTAGTGCCATGGCTTGTGCCAAGGCGGGGTTGCTGACGCCAGAGGCAGCGGCCAAGTATGCCGGTGAGGGGCTGGCTTCGGTGTGCGAGGCGGTGGGCATCCCTCCGGTTTTGCACATGGGTTCCTGTGTGGATAACAGCCGCATCCTGATGGCAGCTACCGCCATGGTGAAGGATGGCGGCTTGGGTGATGACATCAGCGACCTACCGGCGGCTGGAGCGGCGCCGGAGTGGATGAGTGAGAAGGCGATTGCCATCGGTCAGTACTTTGTGGCTTCCGGGGTGTTCACTGTGTTTGGGGTCACCTGGCCTACCCTGGGCAGCAAAGATGTGACCGATTTCTTGTTTAAGGATATGGAAAAGATGTATGGCGGGATGTGGGCTTTTGAACCCGACCCGCTTAAGATGGCTAAACTGATGATTGAGCATATTGATAAGAAGCGCAAGGCGCTGGGTATTGATAAGGCTAGAGAACGTGTTCTCTATGATATGGCCATGAGACGGGAGATGGGAGGAGCATAAGCGGGAAAGCTAAAACTAGCGGAGGGTTTGAGTTGTGTCGAAGATAATTGCATCAGCAGCTATTAGAGGGGCTCATAAAATAGTGGACCGAGCCGAGAAGAAGTGGCAGGAGGCAATGGATAGGTGGGGACCAAATGAGCCGGTAGGTTTCCCCAATACCGCCTATTATCTACCGATAATCTATGGCATTTTGGGCATACCGGTAGAGAAGCTGGGAGATATGGAGGCGGTGCTGAAGAGATGTAAAC
>Ga0315279_10007795_pt1 | contig 13132 bp, 16 predicted proteins | sample YL17G06_20_MG_FD_203694 | JGI IMG/M metagenome (GOLD analysis project Ga0315279, IMG submission 203694) | Sediment microbial communities from Yellowstone Lake, YNP, Wyoming, USA - YL17G06_20 | ecosystem: Environmental > Aquatic > Freshwater > Lake > Sediment | place: USA: Wyoming | collected... | reverse complement strand
GTTCTCGAGGATCCATGGGGCTGGGACCTTTTCGGGTGCGGATACATCCGCATTGGCCAAGGGGATCAGGCTTGAGCTGCCGACAATCAATGCAGCTACTATGATGAATGTTGGAATCAGACTTCGAATCGATTTCCAATCTGAGAATGGGATCAAGTTCGTCCCCTGTCGCTTAGTCATCCTTCAGCAGGAGATAAGAGTTTCCCCTGCGATGCTTCTGGTGAGGATGATGTCCTTCTCGATCATGTCATTGCGTCCGATCTTAAGCATCCTGCCGACCTCGTCGATGAAGTCCCTTCTCACAAGCTCACCTCCTCCGCAATGCTCCTAACGCTCGAGGGATATCTAGTGCCGTAGGTCTTCAGCTTCTTCCGAGAGAGCCCGTGCGCCCAATCGGTAATGTCGGCCAGAATCTTCTCTCTCGGGACTCCGTTGTATCTCCAAATGTAAGCGAAATCCAGAATGGTCTTCTCCGGATCCGAATAACGAAGGGCATTCCCAGCGATCCCGAATGACAGCAGCGGAGGGCTCATCTTCACGAACCTGAATGAGTGCCCTGCGATTCCGATGGCTTTCGGCCTCGATATCCTGTCGTTCATTACGCAATCCGTGGCGAAATACTCGTGAGTCATGTTGTTGAACTTGAGCGCCGTGTGAAGCCCGAAATACCAGTGCTCGATGTCCTTAATCTCCATTGCTTTGGCCACGAGCTCCAGCGGATTATACTTCGTCCTATTCAGCTCGACCTCTTCAAGCGTCCTGACATAAAAAATTCCTCGGAATATCCTGACCAGATATCCTCCGGTCATCGACGATCTGAGAGTGGAATCGTACCGCAACTTAAGGGATCTGCAGTAATCCTCCAGTTCTTCGGAAGTTACGAATTCCCTTTTATCGATGTAGAGCTTCCTGAGCAGCGTATTCATTTATATCACAATATCATTCTTTCTTGATTTTATGATATATGCTATAATGTGTATTTAGTATTAACTGTTGATTGCATCGGATTAGGCCCTCGAGATAGTCGTAGGATGGAAGCGATGGTGAAGAGAAACATTTGAGAAGGCCTAGCAGCGGAACGCCGCCCTCCCCCTCATCTTAACCATTCAAAACATTCTATTTTAAGATTACCCGTGGAATCAGTCTATTATCGCAATTCGTGCTCTTAGTGAAGTGGGAGCATGAATCGGATGGCCTTGATCATGATTCGCTCTGGAATTTATCGTTTAAATTTTTAATTTTCACAATATATCTACAATTTAGTAGATTAACAAAGAAAATTAGAAAATTATATCTACTATATTGTTCATATTGCGCCATATATCTACAACCAAGGAGACATTCATGAGAAGAAGGAAAAGGAAAACGGGGATCGAGAAGGAGGTGTACCTCTCAGCATTACGCAACCGTTTCATCACGATCAGCGAGGCAAAGGAGATCGCAAAGAAGGATTCGACTGCGCGCATGGCTCTTTGGAGATTGAGTCGCAAGGGTAATCTTCGCAGGGTAAGGTCGGGGTTGTATGCGGCGATTCCGCCTGAAATCAGCGGCAAGGAATTTGAGGTGAATCGCTATTTGTTGTTCGACCGGGCCATGAGTTCCAAGGGGGCGCTCGCGTTCCACAGCGCGCTGGAGCTCCACGGGGTCGCCCAGTCGGATTTCAACACCGTCTATTACCTATCCACCTTGAGAAAATCCAGTTTCCTAGCCGAAGATCTGACTTTCAGGCCGGTTTGGGCCCCCCGCCTCTTCGGGGTGACCACAGTCCACGTGGACGAAATCCCTGTCCGCGTGACTGACAAGGAACGGACTTTTCTCGACTGCGTCCGGAGGCCGGATCTATGTGGCGGTCTAGAGGAGTTCCTGAAAAGCGCCGAGGGATTCACGACGATGAGCCCCGTGAGGCTGATGGATTACCTCGAGAGATTCGACGAGCAGAGCCTCTATCAGAGAACCGGTTTCATCCTGACCTTCCTGGGAACCAGGATCAGGACCTCTGACGACCTCCTGGAGGCGCTCAGGAAGAGGGTCGGAAAGAACGTGTATTACCTGACTCCCGGCAAAAAGAGGCGAAGGTCGCGGCTGAACAAGGATTGGAACGTCATGGTGCCCGTCAATCTCGAGGAGATGGTGAAATTTGTCTAGCGTCCCCGGGAGGAGGTATTTCTCAGGCATCTCTGACAGAACCGGGTTCAAAATCGACATGCTGGAGAAGGTCTATCGCATCATGACGATCCTCGGCCGCCTTCAGGAGGATCGGAACCTTTCGGACAGGCTTTCCCTCAAGGGCGGCACCGCGATCCAGGGACTGATGTTCGGATTCAGGCGGCTCTCGATCGATATTGACCTCAACTACGTCGGAAGCGTCCGGAAGGATGAGATGCAAAAGGACCGGCTCGAGGCAAGAAAGGCCCTGGGATACATTTTGAAAGACCTGGGCTACACCGTCGAACAGCCGCCGGTCGCATACGCAGAAGAGCAGTTCTTCCTTCATTACAACAACGTCGGGGGCGGCAGGGACAGGCTCAAGCTGGAGATCAACTATCTGGAGCGACTTCCGGTGCTGGGAACGGAGGTGAAAAAGCTAGTGCATCCCTTCGACGACCTTGGAGACGTGCAAGCGAGGTCCTACAAGCCGGAGGAGCTCTTCGCCGGGAAGGCGAGGGCACTTATCGTCCGAAGCACGCCGAGGGACCTTTACGACGCCTACCTTTTCGCGACATCGAAGAGCCCTTTCGATTGGGATCTATGGCGAAAGGTATCGATCTTCTACCTGGTCATGCAGAGCGTCGATGTTCGGGAATTGAACACGGCTGCAATCGATGATCTGTCCGAAGTCGAGGCCAGGAACCAATTGCTTCCCCTGGTCTCCAACAGAGAAAGGCTCGATTTGGGGGCGATGAAGGAAATGGTAAGGCCGATCGCCGACCGTCTGTTGAAATTCTCCAGGAGTGAAGAGGAGTATCTCGATAAGTTCTACTCGGACCTCGTCTCCTCGCCGAATGTGCTTTTCGGCGGCATGCCGGTCTCCGCGGGCTTGGAGGATCATCCGTCCATCGAATGGAGGTTGCATCAGCTCAGGGAGAAAGGAGGGTAGGCCCGAACCCACTCATTCCATTGGGATGATGACGATAGTTCCCACATAGATAGGAGCACGAATAGTCTGTTAATTAATCTTAATTCCATGATTTTCTAGGGCATTTCTTATGTATTTCGGAACATACATAACCTGAACGGATGATCGTATATTCTCTTTCCAGATATTTCAAACGAATCGACCTCTTCCTGGAGTCCGGTCGTCGCGTCGATAATCATGTCATTCGAATATCCTGAAGGTGGAGAAATGAATGTCCTGCTATCCTGGCCGATTCCCTCGTAAATGAATTCCTTTTCATCCTTCATCTTGAATCTGATAGTAATCCCATCGCCCATGCCCCATGCTCTTATCGATTTCATCTTCTCCTCAATTGTTGGAGGAATTCTGTAGTCACTCGGATCGATTGATAAAATTGAAACTGGATCAATCATCCTGTCTAGTTCATATTTGTAGAAAATTCTAAGCAATCCAAATCGAGGAATATACCTAGCTTGGGCTTCTGACCCTATTTCGAAGAGAAGAACGCATGGGAATTTCAGCCCGTCTTTCAAAGTCACCGCAACAGGATAGGCGCCTTCTACATTCTTGGGAATCAATCTCAATTGCTCCATCAACTCAGAAGATAGATTCGGGACCGCGTTCCATCGCCTTAGGACAAATTTCCTCAATGCGACCACCGTTTCAGTAATTCTCTAATCAGTTAATAGAATTTCCTTACGGAAGTGATACAGCTTCCAGACAAGTAGGAGCACCTATGAGGAGTCTAACTCTGTCCAAAAGATTTATTATGGCCCGCCTTCATGAATAGAGTGAGGCGACGGAGAGGTTGATGACCCCGCGTAGCGGGCCCGAAACCTTTCCCTTGGCTTCACGGCTCATTCATTTTTTCTCTGGCAGAGGAACCATGGTATTAGTGCAATCGATTCAGAATATTCGCTTGGAGGAGCCTATATCCACTTTCTTGCTTTGCGTGAATTGTGAACTGGCGGTTAATGCCCGCTGCAAGATCTGCGATCTGCAATCCTGGCGTGATAGAGCTTCTGCAGAAATGGATTGCTGGGTCAATTCGCTGGTTGCCGATAGTCCTCTTGAGTCCGGCATCGTATTTCTCAATGCATTTCTTCCAAACCTCCGCATCGAGGATTAACTCGACTTGAACACTATCGGATCCTTCGTAGATGCTCAATGGTCTTAGCAGGTTTCCCAGCGCGCTCAGGCGAGTTCGATTTCCAAGTATCTGCTGAGTCATACCATAATTGAAGGCTTTGATCGCTCTCGGGTTATCGATTGTTATTGTGAAGGCAATTGGAGATCTTTCCCAGAAGATCCCTTCCCTCATTATTGTCCTATCTCGCCTCGAAAGACTGATTGCCTGAAAGAGAAGGTATTCTGAGTATTCATCTGGGAGTCTATGATGATGGATTTCCTGAGCCCACTCCATCTTGCCGTAGTCCCTGAGGTATTGCCTCATGGAATCTACTGTCGGCTTCAGAGGTTTCTCTCTCCCTTCAGGCTTTTCGACGACGCACCATACAGCAGCCGTTGAGAAGGCAATTTCATTTTCGAATGGGTTTCCGCTTTCGTCAACGAATACGAAGATTCTGACCACATCCAATCAAGCCAGTTGCGTTTAAAAGTGGTAGCGATTACATGTAGTTTGAATCAAGTTTTTAGCTCCCAGAAGGATGGGAGCATCGAATATGGTGTCAGCGATGTTCAAATTCGGTTAAACGAAAAAATAGCTCTGCATCTCTGGAGGATAAAGAAAGAAAGGCCACAAACCTCTCAACATCCATTAATTTTATATTCTCCACTCCCTCTTTCATCTTTGGGTGAGCTTACGGATTGGAGAAAATGGTTAGCAATGGTATTCGTGGGAATAATGCTGGTATCATCCATGTCTTTGTTCAATGTCACATCTCAGGATTCTAAGAGGGCACTCTCCCTTTCATATACGTCTCATGCCCCCATTGTTATCACAGATAATTCTCAATTCATCGCCGCCAATGGAGTCGCATCAGGTAGCGGGACAGCCTCTGATCCATACACCATCGAGGGATGGGACATAAATGCAACGAGTTCGGAAGGAGTCAATATCCTGGGCACGACTGCCCACTTCATTTTGAGAAACTGTCGTATCCACGATGGATCACCCGCGGGTCACGTTGGGATACATCTCGATAACTGCTCAAATGGTGTGCTTATCAATAACGATTGTCTACGGAATTTCTTTGGTATCTGGCTATCTGCATCATCTAACAATACTCTTTTTGGGAATAATTGCTCGCATCATGCCCGGGGGATACAACTCACATCGTCCAACAACAACACACTAATCGATAACAACTGCCTGTTTCATACTGGCATAGGGCTCGATTCATCCAACGATAACATTCTGCAGGGCAACAATTGTAATTCAAGCGGCGGCTTCGGCATCGTGCTTGAATCATCCAATGGAAACTCTATAAGAGACAACGATATTAGTTCGAAAAACGATGGCTTAGTCCTCATTTCATCTAGCAACAACATTCTGAGCAACAACAACTGCAGCTTGAACAATGGCAATGGCATATACCTCACCCAATCGGGTAACAATACTATCAGCGACAACAATTGCAGTGGCTCTTTACTTAGCGGTATGCGGCTCGATTCATCGGACAATAACATCATATTAAATAACATCTGCAATTTGAACGGAGAGTACGGAGTGTATCTCTATCAACTGAATCCCCCTGCCTATTACTCACCTGGCAGAAACAATTCGATACATGGGAATTGGATATGCAATAACACCAATCTCGGTATAAAGATTGCAAACGGATCCAACAATCATATCTGGAACAACGCATTCATCAACAATCTTGGTGCAAACACCACTTATGATCTCTCGCGAATCCAAGCCTATGACAATGGGACAGGCAACTATTGGAACATGTCTGGCACAATTGGATGGGGCAATTACTGGTGCGATTGGAGATCTCCAGATACTAATGCGGACGGCATCGTCGACAAGCCTTACAACATCTCCGGGGGCGCCCTCAATAAAGATTGGTATCCATTGGTATCGTCATCGAAGATAGATAATTCCCCTCCTGTGACTGACATCTCGACATTAGGCATTGTCGGAGCCAACGGCTGGTACACCTCAAATGTGACAGTCTATCTGAACGCCAGCGATTCAGGTAGCGGAATCAACCGGACGCTCTACCAGATAGAGAATGGCTCTTGGATAAGGTATCTCGGACCATTTACAATCGCATCTAATGGCAAATACGAACTCTCATACTATTCAATCGACTCTGTGCGAAACGATGAGACCGAAAAAAGCGTCCAGATAAAGATCGACAAGACCCCGCCCCTCTCTCATGCTTCCAAATCTGGTACAAAAATTACGATTGCGGCGACTGACACTGTGAGCGGAGTCAACTCAACAAAGTACAGTATTGATGGAGGGGCATGGTCGATATATAATGCCACGATCAACATTTCAGCGTCAGGAAACCATTCGATCCAATTCTACTCGGTCGATAATGCGGGCAACAATGAGAGCGTCAAAGTGATCTATTTAGACAATACGTCAGCTGGTATGACCGACATGATTCTGATCACATTAGTGGTTGTTGTGCTCATCATCGTCATCCTTTCATCCTATGTCTTCTTGAGGAAACGGAAGGGGAAGATAACCGAGCCACCATCTTCTGACCAATGAACCATAAAGTTAGGAGACAAGGTTTTCTCATTCTGATTTCTGGGGCTTCCAAACAAATGGGAGCATCCCGTTCATCAGATCTCAGAAGAATCTGACACGAATTGGATCATAGGATATCATTTTTGCCAGTCGGTCAGGAAGCGCCAAAGCGGCACGAAATCTATCCCATTGGAGTGACCGCTCTTTCCCTTGGTGACCACTGTTCTGCTCCTCACATCCACACCCCTCAGATGGGCTACCTCTTCGGAAGCGACATTGTCCGAATACTTGACCTCGTAGCAGGAGTCGCTCAGGATGAAATCCACCTCGCTTCCGCGGACGATGCCGTACTTGATCTCGCCCCCGCGCGACCGCAGGGCGTTGAACACGCAGTTCTCGACGAGGCTGCCGAGGTTTATCGTCGGACTCAGCACATGCGCGACCCCGGTGTCGCTCAGATAGAGTTTCCTCGGCGAGGCCATGCTCTCGGAAACCTTGCCGTCGTACCTCACGGTATGGATCAGGTTCGATTCCTCGAACTGGGACAGATGCTCCCTCACTGTCTCGTGAGAGATCCCGAGCGTCCTGCCGATCTTCCTCGGCGACACCTTTGAACCGGTGCTCTGTGTGATGATGAGCAGCAGCTCCCTCAGCGCCATCATGTTTCTGACGCCACGGCGGGCCGCGATGTCCTTGTACAGCACCGCGTCCATCATCGTCGTTACGTAATTGGGATCCCCCGTCTTGAGGTATTCCGGGAGGCCACCAGAGCGGACATAGTCTTCCGCATACCTGACCATGAGATGCGAGTCGCTCTGTCTGAATTTAAGTCTCTTAATGCCGAGATACTCCTGGAAGCCGAACGGGAAGACTTCCATGAAGGACTGCCTTCCGATCAGGTTGGATCCGCGCTCGACCAGTGACAGGGAGGAGGACCCCGTCGCGAAGACCTTGACGCGGCCGAGGTCGTAGATCGCTTTGAGCTCCTGCTCGAATCCCTCCCTGAGATGGGCCTCGTCGATGATTACTGTGAACCGATCGTCATGCTTGAATCCATGGGCCCGCCTGTACGCGTCCAATGTATCGAGGATCGACTCCCTTGCGAGCGCGGGATGGTCCATCGAGAAATAGAGGATCCTCCTCGGGTCGTTCCCTCGCTTGATCAGATGCTCGATGTACTGGTGCATGAGCGTGGTCTTGCCGACCCTGCGGAGGCCTACGACGAAGACGATGTCCTTCGTCCTCTCCCTTCGTTCAAGCTCAGCGATGTATCCTTCCCTCTCAATGCCGCCGGCCTTGAATGAGCGATCCCACCAGGGGTTGAATATCGCCAGTATCTGTTCCATTGCAGTTTATTAGGGGCCTTGAGTACTTATAAGTGTCCATTAGAGTTAGACACCATATATATACTATTGATATTTTTCGTTTGACACTAATTGCCCTCAGCTTATTGCTCCCGAACGAATGGGAGCACGGATACGGGGAGAGGAGATTCAAACCTTTTCAGGGCTTTTTCCGCGTCCTGCCCACTATCAATGCGATCAGCATAAGCCCGACCATCGGGATGATGATCTCAGAGAACTCGGGTATCGGCCATGTGGGAGTCGTCAGTGGATAATAGTCCTTCACTCCTCCAGTGAGGTTGTATGACCAATCGACTATACCATCGAAGTTGTTATCGGGCCCCGTCAGAGTGCTCCAGTAGTTGCCGTAGCCGTGAGGAGTTCCTGAGGTGTTCCAACGGTTGTTCGTCCCGGTATCGTATGCCTGGACTCCTCCTCCATTGTTCCCGGAGAATGAGTTGTTCCAGATCTTGTTGTTGCTGCTGGGTGAGTAGAGTCTTATGCCGTGTCTTACATTGTTCCAGAAGGTGTTACAGAAAAGAACGTTGTTGCTCGATCTGAAGAAATCTATGCCATACCAATCGTTCGAGCTGCAATTATTGTTGCTGAAGACGGAATTATTGCACCATGAATAGAGCTCTATGCCGGCCCATTTGTTCGAGCTGCAATTATTATTGCTCAGGGTGTTGTTGCTCGACTCCTTTAGGTATATGCCATCATCATTGTTCGAGCAGTTGTTATTGTTGATTGTGTTGTTGTTGCACGATGAATAGAGATCTATGCCAAGATCACTGTTCGAGCTGCAGGTGTTGTTGCTTAGGATGTTGTTGTTGCACGATAATTGGAGATTTATGCCATCATAACTGTTCGAACTGCAATTGTTATTGCTGATTGTGTTGTTGTTGCACGATATTTGGAAACAAATGCCATACTGACCGTTAGAACTGCAGGTGTTGTTGCTTAGGGTGTTGTTGCTTGATGAATAGAGGTATATGCCATACTGATTGTTCGAGCAGTTGTTATTGTTGATTGTGTTGTTGTTGCTCGCTGTGTCGAGAGATATGCCAAACCAATTATTCGAGCAGGTATTGTTACTAACGATGCCGTTGATGGCGGACAGCATATGGATGTCCCAATGACTTCCATCACCGTGTACGTAGCAGTCCCTGATTACGAAATGCGCGTTCGTGTTCTGTACGTTTATCCCCGCCGTCGCGACACCCACATTAATGTCCCATCCCTCTATGATGTAGGGATTCGATGCCGACCCGTTGCCAGACACGACTCCATTGTTTGGGAAGTTCGTATGATTAAACTGGGCGTTACCGTTGATTGAAATATTAGAATGAGAAGCATATACAATCCTTGCGGGAATAGGAGCAGTCTCTCGGGGAATATCAGACGATGGATTCGGTAGTAGCGATAGAGATGCGGTAAAGAGAATTGCAAGAATCAGCGTCACTGTTATGGTTCTAGGAAGCTTCTTTTTCCCATGCCATCCTGACCCTGATGCCCCGCGATCTAAGTCCGCCATTTTCCCCGTCCGGTCATCCCCTCGTCAGGAGATAAGTCTTTTTCCGATCCTCCTCTTGTATGATGTCAGAAGGGACCTCGTGCTTTCCAAGCCAGTAACTCCCCGGAAAAGTTCAATCAGTCGGGATTGAGGGTAAACCCCTTTCAAGGCTTTTTCTCAATCCATTTCCCCGTGAGCTTAATCTCCTCATAGACTGCGGTAATTGAGGGGATCTTGTCCTCCAACCTCAGCTGGGCGATCGTCATGATGGGGATGAGGTTGTCGCCGAGTTTGACGAAGCAGCGGTCGTGGAGATACCTGATGTCCTGATGCTTCTTCTGACCGTCGAGGAAGTCATCGATAGTCGGATAGACCCATTCCCCGCCGAGACGCCGGACGATTACCTCCCCCAGATAGCCGCCGACTCCCCGGCAGATATGAAGGAAGAAATTCTTTCTGCCGAGTTCGCCCTGCAATTCCCTCTGGGCTTCTGGCGATTTCATTCTATCCCTCAAGTTCTTCTTTGAGAAGAACTCGTCAATTTTCCTCAAACCTCCTGGAGAATAATCGCCACCTCCCGCAATCTCACTAGCGCGGATGTATTCGCGTTCGATCATCAAGCCTCGGATGAATTGATTGATCGTCCTTGACCTATGATTCCTCGGATCATATAGCCAGCTCCACCTCTCTATCCTCCACATCTGCCTCTTCTCTTTCAGAATCCTCTTCTCCAGATCCGTCAACGGGGCATTCCCAGACCATTTTCCCGTCGTCCTAATCTCCTCATACGCCTTCTTGAGCGAGAAGACGCGCTCGTCCCACTTCACCCTCAGCCGGCCGATTGTCATCACGGGGATGAGCCTGCCGTTGAGCTTCACTTGGATCTTCGGGAATATGATGCGTCCGGTCAGAGTGATTGGAAAGCCGATGCTCATCAGAATCTGGAACAGCGCCATCCGCGCATATGACGGATACACCCACTCTCCGCCGAGATTGCGAATGACGACCTCCCCGAGGAACGCGCCTTCTCCGACAGATATGTTGGTCAAAAATGTCCGGCTGACGTGGATGCCGGCATCCCGATTCTGATCAGCGCCATTATGTCTGGCAAATAGCATCAGATCGTCGGGAGAATAATCAAGGACATAGCCATCGGCCTCATAGGCCGATTCGATATTCCCGAGCATCCCCGCGATGACGTCCTTGATTCCCTCGACGGCTTCCAAATACCGCTGTGATGTTGCCTGTTCTTTCATTATTCTCCATCTTTTTTCGTAATTCTCATAACCATTTCCTCTCACCCCGTCATCCCCTCGTCAGGAGATAAGTTTTGTTCTCATCGTAATTACGCCTTCTTATTCCTCTTCTTGACAGTCTGCATCATAGAAACTATGACACCTATGATCATGAGCATAGCCCCGAAAATGGCAAGTGCATCAAATCCGGAAGGTCCTCCTGCAATTATCCGAGCTAACAAGAACAAAAACCCTATGACGATCAATGCATTTTCTAATTTCATTAAATTTTCCAGTTTCATGCCGTTCTCACCCTCTCATCCCCTCGCCAGGAGATAATGGTTTTTCTAGAGAGCCCTCAGAAGGATAGGAGCAGGATTTTTTTTGATGGTTTCTCGTTTCAATGTAAAAAGATGTTCCATTAAGTTGTGGCTGTGACAGAAATACACCAAGCTGTCAGAATTATCATTGCAAGGTGCAAATCGTTCTTCACTTTCTCCTTGATATTTACCTCCGCTTTGTTTTCAATCGATAATCCTTTTTGGGTAACAGTGCAAATTACTATTTGGTGTTGGTCACGAATCTCCCAATCATTCTTGAGGATGCCAACATTTTTGAATTGAAAGCTAGGTCCATTGTTGAAATTGAGTTCTCCGCGATTCAACCGTTTACTCAGATATGTCGCGATCTCCTTTTGCGGATTTAGCTGCTCAATAGTGACATTATTCCGGACAAGACCGCTAATTTCCAACCTAAATTCTCCACGATCCAGTTTCGCGATTCCGACCGGTTTTAAAATACCGGACATAGAAAGAGATGCGACTAATATTCCATCCCCATAAAGTTCATAATATTGCTCCCTGAGAATTGGCTGACGCCATCTCAAAACTCTTCCAGAGAATTCCTTAAGAGGATGGATGTTCGAGTTCTTCTCGGTCTTTGCCTCAGGACCAATCGCCCTATCCCTTTTCACCTTGCCATCTCCCTATCAATAATCTCTGTGCACGCTTTTAAGGTTTAGTCAAACGCACTTGCATCAATTTGATTGCAGGAGCTTCCAAACAGATGGGAGCATGAACAGTAGGTCCAATGGGATTTGAACCCACAATTTCTACTAGCTCTAAGCGATAAGGTATAAAACAGGCGATTTTCGGCATTTCGGGAAGGTAACGAAAAGGAGGTGCTACGGACCCTTCGAAAACCCCTTTATTAGTGCTTTGGATTAATCTATGAGATTTGTGTTGGCGTCACTTCTCTGTTCAATAAAAATAGGCAGTTCGAAATTGCATCGGCAAACCTCTCCCCTGTTTCCCTTCCGAAGGTGGCGATGTAGTCATTGGGAATTCCATTGAAGTCGCTAGAGATGATGACGCGGATCTGTCCTCGACGACACAGAACTTGAACCGATCGCCTAGCCCCTAATAACTCGCCATGATCTGACCAAATGTACTCGGTCCTGCCGACATCGTACCATTTTTCTCGTTCATCGAGTTCATTTGATATTCCAAATGCATCCATCATAAGGCGGACCAATTCAACCGCTTGCTCTCGTGTCACACTTATCTGGTATTCGCCGGAAAAAAAGCCGCCTATTCCCGAAACATCCTGATCCAGCATGATTGTGATTTCATCTTTTTTGGAGGGTGTTACAACGAATTCTGCATCCTTCTGGTATTTGATGTCTATGAAAAGCACCCGAAACAACGATGCGGAATCGTCCGTATTCGTCATAGAATCCCAGCTCCTCGAAGTATATTTACAACCTGATCTGACATTCCATTCCTCCTTCAGTCATCCCCTCGACAGGAGATAAGGTTTATTCTAAGTATGATCCAATAGAAGTGGGAGCATGAGCGCGAACGAGAGGAGACTTGACCCTTTTTCAAGGTTTTTTCCTGATTCTATTTCCGCTTACCAATGCTAACATTATTGTTCCAATAATGAAGAAGATACCAGTGAGCATAAGCATTATCGTCAAGGTTGAGGGGACATCTGCAATTCCGAGCTCGGAAGGCAGGGAAGGTATTACTTTTACCATAATAATGAGCCAAAATCCAATCCCTAGACTAAGAAAAAGAAGCCCGACAAGAGTAACTGGCACAATTCTTCGCTGAGCAGGATCATCGCTCGCTTCTTTCATGTTCATTTCGCCATTTCCTCTCGCCGAGTAATCCCTTCGTCAGGAGATAATGATTTTCCAAAATTATTGTTAAGGCTTCCGTTCACTTAGGAGCACTTCCTTCAGAAAGATGGGAG
>Ga0315279_10007793_pt1 | contig 13133 bp, 10 predicted proteins | sample YL17G06_20_MG_FD_203694 | JGI IMG/M metagenome (GOLD analysis project Ga0315279, IMG submission 203694) | Sediment microbial communities from Yellowstone Lake, YNP, Wyoming, USA - YL17G06_20 | ecosystem: Environmental > Aquatic > Freshwater > Lake > Sediment | place: USA: Wyoming | collected... | reverse complement strand
TTTTTGTCTTCAAGTGCATGGAACTCAGGTCTATTTCAACGATATCCGGTTTACGACCCAGATAGGTGGTTAGCTCCATTGGCTCGCGGAGCGGGTCGATGGAAGGGTTTGTCACCTGGCTGGCGTTCAAAACCAGATGGTCCCAGTAGATTCGCTGGCTTTTATCATTGCCCATGCCGGTAAGTAACACCCCACCGGTCTCAGCCTGTTTGATAATGTCTTCTATTACCTCAGGACGCCAGTTATAGTTTTCCCTGTATTCGAGCGGGTTTCTTCGAATATTGACGGCATTAGTCGGGCAGAAGACGGTGCAGCGATGACAGCCAACGCAGTTTTCCTCGTGGCTTCTTACCTCGACGTCCTCGGCATCATAATAGTGCACATCGAAGCTGCATTGATTGACGCAGACCTGGCACTGGATACACCGGGCCTGGTCCCTTTCTATTAAAAACTTTGGCGGTAAATAAGTCTTCACTTGAATTCTCCCTTTTTATTGTTCTGTTCTTACCGGGATACCCCTTTCTCCGAGATAAGCCTTAGCCTGGCGTATGGAATAAGTCCGGTAGTGAAAGATGCTGGCGGCAAGAACAGCATCAGCCTTACCAAGTACAAGTGCCTCGTACAGGTGCTCCAGACTTCCGGCACCACCACTGGCGATAATCGGTATCGTCACTGCATCCCCGATAGCACGAGTCAACTCCAAATCGTAACCTGCCCGGTGCCCATCGGCATCCCAGCTGGTAAGTAGGACCTCGCCGGCCCCAAGTCCAGCGGCTTTCTTCGCCCAGGCAATGGCATCGATACCCGTCGGTCTCCGTCCGCCGTGAGTGCAAATCTCCCATTTAAATTCACTGGTCCCATTGTTCCGCTTGGCATCAATGGCTATAACGATACATTGAGAGCCAAACTTGCTCGCAACCTCTCTAATAAGCCTGGGATTAAGGACGGCAGCGGTATTTATGCTTATTTTGTCGGCGCCCGCCTTGAGCATACGCCTTATATCCTCGATGCTTCGCAGCCCGCCGCCGACAGTAAGCGGAATAAATACCTGTTTTGAGACGCGTTCAACTATATCCACCATGGTATCGCGCCCTTCAGGCGTAGCACCGATATCCAGAAAGACTAACTCATCAGCGCCTTCCCGATAGTAAAACGCAGCCAACTCAACGGGGTCACCGGCATCGCGGAGGTCGGTAAAACTCGTGCCCTTGACCACTCGCCCTTGAGTTACATCAAGACAGGGGATAATCCTCTTAGTTAACATAAACTTAAATCCCTCTCTAACAAATTCTATTTGGCTCCGGTTATTTTTCCTTCCACTAAAGGCCTCCGTCTTTGAAGCGGTTTTTCCAGGCTGCCGACTATCGGTTCGCCGCCTACCGGAATCCAGGCTTCATCTAAATCAGGGCAAATCAAACGAATTGCCGCTTCCTCTGAAGAGAGATAAAGCATCCGGTCTTTTATACCAGCGGTTAGCGGGCGCAGCCTTATCCTGTCGGTAAGCCCGATCATTTCACCCTGGTGAGCAATGATTATAGTGAACGGCCCATTTAACAGAAGGCTGCCATAAACTTGACGCAAGGCCCGGAGGAGTTCCTGCTCCTCGGGAGGCCTACGCTCTACATCATTCCAGAAAGGAGGCGCTAATATCTTGGCTACCACCTCAATAGGAAGGCCGTGCTTCCTTATCAGCAGGTCGACGGCATAGGCTACCACTTCAGTATCGGTCTGGAGTGTGCAACGGTAGCCGAATTGCTCCAAATATCGACGGTTTATCCCATATGACGATATCTCGCCGTTGTGTACCACTGTCCAGTCCAGGATGTTAAAGGGATGTGCGCCGCCCCACCAGCCGGGGGTATTGGTCGGGAACCTGCCATGTGCCGTCCATAAATAACCTTGATAGTCCTCGAGGCAGAAGTATTCGCCAATCTCCTCGGGGTAACCCACGCCTTTAAGTACACCCATATTTTTACCGCTGGAGAAGACAAACGTATCTTTGATATCGGTATTGATATCCATGACCCTGGCTACAACATAGTCATCATCCGATTGCCCTTTAGATTCACGACGGTTCACTTCAAGGAAGTACCGCCAGACTAAAGGTGGTTTTGTAATGGCTGCCGTCGGTCGGGTCGGCACTACGCCGTCGCGAACTATATTAAACTTCTGCTTCAGAAAGTCCTCTGTTTCAGTCTTGCCTTCGCGGCTCAGGTACATTATGTGGAACGCGTACAAGTCGGCATATTCCGGGTACAATCCGTAAACGGCAAAACCGCCGCCAAGCCCGTTGCCGCGGACATGCATATTGGCGATGGCCTTTATTATGTCCTTGCCGGAAAAACACTTACCTGTGGTGTCCATCATTCCAAAGATAGAGCAGGCGTCGATTACTTTGTCGTCGAAGTGGGGATTATTAATTTGCGTAATATCTTTCATCTCAATACTCCAGGGTTTAATGTTTAGCCACCAGCAGAGACACATTTCCCAAACGCTCCCGCCAAAGCTCTTGTGGCAGATATGCCAGTCCAAAGTCGTCGGTCAGAAGTACCTGTTTAAAGTCGCTGACATCGACCTTGTCCCGCATTAAGCCGAAAATCATACCCGACTTCTCAATATCCTTAACGAAGACCATCCCCACAATAAGACCATCGCTTAGCATCACCTTCTGATAGATGCCATCCTGGTTCCTGGTTATGACTTCGTAGTTGTTGACGTCTGGAGGATTTACAATTCCTGCGGTTGTTACATCCAGGCCGAAATAATTGACTGAATTCATAGCCGTGCCGCCTAAATATTCTTTTTTGACACCGGCCATGTTACAGCCGGCCACTCTGCCGCCGATATAAGCATTGGGCCAGATGGGTGTCAGCCGGTTTGTATTAAAAACGAAATCGTAAGCTTCAGCGACATCGCCGCAGGAGTAAACATCCGGGAAGCTCGTGGCCATGTATCGGTCCACTACAATGCCGCGGTTCACTTTTATTTCAGTATCTTTAACAAGTTCAGTCCGCGGCAAAACTCCTATAGCTATGACAACCAGGTCACATGGGATTGCCTCGCCGCTATCCAGGACGACGCTCTCCACAGACGTTTCCCCGATAACTTCCGACACTGTGTTGTTGACGATGACCCTGATACCAGCTTCCGTAATCATTTCTTCGGCTATTGCAGATGCACGTTCATCAAGTATGGTATTTAACACCCTGTCCTTCATTTCTATTATGGTGACCGTGACACCCCGTTTAGTCAAAGCTTCACTGACGCTGACGCCGATAAGTCCGCCGCCTATGACCACAGCCCGGCTGTAGTCCTTCAAGAATTTATCAATCGCCTTGGCATCGTCGAGTGTCAGGAACTTAAATACCCCTTTCTTATTTACACCTTTCATCTTGGGTACTATGGGTACGCCGCCGGTGGCCAGCAACAGCTTCTTCCAGGTGATTTTTTCGCCGCTGTCCAGCTCCACAAGCCGTCGGGGAAAGTCCAGGCTTTTTACGCTCTTGCCCGGCATAAGGTCGATGTTATTTTGGCTGTAGAAATCAACAGGGCGGAAAAGCATCTCCTCTACAGTCCGCTCACAAGCCAGATATTCAGATATAAGCGGACGGGAATATGCCGGGTAAGGTTCATCGGAGACTATGGTTATAGAATTCTTCTTGTCAGTCTCACGTATGGCTTCAGCAGCTCCGATGCCGCCGGCTGAGTTGCCTATGATTAGATATTCAGTTCTGAGAGCTTTTTTGGTTGCCATGTCATCCTTCCCGGCCCAGTGCCTTTTCCAAAAAATTAGAATACATTCTTAAACCCCAGTTGCCGCTTTTCTCCGGGTGAAACTGGGTCGCTATCAGATTGTCTTTGACAATCACGCTGCTGATAGATATGCCGTAATCTGTCGTGCCGGCTATGACCGACTTATCCTCCGGGTCAACATAGTAGCTGTGAACGAAATAGAAATTAGCTTCATCAGGTATGGCATCGAAGACTTGATGCCTTACTGTCTGCTTGACTTGATTCCAACCCATGTGAGGAATCTTAAGACCTGCGGGTAATCGCCTCACGCTACCGGGAATCACGTTTAAACATTCATGCCAGCCGCCCTCCTCGGTGCCGGAAAGAAGGAGTTGCAGTCCGACACAGACAGCGAAGAGAGGTCGTTTGGCATCGATCAGCTGGCGAATCACATCAGCCATGCCTATTGCCTTTAGATTTTCCATGGCATCACCCGCCGCGCCCACGCCGGGCAGGATAACTGCTGCGGCGCCGAGCACCTCCGACGGCTTGTCGGTAACCTTTGGTTTATAGCCGAGTTTGACAATGGCATTAGCCACGCTGCCCAGGTTGCCGGCACCGTAATCAACTATAGCAATCGTTTTTTTCAACTCTTTACCCCTGCCAGTTCCTTGACTACACCATCTTCTATAAATACCAGTGCTTCATTCGGGCAGTTAGCCACACAAGCCGGCACATCACGCCCGGGGCACAGGTCACACTTGGCGACAACTTTTTTACCATAGTCTCTGGTCAATGCCCCGTTAGGGCAAGCTAATATACACGTCCAACAACCCATACACTTTTGGGTATCGACGGTAACTATACCCGTTGTCGGGTCCTTTTGCATAGCGCCTGTAAGGCAGGAGTAAACGCACCACGGCTCGTCGCAATGCCGGCACTGAAGGGAGAAGGAAATTTCACCTTTTCTTTCTACACGAATACGGGGCACAGAACGGGGGCTCTCTTTCTTAAAGGCTTTGATTATATCTTTAGTTCTGGAATGCTCCGCCTGGCAGTAAACGCGGCAAAGGCCACAGCCCATGCAGATTTCCTCTTGTACGTAGACTCTCTTCATCATTTTTCCTTCTTTAATTATATACGGCATGCGGTAAGCGGTTGCCGTATACCATATAATAACATATCAAATAGACCTTGTCAATACCCTTTGGGTCTAATTTTGGCGGATGTTATGATTTTTTAAGCTTTTCCTTTGCCTTTATTACTAAGTGTCACCAATTTATCCGAGCGAGTTTAAAAAGATTTGTTGACAGGGCAGGGGAAATGGATAATAATATTTCGCTTGGCTTGACCCTCTAGAAAGTCAAGCAGTTTTTTCTTTTCAAATGGAAATAAACTCGACCCAATCCCCTGCCGGCGGTCCTTACAAGTGGATTGCCCTGTCGAATACGACATTAGCCGTATTATTGGCTTTCCTGAACTCGTCCAGCTTAATCCTGGCATTACCGGTCATCTTCAGGGGCATTGGCATTAATCCGCTGGACCCGAGCAGCTTCACCTATTTACTCTGGCTGCTTGTGGGTTACATGCTGGTACTGGCAGTTCTCGTGGTTACCTTCGGCCGCTTAGGCGACCTATTCGGCCGAACCCGAATGTACAACCTGGGTTTCGCTATCTTCACGGTGGGCTCCCTTCTATGTGCTGTCACCTGGAGCACGGGGCCTGCCGGAGCCGTTGAGTTGATTATCTTTCGTGTAGTGCAGGGCATAGGCAGCGCCTTCTTGTTTGCCAATTCGGCAGCCATACTGACCGACGCTTTTCCCGTGGAACAACGCGGTATGGCTCTGGGACTAAACCAGGTCGCCGGCATCGCCGGCACTTTATTAGGCATACTGGTGGGTGGGCTTCTAGCTGAGATAGGTTGGCGATGGGTATTTCTGGTAAATGTGCCCATAGGTGTTATCGGTACCGTTTGGGCATACCTGTCTCTTAAGGAAATAGGCCTCAGGAAAAGTGAGCCAATTGACTGGCTGGGCAACATCACCTTTGCTGCCGGTCTGACTATGCTGCTGACCGGCATTACCTACGGTATCAATCCGAGCGGTGCTTCTTTGATGAGCTGGACGACACCCTTTGTTTTAGGCATGCTTATAGGAGGAATTGTTCTCTTAGTTGCTTTTGTTTTCATTGAACGGCGGGTGCGGGCACCGATGTTCCGGCTTAACTTATTCCGTATCCGTGCTTTCGCTGCTGGAAATGTGGCCGGATTTCTGGCTTCGGTGGCGCGAGGCGGACTGATGTTTATGCTTATTATCTGGCTGCAGGGTATCTGGCTGCCTATGCGCGGCTATGACTTCGAGGTGACACCTCTCTGGGCCGGTATTTATATGGTGCCTATGAGCATTGGCTTTCTGGTGGCCGGACCGCTTTTCGGTCGCTTGTCTGACAGGTACGGGGCACGCTATTTCGCCACCGGAGGTATGCTACTGGCGGCTATCAGCTTCGGGCTGATGATGTTTCTGCCCGTAGATTTTCCCTATCCGCTATTTGCTGTATTAATTCTGCTTAACGGTCTGGCTATGGGTATGTTTGCCGCGCCAAATACCGCAGCCATTATGAACAGCGTCCCGGCACGACATCGCGGGGTAAGTTCCGGCATGCGAGCCACGCTGATTAATGCTGGCATGCCCTTATCGATAGGCATTTTCTTCTCTCTCATGATACTTGGCATGAACGCCTCGGTGCCAGCCGCCATGTATGGTGGACTGACACAGCAGGGCATGCCGGTGCCGATTGCGCAGCGGTTAGCTGCTGCGCCGGCAATAACGTATTTGTTCGCCGCATTTCTGGGCTACAATCCACTGGGGACGCTGATTCCGCCACAGGTGCTTCATGCCCTGCCATCAGCCCAGGCAGCGACCATTACCTCCAGGACATTCTTTCCTCAGCTTATATCCGGTGCCTTCCATCATGGACTGGCCGAGGTTCTGGTATTCTCCATAGTAATGTGCCTGATTGCCGGCGGTGCCTCCTGGCTCCGGGGCGGCAAGTACGTATATCGCGAAGACGGTGAATAGCGGCCCAGGCAAACTTCCTCTTCCTATTCAGTTGGTTTTTGCTAAATTTTTTACATAGATTTTACATAAACCACAAATTAAGGAAACAATCCACATTTATAATGTTACTATACTTTTCGTATAAAGGAGGCAAAGAAACAGTGAGGAAAATTACAAAATTTCTATTGTCAAGCGTATTGGCGGCTACGATGGTAGTCGGTACTGCTGGTGTAGCACTTGCCGATGATGGGCAAAACAGCCAGGGAAAGCAAGACGGTCTGTTAGCCCGGGTTGCTCAGATATTGAACATCGACGTGCAAAAGTTAAAGGATGCGTTCAAGCAAGCCCTGACAGAATTGCATACGGAAAAACAGAATACCCGACTTCAGGACCTGGTAAGCAATGGAACTGTGACTCAAGAGCAAGCCGATAAATTCAAGGCCTGGCTCGACTCCAGGCCGGATATTCCCGGAGTGGCTCCCAGAAACATAGACCAGCTATTGAAGGACGGCAAAATTACCCAGGAGCAGTATGATGCATACAAGGCGTGGCTGGACGCAAAACCGGATATTCCACTGCCGTTAAGACAGGCCGGACCGGGATGGCGTGCGCAAAGACCCGACGCCGGGCTTCAGAACCTTGTTGACAACGGCACATTAACTCAAGAGCAGGCTGATAGTTTGAAGGCATGGTTTGACGCCAGGCCGGATATCCCCATGGCCGGACCACAAATGATGGACCAGCTATTGAAGGACGGCAAAATTACCCAAGAGCAGTATGATGCTTACCAGGCCTGGCTGGCGGCGAAACCCGATGTTCCACTGCCTGAACCCAAAGCGCCAGGGCAACAAGGTGGCCGGTGGCAGAGATTTCAGGGAACTCAACCCCCGCAATCAGGGGCAAATCCGGCGACATATTAAAATATAATATGCAGCTAGAATCAGTCATAGAAGGGGGGAATTTTTCCCCTCTTCTTTTTGCCGATATTAAGTGTTTAAACGATTTCATTGAGATCTGAGGAGAGTTTGGTCTAACAATTGCTAAATAACCAGTCGGGACGTATAATATTGAGTCGCGCAAAATGGATTACGGGAAGTCGTTTCCATTTTTATTATTGCCAAAATAGTTGCTATCTTAATAATATCTTAATATTTCATTGTTACAGTAAATTCCGTTAGAAACAACCAAATAAGATACGAACGTGACCAAAATACTTAACAGGTTAGTTGTCTTTATAGCCATACCTATTTTGCTTGTTTCCGGCATTAGCTGCGCCAAAAAAACAGCGGCGCCGGCAGCAGCCACGCAGCTGGCTACCGTGCGGGTGGGCAATTTGACAGTAGCTACTTCGGTGGATGGCAACCTGGTGATGCCTCAGGCGTATGATTTGCTCTTCGGTGCGCCGGGAGATGTCCAGGATGTGTTCGTGGAAGAGGGTGATTTCGTCAAAGAAGGGACAATATTAGCCACGCTGGATGATGCGACGCAGAGATTAGAGGTCGAATCCTCCAATAACGATGTGCAGACCCATTTAAGCGACCTTTATGAAAACGTGCCGCTGCTGCCACAGTTTCCGAGTGTGCCTTATGAGGCGGTCCCTCTAGGTCCAGCCATAGTGGACGGCCCAACAACAACACAAAGCACAGAAGAATATAATCCTGGTGATACTCCTATTCCTCCGGCGTCAGGACCGACAACCGGGACAACAGTAAAGACGACGACCGTTGACTTGGGTTTACAGGGAACGCAGGTGACGCAGACAACGACCGACACAACTACTACAATAGGTGCTGCCTTTCCAGATCCCGATGAACCACTCAGCAAATTGCAGATCACAACCGTGCAAAAAACGGTGACCACATTTCAGTATATTAGAAGGCAGCAGCAAGGTACCAATCTGGACACCAGTTCTCCATACTATTATCCCAACGCTACTGCTCTCTCCGCCTTCAATTGGGCGCAGGACGAGGTCAACCGGGCACTTCAGCTTTACCAGATTAAAGACTATGATGCGGCGGCATCTGAATTATATGTAGCTCTATCCGACCTTGATGCCTGCATACAGATATTTGAGGACGCCATAAACAACCCGCAATCCGGCCTGGGCAACATAGCCTCGTTTGTCCCCAGCGACGAGGCCGGCATACTGTCCCTGCAAATACAAACTGACCAGTCCTGGGCTGTCTCCTATATTGTGCAGCTGCGAAAAGTAGTTGACTCAATAAAGCAAGGTCAGGCAGATATCGAGACTGTCAGGGGATTGCTGGCTCAAGGCAAATACGACGAAGCCAACCCTATGTTTGCCCCGCTTTTAAAGCAGGTTGGCATCATAGGCAAAGCGGTTATCCAAAACATAAACGTGATAAGCTCACATAACTATTCTACTGTTTACGGGAAAGATATAAGCCTGTATTTTTACGGTGCTGCCGCGGACAAGCTGAATGCCGCGCTAAAAGGCATAGAGACCGGCGGACTGACTGCACCTGAATTTAATGATAACCTGCGAATTGCGGAGCATTACATGCAAATCTGCAACAGTATTTTGGGCAGCAACGATTATGTATTGCAGCATGGCCTGTCTCTGAAGAATGAGCATAAGTACAACGTAGACCTGGCAATCGCTTTAGTTGGCCTCGAGAACTCGAAGGACGATTTCCTCAAGACCGTAATACTAGCGCCGTTCGATGGTACGGTGGTGAGTGTGGGCGTCAAGAAGAATGACGTGCTGTCCGCCATCGACTATGCCTCCGTTATCGCTGTTCAACTGGTGGATACCAACCAGATTAAGTTCCAGGGACAGGTTGACGAGATAGATATTCTCAAAATAAAGACGGGTCAAAAGGCGACGATTTCGGTGGATGCCGCACCGAACAAAACATTTACCGGCAAAGTGTCATTCATTTCGCCCTTCGGCACACCGGATACCAACAACGTCGTTAAATTTCCCATAACCATCATGCTTGACCCTACCGACGTGGCGTTAAAGGGTGGCCTTACCGCCACGGCTGATATAACCATATCCAGTGTCGAGAATGCACTGCTGGTGCCTCTTTCGGCAGTTACCACCACCTCCGAGGGCTCCTTCGTAACGGTCGTCGATGAAACAACAGGCAAGCAGGAAAAAAGGCAGGTCACACTGGGCAATCAAAACCTGCAATTTGCCGAGGTATTGACCGGCTTGAAGGAAGGGGATAAGGTCGTAATTGAAGAGAAGACGATCAAAGCACCCATAGTCACTGGTTTCCCGCAGCAGCGCGGTGGAGCGCCTCCGCCGAGTAGATAATAATATGAAAAAAAGTCTGATAAGCATACTGATACTAACCGTAGTCGTATTCCCAATAGTGGCAGCGGCATGCGCCAAGAGCTCTGTTACCACTGCTACCCCCGGTCAGGTCTTTGAAATAAAAAAGGGAGACCTGAATATCAATGTATCATCCGACGGTCACCTCACCATGCCCGATGAGTTCGACCTGCGCTTTGGCACCAACGGGCAGGTGCAACAAATACTGGTGGAAGAAGGGGACAAGGTAAAGCAGGGCGCACTGCTGGCCATGCTCGATGATACGACACAGAGAAACGCTATTAAGACCGCCCTGTTAAACGTACAGACGGCGCAAAATGACGTCACGGTGCAGTCAACAACCGACAGTGCTGCGGCGGGTTGTGACCATATTCCTTATACTTACCCTGATTTGAGCGTGCCACGAATATTTAACCAGGCACGGAAAGATTTGGATACTGCGGTTAATGAGTTCAAGCAGGGGAACTACAAAGACGCCGGCCGCGATTTAATAATGACATATTTCGACGTAGAAGTGGGTGAGGACCTGATTCAGTCCAAGCCCGATGCCGCCGAATTGGCCGGGGCCAAGATAAACTCAACTTACTATCCTGACCTTTACGAAGGTGGCTTTAAACCTCAGACTCCCACTGATGTGATGGTGGTCGATTACATGCAGAAGTACCGGCAGAAATTATTGGACATAAGCAGTGATATGAAAGTGGGAGCTTATGATAAAGTGGCATCTGGATTAGACGCTGCTCAGCAGCAAATGTTTACGGCTTACAATCTGGCTGAGAGCACGGTATATCTGAAGGGAAGTGAAATGTTCGAGTATCCGGATACCGCTACCAGCGCTGATTTTCTGCAGTCCTCTATTCGCTCCTTGTGGGATTTGGAGGACTATCTGTCACAGGATAATGCCGAGCCGATTGAAGCAGCTAAAAAGTTGTATATTACCCAGCTTAACCTTCTCGTCGGCCGAGACGTACTGGAAAATCAGACATCACTCTTCGTGATGTACAAAGGCGTCAACTGGCAAAAATTACAGAAATACAACCTCAACATGCAAAGCTTTGAAATAGCTCTCTACAAGGCCAAGCAGGCTATCATGAAGACGGCCATCATAGCCCCTTCCGACGGCACCGTAGTCAGTGTAGACCTAAAGAAATCCTCCGTACTATCGGCACAGGATTATTCCTCGAAGACCGCTATCACGCTGGTTGATACAGCGTCGATCAAGTTCGAAGGACTTGTTGACGAAATCGACATTATGAAAGTCCAACGCGGGCAGAAGGTAAGCATCACCGTGGATGCCCTACCGAACAAGGTATTTACCGGGACGGTTAAATTCATATCTCCCTTCGGCACGAAGACCGGCAACGTCGTTAAATTTGCGATCACTATTCAAATGGACCCGACTGATGCGGAGCTACGAGGCGGCTTAAGCGCTACCGCCGATATCAGTATATACAGCGCCAAAAATGTATTGCTGGTGCCCGTATCGGTAATTGTAGAGACGCGTGAGGGTCCTGTGGTGGCGGTTGTCAACCCAACGACGGGACAACCCGAATACAGGCCGGTTACTTTAGGCCAACAAACCTTTCAGTACGCTGAGGTATTATCGGGATTGAAAGAGGGAGACAAGGTCACGGTAACGGGAACTCCGCCAACAACGGGTAATGGTGGCAGTACGACCCAGGGGCTGCGGGGTGGCGCTATTATGATACGTTAATGGAACGAATTTCTATACTGTATAATCTTCATAGATTTGGTGTTACGGGATGAATGAATCAGACGGCATAATTGCACTGGACAATATAACCAAGATATACGACATAGGTGAGGTCAAGGTGACCGCGCTGGAAAGTATCTCATTTCGCTGCCAGAAGGGTGAAGCGGTTTCTATCATGGGGCCGTCGGGCTCCGGCAAGTCTACCCTGATGAATGTACTCGGCTGCCTGGACCGTCCCACCAGCGGCAGTTACTGTCTGGAAGGGGAAGATGTTTCCAGCCTCAATGATAACCAGCTGGCGATGATAAGGAATCAGAAGCTGGGTTTCGTTTTTCAGTCTTATAACCTTCTGCCTAAAATGACGGCGCTGGAGAATGTTGAGTTGCCGCTGGTATATGCCGGTCATGGTCACAGGCGACAGAGTGCTATGGCGGCTCTGGAGTCGGTTGGCATCGGCGGAAGGGCGCACCACCGGCCGACTGAGATGTCGGGCGGTGAGCAGCAGAGAGTGGCAATTGCCCGTGCCCTGATAAATAACCCACGGATAATACTTGCCGATGAGCCAACGGGCAACCTGGACACGCAATCGAGCCACAATATCATGGATGTTCTACTGGAGCAGCGAAAAAAGGGTATCACTATCATCATCGTTACCCACGAAGAAGATATTGCGTCTTTTACCGAGAGGACAATATATCTCAGGGATGGGAAGGTAACCGAGGAAAAAAAGCGATGAATATATTGGAGAGCATAAGGACCGCCTGGAAATCTATATTTTCCAATAAATTGCGGTCATCGCTCACCATGCTGGGCATTATTATCGGCGTCAGCGCCGTGGTACTGCTGGTGGCTCTGGGTAATGGGTTTCAGAAGAGTATGCAGACAACTTTCGAAAATCTGGGAGCCAGTGCTCTTTATGTTTCTGGCACTACAGATAAAACGGTTAGTATTATTCGTCCGTTGACTTTTGATGATGCACAGGCGCTGGCAGATAAATCATTAGCTCCGGCCATAGCTTTAGTGGCACCGACCCTCAATAAGGGAGTTAGTGCATCTTACGGGAATAATAACGTAAATCTGCAGGCTACCGGAATCACGCCGGTGATAGGCGACATAAAAAAGTATACCCTTTCAGCTGGCAGGTTCATAACTGACCAGGATGTAGCAACCAGGGACAATGTGGTGGTACTGGGCTGGCAGACGACCCAGGACTTATTCGGGAATCAAACGGCGGTGGGCCAGACTATACGTGTTGCTGGTGGTAGATACCAGGTCATAGGAGCTGTGGAGAAAATGGGTGGTTTTACCGGGGACAGCTTTATACTTATGC
>Ga0315279_10007792_pt1 | contig 13135 bp, 9 predicted proteins | sample YL17G06_20_MG_FD_203694 | JGI IMG/M metagenome (GOLD analysis project Ga0315279, IMG submission 203694) | Sediment microbial communities from Yellowstone Lake, YNP, Wyoming, USA - YL17G06_20 | ecosystem: Environmental > Aquatic > Freshwater > Lake > Sediment | place: USA: Wyoming | collected... | reverse complement strand
GATTTTTTCGCAGCGCAAGGGTATTCAAGAAATTTCTGGCAATCACCCTGAGACCGTCTTCGTAAGGGAGCTTTTCAATCTCAGGGAGGAGTTCTTTCAGGGCGGGGAGAAAGGAATAGGTATTAATTACCTCCTCAAAGAGTTTTTCCTTCGAGGGGAAGTGCCTGAAAAGGGTAACTTCAGCTATTCCTGCGTCGCGCGCTATTTCTTTGGTGGTTGTCCCCAGATAACCTTTCTTCGAGAAGAGCTTCAGGCCTGTTTTAAGAATCTTACCCCTTGTTTCCATAAGACTCCATGCAATAGCTCAGCATTTTATGTAAGTGCTTACTAACATAATAATAGATAATCCTGGATTGTTTGTCAACAGAGGTGACGGGTGCTCTGTGGGGTATGGATTGTTGCCGCTACTTCGGTTTACTTCCGCTTGCCTTTACTTTCGCAAAGTAGTCAGCCAGGGCTTTTGCCATCTCAGGAGAACGGATGAGCACCGATACCTCGTGGTTCTTGGTGAGGGCGTTGTAAGTCCAGTTGGTGCTTCCCATGATGACCGTTTCGTCATCAATGATGAGCAGTTTGGTGTGGGTGGTGAGCGTCGGGGGATCGTAGGTCACATCCACACCTTCGCGGGCGAGGAGTTTCCCGGTGAAAAGGTTTCTGTCGGTTGTGCGGTCTGTGCTTTCCCCCTGCTCCAGGATCACCTCCACCTTGACCCCTCTCTTCCGTGCGACAATCAGTTCCTGGATGAGGAGATTGCTCGGCGTATTGGGATACTTCTGGTAAAAACTCGCCTCAAACATCATCATCTGGACACTCTTCTGTGCTCCTCTGATAGCCTCCCGCACAACCTTCGTGTATTCACTATCGATGATCAACTGACAATCTTTGGCTGGAAAGGCAAGGACGGGGTGGATAAAACAAGGTAAGAAGAACAGGGTGAGCAGTATCAAAGCTCTTCTAAAATTTCTCATGTTGGCTCCTTAGTCGTCAACGGCAAAAAAGATATCGAGAGCCCTTTTTTCTCCACCCTTTTTGCCAAAAAGCAGCTTATACATTCTCACTCCCGGGTCGTGTTCCACGATGGTTTTTAAATAGTCTTCATACGCCTGCCTGGCTTGAACCAGGGCATCACCCGTAAGAGGCGAAGCCTTCTCAACCATTTCAAGGTATACAGCAAAATATTCTTTGAAGAGATTCAGCGCATAAGGGTCTTCTTCCCCGGTAATATTGACCAGACAGAGTGCCCGGGAAAAGACACTTTGAATCTTTCCCTTGAGCGCTGTTGCTCCCTTCATCAGCTGGGGATATTGCTCACGGATCTTGATCAGCCTATCAAAAAGCTCCGCATCACCTGGCCTTTCCCCTCCCCCTGCCCGGTGAACGTCAACCAGAAACATCGTTTTCTTACCACCGATCACCGTCTCGCAGGATAAAACGGGGAGATCAAGTTCCATGCGCGGTCTCACAAAGATTGAGTAAACAGTCCTGACCAGCATATATGATCTCATCATAACCACCCGGGAGAACTTTTCAGAGCTCAAAACATCCCCTTCGATTTTGACCAGGCCCAGCAGTCTTAGCGGGCGTTCAGGAAATGGGTGCTTTAATACAACGTTGTTCAGCGAAAATCGTTTTTTAAGCTCTGTCATAGCAACTGTATGGATATCTCTTAGGCTTCCCATATTAACCCCCCTCCAGGTGAGTCCTCTCTTTTTTCTGGATTGTATTGAACTGCTCAGGCTAATGCAAGCTTTATATAAGCTTTCAGCGGCCAGCATTCAGCTAAACCTAATTTACATAAATAAAAGCTGAGAGCTGATAGCTGCCTGACAATATCCTTCTTTGTTGATTCTATGAAATAATTTATATATCCTGCAAATTGCTTTCAGCTATAAGAGATTACCGCAGGAGCGGCCTTCGGTCTTTTTTAGCTGAGCGCTGATAGCTAAAAAATGAAAATTGCCATCTTCTATCGCCTGAGCAGATATAACCGGCAGAGCTTCTGTGCCTTGCGGGGAGCCCTCGAGAGGGACGGCATCCCTGAAGACACAGATACCTTTTTCCTCCGTCCGGGCGAGGGGGTGAAGGAGGTGGCGCGGCTCGTCCCGCGCTACGACCTGGGCATCGTCTGTTACTCCTTCATGACTCCCCAGGCAAACATCATTGCACGGGAAGTGGCAGTCCTCAGAGATCACCTCTCCCGGGAGAAAGTGGTGATGCTGCTTGCCGGCGGACCTCATCCGAGCGGGGCAGTGGAAGAGACCCTCGGCATGGGATTTGACCTCGTCGTCAAAGGGGAAGGTGAAGAAACATTTCCGCGGCTGGTTCACCGGGTAAAAGAAGGAAAAAACTTTAAAGGCATCCAGGGGATTTGTTTTAAAGAAAATGGAAAGGTTATTTCCAATCCTGCTCCTCCCCTGACAGACCTCGACCTCTATCCACCCTTTGCTCCTCAATCAAAGATGTTCGGGAAGATTGAGATATCAAGGGGATGCCCCTTTGGCTGCAGGTTCTGTCAGACCTCTTATCTTTTCGGTTCAACCATGCGGCACCGGAACATTGATATCATTGTGAAGCATGGAAAGATAATCGTGGATCGGGGACTGAAGGATATCCATTTCATCTCGCCCAATGCCCTCGCCTATGGATCAGAAGATGGGAAAAACATCAACTATGAAGCCCTGGAAAGATTGCTTGCAGGCTTGAGAAGGGAAGTTGGCAGTTTTGGAAAAATCCACTTCGGCTCATATCCATCCGAAGTCAGGCCTGAGATGGTGGAAAAGAAGGCCATCGCCCTGATCAAGCAGTACTGCAACAATCATTATATCCTCATCGGCGCCCAGAGCGGAAGCCCGAGGCAGCTTGTTCATCTCAAGCGAGGGCACACGATTGAAGCAGTGTATAACGCTGTGGAGATAATTCTCGGGTGTGGCTTTAAGGCCTACGTGGACTTCATCTTTGGCCTTCCAGGCGCAGAGGACGAGGACCGGGAACTGACGCTCAAGGCAATGAAAGACTTGGCCAGCATGGGGGCAATCATCCACGGCCACACCTTCCTGCCCCTTGCCGGCACCCCCTTCGCAAAAGAAGCCCCGTCAGCGATACCTGATGCTTTCAGGCACGAACTGAAACGGCTCGCCTCTCAGGCAAAGCTGTTCGGCCAGTGGGAGGCCCAGGAGAGGACAGGCAAGGGACTGGTTATTGGCTCGGGCTGAATTTAATCGCCCGATCATACACGATATCCGAATACGCAGGCCCCACCCTCGTTACTTTCTCGAGGTAGGCACGGAACGCCACAAACATCTGCTCATCCAGTGCCAGGCCCGGGCAGTCGCCGATGGGCACCTCGATGCAGTGGGCTTCGCCATTGCAGTGCCTGGCAACCTTCCACGCATAGAGATAGTTCACGTTCGGGTCGCCGGGAATGTAGTCCTGTGCACTCCCCCACAGATCCCGGCTATGCTCGGCCGCCACACCAATCAGCAGGTCAGCCCCGTACACATTAAAGTTCGAGTAGGTTGCCTTTCCTGTTGCCTCGTGATTGACGCCGTAGACGATAAGGAAATCGTTCGGGTCTTCAGATAAAGTGAATAATGGATCTGCCTTCAGATAGGTCGTGTCCCGGTTTTCCCCGAGTACTTCAATACCTCTCTGGATGGCGTCGAATCCCTCGGTGAGCCAGACACTGGCAACGAGATCGGTCGCAGTCAAGCCGCTGTATTTCGCCAAGATGGCCTGACGGAGGTCTGCGAGATCATCCATGAGGTCTATCTCCGTTACCCCTGTCCCCCGCACCCGGAGTCTCGGCATGGGATACGAGTCAACTGCAGCTGGCGTTGCCGGCGTGACACGGAACACCACTCCTCCAGGATTCTGCAAATACGCACTGACTTCCCCCTCATACCCGTACTTGGGGAGGGCTATGCGGTGGAGGAAGACGAACTCATCGGCGTCAGACTCGAAGCCCAGCTTCACTGCCGAGGAGGGAATGATGTCGGTGTTGATGATGTCCTCCTGCAATCCGGCTTTCCGTGCTGCCTTGCGGATGCGCTTGTCGATCCCGCTGTCTGCGGTGGTCACGATGATCGTGTTCTGATCGAAGGGGTCTCCCATCTGGATGCCTCTGGTCTTAATGGTGAGGTTATTCAGCGTATCTCCCAGGCTCGCGAAAATCCTCCTGCGGGCCTGCTCAGCTGGAAAGTATCTCGTCATTAAGTAGCTCCGATAACTGAAGTAGCTCACGGGGGGCGGTGTCCGTCCTATCAATACAATGGCTTCATCAGGGCGAAGCTGGAATGTCCACGGATTGGTTTTACCCACTGTCTGCCCTTCTCCCGGAGGTATCGTATACATCAAATAGGGGAAAGTAGCGTTATTACCATAGCAGCTGGGCAACATCCCTGAGCAGCACAATGAGATAACATCTACCATCCCCAGGCTCCCTTCCTGCACAACGAATCCATTATCTTCCAGTTCAGCCCGAAAGGCGGCAATCTTCCGGGGTGAAATTGATCCTATGTCCTTATTACCAGCATGGGTATTCTGTACATACCCGACAGAAACAAGAGAAATTAACCAAGCAAAGGTCACAATCCATGTCACTCTTCTTTTCATCTCAAAAATCCTCCTGTAAAGAGACAGGAAACGGGTTATAGGAAATTGTGAAGGTGCAATTTTACTCAATACGTTTAGTAAATCAAGCTTTTAATGAGCTAATCTCTGAGGAAACGGACAATCAGGTTGGCCAGATCAACGCCGTATTCAAAGTTGGGTTTCTTCTGCCACGTGGGCCGCATCTCACCAGCCCCCCCCGAGAGCGCGAAAGAGACCAACGAATGAAGTGAAACGGGCCAGCCGCGCCGGATCTACCGCCGCCTCGGCGCTCAACATGGTACGCTCAGCATCCAGCACGGTGGTAAAGTCGTCGGCGCCGAGACGATAGCGTATCTCGGCGATTCGGTATGCTTCGCGGGCGTGCAGCGCGGCTTCCTGCTGCGCCTTCTCCTGCTCGCTGAACTGCTCGATTCCCGCCAGGGCATCTTCGACATCTCGAAACGCCGAGACGATGGCCTGGTAGTAGGCAGCAACAAGTTCTTCCTTACGCCCTTTGGCGAGATCAACCTGGCCGGAGAGCCGGCCCCCTTCGAAAATCGTCGCCAGCAGATCGATGCCGAAACTGTACATGCCACTGCCCGGTTCGAACAGTTTCGACAGGTCAACGCTCGAATAACCCCCTTGGCCGCTCAGCGATATGCTCGGAAACAGTGCTGCCCTGGCCGCGCTGATGTTGGCGTTGGCGGAGATCAGGTCGGCCTCGGCGCGCCGAATGTCAGGCCGGCGTTCCAGCAGTTCCGAGGGAAGTCCCGGTGTGAAGGCGGGCAGCGACAATGGACGAAGGGACTCCTCTGTAATCTCGACTTCGCCCGGATTCTTGCCGAGCAGCACAGCGAGAGCATCGCGTGTCTGCTGCAATTGCTGTAACAGGGGCGGGATCGCCGCTTCGGTTGTGGCTACCTGACTGCGCTGACGCTCAACCTCGAGCTCGGACACCTTGCCGGCACGATGTTGCGCCTCCACCAGATCGAGCAACTTGCGGGCGTTGGCCAGGTTGTCGCGCGTCACCCGAATGCGGTCGGAGAGCGAAATGGCCTGAAAGTAGGTGCTGGAGACATCGGCAGTCAGCGTTAATCGTACGACCTCTTGCGCGTAAGTGCTGGATAGCAGCGCGGCCTCTGCGGCATCGCGCGTGAAACGGTTCCTGCCCCAGATGTCGATCTCGTAACTCGCCTGCGGGCCGATGCTGAACGCATTGTTCGGACCTGAATCTCCGACCTTCGAACGCTGGGCGCCGGCACTGAACGCGAGAGCCGGATAGAGGCCCGCGCCGGCAATCCGGAGGCTGGCACGGGCCTGTGCCACGCGAGCCATGGCTGCTTTGAGGTCGTAATTGTTTTCCTGTGCAAGAGCGATGAGGCGATCGAGTTCAGCGCTCAGGAAGCACTTCCACCACTCGCGATCCGGCCAGCCCGCGGGATCAGCGCCTGGTGCTTTGCCCAGCCAGGCTGCCGGTGCGGCGATCTCAGGCCGCCGGTAGGGTTCGCGGATGAGAGCGCAGCCAGCCACGACCAGGCACACCATGAAGACCGAAACAAATCGGAGATCTCGAACCATTCTTTTCCTATTCGGCAGCAAGTGCTATTACGGGATCAAGCTTTGCCGCGCGCCGTGCGGGCAGGTAGCCGAACAACAAGCCGACGGCGAAGGCACTGCCGAACGCTAATAATACGGGCGGCAGCGAATACACGACCGGCAAGCCAAAGCGGGAGGCGATCCATGCCCCCGCAAGCCCGCAGACGATGCCGGCGACTCCGCCCACCGAACAGACGATCAGCGCTTCGGTGATAAACTGCAACAGGATGTGGAGCATCTGCGCTCCAGTCGCCATGCGGATGCCGATCTCGCGCGTCCGTTCCGTGACGGATACCAGCATGATGTTCATCACGCCGATGCCACCAACCAGCAGTGAGATCGCGGCGATCGAGCCGAGCAGGATTGTAAGCGTGTTTTGCGTTTCCGTAGCGCTCTCCAGGAGCGATGCCATGTTGCGGATCTGGAAATCGAGCTTCAAGTGCCGCTTCATCAGCAGGGCGTTGATTGCGCGCTCCGCCTCATCGATCTGATTTACGTCGGCTACCTGGACGGTGATCCCACGCACATAACGCTTGCCGAACAGCCGCATGCGCGCTGTGGTCAAGGGCACAAACACCGCATCATCCATGTCGTGGCCGGAGGCGGTCGCCCCTTTTGGTGACAGTACGCCGATCACCTGAAACGGGATGTTGTTAATCAGTATGTACTTGCCGAGAGGATCGGTGTCGCCGGAAAAAATGTTCTTTTGAACGGTCTGCCCCAGCACCACGACCGGTGCGTAGCTATCTACGTCAGCATCGGAGAAGAAGGCACCGCGCTCCACCGGCCAGTTGCGCGCCTTGATATATTCGGCCGTGGTGGACGTTGCAGTCGACTGGTAGTCGTTTTCGCCGACACGCAGCGTGACAGCGCCACCTAAGTCGGGCACCGCGTACAGCACATTGGGAAGCTCGGCAATCGCAGCGGCGTCCTCTGCTACCAGCGTCGCCAGATCACCAACGCCGCGCACACCGGGGGCGCCGGGCCGCACCAACAGCACATCCGTGCCCATAGCCTCCATGCGGGCGAGCACCGCTTGCTTGGAACCGGCTCCCAGCGCCAGCATCGCCACGACGGCGCCTACGCCGATGATGATACCGAGCAGGGTCAGCACCGTGCGGAACACATTCACCCGCAGCGACCGCATCGCCATCCCGATTGCTTCCAAGACATCCGGCAGCAGATGGATATCACGTGGGGACGGTGAATCCTCAGATGTCGTCGCGCGAAAGGGAGTGGCGGCCACCTGCCTTGATGGATACCCGCTGTCTGAGACGATTACTCCGTCTTTGGTATCCAGAATCCGTTCGGCCTGGCTGGCGATATCAATATTGTGAGTAATGAGGATGACCGTATGGCCTTTGCGGTGCAGGTCCTTGAGGAGCGCCAGGACCTCGGCGCCGCTCTTGCTGTCCAGGGCGCCGGTAGGTTCGTCCGCCAGAATGACGCGGCCGCCGTTCATCAGCGCCCGGGCGATCGATACCCTTTGCTGCTGGCCGCCGGAGAGCTGAGTCGGCCGGTAATCGAGCCGATCGTCCATGCCGAGCGTGCCGAGCAGGCCTTGTGCCCGCCTGATCCGCTCGCGGCGTGACAGGCCGGCATAGATGGCAGGAATCTCAACGTTTTCGGTGGCCGTTTCGGTTGCGATCAGGTTGTAGCGCTGAAAGATGAAGCCGAAGGTATTCCGCCGCAACATGGCCAGATCATCGGGCCCGAGCCGCGACACATCCTGACCAGCGAAGAGATAGGTGCCGGTCGAGGGTCGATCGAGGCATCCCAGGATGTTCATCAGGGTGGTCTTGCCCGAACCAGACTGGCCCATGATCGCCACGAATTCACCCTCGTAGATCTTGAGGGAGATGCCGTGCAAGATCTCGACAGCCAGACCATCGGAGTGGAACGTCTTGGTCAGGTCGCGCAGTTCGATCAGGGGCTGGGCATTGCGCCGAGACGCGACGGCTGTTGCCGGCTCAGCTACAGTAGCGCCCTGTTCCATCGGTGGAACCTCGGCCATGTTGGATCTCATCATCGGCCCGGTCCTAGTGTCGCTGTGCTGCCCCCAGCAACGGCTGGGAGTCGGTTTTCTCTTTGTTGGTGGAGGTGCCGACGATCACTGTTTCGCCTTCGGAGAGTCCGGATAGTACCTGAGCGAAGAGACGTGTCTGGATGCCCGTCGTAACGGTCCGCTGCTCGATCTCGCCGTCCTTGAGCACGCGCACCGTGAAGGTCCGTCCCTCCGTTTTCTTCGCCTCCTTGGGTTTTTTCGTGCCTGCGGCTGCCTTCTCCTTAACCTGCTTTGCCGGCTGCAGCGCAGCCACCGGCACCTGTAATGCATTCTCCGCCTTTGCCAGCACAAAATAGACCTGGGCGCTCATCTGGGGTTTCAAGGCAAGGTCGGAATTGTCCACGTCAAAGAGCACGTTGTAGAGAATGACATTGTTCAAGGTCTCCGGCGTCGGCAAGATCTGTCTCACCTTTCCGTACCAGCGCCGCTCGGGCTGTCCCAGGGTATTGAAATATACCGGCATCCCGATGCTGATCTTGGGAACGTCCGCCTCGGAAGTCTGCGCCCACACGGTCATGGTGCTTAGATCGGCGATACGCATAATGATCGGCGCTTGTTGGTTGGCGACAAGGGTCTGGCCCTGTCGCGCAGGGCAGGAGACCACGGTCCCCGCCATGGGCGCGTAAATCTTCGTGTAGCGCAAATTTGCCTCGGACTCTATGAGCTGGGACTGAGTCTGCTGAAGCTGGGCACGCAAGGCCGCTACCTGGGCCACGGCCTGTTCTTCCTGAGCGGTGCTCTGCTCCAAGGCCTCCTCGCTCGCGGCGTCACTGGCAAACAACTGCTTGTTCCGCGTGTTTTGCTGTTCTGCCAAACGCTGCTGGGCGAGCCGGTCCGAAAGCTGGGCCTGGAGAGTCTGCAGGGTCGCCTTGATCTGATCGACCCGTGCCACAAACAGCGTTGGATCGATTTCAGCCACCAGATCCCCCTGTTTGACCGCGTCACCGACGTCTACGTGCAGGGTCTTGAGCTGTCCGGTCACCTGGGTGCCGACATCGACATACTCGAAGGGCTGCAAAACACCGACAGCGGAGACGTTTGCCTCGATGTCACCCTTTTCGACTGTGGCGGTAATGTAGAGGGCCGTCTTGGAATTGCTGCGGGTGGCAAACCAGGCCGCCGCCGCGCCCACGACGACGAGGACCGCGAGAATCTGCCAGAACGGACGCTTAAGAGTCATAGCCTGTCACTCGTTTGTATTCTCACCGCAAAACCCATTCCCATTCCCGTCATTACCATTATATAACTTTAGATACCTAACGAGCAACATTAGTTTAATGCTCATTGACCCCATCCCCAAATTTATATATTCTCAAAGTAGCGATCAGCGATCTAATAGCTTTCAGCGGTCAGCGTTCAGCTAAAAAAGACCGAAGGCCGCTCCTGTGCGCTGAAGCTGCTCCGGTAGCGCAAGCGCTCCTGCGGTAATGTCTTAAAACTGAGAGCTGATAGCTGACAGCCAGACAAGGTTGTAAGATGAAAATAAGAGGAATCTTTATCCCGCTCATATTGTTCATTCTCTTCCCCTTCCTTACCTTCGCTAACGAAAATAGTCTGAAGAACTTATTGCCAGGAGAAAAAATCTCTCCAGATTTCAGGGCAAAGGCAGCTCTCAGGATATACGATGCCTCTACCCTCCACGAATACATGAACGGTGAGGCGGAGATGTACCGTGAATACGGCGTTATGAAATTCGCAGCCCAAGTCTACTCTAAGGACAAGGAGGAGATTAAGGTTGAGATTGCAGAGATGGTGGATTCAGTCTCTGCCTACGGCATCTATTCATTCTACCGCTCACCGGACATTAAGCTGATTGAGATCGGGGACGAGGGGGTTATAGCTCAAAATCAGATATGCTTCTGGCAGGACAGGTACTATTGCAGGATCACCACTTTTGGCGCAGGAGAGGAACTTGTAACAATAGCAACGAAACTTTCAAAGGAGATCTCCTCCCGGATTGCAGGTCATGCAAAGGTGCCTGAGATCATGGGATTGCTCCCTGCAAAAGACCGGATTAAAGAGAGTGAGAAGCTCATCAAGGGGATGCTCGCTTTGAACAACCAGTACTATCTCTTTCAGGAAGACCTGTTCAACTTCAGGGCAAAGGCTGTCGGGGCATTTGCCGAGTATGGTATACCTGAAAAGAAAATAAGGCTGTTCATTGTTGAGTATCCGTCTGCAGATGAGGCGCGCAACGCCTTGATCAGGATAAGCGAGGAAAAAAAGAAAAATGCCCGTCTCAAACACTGGCATCGTAATGATAGAAAAAGGATAGACACCTTGCTTTTTCAGGCCACGGATAAAAGCATGGCGCTTCACCGTAAGGGAAACCTTCTGGCACTGGTAATCGGTGCAGATGAAGTCAGTGCGTTGACACTGCTGTACGAATTGCGGTGGTAGGAGATGGCCTTTCTTCTCCAAGCATCTTTCTTTCTCCTCGGCCTTTCTGCAACCATAACCCAGGTTATCTTCATCCGGGAGTTTCTCGTCGTCTTTTATGGCAACGAGCTCTGCCTGGGCATAATCCTCACATCATGGCTGGCGGGAATCAGCCTGGGTGCTTTGCTCGCAGGCGCATTGATTGAGAGGATAAAGAACCTCGCTCCCTGTTTCTTACTCTCTCTCATCACTCTCACTATTGTCCCGCCTTTTCAGCTTCACCTGATCCGTACTTTAAGGGGCATCCTGCATATTGCCACCGGCGAGTATATCGGGCTTGTCTCCCTCATCATTTCATCCTTCCTCCTGATTCTTCCTTTCAGTCTCATCATAGGTTTTGTCTTCCCTTTTGCCTGCAGGCTCCTGATGAAAGAGGGCAAACCGCCAGCCATTCAGATTGGCCTGGTCTATATTGTAGAGGCAGCAGGCAGTGTCATTGGCGGCCTTGCCGTAAGCCTCTACCTGCTCGAACGTTTTCCACCTTTTGAGATCTGCTCATTCTTCGCCCTTTTACTCTTGGTGAATTGCTTCCTTCTCTCCCTCGTATTGGGTAAGGGAAAAATGAGAGCGCTTATGGCAGTCTTTTCCCTTTTCTTTTTTCTTCTCTATATCTTACTTCTCACGTCTAACATCTTTAAGGCACTGGATGAGCATAGCCTTGCAAAACGCTGGGATACCCTCAATCCCGGGATCACCTTAGTCGCATCTCAGGAGTCGAAATATCAGCATATCTCCCTTGCCAGACAGGAAGCTCAGTACAGCCTCTTCGGGAACGGGCAGTGGATTTCCTCCTTTCCCGATGAGTATCAGTCTGCCTCATTAGCCCATTTCCTCCTTACTGAGCATCCGGATCCAAAGGAGGTATTGCTCATCGGTAGCGGATTTGAAGGGATGATCAGGGAGATCCTGAAGCACCCGGTTTCCAGACTTGACTATGTAGAGCTTGATCCCCGGCTGATTGAAACTGCTCTCCCCTTTTTGCCTCCTCAGGACCGGGAAGCATTACGGGACAAAAAAATCAGGACCATCTATACGGATGGACGCCACGTGGTTAAAACAACAAAAGACCGGTATGACGAAATCATCATAAACCTGCCTGATCCATCAACTGCCATGCTCAACCGGTACTACACGGTTGACTTTTTCCAGGAGGTAAAAAGGATTTTAAAGCCTGAGGGGTTGCTGGTGATCGGGGTAAGCTCATCCTCAAATTACTTCGGGAGAGCGGTAAGAGACTACGCTGGTTCGGTCTGTGACAGCCTGCACGAAGTGTTTCCTTATATCCTGATATCACCGGGAGAGCGAAACTGGTTCTTTGCATCCGATCACCAGGATGTAGCAACATTTGATATCGAGGCCCTGAAAGCAAGGTATCTCAACAGGAGGATTGATTCCTCTTATTTCACACCTTACCACTTTCAGTTGCTCCTGCCCGGGGACCGCGTGGAATTTACAGAACGATCCTTCAGGGAAAGGGAACATCGATTTGTGAATACCGATCTGCAGCCTATCACCTATTTCTACAATCTCATCCTCTGGGGAATATTCTCCGGCGAGAGAGGAAAGGGAAATATCTTTGAGGCATTAAGAGAAATTAGATGGTATTGGTTTTTTCTACCACTGATTCTTATGCTTTGCCTGAGGCTGCTGTATCTCACACTCTCTCGAGAGAAACAGCTTGAGCCTCTTCCGTTCAACTGTCTCTGGGCAATCGGGACAACCGGTTTTACCGGCATGGCTCTCGAGATCATCCTCATCCTCTCCTTCCAGAACATCTATGGCTATATCTATCAGCAGATAGGAATCATCGTTGCCCTGTTTATGGTGGGACTTGCCCTGGGAAGCTACTTCATGAACCGGCTGATCAGCCGGTTCGAATCAGGATTAAGGACCCTCATCTCTGTTGAGTGTTTACTCATTATCTACCCATTACTCCTTCCGGCTCTCCTCATGTTCATATCCCGTTCTTTAACTGGGGCGGCGGCGATCTCCGAGTCCTGCTTCATGCTCCTCGTCATGATCGCCGGGATATTGACCGGCCTTGAATTTCCTCTCGTAGCAAGACTCTATCTGACGAGAGAAACAGGTTCAGGAAAGGTGGCAGGGATGGTGGACAGTGCAGACCACTTCGGCGCCTGCCTCGGTGCTTTACTCACCGGAACCCTCTTGGTGCCCATCCTGGGATTGAAGGTTTCCTGTATCTTTATCGGGCTTCTGAACTTTACCAGTGTGATACTGCTTGTGGAAAACTATGTGCAGGGAAAGAACATAAGGGGGCAAAGATCTGGGAGCAAGGAAAATCCCTGACCCTCTACCTGTGACCCTTGTTACTAATACAAACGCATTAAATGCTATTACATTGTCATTGCGAGCGACCAACGGGAGCGTGGCAATCTCACCTCATAAACAAGAGATTGCTTCGTCGTTTCACTCCTCGCAATGACG
>Ga0315279_10007791_pt1 | contig 13138 bp, 12 predicted proteins | sample YL17G06_20_MG_FD_203694 | JGI IMG/M metagenome (GOLD analysis project Ga0315279, IMG submission 203694) | Sediment microbial communities from Yellowstone Lake, YNP, Wyoming, USA - YL17G06_20 | ecosystem: Environmental > Aquatic > Freshwater > Lake > Sediment | place: USA: Wyoming | collected... | reverse complement strand
ACCCATTCCTGGAACTCCCGGTTCTTTCCAGGGGGCACGTTGAAACCTCCGATATTTAGGAAGTCCATTTTGATCTCCCTTCGTCGTGTGTGACACGGTTTGGCGCAAGATCGAATTTGATGCTTCGTGACTATGGCATTCGTCCGAGCGTGGAATCGACGGTTCAATGGTAGGAACTTGGTAACAGTTAAAACCACCTCCTTTCCTGAGCTCATGCCGCCGACCTATCTACTAGAGCGATTTCCGATTGAGCTTACGCCGCTCCGGAGTCGAGCCTTTAAGCGGTTTCCGGCTGAAGCCTCGACTCCGGCGTAAACCAATACGGAATCCGCTCTAGAGATGTGTCACTTGCTGGAGCGTAGTAGATATGGCGATCAATTGATTGACAGCCGGTCGGCGCTAAGCGGCCCAACTATGAAGTCGACGGAATATATTCCTTCTATATCGCTTCTGCGGGATTGACTTTGGTAAAATGCGAAAAAGAGCCTCCGCTCCGGAGAGTGGAGCCAGTGAGCCATCTGGCGGATCCATAGGGGGCACCTCCTTGGCAATGACGGAGAAAACAAGCGGGTAAACTACAAATTCAAGTATACTTCCAAAAACCAACTTGTCAATAGCCAAGAGCCTGGTGATTACTCACAAGTGTCGGTGAGCGTTCGTGGTAGCGGCTTTAGCTGCGCGCAACAAGACGGCTGAAGCCGTCACTACGAACCACTTGCGAGATGTGGGCAATCACCAGCCAAAAGCACGGTGTGCGGGGGTTTTTCGAGACGCCGGGGCGAGAGTAACAAGATTGTGCACTCCAATTCAGTTGATTCGGTTAGAAAGTGGTCAGAGAATGCGCTGGCGCCCTACCAGGCTGCCCGTCATCTTGCCCCTGAATCACACCTCCCCCCCGCCCCTCCACTCTCCCGAAAACAACCACGTCGCCAGCGTGCCCAGCCACTCGAATACCCGCGTGCCCCAAGCAAAAGCCGCGATGAGGATTGCAAACAGTCCAGGCCCGATCCAGCCGATTGTGAGCGTGCCCTGGTCTATGATGTTGTCAATGTTGCTTGACCCGATGGGCGTATTGATGACCGCACGCGGCGTCGGGCTGGGCGGCACAATCCGTGTACCTGTAGGCCAGGGTGTTGCGGTTTCCTCTGGCGGCTCGCCTGCCTTGCCAAGCGCGGCGGCCACTTCAAGAATGATCTGACCGTTGACGCACCCCACGTTTTAGTAACGGGCGTACATTGTGTATTCGCCGTCCGGCATGTGGTCGTACATCACGTAATACATATCGTCGTGATTGTAGGGCAGCGGGAAAACCTTGCACATGCGCCCGTATTGTGCGCTCTCCAAGCATAGTTGCACGTACACGGTGTTAGCGGGGCAAGTGCTCTGGCGTGCGGCAACAGCGACGGCGATTGAGCCATAGTAGGGCATCTCGAACGTTTGCTTGATTTCGCCAAATATGCCCAAGCGCACGCAAGGAGCGTAAGGGTCGCTTGCGTCGCAAGTTCAACGGACGACGGCCCGTGCAACGGTCTCGGCCTCATCCATGGGCGGTCTGTAATCTAGCTCCTGATGCCGAAAGTAGGCATTGTATAGCTCGGCGTAATGGCCGCCGCGCGCCATCAGCTCGCCGTGCGCGCCCTCGTCAATGATCTGCCCGTGATCCATGACGATGATGCGATCCGCGTTTTTGATGGTCGAAAGCCGGTGCGCGATGACGATCGCCGTGCGATCGCGCATGACGGTTTCCAGCCCCTCTTGAATCTGCGCCTCGGTAAACGGGTCTACGCTGGCCGTCGCTTCGTCCAGGATAAAGATGGCCGGGTCCTGTATCAGCACGCGCGCCAGCGCCACCAGCTGCCGCTGTCCCATCGAAAGATTCGCTCCGCGCTCGCCCACGTCCGTGCTCAAGCCTTCGGGCAAATCGGCCAGCCAGTCGCCCTGGCTGATGCGCAGGGCCGCCTCGCGCACCTGGTCGTCGGTCGCGCCGGGCCGGCCATAGCGGATGTTGTCGCGCACCGTGCCGGAAAACAGGAACGGCTCTTGCGGCACCAGCCCGATGCGCCGCCGGTACGGCTGCAAATCCAGCCGGCGGATGTCGCGCCCGTCAATCAAAATCTGCCCGGCCTGGAATTCGTAAAAGCGGGCGATCAGCCGGGCGAGGCTGCTTTTGCCCGCGCCGGTGTGACCCACCAGCGCCAGCGTCTCGCGCGGGCGGATGTCGAGCGAGAAATCGGGCAACACGGTTTCCGAGCCGGTGTAGGTGAGCCGGACGTGCTTGAATTCGATCCGGCCCTGTAGAGGCGAATCGTGATTCGCCCCAACAGGCTCCGCCGCGATCTGCTTCACTTTGGGCTCGGCGTCAATCAGCGCAAACACGCGCTCCGCCGCCGAAAGCCCATCCTGGAACTGGCTCCAAAACGAAGCGATGTTGAGCATGGGGAACCAGAAAAACCCGACGGCCTGCATGAACAAATACCAATTGCCGGGACTGACGGCGCCGGCGCGAGTGCTCAACGCGCCGGCATACACCAACAGCGCCACGCCCAGCCCGGAGCTGATGCCCATGATCGGAAAGATGCTCACCAGCGTCAGGCCGCGCCGCAGCCCCACCGCGTAGGCTTGCCGGTTGTTCGCGTCGAACGTGGCATAGATGGCGTGCTCCTGCCTAAAGCTCTTGGCCACCATGATCCCGCTGACCGATTCCTGAATCTGCGCGTTGATCTTGGCCGTCACGCGGCGAGCGCGCTGCGTGACCGTCCGCGCGATGCGGCGAAAGCTGAGCGCGATGGTGACGGCGACAGGCGCAAAGCCCACCAGCAGCAGCGTCAGCGTGACGTTGATGCTGAACAGCCAGGCCGAGAGGAGGCCCACCAGCAACACCTGGCTCAACAAATTGGTAACCAGGCTGACCACTTCGGACAGGTCTTGCGTGTCGGACGTGACGCGGCTGACGATTTTGCCCGACGGGTGCTCGTCGTAAAACGAAAGGTCGTGCCGGATGGTGGCGTCAAAGACATCTTCGCGCAGCTTGAGCACCACGTTCCCCACGACGCGAGCCGAGAACAATTGCTGGATATAGTTAAACACCCAGGCCGAGACGCCCAGCAGCAGCACTCCGCCGACGAGCAGCAGAATCGTCTCCGTCGGGGCGCGGTCGCCGCGCCCGTACACGCGCAGCAGGTCAATGCCTTTCGAGATCAAGATCGGCCCGCCCGTCCCCGCCGCCGAGTTGAGCGTGATGGCGACGGCGATCAAAATCACCTGCCACCGGTAGGGCCGGAAATAGCTCAACAGCCGGACGAGCAAATCTCGGTCCCGGTAACTGCGGTCGTAGGCCTCCGTGTCGAGGCCGTCCAGAATAAAACCCATGGTTCCCTGTTCTGATTCATGGGTGTCAACTTTTTGTCATTGCGAGCGACAAAAGGGAGCGAAGCAATCTCTGCCGTTTTTGAGATTGCTTCGGCGCTTTACGCCTCGCAATGACAGCCTGGCAAGCGAGCCTTACGCAAGTTGACACGAATGGTTCTGATGAGACGAATGAAAAAAGACGAACGACCAAGCTTTCGTCCTTCGTCGTCGGTCATTGGTCGTATCGCGCAAAGATGCGCCGGTAGTCGGGACTGCGTTGCATCAGCTCCTCGTGCGTCCCCTGATCCGCCAGCTCGCCCCGGCGCAAGACGAGGATGTGGTCGGCCCAGCGAATCTGGCTGAGCCGGTGCGTGATGAGGAACGTCGTCCGCTCGCGGCTGATGCGCCGCATCGCGCGCTGAATCTGGTCCTCGGTCGCGCTGTCAATCGCGCTGGTGCTGTCGTCCAAGATCAGGATGCGCGGATTGGTGAGGAATGCGCGGGCGATGGCGATGCGCTGCCGCTGGCCGCCGGAAAGCGTCACGCCGCGCTCGCCCACTTGGGTGGCATAACCATCTTTGAAGCTGGTGATGAATTCGTGCGCCTGCGCTTCGCGGGCGGCCCGCTCGATCTCGTCTTGCGTCGCGCCGGCGTGGCCGAACGCAATGTTTTCGGCGAGGGTGCGCGAAAAGAGAAACACGTCCTGCTCGATGGTCGAGATTTGCGAGCGGAGCGATTCCAGGTTCCAATCACGCACGTCTATTCCATCAATCAGCACCCGCCCGCTGGTGGCGTCAAAGATGCGGTTAATGAGCCAGGTGAGCGTCGTCTTGCCCGAGCCGGTCTGCCCGACAATCGCAATCGTCTCGCCCGGCTGCGCCGCAAAGCTGATGCGCTTGAGCATCGGCTCGCGCCGATAGCTAAAGCTGACGTCCTCCAAGACCACCTGGCCCTGAATCGGCTGGGCGAGGCCGCCTTCGTTCTCGTCCAGCTCCGTCTCCACGTTGATCAGATTCAGGATCCGCTCGGCGCTGGCGATGCCGATTTGCACCAGGTTGAAGGAAAAGATGGAGATGAACGTGGGAAAGCGCAGCACGCCCATCAGCCCCATGAAGGTGATCACCTGCCCCAGGCTGAGGCCGCCTGCCTGCCAGACCGTCAGCGCGTGCCACAAAGCGCCGGCCCAGCACAGGCTGAACATCAGCATCGGCCAGTAGCGGGCCTGGATTTCGCCCTGCTGGATAAAATAGCCCCGGTAGATGCGCGCGTTCTGCGTGAATTTGTTCCACTCGTGCCGCTCTTGCGCGTTAGCCTTGACGACCTCGATGCCGGCGATGGCCTCCGCCAGCCCGGCGTTCATCACGCCGAATTGATCGCGCAAGCTCATGCTGACCGGGTTGAGCCGCCGGTTGTAATCGGCAATCGTGATCGCCAGCAAGACGACAAAGATGCTGGGAACGAGCAGCAGTTCGAGTTTGAGCCGGGCCATCATGACGATGGGGACAACCGTGCCCATCAGCGCGTCGGTGATCAGCATCAGGCCCGGGCTGAACATGAAATTGAGCATGTGCACGTCGTTGGTGGCGCGGGCCATAATGTCGCCGATGCGCTGCCGCCCATGAAAAGTCTGGCTCTTGCCGAGCAAGCTGACGTATAGCTCGTCGCGCGCATCCCGCTCGACGTGCTGGGCCATAAACTCGGCGGCATAGTTGCGCGCCAATCCCGTCAGACCTTGCCCGACCGCCACGCCCATCACGCTCAACGCGATTCCCAGCAGCGCGCTGACGCTCCAGCCGGGCGAAGTGATGAGGTCGAATCCCTGACCGACGAAAACCTGGATGGACGAGTAGAACGTATTGTTCAGAATGGCAGCCAGGAACATGGCGAGCGGAAAGACCGGATAGCGCGCCGTGTGTGAAACGATCCACCGCACCGGCCCGGAGCGGTCGTAGCGATATTCGTTTTCCAGCCGGAATTCTCTTTTGGTCAAGAGTTACCTCTGCGAGCGCCGAGGGACGCGACACCCGCCGCTCGTCACGCGCTCCTCGCTTCCAGCTTGCGACGCACGTCGGCATGGGCAGACCGGGTGATGGGGTACCCGATCAACAGCGGCAAAGCGATGGCGAGGATGATCGCCGGCGCCGGGCCAAAGAACAAGCGAATGCCCAAAAGCGTCTGCGCGCTCTGTTCCACGTTGGGCGCAAAGCCAAACAGTTGCAGCACCCAGCCTGAAAGCCCGATGCCCAGCGCGGCGGTCAGCTTGCTCGTAAAGCCCCACACGCCATAGTACATCCCGCCGCGATGCTCGCCCGTCTCCAACTGGTCGTATTCCACCACGTCCGGCACCATCGCCCAGGGAAAAACCCAGTTGGCGGAAAAGCCGATGCCCGCCACGACGGCAATGAGATAAATCCACGGCGTCTGCTCGTGCGGCAAAAGAAAAGTGAATGCCACGGCCAACCCGCCAATCGCCAGCCCCAGCGCATACGCCGGGCCTTTGTTCAAGCGATCCGAAAGCATCTTCCAGGGAAAGAGAAACACGCCAATGCTGGCCAGCAGCAGGAACATGACGATGGGCACTTGCGTCTTTTGGTCCATCCTGAGCTGATAGATGAGAAAGAAAGCCAGCAGCGTTTGAATCAGCGCAAAGGCCACGTTGGCGATCAGATAAGCCGCAATCAATCGAACGAAAGGCCGATTTCTGAACGTGGCGAGAAAAGCCCGCAGCGGAGGCGTCTCGGATTTGCTCTCGCTCATGTCTCGACGCTCCTTCAGCCCGGCGGCGGCAATCCACAGCGCCGCCGCGGCGATGAGGCCATACAGGATGCCGACCGCGCCATAGCCGGTTCGCTTGATGGCGAACAGGCCGACGATGACCGGCGTGATCGCCGCGCCCACCAGGTAAGCCGGCACGCCCAGGATCATGCGAAACGTCGTCAGGCTGGCGCGCTCGTCATAGTCCTGCGTCAGCTCGGCGGTGAGCGCGTAATAGGGCACGCTGGTGAGGGTCATCAGGGTGTCAAAGATCACAAAGCTGCCCACAATCCACACAAACACCCAGGCATCGGTCAGGCCGCCCGGCACGAACCACAGCAGCATCACCGCAATCGCCAGCGGCAGTGCGCCGAAAATCATGTACACGCGGCGTTTGCCAAAGCGCGACGTGGTGCGATCCGAAATCCAGCCAAACAGCGGGTCGTTGACCGCGTCCCAGATTTTGCCGATCAGCAGCGCGCTGCCTGCCAGCGCCGGCGCGATGAGCGCGCCATCGGTGTAAAAGATCAGCAAAAAGAACTGGATGGCGGAATTGACCATCGCGTTGCCCACGTCGCCCACGCCGTAGGCAAGCTTGGTAGCAACCTTGAGTTTATCTTGCTCTTGTGTCATACCGTTCCTCGCTGGAGATTCGAATGCCGAAAAAGACCCCCGTATCCCCTGGGAGATTCCGGGGAAAGAGGGTCTCGGGGAGAGCGCCTGGGCAACGACGTGCGCTCGCAAGCAACGGAAAAACGCGGCGGCGGAAGAATCACACAGTCGAAGCGTCGTCGCCAGCGGCTGACTCTTCGGGCGCGCGCGGGCTTTTCACGCGCGCGATGCCGTTGCGCGCTTCGTTCAGCGCGCACTCTAGCCTGGCGGCCATGTCGCCCAAGACCTGGAGCACGTACTCGTCGGCGTCGGCGCGGAGCGATTCAACGTCTCGCTGCGCCCGCTCGACGATGGTTGCCGCTCTCAGTTCGGCGGCTTTGGTCAGATCGTGCTCCGAAACCAGCACGGCGGCTTCTTCGCGCTTGAGGTCCACCAGCCGCGCGGCCTCTTCGTGCGCCTGGGCGATGATGCGGTCGCGCTCCTGGTTCGTCCGCTTGGCCTTTTTCACCTCTTCCGGGATGGCGATGCGCATCTGGTCAATCAAGTCCCAGATCTTTTGCTCGTCCACCATCACCTTGTTGCTCAAAGGGAGCCGCCGTCCTTCGTTGACGAGCTGCTCCAGGCGATCTACGAGATGCAAAATGTCCATACACGCGCCTCCCGTGTTTCCATCAATCGCGCAGCGAAACCAGGCTGACCTTGCCGTCGCCCTCGGTGCCCAGCGCCTCAAAGCGGCGCTTGAGAGCCGCCACCACGTGCGGCGGAGCCATCGTGTCCACGCCGCCGCCGTGCATGGCGATTTCTTTCACGACGCTCGAGCTCAGGAACGAATACTCCTGGCTCGTCATCAAACAGATGGTATCAATATCGGGCGCAATCTGGCGATTGGTGAGCGCCAGTTGAAACTCCCACTCGAAATCTGAAAGCACGCGCAGCCCGCGCACGACCACGCTCGCTCCGCACTGCCGCGCAAATCCGGCGGTCAACCCGTGATACAGCCTGACCTCGACGTTGGGCAAATTCTGCATCGCCTCGCGCACCATCTCCCATCGCTCTTCCGGCGTAAAGAGCAGATTCTTGAGTGGCCGGTCGTACACGCCCACCACGAGCCTGTCGAATATGGAAGCGGCGCGTGTGGCAATGTCCACGTGGCCGTAGGTGATGGGATCAAAGGTGGCTGGATAGATGGCAATCGTCACACGTTCCTCCCGGTTTCCTGAGGCCCCCTGGTAATTATTAGGGGAACTCGACTCTGCTTGATGATACGGATAATTGCTTATTTGTCAATCTCGCCAGTGCCCGCCAACAATGGCCGGACCATCCGCCACGTTGAGTTCGTGACGACCACGCACCACACACCCGGCGCAAGCAGCCAGGCCACCGGCAAAAGCAGCGCGGCCGCCAGCAAGGCGGCGCCCACCGCCAGCAGCGCCAGCGTCTGCCAGGCATATTTCCCGACCAGCACCATCGCCAGTCCCACCGTTTGCTTGAGTGGGGTGTCGTGCAGAGCCAGGATCGGGAACAGGTACAGGTGCAAGATGAGCGCCGTCAGACCGAGGCTGATCTGAAACGCCCACGCCATGAGCAATTCGGGCCGCTCAGGGAACGCGATCACGATATTGGCCGTGACCAGAATCAGCGCCAGCATCAAGACAAGCGGCAACGCCAGGGCCACACTGCGCCCATATAGGCGGATCGTCCCGCGCCAGGCCGCGCCCAGCCGAGCAAAGCCTCCGCGCGCCAGGTTGCCGGTCAAGACCATCATGCCCGCCAGCCCTGGCGCTAACGTCAGGGTCGCCACGATGAACCCGAGCGGCGCGCTCGCCACACCCACCGTGATCGCCAGGAGGCCCAGCATCCACAGCGCCACCGTCCACACGACCAGCGGCAAGAGACCCTCCCACAGGTCCTCGGCGACCTTGCGGATGAACGTCGGCTCGGGCGGAGGACGGTCATCGTTGGATGGCCAGTGGGAAGGCTTGGACATACGAAAAGTGCCCTCAGCGATAAGAGGTCAGATAGCACACAGCGTTCATCAAACCGTCGGCGGTTACCCGGTTGAGCAGGTTCAATACCAAGTGCAGCAACTCGCCGAACTGACGGTCGGAAAACTGTGGCGAGATCACAATGCCATAGTGTTGTCGCCCATCGGCAGCCCACTTGTGGGCCAAGCGGATAAAGTCGTCACGATTGCAGGTCAGCAGAATCATTCTATGTTCAGCGGCATAGGCCAGGTGTAACTCATCATCATCGGCCTTGAGGCTAGCCTCGTGAGCGGCGACCGCTTCGAACCCACGTTGCCGCAGAGCAGGAGCCAGCCGGCTGGTCACGTCCTCGTCAATGTAGATGGAGGCGAACAAGCGCGACTCACATCGCGTGGCGAATCCTGGAACGTGATCCTGCCGCGCTCGTCCATCACGGCGTTGTGACGAGCCAGCGCGTTTTCAAGACGGTTCTCTTCGATCTGAGCTTCTATCTCTTCACGGTGATCGTAATAGTAGCTGATGGCGTCATAGATCGCAGCCGCTGGCAAATGCGAATAAGCATTGAGCAAATCATCCGGCGAATCGCCCAGCTTGATTCGTTCGACGATTTGCCACACGGCAAGCCGCGTGCCCTTGATGGTCGGCTTGCCGCCTAAAACGTCGTACCGGCGCTCGACGTAGGGATGCTCAGTCGTGGCAGCCTGGGCTGTGATAATTTGGCTGGCGACCTCATCGGGCGTGCGCCGAGTCTCTTGCGCCCGACGCGCAATAATCTCGTAAGCCTGTGGAGTCACGTGAAGCACAGTCATAAGAGGTTCCTTCATTCAACTCGCGTCGCTCGTGCTGGCCCAAAACCGGTTGACCTTTTGCGCCAGCAGCCGATGCTCCGGCGCGCTCAACGTCGGGTCAGCTCCAAACAAACGCTGCGCTTGCTCGCGCGCCAGCTCCAGCAGTCGCATGTCGGCCAGCTTGGCCACGCGCAAATCAGGCAGGCCCGCTTGCCGCGTGCCAAAAAACTCACCGGGGCCGCGCAGCTCCAAATCTTTTTCGGCCAGCGCAAATCCGTCGTCGGTGCTTTCGATGGCTTTGAGGCGCTCGTCGCTGGCGACGTTGGTCGAGTCGGCCAGCAGCAAGCAGTACGAGGCGTGCTCGCCGCGTCCCACGCGCCCGCGAAATTGATGCAGTTGCGCCAGGCCGAACCGGTTCGCGCCTTCGATGAGCATCACCGTGGCGTTCGGCACGTCAATCCCCACCTCGACGACCGAGGTGGACACGAGCGCGTGCAGCTCGCCGCGCGCGAACGCGCCCATTACCGCGTCCTTTTCGTCGCTCTTCATCCGCCCGTGCAGCAAGCCCAGCTTGAGGTGGGGGAAAACCTCTTTTTGCAGCCGCTCGTATTCTTCCACGGCGGCCTTGGCTTCCACCTTTTCCGATTCTTGGACGAGCGGGCAGATGATGAACGCCTGGTGGCCCTTTTCCACCTGCGCGCGGATAAAGTTGTACGCGCGCTCGCGCTCAGTCGGGAACAGCCAGCGCGTCTCGATCTTTTGGCGGCCCGGCGGCATCTCGTCAATGACCGAAACGTCCAGATCGCCATACAGCGTAAGCGCGAGCGTGCGCGGGATCGGCGTGGCGGTCATCACCAGCACGTGCGCGCGAAGCGTGCCCTCGCCTTTTTGCCGCAGCGCGGCCCGCTGCTCCACGCCAAAGCGATGCTGCTCGTCAATCACCAGGAAAGCCAGATCGCGGAACTCGACGCCGCGCTGGATGAGCGCGTGCGTTCCGACAACAATATTCACCTCGCCGGAGGCGAGCCTGGCGTACACCTGATCTTTGTCGGGTGTGCTGCCTGTCAGCAGTTGAACGACAGGGGGATTAGCCAGGTTGCCCAAGAGCTTGGAGAGAGTTTTATAGTGCTGCTCGGCCAGGATTTCTGTCGGGGCCATGAGCGCCGCCTGCGCGCCCGCGGCCACCGTTGCCACCATCGCCGCCGCGGCGACGACGGTCTTGCCCGACCCCACGTCGCCTTGCAGCAGACGGTTCATCGGGACGCCGGCTTGCAGGTCGGCCATGATCTGATCGAGCGCGCGCTTTTGCGCTTGGGTCATCGGATAAGGCAGCGAGCCGATAAAGCGATGGACCGTCGTCGGATCAAACTTGCATACGCGGCCCGGTTGTGAGCGCCACGCCTGTCGCTGGCGCAGCACGCCAATCTGGATCAGGAACAATTCGTCAAAGGCCAACCGCTGGCGAGCGCGCTCCAGGTCGCTCCAATCGTCGGGAAAGTGAGCCTGCGCCAACGCCGCCGAAAGGTCCAGCAGCCCGGCGGACGCGCGGACCGATTCGGGCAGATATTCCTGGATGCGCGGCGCCCAATAGTCCACGACGCGCTTCATCAGCCGGCGCACCCACCGGCCCGAAAGCCCTTCCGTCAGCGGATAGATGGGGACGAGCCGCGCCGTGTGCAACAACTCGCGCTCCAACAATTCCCACTCGGGCGATTGAAACGTCAGGCGGCCCAAATACTCGTCCACCTTGCCGCTGACGACGATTTGCATCTTGGGCTTGATCTTGTCGGCCAGGTACGGCTGGTTGAACCAGGTGCACTGCAACATGCCCGACCCATCGCTGAGCGTGGCCGTAAAGATCGGCGCGCCGCCGCGCGTCTTGCGCAGCCCGGCATCCCACACCGAAGCGATGATCGTCGCCTCTTCGCCATACTCGAGCCGGTTGATCGACTTGAGGTTGCGATAGTCGTCGTAGCGGCGTGGAAAGAGATACAACAAATCGCGGATCGTCTTGACGCCGAGCTTGACGAATTTTTCGGCATAGCCTCGACTGATGCCGACCATGACCGTGATGGGCGCGTCCAGTCCCATCCGCTCGACCTGGGCTGCCGCGTGCGGAACGATGGTGGGGGCGCCGGGCGCTTGACCGGTCGGTTTAGGAGACGGGCGCGGCTGCACGGCTTCTTGAAAAGGCGGCGGCTCGACGACCGAATGATCTTTAACCCCATATAGCGCGACAGGCTCAGGCTCGACCACTGGCGCGGCCGGTTCGATGGGCGGCGGCGCTGGCGGAGCTTCAACGATGGGAGCCGGCAGAGGCGTTACCATCAATGTCTTGATGCGCTCGATGGCCTGCACGCGCGCGGGGCGATCCGGCAGCGCGTTGTAACCGCGCAAGAGCGCGACGATTTGCGTCACCTGTTCGGCAGGCGCTTCGCGGGCGGCTTCCTTTTCCCAAAAGTCGGCAAACTTGCCCAGCCCGCCAATGACGGCTTTGTCGCGCAAGCCGCTTTCGATTTCCAGTTTCAGAATCTTGGAGAGTTTGTCAAAAGATGAAATGGGCATATCGGATTTGAACCGCAAGATGCCAAGAACGCCAAGCTTGATCCATAGATTCTTTGCGTTCCTGGTGCCTTTGCGGTAGAGTCGTGTTTAATATTCTGTCACACAACGCGGAACACACTCCACGCTCTACGCTCCACGTTCCGCGACCACCGCCAGCCCTAACCCATTCGGCCCGACATGCGTGCCGATGATGGGCGTAACCTCAACGATCGGAACGGGCGGAGGAACCAGGTGCGCCACGTCCTGCGCCAGTTGCAACGCCGCTGCTTGCGCCCGCGTGTGCAACACCGCCAGCGACTCGAGCCGGCCCAGGCCGCTCGCCAACTCCACGAGCTGCTGCACCGAGCGAGCGCGCGTGCGCACGCGGCTCACCATCTCGACCACGCCTCGATACACCCGGACGACGGGCTTGATGTTGAGCAACTGTCCCATCATCGCACTGGCCCAGCCCACGCGCCCGCTGCGGCGCAAAAATTCGAGCGTGTCCAGCGCGGCGAAAACGTGCGTGCGAGGCTTCATCTCGTCCAACAGCGCGACGATCTGCGCCCGGCTTTTTCCCTGCCGCGCGGCGCGGGCCGCCGCCATGCACATCCATCCCAAACCCATCGTGAGGCTTTCGGAATCATAGACCGTGATGCGAGCCTGGGACACAGCCTGCGCGCCCAACTGCGCCGAGTTGAACACGCCGGAAAGCGCGCTGGCGAGGTGAATCGAAATCACCTCGTCGCCCTCGCCGGCCACGCGCCGATAGACCTCTTCAAAAATGCCGACGCTCGGCGCAGCCGACTTGGGCAGCACGTCGCTGTGCGCCAGCCGCTCGTAAAACTGCTCGCGCGTGATGTCAATGCCGTCCAGGTAACTTGCCGTGCCGAACTGGACAAAGCAAGGCACGACGGTAATATCGTCGCTGAGGTCAGGCGGAATGTCGGCGGTGCTGTCGGTGACGATTTTGACCATACAGCTACCCGATTGCCTCTCCGGTCACGCCTTCGTAAATGAAAATGCCCAGGCTATCCGGCCCCAGTTGGCAGGCCAACGTCGGGCCGTAGCGCATCACCGGGAACTTTAATCCCGGGCAGGTCATCT
>Ga0315279_10007790_pt1 | contig 13139 bp, 12 predicted proteins | sample YL17G06_20_MG_FD_203694 | JGI IMG/M metagenome (GOLD analysis project Ga0315279, IMG submission 203694) | Sediment microbial communities from Yellowstone Lake, YNP, Wyoming, USA - YL17G06_20 | ecosystem: Environmental > Aquatic > Freshwater > Lake > Sediment | place: USA: Wyoming | collected... | reverse complement strand
TAGCGAAAAGTGTCCCCCTTTTGCTGACTACATACACTAAATGCAAGATGAGTCATATTGACACAACTAATATCCAGTGGCATACTTGCTCCGCCACGACCTTCCCGGACAACGAAGTGGCGTTTTGCTCTGCTCGCCGCTGAGGAGCAGACCTTAGTGCGGGCAAAAGTCGCTCGCAATACGATTCCCAGTTTTGCTTGTCGTTTCTGTCTATTCATCTCGTCAGCAAACAACGCAGGAATTGATTGGAGAGGAGGTCAGGCAAATGCTATTTCATGTAAAGCATGTACACACTCTCGAGACTTGCCCCGCAAAACATGGGCCCGAGATGGTTTCAAAGACTTTCGGCACCATTGGGCGGCCTGAGCATGCAAAGGAGGCTGGGGTGAAGGTTCTGGGGATGTATGCAGATGCCCCAGCCCATGTGACGTACTTCATCTTAGCCGCAGATAGCATTGAGAAGGTCGGGAAATTCCTGTTCCCCATACTGATGATCGGAACAGCCGATATAACAGCAGTAACAGACCTGGCGGAGGAAGTAAGAAGGAAACTAGCTGAGGCTAAGAAGATGTAATATTTTCTTTTTGCTCTGGTCCCGCTGACGGGCAGACCTTTGTAGCAGGCGGGGGTGCGGGCTATAGATAAACGACATATTTTGATTTAGCATTACTGTTTTAACTCAAGCTTTGCCTTGATCAAGACGCGCCCCGTTAAGAGAGACGTGATCGAAAATTCATATCTCCTAAAGTGGTATCCCCTGGCCTTTTCTAGCGAGGATCTCATATAGGAATCCCAAATAAAAGCATTGGAGGGAGAAATATGACTGATACGAGGGAAGTAGTCATCATAGGAAGCGATGCCGGGGGCACGATGACAGATATGCTAATGGTAGACAAGAACGGGGATTTCGTCGTGGGTAAAGCATCAACTACACCTAAGGATGAATCCATCGGCTTCATAGATTCCTTGGCTGACGCCTTCGAAAGCTGGCAAATGGACTGGAAGAATCAGGCGAAAGACATTTTCCCTGGCGTCTTGTCCATTGTGTATTCAGGCACTGTCATGTTAAATGCCCTGCTAACTAGGACGGGAAGAAAAGTAGGGATATTAATAACCAAGGGATTCGAAGATACTTTGCTCCACGAGCGGGGGGCCCAAATCTACGCTGGATATGGCTATCAGGATAGGATACACAAGGCAGCCCATGTCCATAACAAACCCCTTGTGCCCAGAAAACTAATCAAGGGCGTTACCGAAAGGATAAGCATTGTCTTTGGCGAAGAAGTGATCCCTGTCTACGAAGAGGAAGCGAGACAGGCCGCCGCAGACCTGCTGGACAGAGGGGTCGAGGGGATAGCTATATTGTGTCTCCACTCGTACCTTAACCCCGCCCATGAAAGGAGGATTGCCGAGATAGCCAGGGAGGTTATGAAGGAAAAGGGCAAAGAGGTACCACTTTATCTTTCTAGTGAACTCATGCCTGTGTGGAGGGAATGTTCGCGACTCAACGCCACTGTGCTACAAGCCTTTGCTGCTGAGCCGGTGAGAGGGCACTTATTGAGGATAGAGCAGAGGCTACGAGATAACGGCTACAAGTACTCCCTCCAGATCGTGCTGGCAGATGGCGGCATAGCTAACATAAGATACCCTGCTCTGTTCAAGGCCTGCTTCTCTGGCCCCATCGGCGGCCTTCTCGGGGGGAGATACCTTTCCCAAGTAATGGACAAGCCCAATCTCGTGTGTACAGATATGGGTGGGACCAGCTTCGATGTAGGACTCATTATGGGTGGTGAACCCATGATGTTCCGAGAGGTTGAAGTAGGACGTGCTATCGTCAATATACCGACGCTGGGCATGAATTCCATCGGCGCTGGAACTGGCCAGTATGTCAGCATTGACCCCGAGTCCATGCGGGTTAACATCGGACCAGAGAGTGCTGGTGCCGACCCCGGCCCGGTTTGTTACAACATGGGTAATGAGACCCCGACGGTGATGGACTGTGTGCTTATCCTGGGGATTCTCAACCCCGACTATTACCTCGGTGGCAAAATGAAGTTGCACAAGGATTCGGCCTTCAAGGCCATAAAGGCGAAGTGTGCTGAGCTGTTGGGTATCGACCCCTACCAGTTTGCAGAAGGTGTTGTGAGCTTGATCAACACCAGGATGAGAGATCATATAGCCACAGTCCTGTCCATCTGGGGTTACTCGCCTTCTGATTATTACCTAATTGGCTATGGCGGTGCTGGACCGATGTTCCTTGCTGGATATGCTGAGGGGTTGCCTTTCAAAGGTGTATTTACCGTTCCCTGGGCAGCGGCCTTCTCAGCATTTGGATGCTGTGCCGCAGACTATCTCCACCGCTATGAAAAATCCATACCCATAGGAGCAATACTGCCGGGAATGGATGAAACAACCAAGGTTGTCATTGGAACAACATTGATTAACCCTGCCTGGGAGGAACTCGAAAGAATAGCGGTTAGCGAAATGGAACAGGAAGGTTTTAGAAAGGAGGATATCGTCTTGGGACATATCGCTTATGTTAGATATATGATGCAGTTGGAGGACGTGGAGGTGGTTTCACCCGTTTCCAGGATCGGTTCAGCTCAGGACATGGATGCATTGCTAAGTGCCTTCGAGGAAACTTACTCACGGAAATATACCCATGCAGCGAAATACCCCGAGGTAGGTTATCAGATCATGGAGGTCGGGCTCCATGCCTTCGTATCAAAGCCGAAGCCGCAGTTGAGGAAATATCCTCTTAAAGGAAAAACTCCATCCAAGAAAGCATTTAAGAGTGGGAGAGAAGTTTACCAAAGGGGCGAATGGAAGAAAGCCAAGATATATGAGATGGACCTACTAGAGAGTGGCAATGAAGTTGAGGGGCTGGCGATATTGGAGGCACCGGCTACAACTATGCTTGTGCCCGCAGGCAAGAAGGTAAGGGTAGATGAATACAAGAGATACTGGCTAGAGGAGGCCTGAAATGAAGCAGAAGAGCATCAGGAAAGGTATAGGCTGGGGCGGGAAAACTCTCAAAGACATGTGTGAAGAGAAGGAGCGGCTTCACAAACAGACTGGCTGCTACTATGGTCTTAACGAACTGCCATTGATGAAAGAGAACCCACTAAAGCTAGAGGTGCTGGCCAGCAGGCTTCTTGCTGCTGTTATAGCGGGTAGAGAAACTACCCGCATGATCAGTGCCTCCCCATTAGTCAGGGATGTCGCAGAGCTGGCAGTTGCCCTCTATACCCCGGAGGGTGACTGCATCATCCATTCCACAGGTATCGTAATTCATATCCCACTTATCGGGCAAGTGGTGAAGTGGATGATAAAGCAGAACTACGAGCATGAGGAAGGTATCAATGAAGGGGACTCCTTCACCTCCAACGATAACTATATTGCCGGCATGCACACCCCTGATGTCTATGACATAATGCCCATCTTCTGGGAAGGGGAGGTAGTGGGCTGGGTAGGTAATGTTATCATGGAGCCAGAGTTGGGGGCGCTTGCCCCTGGATGCATGCCCTCTGGCGCCACGGAAAGGTTTGTTGAGGGGTTGAGATTCTCTGCTGAGAAGACAGCGGTTAATGACAAGCACACCAAGGCCTTTGAGAGGAGGATTTGCTTAGGCTGCCGGATGCCAGATCTCCTTCTACTCGACAGAAAGGGGGCCCTAGCCTGTAACATTAAGGTCAGGGAAGAGATCAAGAAGATCATAAAGGAGTTTGGCGTAGCCTATTATATGGCGGGGATAAGGGAGCTGATCGAGACGGAGAGGAGGGCGCAACTGGAGAGAGTCAAGAGGAGGACGGTCCCGGGTAAATTTCATAGCCCGACCACATATGAGATGTATCTGACCAGAACTATCGCACCACCACACCATGCTATAGACAACATAACGTTGGTGCCCTGTGACTTCTATATCAAGTCTGACGGAACGTATTATCTGGATTTCGATGGTGCTGGCTCCTGGCATTGGCATAGCAGCAACACATCGCCATCAGCGATCATGGGAGCAGCCTGCCTTATGCTTACCCAGACTATAGCCTATACCGGGAGAGCGAACCAAGGTACATTCCTCGCTGTAAAGATGAACACACCCTATGACACCTTCGTCAACCCAAGCTCACCCAATGTCGCTTCAGGCATGTTCTTCTCCTGGCCTATTATGGGGGGCGCTATCTGGTTGGGGCAACAGTCTCGCGCCTTCTTCTGCCGGGGCTTTGTCGAGGAGTGCCGTGCGCCGACGCCCCTTGGTGCAGGTGCCAGCGGAGTTAGCGCTCTGGCAGGTAGAAGCCACTGGGGGATGGATTTCGGATTTCAGATGATGGAGGCCCCCGGCTTCTTCGGCGGTGGTGCTTTTGCCATTAGGGATGGAGTTTTATCCGATATTATCTTTCTCCCGGAGTCGGACATGGGCAATTGTGAGGTGTGGGAGATGGTTCTCCCCTTGCTCTGGATGGGAAGGAGGTTTGTACCTAACACCTGTGGCTGGGGGAGATACAGAAGCGGACGCTCTCTGATGGGAACCTACATGGTATATAAAACTGAGCTGCTCTCCCTGGATACCACCTCAATGGCTCACTGTGAAAAGATCGGGGCCAACTCGGGTATGTTCGGTGGTTATCCAGGGCATGGTGGTTTCGGGAAGATAGTCAAAAACGCCAATACTATAGAGTTGATAGTACAGAGAAAACCATTAGCTCATGGAACAGGATACCCAGGAGTGGGCGACCTCGAGGAGAATATTGGGGGCGACCTGATTGTTCCCCTGGCAAACGCTTACGTCAAGGGTATCTTCCGTCACGGCGACTGGTTTCAGGGTTATATGGGGACTGGTGGAGGAATGGGCGATCCGATAAAGAGGAGCTTGGCTGCTGCTAAGGAAGACCTGGATAGCGGAGTGATCAGCATCGACCGCTGCCGCAGTATCTACTGCGTTGACGCCAGATACGATGAGAAGGCCGAGGAATGGGTAATAGATGAAAAAGAGACAGAGGAACTGAGGGGGGAAAAGAGAAAGGAAAGGCTGGCCAAGGGCATCGCGGCAAAAGAGTGGTGGCAGAGGCGGCGGCAGGACATCATCGAAGGGAAGCTGCCACCAATGCTAAAGGAGATGTACAATGACTCCCTGGCCAAAGGTAAGAGGTGGCCAGGGGAGTTCAGGGGGTTTTGGCATCTGCCGGAGGATTTCACCTTTTCATTCTAGGGAGGGATAACATGCCAGGAATATCATATCCGAAGGAAGTAATAAAAGACCTCGTAGAAGGAAAGCTACCCTGGGGGCAACTAAAGTCGATAATAAGCGGTTACAAGGACGATGACAGGTTTGACAAGTATATAGAAGTATTGCAGGAGAAAGTGCCCTGGAAGGAGAAGATACTGTTACCCCTAAGTTTCGATCTGTATATAGTGCAGAAGGGCACCGAGAGGATTGTCAAATGTGGTTGTGGGTATGAATTTGGGGACTATCGAGAAAACTGGAAACTAAAGTCCCTGATTCACGTGCGGGACAGCGAAGAGGAAGTAGATGAGCTGTACCCCTATCCGTGCAAACCAGACCCCGAGTATTGCGAGATCAGGGAGCACTATTGCCCAGGTTGTGGTACTCAGCTAGAAGTGGACGTTGTTCCATTCGGCTACCCGCTGGTCTTCGACTTCCTGCCGGATCTGGATAGCTTCTACAGCGAGTGGCTAGGGAAACCGCTTCCTCAGGCGAAAGAGTTTAAAGACCTGACCTATGAACTCAGCCGAAAATGGGGTGAGGAAAGTCGGAGCAGGTAAATATGGTGAGAGGAATCAAATTGACAAAGAAATGGGTTTGCAGGAGGTGCGGATGCTGAATAAAGTGCTTAGCAGTTTTGATGAGGCTGTGGCTGACATTCCTGATGGTGCTTCCATCGGCATTGATTCTTGGGGGGTTGCGGGCACTCCTCAGAACCTGATTGACGCTATTAGGAGAAAGGGAGTAAAGGACATCACCATTATCACTCACGTCTTCGTACCCCAGCTTTTAGATGACCTTTGCTTCCCCGCCGTTCTCCTTCCTCAAATGAAGAAGCTGATAACATCTGTGGTAGGGTTCGCTGCGCTGGGAGCAGGGGCTTTTGTGAAAGAGTATGTTGAAAAGGGACTTGAGGTTGAGATTACCAGCCATGGTACTTTAGCTTCGAGACTCTATGCTGGTGCCGCTGGCCTTGGTGGATTCTATAACCCTGTTGGCGTGGGGACTGTCCTAGAAGAAGGGAAAGAGAAAAGGGTTATCGAGGGCAAGGAGTACATATTCGAAAAAGCGATAAGACCTGATTACGCTCTTATTAGAGGCTACAAGGCAGATAAGCTAGGCAATCTGGTCTACCGCGGCGTTTATAGGTTAAATCACCCAGTAATGGCGATGGCAGCCAGGGTCACCATTGCTGAGGTGGATAAGATAGTGAAGGTAGGAGATATTGACCCCGAGCATGTGATAACGCCGGGGATATTCGTTGATCGCATTATCGAGATCTCAGAAGAAGGTTTTGGTACCTACAAGAAAGAGAAAGAATTGATGGCAAAGGTAGGTACGATCGGGCTTGGGCGCAAGATGCTGTTCAAAGAGCAGAGGCTCGATTTAGCGGAGATGAAAGCTCGAGGGATAAAACCGAGGCTTGATAGGGACACAATAGCAATGAGAGTAGCTAGAGAACTGAAGAGCGGCGATTTTGTTAACCTCGGGATGGGGATGCCGGGCCTATGCGCCCTTCATATACCCGAGGGAGTCGTCTTTCAAACTGAGAACGGTGCTCTAGGTTACGGACCTCTCGTGATGGATGATGAGATAGAGAAGGCAGAGTTTCAGTACGTCGATGCTGGTGGAAGATTTTTCAGGAAGGCGCCAGGCATGGCATTGTTCGATATTCTCACTTCATTCACCATGATAAGAAGCGGTCGCCTGATAAGTATAATGGGAGGGCTTCAGGTCTCCGAAAAGGGAGATTTGGCAAATTGGAACCCCGGCGGTGGCATCCTTGGCGGCACCCTGGGAGGCGGAATGGACCTAGCATGGGGTGCAAAAAGAGTGATCGTCACTATGGAGCATACCACGAAGGATGGAAAATCCAAGATAGTCAGGGAGTGCACCTATCCCCTAACCGCCAAGAGGTGCGTTGACCTTATCGTAACTGACCTTGCTGTAATCGAGGTTACGCCAAATGGGCTCCTGCTAAGGGAGGTGGCACCGGGATGGACAGCAGAGGAGGTACAAGCATTAACCGAGCCCAAGATCATTATAGCTCCAGATTTGAAAGAAATAGAACTTTGAAACTGGCTGGTGCCTGATGGCTTGCCGGAGTCATATCCACGCTAAAAGGGCGTCATCATCCATGGTGCATCGGCTGGTGGTGTTCCTAGACGGATCTTTAAAGCGATGTATAGCTGCTATATCGCTACGAGCATTTGCGCTGTTTACACATTGAGGGATTGATAGGCTAAGGCCAGAGTTTAGAGGAGGATGGCATGTTAAGAACAGCCCTTTGTGATTTACTGGGCATTAAACATCCCATTATTCAGGCTGGCATGGGGCCATACAGCACCAATCACCTAGCGGTAGCTGTATCGAATGCAGGGGCATTGGGAATCATTAGCACCAGTGGGCTTATCATGGGAACAATGGCTCAGCAATTGACGGAAATAGTTAGCGGCGGTGAAACAGGAACCACATACGATGTATTGAAGAAAGTCCTTTACCGTGTCAAAGAGGCAACTAAAAAATCTAAGGGCATCTTTGGAATAAATTGCTTAGTGTCTCTTGAGATGACTCCAGCAGCAGAGGAGATAATTCGGGGAACCATTGATGCCAGAAATGAAGATCCAGACATGAAAGAGAGGCTAAGGGTAATAATCACCTCAGCAGGCGATCCTGTACCTTGGGCAGCAAAGATAAAGCCATCAGGGGTTAAGTGGTTTCATGTGGTTCCTTCTGTACGTCATGCAAAAAGATGCGAGAGCGCAGGAGTAGATGGCATAATTGCCTCAGGTCATGAAGGAGGGTACCACGTCTCCTGGGAGCCGGTTCATACTATGGTGCTACTTCCAGCGGTAGTCAATGCGGTAAAAACCCCTGTTATCGGTGCGGGCGGATTCTGTGATGGAGCCACCATTGTCGCTGCTTTGGCCTTAGGTGCTGTGGGAGTTCAGATGGGCACCAGATTCCTAGCCACTGAGGAGAGCGATTTTATGCAGATATGGAAAGAACAAATACTGAAAAGTAATGAGAGGGACACTGTAGTGGCTAGGGGAATTGTTGGCCCGGCAAGATATCTCAGAAATGAAGCTTCCCGTAAGCTTACAGAGATTACTGTAAGAAAAGCACCTGGGTTGTTTCTAGGACAACCAGATGACCTGAGCAACGTTGATCCAGAGGTTTTAGATAAGGAGGTAGAGGGGATTCTTGCTACATTAGCCGGAGATGAAAAGAAGGCACTTATGGGTGGAGGAGAGGTAGCAGGTAGAATAGAGAGCATACCAACAGTAGGGATGCTCATAGAGAAGACGGTTAGGGAAGCAGAGGAGATCATCCGAGCCTTACCCCGAAAGTTCATAAAGGAGTAGGGGAATATAGCGAGAACTGATTCTATATATTGGTGGGGAGGAAAGGATTACCCTATGTTCGATTTGCACCGGTAGGTTCCCCATTGAGCAATGATGTTAAGAGCAGTCTGGTTTGTATAATTAGAGCCAGCCTCGTAATGCTTCATGATGTCTCTTAATATAAGCAGGGCTAAGCTTCTTGAGGCAAAAACAAATCGCAGTAGAATACCGCGATGAACATGAGGGCGTAGCTTGCATGGGGTCTGAGGAATGCTCCGAGTTAATCCAATGGTACAAAGATAGTAAAAAGATTGCTGCATAGGGTTTGCAACAGACGCTCCGGTGCTATCTAGGAGGGTGAAGTGAAAATAGTTTGTACGTTGCTGGGGCATAAATTGAAGTATCCTGAATTTACTTGTGTGCATTGTCATAAGCCAGCAAGAGAATTAAATGGAACTATCAAGAAGTTTAATAAATACAATGCTGAGTGGGGTAACTGGTTTCTTAATATTAAAGCCCCGTATTGCATATTCAGAATAATGATTACCAGGTGGGTGAAGAAGAATGTTTTCCGCAGGCTTGAGAATTCTCTATTCATAATAACGAATCTCGCACTTCTTCCTGTTGGATTGCCAGCGTCTCGGGTAATTTATCTAACTTGGACAAGACAGAAACTGCGGAAGACCAATTGGAGCCGCCTAAAGGGAAAAATCAGATGCATGGAGCTTGACAAGTACTTTGCATTTAGGGGAGGATGCGATGAAAGCAGCGATACTAGAAGGTAAAAGGAAATTGGTAGTGAAAGAGGTGCCAGAGCCAGTCTTAGGGAGAGATGAGGTCATGATAGAGGTGCACTACTGCGGTATATGTGGTTCCGACTTGCATATCTACACGGAAGGAGCACTCATAGGTCTTGGACACGAGTTCTCGGGAGACATTGTTGAAGTAGGCTCAGATGTGAAGGGCTGGAAAATAGGAGATCGGGTAGTGGTTGACCCACACCGTACCTGTGGCGATTGCTTTTGGTGCAGACGCGGATATGAAAGCGGAGCCTGTGAACAATTCTATGTCGATTTATTACAGCGTCAGAGCGCTTTCGCCACCTATACCAAGACTAAATACGATCAACTCTATAAACTCCCCGATGATCTAAGTTACGAGCACGCAGCCCTAATTGAGCCCACGACATGTCCGTTGCATGCCATCAGGACATCTGGAATGCAGATAGGTGATATCGTTGCTGTGCTGGGTTTGGGTCCCATAGGACAACTTGTAACGCGCTTGGCGAAGATATCAGGGGCTAGGTCGGTATATGCTACAGAGGCAAGCCAATTGAGAATAAAGCTAGCTACGAATGCTGCAGACGAAGTCATTAACATAACTGAAACCAATCCTATAGACAGAATCCTCGAACTGACTAATGGTATGGGAGCAGATATTATATTTGAATGTGCGGGTAGCATCTCAGCAACTCAACAGGCAATGGCTTTAGTGAGGAAGGGCGGCACAATTGTTTTCGTTGGAATATGCATGGATGCGATTGAGGTGCCATTTAATATGATCGTATTAAGGAGGCTTACACTCAAAGGCTTCGTAGGTTGGTCAGCAGGGGACTTTGCCTCTGCATTTAGCGTTATCAAGGACAGGAGGATTGATGTTGCACCACTAATAACAAATATAATGTCCTTGGATGATATTAGTGAAGCATTTGAAAAAGCTTTGAGAGGGGAAGAGGGAGTGATTCTAATAGAGCCGTAAGGACGTGAACATTTGCTTGTAATGTGACCTCTGAAGCAATAACCGGGGCATCGCTACCAAGGCCGCATCTAGCACAGGGGGCTGCCATCACCATGATACAACTGGTCTCGCTATTGTTGCTTTTGTTTGTACGTTTTGACGATTTATTTACCTGCCCTCATCTGTTAAGAATATAGGCAGTTGCGAAACTGACAGCAGGGGAATTACATTCCCGCGCAAGCGGGAAGCTAAAGAGGATAATTCTGCATTAATCCATTGCATATTTAGGAGGGTCCCTTCAATACCAAAAGAGGAAAGACGTCTTATTTGACACTCTAGACAAATAACCTTTTTCGGATGCTGACTCCCCTGCCCTAGCCAACTCGGGCACAATAACTCCGAAGCTATACTTCGGACTATAAACCAGAAGGCGTAGTTCATGAACCGGTTGTGCTCTTGGGGCTGTCAGCAGAACTGACAGCCTTCTGCTCATGCAGATTGACCCCGCACTGTACGTAGAGCGGCCAGAACTACGCACAGCCCCAAACTCACAACCTTTCCTCTCATGCAGATGATACCCGCTGACAAAAGCGGCCAGATTTGCGGAGCGAGCGAAGCGAGCGGAGCAAATCTTCATCATGCCACAAGGTTAGACTCATCCTGCATCTGGCTCTTTCTTGGTCACAGCTAACCGTCTGCCTGAAGACTGGTATCCCTTGTTTCCTAACCCGGTCATCGCGGAAAGCGCTCTCGACCGCCTCGTTAGTAGCTCCCATGTTATTACGCTGATGGGTAAAAGTTACCGGTCACTACTTCGTCCCGATAAAGCCATTAAACTGGTTCGTCATACCATGCTCTTCAAGAGCAACCTTTCGCATTATATGGTATAGAGCCTCACGAAGGGTATAGTCATGGTCTCTAGCATACTTTCTGAGCCAGATTAGACTCTTTCTATCAATTTCTATATGAGTACACTCTTCGTTTTTGAATACAACCTTCATGTTGCACCTTAATGTGAGTGTAATGGTATCAGAAAACTGCTTATTTGCAAGATTTTACTTGACAATTACACTAAATGCCCCGTCTAAAGACCCTCAATAATATCAATTTTCCCTCTCTTTAATCTCCTCTTCATTAAAAAACCTGGCCTGCCCCCACCGACGATACCACTTGTTAAGTTAGTCCCGGCACTAGAATAGCCTCAGGCGCCGGTGGCCGGTACCCGAGCGCACTGTGCGGCCGGAACTCATTATATTCCCTGCGCCATTGCTCTATCAACACCCTGGCCTCAGCGAGTGTATTGAATATTTCCCGATCGAGCAATTCATCTCTCAGTTTTCCGTTAAACGACTCTATATAACTATTCTCCCAGGGGCTGCCGCGTTCGATGAACAGCGTTCTAACTCCCATCCTGGCAAGCCATTTGCGCATCTCCCTGGCCGTGAATTCGGGGCCGTTGTCAGAGCGTATGTGCTCCGGGATGCCCCTAAGCACGAAGAGTTGAAACAACTGGTCGATGACATCCTGTGATGTTATGCGGCGACTGACCAGCGTGGCCAGACACTCCCTGGTGAATTCATCCAGTATGGTCAGTATCCTGAAGGCCCTGCCATCAGATGTCCTGGCCAGCACAAAGTCGTAGCTCCAGACATGGTCCTTGTGCTCCGGTCTCAGCCTGATGCATGAACCGTCGTTGAGCCACAGCCCGTGTCCTAGCTTTGAACAGGGAGTTCAGCAACAGCCCCTCCTGACCCCATACAGGTACTTGACAAATTAGCGAAATGTTCAATCTCTAGGTTAGTATGCTCAAAACCAAGTGTTTCCGAGCATAGCACCGGACATATATTAGCGAAGCTAGCAGTGGTATCTCCTTTTTGGAGAAGCTATCCAGCTATCTTCTAAGATAGATCTGCATCTTGAGGTAGATCATGTTGCCCATAGGTTCTACTCCAAAGCGGTTGGTTTAGCACATTTAGGCTCATAGCAATTTAGCCCCTTTTCTACTAACCTTGTCTACAGTAGGCAGAACTTGAATAGCAGGAACCAGCGGGGGCATATCAAGTTTTTTATGGTTTAGAAGTTCCTCAATAGTTATAAGTTGTATTTTAGGATGACTTGTTCCCAAAGGTGATTGATACATAGGTTGCAATGCCGCTTCTTGTTTCATCTGGGCAGTTGGCTCCTCAAGCGAAATGAATATCCCCATTGGTGCCTTTTCTCTATCCACAACGTGGCATAACTCCCTGACTTTATCAACATGAACATTCTTGCCACCTTTAACGGATATGATGGCTTTCTTGTATTTGTTTTTCTCATCTCCAAACCATAGATAACCGTCTATGCCTGTGTCTGCACCTTTCTTTTTATCTCTGTAAGGTTGTCCTTCTACGAGGTCTACTGCCCAGTATTGAAACTCGTATGGGTCACGTTCAAATAAGTCTCTTGCTCCAGACAAATCTTCAGGCGCACCTTTCACCTTGTATTCGGCTGTTGGAAAGTTAAGTAACCGCCACTTCATTGCGCCTATTGCCAAATGAGTAATATCAATACCTATCCAACGGCGATTTAACTTATGGGCTGTAATTAAGGCTGTTCCACAACCACAGAAGGGGTCTAGAACAATATCGCCTACATTGCTACTAGCTTTTATTATGCGCTCTAGTAGGGCTTCGGGTTTCTGTGTTGGGTAAGGTAGTCGCTCCTTAGCCATAGTGGACTGCACCCCTATGACTAGACAGATAAGGTTAGGAGAGTCTGGCGGGATAGGCCATTAACCTCCTGAATAAGCAGTAACTCCTCAAAGTCATTTGGTGAGCGATAGCCCAGCGCCGAAT
>Ga0315279_10007789_pt1 | contig 13140 bp, 11 predicted proteins | sample YL17G06_20_MG_FD_203694 | JGI IMG/M metagenome (GOLD analysis project Ga0315279, IMG submission 203694) | Sediment microbial communities from Yellowstone Lake, YNP, Wyoming, USA - YL17G06_20 | ecosystem: Environmental > Aquatic > Freshwater > Lake > Sediment | place: USA: Wyoming | collected... | reverse complement strand
CGGGAGAAGTAGATTGCTCGCTGGACACCGATACTCGATACTCGATGCCCGATACTCGTAACGACAACTTTTACAATGTTGGGGTCGGCAATCTGCTTGGCATTATCGAACGGCGCCGCTAATGTGGCCATTCCATAGTTTTGAGTTTTTAGTTTTGAGTTTTTAGTTTCTAATAGCAGGCGGGCGAGATAGTCGATGTTGTCCGGGTCGATTTCCGGCTCATCGGCCTGGAGATTAACTACGATGCCGGTATCTATATCCACGACGGCTTCGGCGATGCGGTCTGTGCCGCTTTGATGCTTGACTGATGTTAAAACACATTCGGCTCTGAAAGATTTTGCGGCATCAACAATCCTCTGGTCATCGGCAGCTATTATCACCAGGTCGATTGACTTGGCCTGACAGGCCTGTTCATAGACGTGCTGGATGAGAAATTTGCCTGTATCTCTGGCGAGAACTTTACCCGGGAACCTTGTGGAACTGAAGCGAGCAGGAATACAAGCTACAATTTTCACTCGTCTAAACCTTCACACCGCCAGGACCTTTACACAGTGCCGTTAGGCATCTTGACGACATTGGAAATCCTACCAGGTGCTTATGGTAAGGGGAGGGTTAGGATTTGTCAACAGGCCGGAAAAACTTTCTTTCCCAAAAAACCTGAACTTTAGCAGGATTGGAAGATGAACCATCTGATGTTTGGCTTGGTTGATTTTGGGAATTCAGCGCTTGTAAGAACACAGCAGAATAGGTATATTTTATCAATTATTTATTATTTTTGACTCGTGAGGCATTGGTCGATTATCAATAATCAAGGAAAGTTCAGGGAGCAACAAATATGAAAAAGGTTTTAGGGATAATTGTGCTTGTCGCCGTAGCTGTCGTTTTTACCACCATTGGCTGCAAGCAGAAAGAGGAAGGCAAGGGTAATCTCCGTATCGCGGTGATTCCCAAAGGGACTACCCACGTTTTCTGGAAGTCCATTCACGCTGGGGCGGTCAAGGCCCAGCAGGAGCTGAAAGCGGCTGGCGTGGAAGTGGAAGTTATATGGAAAGGGCCTCTAAAGGAGGATGACCGTGAGTCGCAGATTAGAGTTATGGAGGATTTTATCACTCAGGGGGTATCGGGAATAGTGCTGGCACCATTAGACGATACGGCACTGCGAGCACCTGTCCGGAATGCTGTCAATAGCGGCATACCCGTAGTAATAATCGACAGCGGCCTCAAAAGTGAAGATTACGTTACTTTTGTGGCAACGGACAACTACATTGGCGGCAGAAAGGGCGGCGAGCAATTGGCCAAAACCCTGGGCGGGAAGGGCAAAGTCATTATGCTGCGGTATCAGGTGGGTTCAGCCAGCACGATGGAGCGGGAACGGGGTTTCCTGGATATGTTAAAAGAGAAATACCCGGGCATTGAGGTCGTCAGCTCCAACCAGCACGGCGGGGCAACGACAGAAAGCGCTTACAAGGCAAGCGAAAGCTTACTGGCCTCATTGCGAGCACCCGATGGGACTCTGACGATAGATGGAATCTTTTGTCCGAACGAGTCAACGACATTCGGGATGCTGCGGGCGCTTCAGGATAGCGGTCTTGCAGGGAAGGTCAAGTATGTGGGTTTTGACAGCTCGGACCGGCTTGTGCAGGCACTGAAGAACGGCGAGATTCACGGGCTGGTACTCCAGGACCCGATAAATATGGGTTATCTGGGGGTCAAGACTATAGTGGCGTATCTGAGGGGCGAGAAGGTGTCTAAGGAACCAATCGACACCGGCTCGGTAGTGGCGACGCCGGAAAATATGAACGAGCCGAACATCAAGAACCTGTTAGAGCCGGATTACAAGAAATGGCTGAACGAATAGATTCGAACCAACCTGCGGTTCGACTTCAGATGCGTGGGATTTGCAAGCGCTTCGGTGCGACAGTGGCGCTGGACGATGTAGGCATTGAGGTTGCTGCAGGCGAGGTGCTGGCACTGGTGGGCGAGAACGGTGCCGGTAAGAGCACATTGATGAAGGTGCTTTCGGGGGCGGTCAAACCGGATGCGGGGCAGATGTGGCTGGATGGCGTGTCGTACCTGCCGGCTAATCCGTTAGAGGCCCGGCGGGCCGGTGTGGCAATGATATATCAGGAGCTGTCACTAACACCGCACCTGAGCGTGCAAGAGAATATTATGCTGGGTATGGAACCGTCACTGCTGGGTGTGGTGCGATGGAAGCAAGTCCGGCAGCGAGCAATTGAGGCAATCAAGGAGTTTGATAATCCGGAGCTGACGCCGGAAGCTCGGGTCAGGAAATTGTCTGTAGGTTCACAGCAGCTGGTAGAGATTGCGAGAGCTTTGGCCATAGGTTGTCGGGTGCTGGTTCTCGATGAGCCGACCAGCTCTTTGACGCAGCAGGATGTGGACCGATTGTTCGAGATTATCGGGCGGCTTAAACGGCAAGGCAAAGCCATTGTTTACATCTCACACTTTATTGAGGAGGTCAAGCGGGTCGCAGACAGGGTGACGGTTCTGCGTGATGGAAAGGTTGCAGGCAGCAGCGACGTGGCTAATATTACCACCCATCAGATAATAGCTCTGATGGTGGGGCGGGAAGTTGAGGAACTTTATCCTCGGTCTGTTCGTCAAGAGGGAGAGGTTGTCCTGGAGATTGAGAATTTGGCTGGCGTGGAGAAACCGCGCTCGGCAAGTTTGCAGTTGCGGCGGGGAGAAGTTCTGGGTATTGCGGGGCTGGTAGGAGCCGGGCGAACGGAATTGCTGCGAAGCGTGTTCGGGTTGGACCCTGTGCGCCAGGGTCAAATCCGGCTGGGCGTTTACACTGGACCTGCTTCGCCGGTGAGACGATGGATGCAGGGTGCGGGTTTTCTTAGTGAGGACCGCAAAGGGGAAGGATTGGCGGTTTCTCTAAGTGTCGCAGACAATGTGACGCTTTCCAAGCTGAAAGGATTTGGCCCGTTGGGGATAGTATTGCCGAGCCGGCAGGATAGAGCCACGCAGCGCTGGATAGAACAGTTGGGTATCCGCTGTCGTGGGCCGCGGCAATCGGTGCTGTCTCTATCGGGCGGCAATCAACAAAAAGTGGCGCTGGCCAGACTGTTAGAGCACGACGTGGATGTATTATTGCTTGATGAGCCGACTCGAGGTATTGACGTGGCGGCTAAGGCGATGATTTACAGGTTGATTGATTCTCTGGCGACCGGTTCATCGGCTGAAGGGCGACCGCCTAAGGCAGTGCTGATGGTGAGTAGTTACCTGCCTGAGCTGCTGGGCGTATGCGACCGGGTGGCAGTGATGTGCCGTGGGAGATTAGGCCCGACCCGCCACATTGAAGAGGTGGACGAACACAAGCTTATGCTCGAAGCAGTTGGACAGGACACGAATATATGAACTCCGAACTCCGAACTTTGAACTTTGAACTTCGATATTCTTACTGGCGCTGGTCAAGCGCACTGGGACCGCTTTTGGCTCTGCTGGTTTTGTTTGTGGTGCTTGCGTTGTTCGCGCCGGCAAGTTTCAGAAGCCCGCGAAACATAGAATTGATAGCGAGGCAGACGGGTATTGTCGGGATGGCGGCATTAGGTATGACATTGGTAATTATATCCGGAGGGATTGACCTTTCGGTTGGCTCGGTTGTAGCTTTGAGCACTGTAGTAATTGCGTGGCTGTTGGAATACGGGCGTGTGGGACCTCTAATGGCGGCCCTGGGCGGCATAGGAGCAGCGGCGGCGTTCGGGCTAACAAGCGGACTGCTTATAACCCGGCTTCGGGTGGTGCCGTTTATAGTGACATTAGGTATGATGCTGATAGCCCGTGGGGCGGCCAAAGGCATCGGACATGAGCAAAAAATAAATGTAGAACCGATTCGGCTGGAATGGCTGGATAAGCTTTTGGCTTCACTGCCGAAAGAGCAGCGATGGATGCTGCTTCCATTTGGTGTGTGGCTTCTTATTATACTGGCAGCCGTTATGGCGGCTATGTTGCGGTACACCCGGCTGGGGCGGCACACGTTTGCCATTGGCTCCAACGAGCAGACAGCACGACTTTGTGGAGTAGCGGTCGAACGTGTGAAAGTGATGGTTTACACTATCGGCGGAGCATTTGCAGGTTTGGGTGGGCTTTTGCAGTTCTCGCGTTTGACCGTCGGCGACCCTACGGTTGCTCAGGGGCTGGAACTGGATGTCATAGCAGCGGTGGTTATCGGCGGGGGCAGTCTCGCGGGTGGTGAAGGCTCGATTTTAGGGACAATAGTTGGCGCATTAATTATGACAGTTATAGCTTCCTGGTGTACACACATACACCTGCCTAACTGGGTTCAGGAGATTATTACGGGCGTGATTATTGTCGTGGCAGTGGCGTTGGACCGGTTGCGCCACCGCCGCACCGTCTGACGGATAAATACCAAAAAGCAAAATGCAAAAATCAAAATTGAGGAACTTCCTTATTTTTGATATTTGATTTTTAATCTTTGATTTTTTCCCATGGGAGTATTTATGGATAAGAAGCTTGTTTTGGCAATTTTGGTTCTCGTTTCTTTCGGCTCTGCTATAAATGCGAAAGTCGTTGTCCATCTCGATGTTAATGATGTTAATGACTCGCCCAAGCTGGTGGAATGGGGAAAGACGGCGAAAACGATGATAGAGGAATGGCACCAGAGGATTGCGAATCTTATTCCAACGAAGGGGTTTGATGCGCCTGCAGAGGTCTGGCTAAAAATACGTAAATCAAACAGGGGTATCGCAGGAACTTCCGGCGGACACATCACGGTCTCATCCGGCTGGATAGAAAAGCATCCTGAGGACATCGGGTGCATCTTCCACGAATTAGTGCATGTAATACAGGATTACAAGGGAGGCGGTTCCGGCTGGCTGGTCGAAGGAATCGCTGATTATCTGCGCTGGGCGATTTATGAAGGTAAAAGCCAGGATTGGTTCCCATTCACCGACAAATCCCAGGGCTATAAGGATAGCTACCGGGTAGCAGGTGGGTTTTTCCTGTGGCTGGAAACCGATGCCTGCCCCGGAATAGTGAACAAACTCAATTCTGCCATAAGGAAACGCAGCTATGCAGATGAAACCTGGTTTGAGAAACAAACGGGACGCACAATTGATTCACTTTGGGCGGACTACATAAAGGACAGGAAGAAATCCGAACCTGGACAAGTTGAGACCAAACAGGATATAAAAAATTAGCACAATTACAGTCGATGTTCCCTTCCCATCCCAAATTTTTTGCAATAAACTTTGACAATGGCTCTCAATTCCATTACAATAAACTAATTAAAGGGTGTGAGGTTTAGAACAACCTCGCAGGCATGTCAAGGTGGTCGGGCCGCCACCTAATCAATCGATTATTACGATTTTTTAGGAGACGGAATATGTCTATACAAAACGACCAAACCACTGATAAGCAGGGCGGCGGACTCGGCATCATAATGAGACTCTTCTGGATGTTTTTCGGTAATATGATACTTTTTATTTCAATCATAGTTATTGTTGAGCATAAAGGTGGGACGTTTCATACCGCTGATGTAGTTTTCTGGATTACGGCAGCAGTTCTTGTCTTCGTGAGGTATCTCGACATAAAGCTTTGCGGCGGGCTTACTGTAATGGGCCTGCCTGCTTCAATGTCCCATTGGATTAAGTATGCTGCCATCCTTTTGATAAGTTCGACAGCAGTATGGGGCCTTGCACATGCCGTGAATTATCTGGTTGTGAACAAATAGAACTACATTGCGATTACCGGAGCATAGTGTTGGGCACGATAGGGCATAGGTTTTTTTAAGAGGATGTGTTCAATAGGGGATATGGCTATGAAAACAATTCAAAGTCAAGGCCAAAAGGAAGAGCTTAGAAGTGTACTTGAAAAAATAGTTCAAGAACTTGAAAAAGCTCGTTTATATGAAGGAAAGCTTTCTGTTGAAAGAGCACTTCCTCCCGCTGGAACTCCAACAGATACTCCTGCTGGTTATCCTCATTTAGTGGTTCAAGAGGAAAACCGAAAAAAGTTTTTGGGACTAATCCCCTACGATAAAAAAAAAGTAATATTTATTGTAAAAGAGGGGTTCTATGATATCGAAGATAAGGGAAGAAAAGATATGCTTGTTCTTCTGAGATCTAAAAGTTCCAAAATGATTGTAAAAAAACATCTTGAAGAGTATGGTAAAAAAAATCAGGTTACAGAAATTGTCTATAAAACCTAAGCTGTTCTTTTGCCCTTTATTCTTCTGACTTTTTATCGCACAAATCTAATATAGGGTTTTAGATTCGTTTTTTCTGGACACAGTAATTTTTGCAGTTCTTGCTGTGAGCCGACAAAGTCTGTTTGAGAAGGGCGTGCAATGTGGACAAGACAGGATTTACATCGGTTGATTACGGAGAAGATGGGCGATTACCTGCTTGTTGTGGTCTCTAACAGACAGCCATACGCCCATATATTCAAAAAAAGAAAGATTGAATGCCAGCGTGGAATAGGCGGAATTGTTGCTGCGCTCGACCCGGTTATGCAGGCCTCTAACGGAATCTGGGTGGCACACGGTAGCGGGGAGGCCGACCACAAGGTTACAGATAGTCAGGGCAGGGTAAAAGTCCCGCCGGATAAGCCCGCTTACACGTTGAAGCGTGTATGGCTGACCAAAGAAGAAGAAAATGGCTATTATTATGGTTATTCTAACGAGGCATTGTGGCCTCTTTGCCATAGGGCCTTCCAGCGACCATTATTTAGGAAAGAAGACTGGGATTTTTACTTAAAAGTAAATCAAAAATTCGCCGAAGCAATACTTGAAGAACTGGGAGATAGAAAAGCGGTAGTGTGGATACACGATTATCACCTTTGCGTCCTGCCAAAACTTCTAAAAGAAATGGCGCCAAATCGAGTGGTTACTGCCCACTTCTGGCATATACCCTGGCCCAGCGATGAGGTATTTCGCATTTGCCCACAGAAAACTGAAATCCTTGATGGGCTATTAGCAAATGACCTGTTAGGGTTTCACATTCGTTACCACTGTTACAATTTCTTAGATGTAATAGACCGAGAGATGGAAAGCAAGATCGACCGCGAGCGGTTTTCGGTTGTTCGTGGTGGACATGAAACCCTGATTCGCCCTTACCCCATCAGTATAGATTTTGAGGGGATAAATGACCTTTCACAATCGCCCGAGGTCGCAAACGCACAGCAGAACATAGTAGAGGAGTTTAGACTTTCCGGTCTCAAGGTTATAGCCGGTCTTGACAGAATTGACTACACTAAGGGAATACCCGAAAGATTGTTGGCGATTGACCATCTACTTGAGAAACACCCTGAGTTAAAAGGGCAGATTGTTTTTTTGCAGATGGGTCCGGTCAGCCGTATACATATCCCAAAATATAAGGCCCTCAACGATGAGATTAATGCTTTGGTTGAACAGGTAAACTGGAAACATTCTACCGATGGCTGGAATCCTGTTATTTTGGTCAGGCGACACCTATCTCCCATTGAAGCAACGGCACTTTATCGTATAGCAGACGTCTGTATTGCAAGCTCTTTGCACGATGGAATGAATCTTGTAGCCAAGGAATTTTTGTCGAGCCGTTCAGATGAAAAGGGCATGCTTGTTTTAAGCAGATTTACGGGAGCAGCGAGGGAGTTGACCGATGCTGTGCTGATTAATCCATACGACCGCGAAGAGACCAGCGACAGTATATTCAAGGCGTTGACTATGTCTGATGAAGAGCGCAAGAAGCGAATCGTGAAAATGAGGCAGATTATCCAGCAGAACAATGTCTTCCGCTGGGCGGGTAAAATCATATCCGAATTGTTGAAATTCGAGTTCAAAGAATAACATAGCCCTTCTCAATGAAATATCTTTTTGCATACTGGAAAGATGTAAAAAGGCAGATAGCCAACAAGCATGTGGTTCTGCTCTTGGATTATGATGGCACCATAACTCCTATTGTGGAAACCCCCGATAGGGCGCGCATTCCCAAACAAATCAAGCGGTTATTGAAAGCATTATCTGCGAATCCAAGATTCACACTTGCCATTATTTCGGGAAGGGGTCTGAAAGATGTTAAGAAAAGGGTCGGCTTAAAAAGTATCATTTACTCCGGCAATCACGGCCTTCAGATACAAGGGCCGAACATAAGGTTTGAAGTAGAGACTTCGCCGGACTACAAAACTATCCTGCAAAAGATAAAGAGCGAGCTAAAGCAGATACTTTCTCCTGTCAAAGGCATCTTACTGGAAGATAAAGGACTATGCTTATCCCTCCATTATCGGTTGACAGATAAAAAAGAGGTTCCATTCGTCAGAGAAACTTTTTACCAGGTCGTTCTGCCCTATCTTCGGCTGGGCAAAATAAAAACTGAAATCGGCAAAAAAGTATTGGAGGTAAGACCTGCTGTGGAATGGAGTAAAGGGAAAGCTGTTTTATGGCTGTTAAGCAAACGGAAATCGCGCCTTCGTGGCAGACCGATTTTGCCCATATATATCGGCGATGATATCACGGATGAGGATGCGTTTAAGGTACTAAAAAATAAGGGTTTAACTATATTCGTAGGGAATCCGAAAAAATCGCATGCAAAATACTATTTGAAAAACACAAGAGAGGTCTCCAAGTTTCTAAAAAGATTGTGTGGTATTCTTTCCGCAAGTTCCTCTGCGATTTGATCGAAACCAATGGAATCTATCACAAGTTTATAAAGTGGCTTCAGGATCGTTACGCCAAAGAGGGCATAATAATTCCTTGCCAGATTCGAGCAATAAACTACGAGCAGGAAAAAGCAAAATAGTGGGGAACAATGAATGATTACGTTGCTCTGGCTTTAGGTGTCGTCTGCGCCGGAATCGGCGGGGAACTCTTCGTTCGTGGTGCCGTGGGGCTGGCTCATTGGGCACGTGTTTCTCCCGGCATTATCGGCGCAACGGTAGCGGCATTCGCTACATCCAGTCCCGAGTTGGCGGTTTCTATAAGCGCTGCCGTAGCCGGAAGGCCGCAGATTTCCTTCGGAGATGCCCTCGGCAGCAACGTCGTGAACGTCGCCCTTATCCTTGCGATTGCATTGTTGATTTCAGGAATTCAAAGCCCTCGCGATAGTATAAAACGAGACTTTCCTGTTGCATTATTGGTCCCGGTAATTATAGGCGTTCTTTTTCTTGATGGCGTGCTGTCCAGAATCGATGGTTTACTACTGCTTGGAATGTTTCTCATCTGGCTCGTTGCGGTAACCATTGAGGCACGTAAACAGCGAAGCGCCGCGGAAAAAGTCCTTGGGGAACGCAGAAGCTGGCTTGCAATCATTCTGTCCACTGTTGGTCTCGTCCTGTTAGTGGCTGCCGGATGCCTCATCGTAGCCGGTGCAAAAGGCATTGCCATTTCTTTAGGCATAAGTGAATTCGTCACCGGGGCAATAATTGTTGCGGTGGGCACATCGGTACCTGAACTTGCGACAGCCGTCGTCGCCAAGCTTCGCGGTCACGACGAAGTGGGACTTGGAACGATACTCGGCAGCAATATCTTCAATGGTCTCCTCATTATTCCCGTTGCGGCAGTCATCTGCCCCATATCAGTCGATTGGCGCAAAGTGGCGGTTGCTCTGGTGTTTGGACTCTTGGCAGTGGTTTTCACCTTTCCAACTCGCCGCGGTTTTATCGAACGAAGGCGCGGAGTATTGCTGCTTGTGCTTTATGCTGTCTATCTCGCTGCAATTCTTCAACGGTAGGCGTAGGCATCCTAACACAGCGCTTCAGTAGGCAATCCGAAAAAATCCTATGCAAAATACTACTATTTGAAAAACACAAGAGAGGTCTCCAAGTTTCTAAAATGGCTAAATGCCCTTCCCATCCAAAATTTTCGTCATTTTTCTTGACAGAAGTGAGCAAACTTGATTTAATATTGGTGGTATGAAGCAGATTAACCGCAAAAATAGTGGATGTTGTCCGCTAAGGGATGCCTTACGGCAGTGGTGGCCTGCAGGATAAATCCGGCAGGCAAGCGGTGATTTGCTGTAAAAATCTGGTAGAATTTTGAATAAACGCAGCCTGTTGGAAAAACAAAGGCTGCGTTTTTTATTTGCGTTTTTGGTAATTTATGAGTAGAAATTGCATTAACCCGGATTTTTCAGAGCCACAGAAGTTAGACACGGATTAACACGGATTGACACTGATTAAACAAAGATAAAAAAGCTGCTACTTTTCGCAACTTATGAAATATGTGGGTTAAAAGGTTCAGATTATGGATTATTACAGAGAGATAATACAAAGCGCCAGGCCAGGTCAAATCATACCGATTGTCAAACAGATTGATATTGACGAGCCGGTGAATTTTTTTGCCAGGTTAAGCGATTACGGGCGGTCGAAAAACTGCTGCTTGTTTGAATCGAGGGAATACCTGACAGGCAGCGGGGCTCTGACTTTCGGCACGGCAAAGCCGGCACTTTACCTTACCGGCACCGGCGCTGATTTTACTATCAGGGCACTAAGCGGTACCGGAAGACGCATGCTGAATTATTTGTCCACCGCAAAAGACAAATTTGCCTTCTGTGAATCGGTGGAGTTCAGCCAGGATTCGATTACAGGCCGAATCAAGCAAATCCAAGAAGTAGTTGATGAGCAGACGCGGCTGCAAAGCACAAACCAAATGGATGTATTGCGGCTGGTTGCGTTTGCTTTTAAGCTGGCAAGCAAGCCGTTCCGTATAACCTGTGGGTTGATTGGCGCGATAAGCTACGATTTTATAGACCAGTTTGAAAAACTTCCTCCCAGCAAAATCGACCTCTTAGGCAATCCCGATTACGAGCTGTATTTTGCCGACAATATCTTTTTGATGGACCACGAGCACGGCAAAGGTTATGTGATTGTCAACTGCATTGTAACTGACGGCGACCGTGAAGCTGTAATTACCGAGGCACAAAATTGCTTTGACTACTATTCCAACATCGCACGTTTTGATGTGCCGAAGCCAAAAAGACATACCGGCCCGTTGCCGGCGGCGTCAACCGACACCAACAGGGGCGCATACGAACAAATGGTCAACACCGCCAAGCAGCACATTATTGATGGTGATATTTTTCAGGTTGTTTTGAGCCGGACAATAACGGAGCCGTGTCCTGATGAGCCGCTGGATGTTTATAAGCGGCTGAGGGTGTTGAATCCTTCGCCGTATATGTTTTATCTTAATACCCCCAGCACGGTCCTGATGGGTTCGAGTCCGGAACTAAACCTTCGTGTCAGCGGCACCGAGACCCGCTATGTGGAAATCAGGCCGATAGCCGGCACGAAGCCCAGAGGCCGGGTCGCAGGTGAAATTGATGCTGATACCGATTTTAAATATGAGGCGGAGCTAAAGCTCGACCGCAAAGAGCTGGCTGAGCATATAATGCTGGTCGACTTGGCCAGAAATGATATTGCTCGTGTGGCGCAGCCGGGCAGCAGAGTCGTTACAGAACTGCTCACGGCTGAAAAATATGAATCTGTCCAGCATCTGGTAAGTAACGTCAAAGGCAGAATGGCAGATGGGCTTGACGCATTGAGCGCATATCTTGCCACGATGAATATGGGAACACTGACGGGGGCTCCAAAAATAGAAGCGATGAAACTCATAAGATTACTGGAGAAAACCAAACGCGGTTACTACGGCGGCGCAGTGATGTACCTGACCGTGGACGGACAATTCGACAGTTGTATTACTATAAGGAGTTTGCAGGTTAAAGACCGGACGGCTTATGTTCGAGTCGGTGCAGGCATTGTGCACGACAGTGTCCCGAAGACCGAATTTGAAGAGACCGAACATAAAGCAAGGTCCTGTCTGCGTGCGATTCGAGGGGAATAAAAAAGTTCATAGTTCGTTGTTCATAGTTGTTAGTTTATGAGTATCAAATTGCAAATTCAACTAAAGGCGAAATACCGTGGAAAAAGTAGATAGAAAGATTTTGTTTATCGATAACTTCGACTCGTTCACGTATAATCTGGTGGACGATTTTTGCAAACGTAACTGCCAGGCGAAGGTCTATCGCTCTGATACCGCGCTTACGGAGCTTAAAGCGGCAGCCGATGAATTTGCCCCTGACCTGCTCGTGATTTCGCCGGGGCCGGGCACGCCGGACACAGCCGGTATTTCGCTGGCAGCGGTGGATTATTTCAAGGATAAACTCCCGATATTCGGCGTGTGCTTAGGTCATCAGGTAATCGTGCAGTATTTCGGTGGTAAAATTGGCCACGCCCCTGAGCCGGTGCACGGCAAACCATCGCGGGTAACGCACAACGAAAAAGGCATATTTGCCGGTGTTGAAAATCCCCTGCAGGCAGGGCGGTACCATAGTCTTTGTGCGATTAAGATGCCGGATTGCCTCGAGAAAACTGCTGAATTTGAAGGGATTGTTATGGGCGTCCAGCATAAAGAATTTCCGATATTTGGCGTCCAATTTCATCCGGAAAGTATCTTGACGCCCGCAGGCGGCAAGATAATCGAGAATGTTTTGTCGATAGCAGAAAAGCGAAAGAACCCAAGGCCATTGCATAAGGGTTGAGAATGGCAGCGATAACCGAATATATTAAGCAGTTAATGCAAGGTGAAAGTCTGAGCATTGAGCAGGCGGAGAGCTTGTTGGATATTATTTTTGAAGGGCAGGTGCCCGAGGCCCAGATTGCGGCATTTCTTACGGCAATGCAGGTTAAAAAAGCCACTGCGGAGGAACTGGCAGGACTTGCCAGGTCGCTACGAAAGCACGCTGTGCCTGTCAAAGTTGATGTCGGTAATCCGGTTGATACGTGCGGCACAGGCGGCGGGATAGTTAAAAGCTGCAATGTTTCCACAGCAGCGGCAATAGTGGCAGCGGGGGCGGGAGTTTATGTTGCCAAGCATGGCAATCGAGGGATAACCAGCAAATGTGGTTCGGCTGATGTGCTTGAGGAGCTGGGCGTTAAGATAGATGCTTCTGCCGACACCGTTGCAGAGTGTATAAAACAGGCGCATATTGGGTTTATGTTTGCGCCTATGTTTCATCCGGCGATGAAGTATGTCCAGCCGATACGCAAGATGCTTGGCTTCAGAACGGTTTTCAACCTTTTGGGGCCTTTGGCCAATCCGGCTGGTGTGCAGAGGCAGGTGCTGGGCGTGGCCGAGGATGAGTTGATGTATGTCGTTGCCGAGGCGCTTAAGCTGCTTGGGAC
>Ga0315279_10007787_pt1 | contig 13142 bp, 9 predicted proteins | sample YL17G06_20_MG_FD_203694 | JGI IMG/M metagenome (GOLD analysis project Ga0315279, IMG submission 203694) | Sediment microbial communities from Yellowstone Lake, YNP, Wyoming, USA - YL17G06_20 | ecosystem: Environmental > Aquatic > Freshwater > Lake > Sediment | place: USA: Wyoming | collected... | reverse complement strand
AGGTCGTTGAGCTCGTCGTAGCGAGCCTTCTCGTCCGCCGCCAGGCCGGCGTCGAGTTTCTTCTTCAGCTCCTGGTATTCCTGGAACATCGCCACGCTCCGGCGTTCGGCGGCCGTGTAGGCGTCGGGAGGTTTCGGCGTCAGGGCCTGGATCGTCTTGCCCGCGATCATGTAGCCGGCGCCGCCGCCGACGAACGCCATGACGAGCGTAAAAACGGCGAACGCGGCCCCGAGGAACTTGCTGCGGAACCGTTCGGTGAAGAAATCCCCGATCGTGATGAGGCGCGACCGGCGCATGAAGGCCGTCGTGAACCAGTAGAACGGCGTCAGGAAGAGGACGAGGTACTGGATCCACATCCCACCGATTCCTTGCCGGTAGATCTCGCGCGAGACGGCCACGGCCTGGTCGGCGTGCGTCGAGCAGCCGAGGTTCAGAAAAAACTGGTAGAACTTGCCGAGCCGCCGGCCGGCCATGTAGAAATCGCCCTCGGTTTTGGTCCGCCGGGACGCCCACTTCCCCAGGGCGAGCATGCCGAGGAGATAGGCGACGATGATCGAAAAATCGATCCAGTGCAGGCCGAAAATCCTCATGCCGGCATTATAAAATAACGTCGCGGCAAGCACCAGAGAATTTGACCGCGTTTCCCTGCTCTGTTATAAGAAGGGTTTCATGCCCGATATTTTCGGCGCCCCGTCGGAATTCACCAAGCTCGGCGAAATCCTCTCGGTTTGGGCCGCGTTCCTCTGGGCGATCTCCGTCGTCCTGTTTCGGGTGGTCGGAGAAAAAGCCCACCCCGCCGCCATGAACTTGTTTAAAAACGCCCTGGCCGTGCTTCTTCTCCTCCCGACCCTGGCCGCGTTCGGCGAACCGGTCCTGCCCGCCCTCGACCCCGGGCGCCTGATTTGGCTTTTCGCGAGCGGGGTGATCGGGATCGCGGTTGCCGACACGCTCTTTTTCGCGGCCCTGAACAGGCTCGGCGCCGAGCTCACGGCCATCGTGGACTGCGCTTACGCGCCGTTCGTCATCGGGCTGTCGTTTCTTTTCCTGGGCGAGCGCATGGGCCCGTCCCAAACCGGAGGCGTCGGGCTCATCGTCCTCGCGGTCGTCCTGATCGCCCTGAAGAAAGGCGACGGCCGGTTTCCGCGCCGGACGCTCCTCTCGGGCATCGGCATCGGCGTCGTCGCCCTATTCTTCCAGGCGGTCGGGATCGTGATGTTCAAACCGATTCTTCGGGACGTTCCCCTTCTCCAGGTCTGCATGGTCCGGATGCTAGGCGGCACGGTGGGCGTCGCGGCTTCGTTGGCCTTCGTCCGGCGTCCGGCCCGTCTGCTCAGGCCGCTCTTCTCCGGAAAAACCTTGAAGCTTCTCCTGCCCGCGGCGCTCCTCGCGTCTTACGTATCCAATATTATCTGGCTGGGCGGGATGAAATATACTCTGGCCTCGATCGCGTCGGCGCTCAATCAGATCAACACGATCTTCATCTTTGTCTTGGCCGCGGTGTTTTTGAAAGAACGGATCACGCCGGTCAAGCTGGCCGCGGTCGCCCTCGCCTTCGCCGGCGCGGTTCTGGTGTCCGTTCCGCTGTGAAGCGGCGTTATTGCTTGCCGAGCTTCAGGTCAACCCAGAAGTCGTACTTTTTCGGGAGGCTGCGGTACTTGGAGGTGGCGTCGAAATCGGCGGTCCCTGCGCCCCCTTCTTCCCCGCCTTTAATTTGCGTTTCGAGGTTGCTCTCGCGGGCCGTAGCCCGGACGCCGGCATCGGCCATCATCGCCGCCTGGTTCTTCCTCATTTCTTCGGTCGAGCCGCCCCATTCGAAACCGACCTTGAGCGGCTGGGCGGAGTCCCATTTCGTCGGCGCGGCCGGGTCCTGGAGGAGGGCGATGGGGATTTGATATTCGAAAACGATGCTGTTCCCGATTTTCGACGTCCGGAACGTGGCCTGGCCCGTCCCCGGCAGAGAGACGACTTTGCCTTTCTTGTCGAGCGGGTCGCAGGCAAAAATAATGTATTGAGGCCGGGACTTGAGTTCGGCCTTCTTCTCGTCGGGGAGCACTTGCCCCTGCTTTTCCAATTCCTGGATGAGATAGTCGCCCGTGACGGCTTTCCGCCAGAAATGAAGCCCGTAGTTCTTTTTCTCCTTGCCTTCGGCGTTCACCCAAATCGTGAGCCCCGAGAAATCGATCGAGCTCATGTATCTGTTCGTGTTGAACGTGAACAGGAGATATAAGAAGTTGGCGTCGTTTTTGAAGGAATAGCTGAGGTTAAAGTCTTTGTTCTGTTCGATCGCGTCCTGGGCCCAGTCCTGATTATTTCCGTCGACCTGGACGGGCGTCGCGGTCCACTTGCTCTCGATGACCTTCGTATCTTTCGCGAATGACGGAGCGATCAGAACCGCCAGCGCGAGAACGATGATTATGGCTTTAAGGTTTTTCATGTCAGCCTCCTTCGAGATAACATCTCACCTCGGAATTCTACACCAAAAAAAAACGATTTTCAAATGCCAACCGCCGACCGGATCCGCCCCTTCGCCGACGCGAAAGCCCCTATTTGGCCATCAGCCTGTGGACGATGTCCACGGCGCTTGCGGCGTCCGGGGCATACCCCCGGGCGCCGATCTGGTCGGCGTAGTCCTGGGTCAGGGGCGCCCCTCCGACGATGACCGGGACGGCCAATCCGGAGGCGTGGACCGCCTGGATGACCGCCTTCATCTGGATCATCGTCGTCGTCAGCAGCGCCGACAGGGCGACGACGTTCGCTTTGTTCGCGCGGGCCGACTCGACGAATTTCTCGGGGGCGACGTCGGCGCCAAGGTCCACGATTTTATAGCCGGCGCCCTTGAGCATCATCGCCACGAGGTTTTTGCCGATGTCGTGAAGGTCCCCCTTGACCGTCCCGATGACGACCAAACCCTTGGGCTCGATCTTCTCTTTGATCAAATAAGGCTCGAGCTTCGTCAGCCCGGCGTTCATCGCCCGGGCCGCGACGAGAACCTCGGGGATGAAGACCTCGTTGGCCTTGAACATCACGCCGAGCCGCTCCATGCCGGCGATCAGGCCTTCGTTGAGTATCCGCCGGGTCGGGACCCCGCCGGCCAGCGCCTGGTCGACGAGCGCCTCGACGTCGGCCTTTCGGCCCGCCATCAGGGCGTCTTGCAGCTTGTCCAGCATTCTCCCCTCCCCTATTTCTTCTCGTCCTTCTTTTTATAGAGGGACGCGACGTCGCGCTTGCCGCGCTCGAGATACGGCACGCCCTTCGTCATCCATTCGGGCGTCGGCTTGCCCAGCAGGAAGTGGTCGAAAAACTCGTCGAGGTGAACGGTCCAGTACTTCTGGTTGTCGCGCTCGCGCAGGCCGTGCTTCTCGGTGTTGAAGTTGAACATGTAGGCTTCCTTGCCGAGGCGGCGCAGGGCCGTGAAGAATTCGATCCCCTGGTACCAGGGAACGGCGTCGTCCTCGTCGTTGTGGATGGTGAGGTACGGCGTTTTTACGCGCTCCACCCAGAAGATGGGCGAGTTCTCGATAAATTGTAGAGCCCGGTCGAACAGGGTCGCTCCGATCCGACTCTGCGACTTTTCATACTGGAATTCACGGACCATGCCGGAGCCCCAGCGGATTCCGCCGTAGGCGCTCGTCATGTTGGCCACCGAAGCCCCGGCTTCGACGGCCGCGAAAATGTCGGTCTGGGTGATCATATACGTGATCTCGTAGCCGCCCCAGCTGTGGCCCTGGATTCCGACCCGCTTCGGGTCGATGAAGCCCATGCCCACGACCTTCTGAACGGCCGGGACGACGCATTTGAGGGCGCTCGAGCCGGGATAACCCGTCTCGTAAATGATATCAGGCTGAAGGACGACGTAGCCGTTGCTCACGTAGCGCGTGATGTTGATGCTCGTCCCGGGGGCCGGCGCACGATAACCGTTCAAGCCGTCCGCGAGCCGCTCATAGATATAGACCATGAGCGGATACTTTTTCGCGGGGTCGAAGTCATCGGGTTTCGTCAGGACGGCGTCGAGCGTGACGCCGTCCGCGTTCATGTATTGGATGAGCTCAGACTGCCCCCAGGTGAACCCGGACTGCTGGGGATTGGCGTCGCTCACCTTTTTCATGTCCCAGAAGGTGGGCCCGCTCGTCCACAGATTCGGAAATTCCGCGAACGTCTGGATGGTGAAGAGATAGACGTCGGCGGCTTTGGCCTTGCGCAGTCCGCCCATGAGCTTGTTCATCATGATGACCTTGACCGGGTCGGGGCCGGCCGGCGCCGGTTCGGCGGCGGCCAGAGCGGGCTTCTTCGCGGCCGGGGCCGCGGCGAGCGTGACTCGGTAGATACCGGTCCCCTTCGTCGCGTCGTCCATCGTCGAGAGCAGCAGCGGCTCCTTTGACGATATCGTCCGTTCCTCGGGGTCGAGGCGGACATAGCGGAAGACGAGGCCGTTCTTCCGGCCGAGGCCGTGGGTCGCGTTCCGTCCGCCCGAACCGTCGGGCTTGACGTCCCAGATGTCGTATTTATCGTAAATCAGGACGGATTTATCGCCTTCGGTCCAGCCCGCGTTGCCGTAGGCGGAGGGGTCGCTGGGCGTGTCCCATTCCTCCCGGAAAAAGTTGACGCCGAGCTTCGCCGTCAGGTTGGACGTCTTCCCGTCCGGCAGCCGGTAAGAATACCAATTCCGGTCCTGCTCGCCGTAGTAAAGGAGATACTGTCCGCCGGGCGAGATGCTGACGTTGCTCGAAAACTTTTCCAGGATCTTTTTCTTCGAACCGTCGGCCAGGTTGACCAGGTAAAAATCGTTGTAGCTCTGGTCCCAGGAGACGAGCTGGCGGTACGGAAGCGAGGACGAGCCCAGGGCGACTTTGGAATCTTCGGACAACGCCACCGTCGGGATATCGGGAGTCGCGAGGGGAACGAGCTTCCGCTCCTTCGGAAGGAAATGGATCACGGCCATATAATTCCGCTTCTTGTCCTGGTCGGCGTTGACCTTTTGCATCGGCTGCAGGTCGGGGTCGTTCCAGTTCCAAATATCGACCTTGACGGGCGGGGTCGCGTCCTCGTCGGGTTCCGGCTCGGGAGCGGGGGCATACCCGAAGAAGAGCTTGGTCCCGTCTTTCGAGAAATTCAGGCGGCCGTTATCGCTGACCGCCATTCCCTGGGGCATGCCGGCCGCCTTTCCCGACGCGGCTTCGACCGCGGCCGGGGTCCCTTCCGTCCAATAATAGAGTTTATATGGGGAGACGTCGGCCTTGTAGTCGTCGCGGTCACTCAGGAACGCAAGCTGCGTCCCCTTTTCGTCGAACGTCGAGGATTTGTAGTGCCCCAGCCCTTTGATCAGGGCGGTCCGGGGAAGGTCGGCCGCTTTCATGTTGACGACGAACGCGCCGTCGTCCTCCGGCTTCTTGGAGGACGTGGCGACCGCGAGCCATGTCCCGGATTTGTTCCAGACATATTCCACGACTTCGGAGATGGTCGTGGTCTTGCCCGTCGCGAGCTCGCGGAGGACGAGGTCCGTGCCGGGCTCTTTTTTCTTTTCCTTGGGCTTTTTGGCCGGCTCTTCTTTTTTCTCGGCCGGTTTCACGGCCGCTTCTTTCGTTGCCGGTTCTTTTTTCTGGGCGACCTTCGGCTCGGGCTCCTTCTTCGCCTCGTCTTTTTTCTCGGGCTCCTTCGGAAGCGGAGCTTCCAGCAGATAAGCGACGAACGCCGCCGATTCCTCGGCGACCTTGAAGCTCTTGACGCGTTCCACGGTCGTCACGTCGCCCGTCGTCAGGTTGAGACTGCCGAGGCCGTTTTTGGGCTGTTCCTCGGGTTTCTTTTTCTCTTTCTTGGCCTTGTCGACGTCCGCCTTGACAGGAGCGATCGTAAAGACGACGAATTTGGCGTCGACGGTGATGACCGGTGCCTGGCCCCGGGCCTGGCGATATTCCTTATCGGTTTTCAGGTTCCGGACGACGAGCTCGCCGTCCCCGTCCTGGGGCGCGAGCACATAAGCCAACCACGTCCCGTCGCGGGAGATTTGCGTGCCCTGGATCGACCGCCACGAATCATAAACGTCATACGTGAGCGGCTTCTTGGCCGTCCTCTGGGCCATCGTCGGAGCCAGGCAGACGGCCGTCAACACGAAAACGGCGAGCGTCCATCTCAAGAAAACCGGGTTCTTACGCATGGGGCCTCCTCAAAACATAAAGGGTTGGGCTCATGAGAAATCGGACTATAACAAGGGCCGGAGGGGATGTCAACCGGATCGGCGGACCCCGATTTTCGAATTCTTAATTTTCATGAGAACAGCTTAAAAAAGGATTCGCCTTGAGGGGGCTCGTTCCGTATCAATATACAGTGGGATAGCGCGGGGCTCCACTGAATCAAAGGAAGATGGTAGAATATCGGCGTGAAACCGTTCCGGGTGGGGATCGACGCTTACAGCCTCAAACCGCTGGCCCTCGACCCCTTCGAGCTTCTCGACTGGGCGATCATCAACGACGCCGAAGGCGTTCAATTCTCCGAGGTCCCTTCCGAAGCGGACGACCCCGGATTTCTGCGCGAGCTGGCCCAATACGCCGCCCAGAACGACCTCTATCTCGAATGGGGCGGCGGCGAACATATCCCCGTCGACCTGACGACCGGCCGGCCGAAAGACATCGCCCCGGTCAACGAACGGGCCGCGCGCCAGGCCGCGGCGCTCGGCGTCCGGACGGTCCGGTCCTGTTCGGGCGGGTTGATGCGATGGCGCGAAGACGCGATCCCGACCGAGACCCTTCTCCGGGACATGGCCAAAAGCTTGCGCGCCCAGAGAACGATGTTCGAGCATTTCGGCGTCAAGCTGGCCGTCGAGACGCACTTCGAGTTTACGACCTTCGAGCTGCGGCGCCTGTTCGAGATGTGCGACGCGGAGCCCGGCGCCTACCTCGGCATTTGCCTCGACACCATGAACCTGCTGACCATGCTGGAGGACCCGGTCGCGGCGACACGCCGCATCCTGCCCTGGGTTGTGACGACGCACGTCAAGGACGGAGCCGTCGTTCTCGCCAAGGACGGCCTCGTGTCGTTCCCCGCCGAAATCGGGAAAGGAGTTGTGGATTTCGCCTCCATCCTCCGGGACCTCGGCTCGCTCGAACGTGACGTCGCGCTTTCGGTCGAGGACCACGGCGGCGAATTTGAGATCCCCGTGTTCGACCCCGTCTTTCTGGCGAAATTCCCGGACCTCGCCGCCCCCGAATTCGTCGAACTCATCAGGCTCGCCACGGAGACCAAGGACCGCATGGACCGGCGCGAGCTGGCGATCCTCGACCGGCCCCGGTGGCCCGAGGCCTGCGAGGACCGGGTGAAAAGAGACATCGCCGCGCTCCGTCGGTTCGTCACGTCCGCATGAGCGCCCACGAGCGATTCCGATTCAGGACGGCCCGCGGCCTTCTGGCGAAAGCCGAAGCTCTCGGCATCGCGCTTCCGTTCTCAAAAGATATCGAGGTCCTTTTCGCTCCGGCCGCGGTCGGCCGCGCGACCGTCCCCAACCGCCTTGCCGTGCATCCGATGGAAGGTGCGGACGCCGACGCCCGGGGCGCGCCGTCCGAGCTGACGTTCCGCCGATATCGGCGCTTCGCCGAAGGAGGCTGCGGCCTGATATGGTTTGAGGCCGCCGCCGTCGCCGAAGAAGGACGAGCCAACCCTCGTCAGCTGCTGATCGACCAAACGACGGTCGATGAGTTCAAGCGGTTAGTCGAAGAAACGCGGCGCGCGGCCCGGGTCCAAAGCCTTTCGCCCCGCGACGTCCTTCTTATCTTACAACTCACCCATTCGGGCCGATTCTCCAAACCCCGCGGTACTCCGTCTCCCGTCATCGCTCAACGCAACCCGTTTCTCGACCCGCTGCATCGGCTCCCCGCCGACTATCCGACGATAAGCGACGAAGCCCTCGTCCGGCTCCAAGAGACGTACATAACCGCGGCGAGCCTGGCCGCCGAAGCGGGTTTCGACGGAATCGACCTCAAAGCCTGCCACGGTTACCTTATCTCCGAGCTGCTCGGCGCGCGGACGCGGACGGACAGCCGCTACGGCGGTCCGCTCGAGAACCGGACGCGATTTCTCGACGAAATCGCGCGCGGAATAAAATCGCGTGTCCCCCAGCTTCTCATCGCCTCCCGGTTCGGCGCGTACGACGCCCTTCCCTATCCGTACGGTTTCGGCGCCGACCCCGCCCGGCCCGGGATCCCGGACCTTACGGAACCGCTCGCAACCGTCCGTCGTCTGCGCGACGCGGGCCTCGACCTCATCAACGTAACGGCGGGAATTCCCTCATATAAACCTCACTTCGGACGGCCTTTCGACCGGCCGGCCGCCGGAGGAGCGGTGCCGGACGAGCATCCGTTGGAAGGGGTCGGGCGCCTGCTCGACCTCGCGCGCGGGGTCCAGCGCGAATTTCCGGACCTTCCGGTCGTCGGCACGGGATACTCCTGGTTGCGACATTTTTTCCCTAATGTCGCCGCGGCCGTGCTCCAAAACGGCGGCGCCACGTTCGCCGGACTCGGACGGCTCTCGTTCGCCTATCCCGATTTCGCCGCGGACCTGCGCGAGAGCGGCGCTCTCGACCCGAAAAAAACGTGCGTCGCCTGCTCCGGATGTTCGGAGTCCCTGCGGGCGGGCGTCCCGGCCGGATGCGTCGTCCGGGACAAAGCGGTCTACAAACGGCCCGTGCCGGCGGGGGCCGGTTAATTTTTTCTCCGGAATCCGGTATAATGTCCGCCAGATTCGGGCCTTTCAGCCCAGTCGAGGCCATCCTCATAGACTCAAGAGGCGAATGCGTCGTCCGGCCCGAGGGCGTTCCCCGGCAACGGGACTTCGAAGGAGACGGCCATGGCAAACGCGAAAACGAGCAAAGGCATGATCGCCATTTTGACGGGCGGGGGCGATGTCCCCGGCCTCAACCCGGCGATCCGCGCCGTGACGCTCCGCGCCCTCCACGAGGGTTACGAGGTCATCGGCATCCGGCGCGGCTGGGCCGGGCTCGTCGAGATGGAGCGCGACCGGACGTGCGACAACTCCGACCACTGCCTCCGTCTCACCAAGGAGATCGTCAACCGCACCGGCCGTACCGGCGGGACGTTTCTGCACACCTCGCGGACGCGGCCCAGCGCCGTTCCCGACGTCAACGTCCCCGCCCATCTCCGCGAGAAATATTCGGCTAGGACCAACGACCTCACCGAGGAAGTCCTCAAGAACATCGAGTTTCTCGGGATCGATTACTTGATCCCCATCGGCGGCGACGACACGCTGAGCTACGCCCTCGAGCTTCACCACCGGGGCGTCAAGGTCATCGCCATTCCCAAGACAATGGACAACGACGTCCCGGGGACCGACTACTGCATCGGCTTCAGCACGTGCGTGACGCGCACGATCGGCATGACCCACGCCCTGCGCACGACCGCCGGATCGCACGAGCGGTTCCTGGTCATCGAGGTTTTCGGCCGCTACGCCGGATTCACCGCCATCCTGCCGACCATGGCCGGCGCGGCCAACCGCTGCGTCATCCCGGAACACAAATTCAACATGGAGCGCCTCTGCGAGCTCCTGACCGAGGACCGCCAGACGAACCCGGTCCTGTATTCCGTCGTCATCGTTTCGGAGGGCGCGATGTTCGAGGGCGGCGAGATGATCTTCGCCAGCAACGAAAAGGACATGTACGGCCATAAGAAGCTGGGCGGCATCGGAGAAGTCATCTCGTCCCGGCTCAGGGACCTGTCGCCCCGCTATAACGCCGGCCGCCGGATCAACGTCATCAGCCAGAACCTGAGCTATCTCGTCCGCTGCGGCGACCCCGACGCGATCGATTCGATCGTGCCCATGGCCTACGGCAACATCGCTCTCGACCTCATCATGGACCACAAATCGGGCCGCATGGTCTGCCTCCGCAACGGCGAATACGACGACGTGCCGATCGAAATCGTGACGAGCATGAAAAAAATGGTCGACGTCGACAAATACTACGACCGCGACCGGCTGCGGCCTTCATACAAGAGCTTTCACCAGAAACCGTTTTTCATCGTCACCAGCGACTGACATGAAGACACGCGTCGTCCGGGTCGAGAGGGTCACGCTCCCGCTTTATTCCCTGAACACGCTGGTCGTCGGAAGCGGGGCCGCGGCGCTCAACGCGGCCGTTCGTCTCTGGGACTTCGGGCAGCGCGACATCGCGGTCGTCACCGAAGATTTCGACGGCGGAACGTCGGCCAACGCGGGCTCGGACAAACAAACGTACTATAAATTATCCCTGGCCGGCGACCGGCCCGATTCGCCGTTTGAGATGGCGCGCGACCTCTTCGACGGCGGATGCATGCACGGCGACGTCGCGCTGTGCGAGGCGACGGGGTCGGCCGCCGCCTTCCACCATCTCGTCGAGCTCGGGGTCCCGTTCCCGCACGACCGCTACGGCGCCTATGTCGGTTACAAAACCGACCATGACCCGCGGCAGCGGGCGACGTCGGCCGGCCCTCTGACGTCGCGGCTCATGTTCGAAGCGCTGGCCCGGGCGGTCCGAAAACGGCGCATCCGGGTCTTCGACCGGCACCCGGTCATCGCCCTGCTGACCGAGGGCGCGAACAACGAAAAAAAAGTCGTCGGCGCGGTCGCTCTCGACGCCGCGAAAGCGAAGGGAAAGACCCCCGGGTTCGTGCTCTTCAACGCCGTCAATGTCATCCTCGGGACGGGCGGCCCGGCGGGCCTCTACGAAGCCTCGGTCTATCCCGAGCGCCAGTCGGGCGCGCACGGCCTGGCCTTCGAAACCGGCGCCGCGGGCCACAATCTGACCGAATCGCAATACGGCCTGGCCTCGCTCAAGTTCCGCTGGAACCTTTCGGGGACGTACCAGCAGGTCGTCCCTCGTTATATGTCCACGGACCGGAACGGACGAAACGAGCGTGACTTCCTCAACGATTATTTTCCCGACATGGGCCGGCTCGCGACGGCGATCTTCCTCAAAGGTTATCAATGGCCATTCGACCCGCGCAAGGTGGCCGGGTTCGGCTCTTCGCTCATCGACATCCTCGTCTATCACGAAACGGCCGAACGCGGCCGCCGGGTTTTTCTCGATTTTCGGAACAACCCGCGCGCGGCCGGCCGGCTGGACGATTTTTCTTTCGCGGCGCTGGGCCCGGTCGCCCGCGCCTATCTCGAAAAGTCGGGCGCGAACCAGGCGACGCCCATCGAACGACTGAAGCACATGAACCCGGCCGCGGTCGAGGTCTACCGGGCGCACGGCATCGACCTCGAGCGCGAGACGCTCGAGATCGCCGTCTGCGCCCAGCATAACAACGGCGGCCTCAAGGCCGACCTCTGGTGGGAATCGAACATCCGGCATCTTTTTCCGGTCGGAGAAGTCAACGGAACGCACGGCGTCGTCCGTCCCGGAGGGTCGGCGCTGAACGCGGGACAAGTCGGAAGCCTGCGCGCCGCGCTTTTTATTGCGCGCAGGTATGCCGGACGGCCGCCCCGGGAAAAAGATTTTCTTAAAACCGCCGAAGCGCAGGTCCGAAACAAGCTCGAGGCCGCCCGGCTCATAACCGGACCGCCGGCGAAAAAACGGACTCCGCACGAAATATTTCGAAGCGAAATCCGGAGCCGGATGTCCTGCTGCGGGGCCCATATCCGGAATCCTGTCAAGGTCGCGGAGGAAGTCGAGAAGGCCTGGACGCTGTATCGCCGGATGAAAACGTCGATGCGCGTCGCGTCGGTCGACGACCTGCCCGCGGCTTTCAAGACGCTCGACCTCAGCCTCACCCATGTCCTTTATCTCGAAGCGATTCGAGAGTACCTCGCCAAAGGCGGGGCGAGCCGCGGGTCCTACCTTGTCCTCGACCCGGCGGGAGAGCCGCCCTGCCCGGGTCTCCCGGCCGACTGGAAATTCAAGCTCGCCCAGCCGGACGATTTCGTAAGCCGGAACATCCTCGAAGTCTCCCTGGACGAGACGGGCCTCGTTCGTAAAAAATGGGTCGCAATCCGTCCCCTTCCACCGGCCGAGGCCTGGTTCGAGACGGTCTGGGACGATTTTCGAAACGGCCGGATCTTCGATTAAAGGAAAGACACGATGCTCGACAAGCCTGTCGCGTTGATCACGGGGGCCGGCCGGGGAATCGGCCGCGGGATCGCTGTGGAGCTGGCCAGGGAGGGGTTCGCGGTTGCCGGATGCGACATCGTTTACGAACCGGACAACCGGGCGTCGGGATTGTTCGAAGTCGAGGCGGCGGTCCGGACGCACGGCGGCGAGTTCTACCCGGTCCGGGGCGATATCGCCGCCCTTGACGAACATGCCCGGATCCTCGGCGCCGTTGTCGAGCGCTTCGGACGGCTCGACCTCCTGGTGAACAACGCGGGCGTCGCGCCGGATGTCCGGAGAGACGTCCTGGAAACCACGCCCGAAAGTTTCGACAGGGTTCTCGCCGTCAATATGCGCGGGCCGTTTTTTCTGACCCAGAAAGCGGCCAAGCTCATGGTCGAACTTCGGGCCAAGATTCCGCAGGCCCGGCCGATGATCGTCTTCATCACCTCGATCTCGGCCGAGGTCTCATCGACGACGCGCGCCGAATATTGCGTCTCGAAAGCCGGGCTGAGCATGGTCGCCAAAGTCTTTGCCGACCGGCTGGCCGAACACGGCATAAACGTCTATGAGGTCCGGCCCGGCATCATCCGGACCGACATGAACGAGCCCGTCCGCGCCAAATACGACCGGTTGATCGGCGACGGCCTTGTCCCGCTTAAACGGTGGGGCTATCCCGAAGACGTCGGCCGGGCGGTCGCGGCGCTGGCCCGGGGGGCGTTTCCGTTTTCGACGGGCATCGTCCTCGAAGTCAGCGGCGGAATGAACATCCGGCGTCTATAGGGGTCTGACGTCGGCTTTGAGAAGTCTGGCCCCTTCTTAATATGTTAAAATCGGCTAAATTTGATATAATCGAAAAAAATTTCCAACAAGGAGACAACGATGGCCAATCATCACAGCCATTCCGGACGCGTTTTTTGGGGCTTGATCCTGATCGTGATCGGCGGGCTCTTTCTCCTCGACCGCTTCGGGGGGTTCGATTTCGGCTATATGATCTCGACCTATTGGCCCGCGATCCTCATCATCCTCGGCCTTTCGATCCTGGTCTCGAGCGGTTTCCGCCGGCCGGTCGCCG
>Ga0315279_10007786_pt1 | contig 13148 bp, 6 predicted proteins | sample YL17G06_20_MG_FD_203694 | JGI IMG/M metagenome (GOLD analysis project Ga0315279, IMG submission 203694) | Sediment microbial communities from Yellowstone Lake, YNP, Wyoming, USA - YL17G06_20 | ecosystem: Environmental > Aquatic > Freshwater > Lake > Sediment | place: USA: Wyoming | collected... | reverse complement strand
TTGTCCTTAACCCTTCGCCCTGCCCTCCCCTCAATGAGGGGGAGGTGGAACAGCCGATGAAATTCCGCGTTCCGTTGGGGCTGTCGGGCCAATTGCTTGAGGGAAGGCGTCGCGGGCGCCGCAGGTAATCCACGAGTCAACTTAATCTCGCGCCCGTAGCGCCGGCATCGGCTCCCTTAAGAACCGAGTGGTTTCTCGACTCCAGTTTCTGGTTTCTGGCGCGCCCGCGAAGACGCACCCGGAAATGAGTAACGAGAGCCGGAAACCGAATATTCATGAAGAATGGGTGTTGAGAGAGGAACAAAGTGACATGAAGCAGAACCGCGTTTGCAACCATCTTGCTGCTCAAGCCGCTAAATCCGCCCGCTCGCCCTGACCCTCTCCACAAGGGAGAGAGAACACGGGGAGTGGAAGAAAAGCGGTCAAGTCAATCGACTGATTAGGACTGGTAAGCTCGCCCGTTACCGGACTTACACATCCAGCCTATCGAACTGGTAGTCTACCAGAAGTCTGATGGGGATCCCAAGTCTTGGAAGAGGCTTCACGCTTAGATGCTTTCAGCGTTTATCCTGTCCGCACATAGCTACCCAGCGCTGTGCCTAGCGGCACAACTGGAACACCAGGGGTGCGTACAACCCAATCCTCTCGTACTAGGGTTGTTTTTCCTCAAGGATCCTACGCCCACGGCAGATAGGGACCGACCTGACTCACGTCGGTCTGAACCCAACTCACGTACCGCTTTAATCGGCGAACAGCCGAACCCTTGGGACCGATTGCAGCCCCAGGATGCGATGAGTCGACATCGAGGTGCCAAACCTCCCCGTCGCTATGGACGCTTGGGGGAGATCAGCCTGTTATCCCCGGGGTACCTTTTATCAGTTGAGCGACGGCCATTCCACACTGCACCGCCGGATCACTAAGCCCTACTTTCGTACCTGCTTGAGGTTTTTCTCTCGCAGTTAAGCACGCTTATGCCCTTGCACTCGACGCACGATTGCCAACCGTGCTGAGCGTGCCTTAGGGCCCCTCCGTTACTCTTTGGGAGGGAACCGCCCCAGTTAAACTGCCCGTCTACCACGGTCCTCCGCCCGGATCACGGGGCAGAGTTAGAATCTTCGTACACAGAGGGTGGTATTTCACCATTGACTCCACTCCGTCCGAAAACGGAGTCTCGCAGTCTCCCACCTATCCTACGCAATGAGCACAAAGACCCAATAGTAGAGTACAGTAAAGGTCCACAGGGTCTTTCCGTCTAGCCGCGGGTAAGTGGCATCTTCACCACTGCTACAGTTTCGCCGAGCCTCTCGTGGAGACAGTACCCCTGTTATTACGCCATTCATGCAGGTCGGAACTTACCCGACAAGGAATTTCGCTACCTTAGGACCGTCATAGTTACGGCCGCCGTTAACCGGGGCTTCGGTTCAGTGCTTTGGAGGCGGACCCCCTGACACTTTCCCTTAACCTTCCGGCACAGAGCAGGCGTCAGTCTGCATACGTCGTCTTTGCGACTTTGCGCAGACATGTGTTTTTGCTAAACAGTTCCAGGGACCATTTCTCTGCGGCCTCTCGGGGCACCCGTCTTGCGACGGACCCCTACCAGGCGCTCCTTCTCCCGAAGTTACGGAGCTAATTTGCCGAGTTCCTTCACGAGAGTTATCTCGAGCCCCTTAGGCTACTCGCCTCGCATACCTGTGTCAGTTTGCGGTACGGGCACCTGCAAGGTTAACGTGCGCAGCACTTTTCTAGCCAGCCTAGCTACGGCCGCTTCTCCGTTGTCACACGGATCGCCATCGCGCTTCGGGCTCAGCCCGTTTTCACCGGACTTCAACGCCGTTTGCGCTTAGAGGAGCCAGCTAAAGGCTTCCCCGGCCTTGGCTATCTGGGTCATACTGGCACAACCTTGCAAGCGGTGCCGGAATATTAACCGGCTTTCCATCGACTACGCCTTTCGGCCTCGCCTTAGGTCCCGACTAACCCTGGGCGGAGTTACCTGGCCCAGGAAACCTTATGCTTACGGGGAGAGAGCTTCTCACTCTCTTTATCGCTACTCGTGTCCGCATAATCACCTCCACAGGCCGACATCCAGGCTCACGCCTGAACTTGTATCTCCTGTAGAGCGCTCCCCTACCCAAGTGCCCGCACGCAGGCCGGCACATGATACGTCTTCGGTATGGGTCTTATTCCCGTTAATTATCGGCGCGAAAATGCTCGACCAGTAAGCTATTACGCACTTTTTAAATGGTGGCTGCTTCTAAGCCAACATCCTGGCTGTCTTCGCACTTTCACCTCCTTATTAACTAAGACCCATTTAGGGACCTTAGACGGTATTCTGGGCTGTTTCCCTCTCGACCACGGAGCTTATCCCCCGTAGTCTGACTGCCGGGTTACGGCGAATGGTATTCGGAGTTGGAAAGGGTTTGGTATTCCGGTAGGAACCCTAGCCCTATCAGTCCTCTACCCCCACGCGCTATCTTACCCAACGCTAGCTCTAAGGCTATTTCGGGGAGAACCAGATATCACCATGCTTGATAAGCCTATCACTCCTAACCTCAGGTCATCGCACCGTTTTTCAACACAGACACGTTCGGACCTCCATGAGGTTTTACCCCCACTTCATCCTGCCCAAGGTTAGATCGCCATTGGCTTCGGGTCTAGTAAGTACGACTGATTCGCGCATTTCGCACTCGGTTTCCCTATGGCTTCGTCCTGTAAGGACTTAACCTCGCCGTACCCACTAACTCGCGGACTCATTCTTCAACAGGCACGCTGTCATCCCGACGAATCGGGACTCCAACCGCTGTGTAGGTAAATGGTTTCAGGGTCTTTTAACTCCGGTCCTTCCGGTTCTTTTCATCGTTCGCTCGCGCTACTGTTTCGTTATAGGTCGCTGGGTAGTATTTAGCCTTGGAGGGTGGTCCCCCCGGATTCACACCAGGTTTCCCGTGACTGGTGCTACTTGGGATACCGCCGGACTCGAAAACCCCGCCATACAGGACTGTCACCTTCTATGGACGGCCGTTCCAGGCCACATTCTGGCTGGTTTTTCTAATCGTTACGCGGTCCCGCAACCCCGCAGACACTCGCGTGCCTGCGGTTTGGGCACTTCCCGTTTCGATCGCCTCTACTCCGGGAATCTCAATTGCATTTCTTTTCCTGTGGGTACTGAGATGTGTCACTTCCCCACGTTCGCTGAACACGCCCCTATGGATTCAGAGCGTGCAAATCTGGATTGCTCCAGACTGGGTTGTCCCATTCGGAGATCCCGGGATCCGCTTGTGTGCAGCTCCCCCGGGCTTATCGCAGCTTACCACGTCCTTCATCGCCTCCCAGCGCCGAGACATCCACCATTTACCCTTAGTAACTTGACCACTCTCATCCCACTCCCCGATCAGAAATGAATCTCTGCTTTCCAGTTCCTCGTAAAAGGAACCGGAAAACCTCACATCGGTAAGCGTCCGGATGTGCGTCGCTTCACAGCGGCACAATGAGCGGTCCTTAAGAACAGATTAATGGCTGCAAAAACTGTACTGCAGTTCATGCCATCTTTGTTCCCGCTTGACTTCAACACCCATTCTTCAATTTTCAAAGAGCAACTACAACTGCAACTGTTACTTGCCAATCTCGGGAACACCGAGTTGGCGGCAAAACCTTCTTGCCAATTGACCATCAATCTCTTTGTGCCTGGGAATCAGGGTCCGGGCACCGGTTTTTGAATTCACCCTTTTCGAATGCCTGGGGCCTTTATCCCACCCCAGAGACTCCTCCCATTGGCACTGCAAAAAGAACGCAACCGAGGAGGCTAAATCCTCGATGGCCTTGCCTGGGGTTCGGCCTTGGCCGTTCGTTTCCGGCAATTCCGGGCAAAAGGCCAAGTAGTACTTATCGCCTTTTTCGACCCTGACGGACAACTTTGGCCGATTCACCGCCAACCCCTCAAGGTTTGGTAGCGGGGGCAGGATTTGAACCTGCGACCTCCGGGTTATGAGCCCGACGAGCTACCAGGCTGCTCCACCCCGCGCCAAAGACGGTTCCTGGTCTCAAGTTTCATGTCTCAAGTTGTTCAACCTGAAACTTGAAACCTGCAACCTGCAACCTGTAACCCTTACATGGTGGAGACGACCGGATTCGAACCGGCGACCTCCTGCTTGCAAAGCAGGCGCTCTTCCAATTGAGCTACGCCCCCAAACTCAGGTTCCTGGTCTCAAGTTTCATGTTTCAAGTTGTTCAACTGGAAACCTGAAACCATGAACCTGAAACTCATGGTTATGGTGGGCCCGGACCGATTCGAACGGTCGACCTCGTCCTTATCAGGGACGCGCTCTAACCAACTGAGCTACGAGCCCATTACTGAGCCGTGCGCGCAAGCAAGCCCCGACGTGTCGGGGCTCCCTCACGGTCGCGGCTCGGATGACCCACACTCGCAACTCAGCCGACCCCAACGATCATTTTGGACATAGACAGTTAGCACCTCAGGGAAAACATGTGTGGCAAGTAGTCGTCGTCAGCCCGGGCTTCAGGCCCGCACTGGACGTCTAAGGTAATCCCCTTAGAAAGGAGGTGATCCAGCCGCAGGTTCCCCTACGGCTACCTTGTTACGACTTAGTCCCAATCACTGGTTTTACCATGGGCGTTCATCACGACTTCAGGTACCCCCAGCTCTCGTGGCTTGACGGGCGGTGTGTACAAGGCTCAGGAACGTATTCACCGGGGCGTGGCTGATCCCCGATTACTAGCGATTCCGGCTTCATGGGGGCGAATTTCAGCCTCCCAATCCGAACTGAGGCCAGTTTTAAGCGATTTGCTCCGCCTCGCGGCCTTGCTTCGCGCTGTACTGGCCATTGTAGCACGTTTGCCGCCCCGGACATAAGGGCCATGATGACTTGACGTCATCCCCGCCTTCCTCCGGTTTAACACCGGCAGTCTCTCTAGAGTTCCCGGCATGACCCGATGGCAACTAAAGATAGGGGTTTCGCTCGTTAAGGGACTTAACCCGACATCTCACGACACGAGCTGACGACAGCCATGCAACACCTTCACACGTTCCACCGGTTAAGGTGTTACTCTACTTTCATAGAGCTAATCCGTGTGCTTCGAGCCCGGGTAAGGTTCTTCGCGTTGCATCGAATTAAGCAACATGCTCCACCGCTTGTGTGAGCCCCCGTCAATTCCTTTGAGTTTCAGCCTTGCGACCATACTCCCCAGGCGGGATACTTAACGCTTTCGCTCCGGCAAGGAACCCCTTGCAGGGACCCCTACTTAGTATCCATCGTTTAGGGCGTGGACTACCAGGGTATCTAATCCTGTTTGCTCCCCACGCTTTCGCGCCTCAGTGTCAGGAATCACCCAGAAGGGCGCCTTCGCCGCCGGCCTTCCCCCAGATATCTGCGCATTTCACCGCTACACCTGGAGTTCCCCCTTCCCCTATGACCCTCAAGCTACGCAGTATAAGGCGCAATTCCCCGGGTAAGCCGAGGGCTTTCACACCTTACTTACGCAGCCACCTACGCGCCCTTTAAGCCCAGTGACACCGAACAACGTTCGCCCCTCACGTATTACCGCCGCTGCTGGCACGTGATTAGCGGGGGCTTCCTCTCAAGCTTAACTCAACACGAAGAGATGTTAGCTCTCCGTGATTTGCTCACCTGTGACAGCGGTTTACAACCCAAGGGCCTTCATCCCGCACGCGGCGTCGCTCGGTCAGGCTTGCGCCCATTGCCGAATATTCCGAACTGCAGCCACCCGTAGGTGTCCGGCCAGTGTCTCAGTGCCGATGTGCCCGGTCAGCCTCTCAGCCCGGGTACCCGTCGTAGCCTTGGTGGGCCGTTACCTCACCAACTAGCTGGTAGGGAGTAGACCGATCCACAAGCGCGAGGTCCGAAAAGCCCCCGCCTTTTACCTCAGCCAGATGCCTGGCCGTGGTCTTATCGGGAATTAGCGGCTCTTTCGAGCCGTTATGCCCATCTCACAGGTACGTTGTCTGCCCATTACTCACCCTTCCGCCACTTTACTAGGGGCTTTTGAGGTCCCCGTTCTCGTGCGACTTGCATGCCTCAACCACGCCGCCAACGTTCGTTCTGAGCCAGGATCAAACCCTTCAATTGAAATTTTCATTGTCAATGAAGTCTTGATCGCGAGCCAAACAAACGTGTTTCACATTTGCGTGCTCGTTTGTCACTTATTGTTGCGGCCGCCAGCAAACTCCTTTTGCGCACTCCTCAGCCTCACGGCTCATGAGCGCTCAAACGGAACTGCATGGTCAGCCCACACATGTGTTCTTAGAGCGTGCTAACTGTCTATGAATTTTCAAAGAGCCACTTCACGCAATCCGAGGGCCTCGCGGCCCCCAGCACTGCGCCGCAGTCCCGGAGGACTGCGTTGAACCGTCAAATCTCTGTTATGCCTAGTGACGACAAAAAACCCAGTCCTCTCATCTTCCCCAAGTGCGCCGCACCCTTACGGCAAACGCGGTACACCCGGTATGGAGGCCGGACTTTCAACCGCTATTCAATCCGCACTTCACTAGGCCATTCGCAATAGCCTGCTGCGAACGACATCATTACTTATACCCCCCTTCCTCCGTGCTGTCAACGCCATTCACATTATTTATCGCACTTTCTGTCCACGCATAAAGCCTTCCTCGATAAGGGTTTATGTATACTCGTCAGAAACGCCGGCCATTTTAATCAGCCCTCATCGGGTAATCCCTCCCGCGTTTCCCGCCCGAGATGCTGTACCGTTCTCCAGAAGTTCGTGACCACTGCGTTGAAAGCTCCTGGCTATTGGACACGACGCGGCAGACCAATGCCAAGAGCCAAGAGCTAAGAGCCAAGAGCTGTTTCAAGTGTCACGCGCGCCGCAATACATCAACGCTGCCATCGCTCTGCCCGACCAAAACCTGCTCCGCCGTCCCCAAAAACATCCCTGTGTCCACGACGCCGGCGAGCTGCAGAATCCGCGCTTCGAGTTCGCGCGCCGCGGCGCCATCTTTGAGCGGCTTCGGGAGCGCGCAGTCGAGCGTCAAGTTGTGATTGTCCGAGATGAAGGGCGCCCCGTCCGCATTCAACCGCAGCGAGGGCTGGACCCCAAGTTCCTTCAGCCTGCGCGACACGATGCCTTGAGCCACAGGGATGATCTCCACCGGGATTCGTCCGCGTTCGCCGAGTGCCTGCACCAGCTTCTCCGGGCTGACGAGGATGATCTGTCTCCTGGACGCGCAGGTTACAATGCGTTCGCGCGCCCGGAAGAAATGCTCTTTCCTATACGTGCCCGCCGTGACCATGAATGTGCCAGCTTCGCAAAGCTGGTGCGCTGGGGCGTGAGGCCAGTTCTCCACGTTCGTGACCTCCCATGCGCGCCGCGCGCGCGTTTTGACGCGAGCCATGAAGCGCTGATTTCACGCGCTTGGGCGCGGGAAATCTGTCGCCTTCGCTGGCCTTGTTCGTCATTCTTGTCTCACCGTCCTTGCCTGGCTTGACGAATAGCGTAAACCACCATCGCCATGATGATACTGGTGCCGATTATGAATATCATGCCAAACCCAAAAATGAAAAGCGCCCCACGCTTGAATCCTGGTTCCAGCACCGACCTGTCCGGATGCGATGGGTGGTATCGAATGGTAATCGCTTTGCCTGCCGGATATGCCTCAGCATCGGAACTGCAAGGACCACCACCGTCGTAGCGTAGCCTCTCTCCTCGGAAATTCTTCCCGTCTAGCGCGTAGGCATACACTATGTGTGGATACCATGAGTTGTCGTCTCCATAAAACATGTCCGCCGATATGACTGTGCCCTCCGTCGTCGGCCAGTCACTGCTGGAAATGCCGTTCACAACTTCCCAAGCGCCCCAAGCGCCCCAGGTGCCTACCGCCAAGCCCCCGAGGACACAGACTCCCCAAAGTGTTACAAATAGGCAGCCTAGCACTTTGCCAAACCACCTGGGCCGAACTTCATTTTCACTTGCGCTGGAACACCTCAACGCTGCCATCGTCGTGCCCCACCAGAACCAGCTCGGCTGTTCCCAAGAACATCCCTGTATCCACGACGCCGGCGATCTGCAGAACCCGCGCTTCGAGTTCCCGCGCCGCGCTGCTGTCTTTGAGCGGCTTCGGGAGCGCGCAGTCGAGCGTCAAGTTGTGATTGTCCGAGATGAAGGGCGCCCCGTCCGCATTCAACCGCAGCGAGGGATGGACCCCAAGTTCCTTCAGCCTGCGCGACACGACGCCTTGAGCCACAGGGATGATCTCCACCGGGATTCGTCCGCGTTCGCCGAGTGCCTGCACCAACTTCTCCGGGCTTACGAGGATGATCTGTCTCCTGGACGCGCAGGTTACAATGCGCTCGCGCACGAGGGCCCCACCCCACCCTTTCACCAAGTCCAGGTTCGGCGTCACCTCGTCCGCGCCGTCCACTATCAGGTCCAGTTGCACATCCTCACCAAGTTCCAGCAAAGGGATCTGCAAATCCCTGGCGAGCCGCTCGGATGCATTCGACGTGGCCACCCCCTCGATGCGCAAGCCTTGCTGCACCTGCTGGCCCAGCGCCCGGATGAAGGCCGTGGCTGCCCGGCCGGACCCCAATCCCACCTTGTCGCCAGGCCGGACCAGGGCCAGAGCGCGCTGCGCCACCGCTTGAATCGCCCGATCGCCTTCGCTGCCTGCTTTAGCCTGCATTTCTCACCACCCATTCACCGCAGACGAAACTTTTTCGATTTTCGATTGTATCGGGCTGGAAGTTAAAATCGAAAATCGAAAATCAAAAATCGAAAATCCTTTAATCCTCCAATGCATCCTGGAACATATCGCTCAATTCCTCATAAGCTTTATTGGCCTCATCCTGGCTCCTGAGACCGACCGAAAGGTTGTGCCGGATAAATTCCAGCGCACGCTCACCCAGCGCTCTAATGAAGGGGATTTCCTCGAACGGCACGACCTCCTCGGAAAGAGCCAGCCAGGTGCAGGCCGCGAGGCGGTTGGCAGTCTCTTTGGCGCGGCCCGCCAGCACCTGTATCTCCAGATTCGCTGCCAGCCGCCGGCACAGTCTTTCGCGGTCCTTCACCGCTACGGTCTTGACGAACTCCCGGATCAATTCGGGAGGCGGGCCGCGGTGTCCTTTCCATTGACTTTTCCTTGCGTTCACAAACGCGTAAGCTTCGTCCGAACCGAACCACAATCCTCCGAATAACGGATTCTCAGCGAGCTTCTCCGAACCTTCCACCATCCGCGGCTCACGCACCACCGCCTCCAGCATGTAGCTCCCCAACCTGGGTTTCCTGTGGCGCAATTCGATGACGCCGCTGCCGAGCAGGTGTCTAAGGAGCAGGTAGATGCCCGAGGGTGGACGATTCTGGTCCGCGTGCAGAGCCAACGCGTCCGACACAAACTCGACTCCCAGCTCCAGGCCGCAGGGCACATACGCCACCGCCGCGCCGCCGTGCAATTCGTTCTCCATCCCCGCCGCATTGCCCCAGATGCCGTACACGTCTTTCATGCCCACGTCGTCATTCAAGAGCATGACCAGCGCGTCAAGCTCGCCTTCGTCCGTGCGATAGAAAAGGATCACACTGCGGGACCCCACCCCATCCACGCTGCTCACCACCCCATGAGTGAATTCCGGACGCGCAGGGGCCTTGGCCGCCACGCCTCGCTGAGCCATCTCCGTCTCCAGGCGTCCCGCGTCCGCGCTCAACTCCCCATAGCCCGGCAAGCGGCTCAATTCTCTCAGATACCAGCGCCCGTATTCCCCGCCCTTGGCGGCGATTGTCCGCAACGCCACGCCCAGAATCTCCGCATCCTGCTGCTGCACATGGCCGAGCGCCGCGGCCGTGCAGAGATAGGCTGAACCCACCATCTGCTGGGACTCTATCACCAAGGCGCCCATCATCACCGCGGCCCCCAGATTTTCCTCCTTGATGCGAACCGGCTTGATGGGATCGTGCAGGCCCGTTTCAAGCAGCATGGTCTCAACCTGCTCGATGTCATCCGGCAAACTGGCCAGGCCCTTCTGCATCAGGTTCTGCACTGCGGCGCCGAAATCCTTGAAGCACGCCTGGTACTCTTCCGCGCTCAAGCCCTGGCCGCAGAGATCCAGCAGCGGGCCGAGTTGGGCCTTGATTTCGTCAGCCACGTTGGAATCCTTGATCCCCTGGAGCAGGACGGATGGAGCGTTCTTCCGGAAAAGCCGCCTGGCCTTCTTGGGAATCTCGGGTTCCCGCAGAACCAGGAAGGACATGGTCAAAGCGTCTTCCCGGATTCTTTCCACCGGCGAGTAGGCCATCAGCCACGCCAGCGCAGCCGAGGGGTCCTTGACTCGCTTCAGCATGGTCTGCAGGAAAAGGTAAGGCGGGTAATCTCTTGGGAAACTCACATGGTAGTCCCGCAAAGCTTGCTCGACCGCCGCCAAAACAGAACCATCAGGTTGGGCCATGTTCTCATTCTCCAGCCAGGCTTCGACTCCAGCGCCGCCGATTCTGACAGGATGAAGCAAGGTTTCCAATCCCTATTTGCTGGCGAGCCATCTGAGATCGGCTCATCGGGAGATCGGGCCATCGGGTGAAGTAACGACAACTGCACGTTCTGTGACCGTTCAGTCCGAGCGGCGGCCGCAAGGGATCTGTTCCATTGGTCCTATGCCTCCCATACGTCCTATCGCTCGCGCCTTGCTGACACCCACTTCAAGGACACTGAACGATTACCTGAAAGCCAGAATCCAAAATCCAAATGGTGGTATGATGGACACAGGAAAACGCGGGTGAAGGACAAGCACATGCGCCGGCGCACTTTTGCCTTTTTACTTCTGCCTTTCTCCTTTTTGCTGTTGGCGGAAGCGGCTGAGAACAAAAAGCCGAGAGAAGAGGCCTTTCGGGAAATGATGGCCAAGCTGCGTCCTCTCCACGTTCCCATTCACAAGCCCGCCCCGAGCGACTGGCTCGCCAACCACCACGAGCGGAGCCAGACATTCAGCCAGTACCTCGCCTCCAGGCCCGTGACGCCGAAGGACAAGCGCTGCATCCTCTACGTCCAGCCTATCGGCGAGTTCACCCCAACCCAGCGCCAGATCGTCACGCTCACCGCCCAGTTCATGGCGGCTTACTTCAACACCACCGTAAAAGTCAACGACGACCTTTATCTGTGGTACATCCCGCCGGAACACCAGCGCGCTTCGCGAGGTTTCGGGAGGCAACTGCGCGCCGTCTACCTTTTGGAAGGCGTCCTGAAGCCCAACCTTCCACAGGACGCGGCGGCCTGCATCGCCTTTACAGCGGAAGACCTGTATCCTGAAGACAGTTGGAACTTCGTCTTCGGCCAGGCCTCTCTCCGCCGGCGCGTGGGGGTGTGGTCGCTGGCGCGCTACGGCGCTCCGGACGCGAGCCCCGAGGCCTTCCGCCTCTGCCTCCTGCGCACGCTGAAGGTCGCCACGCACGAGACCGGACACATGTTCTCAATGTCGCACTGCACGCATTACCAATGCAACATGAACGGCAGCAACCACCTTAAGGAGTCCGACCAGAAGCCGCTGGCGCTCTGTCCCGAATGCCTGGCCAAAGTCTGCTGGGCCACCCGCGCCGATCCCCTTGAGCGGTTCAGGAAACTGGCCGAGTTCTGCAAAACCCAGGGCCTCAAAGACGAACAGGCTTTCTACGAAAGATCCCTCCAGGCGCTGGAGTCGCGGTGATCAACGCTTCAGAATCTTTCATCCTTCATCCCTCATCCTTCATCCTTCATCCTTCATCTCTCATCCTTCATCCCTCATCCTTCATCCTTCATCCTTCATCCCTCATCCTTCATCCTTCGTCCTCTGTCACCGAATTCCTGTAGACAGAGCCGGTGGATTACGTTTCTACCAATAGAGTTAGTGTCTGTTCTTGCTCATCGAAACGGGCGTTGCAGCGTTGGGAGCTGAAATGACGATGAATCTTGCGCTCGTTCCGGCCGTGCTCGTGGCCTCGTGTGTTATGCTGGCCTGTGGCGTGTCGTGTGCCGAGTCGGCGCCTATGGGCCGGATCGCCCAGTTGGTTCTCGGCAGGCTGGAGCGGCTTGACATCCCATTGCTGGCCTTCCATAATCCCCCGTGTCTAGTGGCTTTCCACGGGAGGACACGCCATGCCGCAAAATGTGTCCGATGAAGCCCTCGCCCGCGTCTTGAACCAAATGGGCATTGTCACGCTGGATCAGATCGAAGAGGCGAAGGCGAGCCAGGCGGAAAGCGCCAAGAAGGGCGTGCTGCTGCCGCTGGCCGACGTGCTCATACAGCAGGGGCGCATTACTGCGTCAATCCGCGAGAATGTCGAGAAGAAGGTTCAGGCTCAGCAGGTTGGCGGCTTCCAGGTTCTTGGCCAGTACAGACTGCTGAGGAAACTCGGCGAAGGCGGGATGGGTGCGGTGTTCCTGGCCGAAGACACCGTGGCACAGCGCCAAGTGGCGCTCAAGGTTCTCCCCAAGAAGCACGCTTCCGATCCCGATTTCCTGGCCCGCTTCCGGCGCGAAGCCCAGGCCGCCGGGGCGCTCAACCACCTCAACATCGTCAGCGCGTACACCATCGGCGAAGACCGGGGCTACCACTTCATCGCGATGGAATATTGCGATGGCGAGCCACTCGACAGAATACTCAAGCGTGATGGCTTGCTGCCGTTGGACAAAGCGCTGGAGGTCATTGTCCAGGTCGCACAGGGCTTGAAGCACGCCCACGACCACGGCTTCATCCACCGCGACATCAAGCCCGCCAACATCGTCCTCTGCGCTCCCTTCCGTAGCACGGGCGTCCCGCCCGGGACGCCGCAGAACACGGGCGAGACGCCCGTGCTACAGGCAGCCTTCGTCGCCAAAATCCTCGACCTTGGCCTGTCGAAGAATGTGGGTGCGGGTGAGCAGTCGTTTGTCACGCAGATGAGCACCGCTCTGGGAACGCCGCATTACATCAGCCCCGAGCAGGCCAAGGGCGAGAAGAGCATTGACGGGCGCACGGATATCTACTCGCTGGGCGCGACCTTCTACCATCTTGTCACGGGCCAGACGCCGTTCCAGGGCTCGACCGCGGCAGTTATCATGACCAAGCACCTCAATGAGCAACTGGTCAATCCGCAAGACATTGTGCCGGACCTCCCCGACGGCGTGGCGCACGTCATCATGCGCATGATGGCCAAGGCGCCTGCCG
>Ga0315279_10007785_pt1 | contig 13148 bp, 10 predicted proteins | sample YL17G06_20_MG_FD_203694 | JGI IMG/M metagenome (GOLD analysis project Ga0315279, IMG submission 203694) | Sediment microbial communities from Yellowstone Lake, YNP, Wyoming, USA - YL17G06_20 | ecosystem: Environmental > Aquatic > Freshwater > Lake > Sediment | place: USA: Wyoming | collected... | reverse complement strand
GAACTCAAAGTGCCATTGAATTGGAGGATGGACACGATGGTTTGATTGATCAAGACACCAAACGGAGTGCCGATCACACTACCAATGCCACCGAATAACGATGTACCTCCTATCACCACGGAGGCGATGGCGTCCAGTTCCATCCCGGTCGCAAACTGTCCATAGCCCGCGAGCAACGAAATACTGAATACAATGCCGGCCAGAGCAGAACAGAGGCCGCTGAAAGAATAGACGGCGATTTTCGTGCGAACTACCGGTAACCCCATCAACAAAGCCGACTGCTCATTATTCCCTATAGCATAGATCGTGCGACCAAAGCGGGTAAAGTACGTCAGGTAAATGGCCACCAACAGCATAATCGGGCCAACCAGGGTAGGAATATAGACGTACGCATGGAGAAATGGAATGGGGAGGGGAGTGAGTGCCAGAGACTTGTAGAAACTGTCCTTAATGGTAACGGATGACAGGCTAATGATGTAAGCCATCCCGCGTGCGAAAAAAAGCCCCATCAGGGTTGCGATGAAAGGCTGCACTTTGAGGAATTGAATAATGCAACCTAGCGTAAACCCGAACACGATGCCCATGATGACCATCAAGGGAATCACAACAAACGGGCTCACACCGGCCCTTAGCAGTGCCGCCGAGGCAGCCGAGGTCATGGCGATCACCCCGCCCACAGAAAGATCGATCCCCTTGGTCAGGATCACGAGAGTCATTCCAATAGAAACCAGCAATAGGCTGCCCCCGTTAATAAACAGGTTAAAAAACACCTGCGGGTTTTTCATGGCGGGATACAACCAGCCGCCAACGAGGAAAGCCAGGATGAATACCACTATGGTCGTCAGCAGGGGACCATAGCCCAACAGGAAGAGTTTAATTCGCTGTGCCACTTTCGGCTCCTTTTTGCACTTCAGGTCGGACCGCTCTCCGCTCGGAAAGTCTATTCAAAAAGCGACGGAAGTACTCCGAATAGAGGAGAATGACCACCATGACCAACACGGCTTTAGCAGCCAACAGCGCATTCGCTGGCACCCCCAGGGTATACACCGTCAGGGTGAAGGTCCAAATGACAATCGCGCCAACTACACTGGCGAATATGGAAAACCGCCCGCCAGCCAATGACGTTCCCCCCATCACGACAGCCAAGATAGCATCCAATTCATAGTTCAGGCCGATGTTGTTGGCGTCTTCGCTATGGACGTAGGAACTGAGGATCAAGCCGGCGATGGCGCCGCAAAGGCCGCAGAGGGTATAGGCAAACAGCTTGACGTTTTGCTCATTAATGCCGCTGTAATAGGACGATTTTGCATTGATCCCAACCGATTCGAGGAACAGCCCGATCGAGGTTTTACGCACCAACACCCAAGCCAATATGGCGACCGCTAGCACGATATAAATTGAAACAGGCAGTCCCAAGATGAACCCGTTTCCAAACCAAAAGTAGGGGGTATAATAAATGGTCATGATCTGCCCATTCGTGATAAGTTGGGCAATCCCACGACCGGCCACCATCAGGACCAGGGTGGCCACGATGGGCTGGATTTTAGCCCTCGTAACCAAGAATCCATTCCACAGACCACACAGGGTACCGGCAGCCAGATCAACCAGCACGATTATGGGCAAAGGGGTATTCGAGACATCTCTAGCCGTAATCGCATTACTGACCAGTTGATTGCCCAGGGATGGATTGATCAGGACCGCGCCCATCGCCCCCGAAATAGCGATCACCGCGCCCACCGAAAGATCAATCCCTCCGGTGGCAATGACCAGCGTCATTCCAATGGCTACCAACATTAAGGGCGCACCATCGTTTAGTACGTCAACCAGATTCCCGTATAAATGATTTCCGTATACGGGATCCTGGAGGATCCCGAGCTTGAAGAATCCAGGGGAGTACAATGCGTCAAAAATCAAAATCAACACCAATGCCCCGAGAGGCAAGAACAACCGACTTTCACGAATTCGATTGAGTAGAGAAGAGTTTTTCATAGATTCCCTGCCATAGTCTGTATGATGGTCTGATCGTTCACGTCGCCAGAATATTCGGCGGCTTTCTTGTGGTCACGCATCACGACGACGCGGTGGCTGATGCGGAGGACTTCTTCCAACTCTGAGGAAATGAAGACGCAAGACTTGCCCTCATCGGCCAGATCCAGCACCAGTTTTTGAATCTCGGCTTTAGCTCCCACGTCAATGCCTCGCGTAGGCTCATCCAGGATCAATACCTGTGGATTGGTGGCAAGCCAGCGAGCCAGGATGAGCTTTTGCTGGTTCCCGCCGCTCAAATTATTAGCCAATTGCTCCGGGGATGGGGTGACGATTCCCAAAAGCTGGATGTACTTTTGGGCAATTTCACTTTGCTTTTCGGGGCTTAGGAATTTGAACCAGCCATAGTGCGCCTGCAAAGCCAGGATAATGTTTTCGCGAATCGTCAAATCCCCAATTATCCCTTCCGCTTTCCGGTCTTCGGGACACAAGGCGATCCCATTTTTGAGGGATTCTAGAGGCGAAAATCTTTCGATCTTCTTACCTTTCAGCGTGAGCGAACCGCTATCCGGCTTGTCGATCCCAAAGAGCAGATTCGCCAATTCAGTACGACCAGAACCTAACAGGCCAGCCAGTCCAAGCACCTCGTTAACCCCTAGCTCCAAATCTACCGGCTCAAGCGACCCAGTGAGCCCCAGTCCTTTTGCTTCGAGCACACGCTCTCCACTTTCCTTTTGTTCGTGCTCGACTTTGGATTTTGTCACCGCATCCAGGTCGGTCATAGTGCGTCCGAGCATTTTGGCAATCAATTCAATGCGCGGGAGAGACCCAGTTTCATAGGTGCCCACCAACTTACCATTGCGGAGCACCGTGATCCGATCGGCAATCCGGTAAACCTGATCCAGGAAATGGGTAATGAAGATAATGCCGTGGCCTTGGTCTTTCAATTTTCGCACCACATCAAAAAGTAGATTGGTTTCATTGACATCCAGACTGGACGTAGGTTCATCGAGGATCAGAATTTTAGCGGAGGCAATTTCAAGCGAACGCGCAATCGCCACCATTTGTTGGATGGCCAGTGAATAGTTCCCTAACGGGCGGGATACATCAATATCAATTTCCAGTCTTTTCAGCGCCTGACTGGCTAATACATTCATCTCTTGCCAATCAATACTGCCGAAACGATGTGGCTCGTGACCCAGCACAATATTTTCGGCGACGGAAATGTTCGTGCACAGATTAACCTCTTGATAAACCGTACTGATGCCCAGTTCCTGAGAGTGCTGAGGAGATCGCACTTGAATGGGTTTACCTTCGAGTTCAATTGAGCCTGTATCAGGATGTTCTACTCCGGTCAGCACTTTGATTAAGGTGGATTTTCCAGCCCCATTCTCACCCACCAAGCCGTGAACTTCCCCTTTTCTCAGGGAAAAGTCAACATCCTCCAGAGCGATGACGCCAGGGAAGGACTTTGTGATGCCTTTCATGCTTAAAAGATCCGGGGAATCTACCATAGACATGACCTGCCTTTTATTTTGACTGGACTTACATTCACATTTGTGGTTGGAATACAGGCTCTAGCCCAAACTGCCAGATGTGGCGGCCGGCAGGCTGCACACCGGCGATTTGCCAAACGCCCGTAATTATAGCACGGATTGGTATGGAAGCGTAGTAAGGTTTGAAAAGAGAAGTGGCGTTGGGTCTAACGCCGCTTCTCTTTTCGGCTCAATCTTGTTTGCGCGATTCCCGGGAAATCTCAGCGCGACAAGAATGACTTAGTACTGACGACTCGGCAGTAATTCTGCAGCCTTGTCGGGATAGTACACGGTTTCGTTGGTGAGGACCTCCCGATCAATGGTTTGGCCGTTCATGAGCTTCAAAGCCATCTCAGCGACCTGTGGGCCAAGCAGGGGGTTGCATTCGACGTCGGCTTGGAACCAGCCATCCACCATGGCCTGGAAACCGCCGCGTGTGCCATCCACAGACACGATCTTGAGATCACCGGGTTTGACACCCGCCGCCTTCAGGGACTCGATGGCGCCAATGCCCATATCGTCATTGTGAATGAAGATACCCTGGAAGTCCGTACCCGCCTTGTATTTCTTCAGGAAGGCTTCCATGACGGGTTTGGCTTCGGCACGGGTAAAGTTGCCGGTCTGGGAGTCCAGAATCTTGATGTTGGAGTTGAGTTTGTTCCGGAAACCTTTGGCCCGGCCGACCGCCGCGCCAGAGCCTGTGGTCCCAGACAGTTCAAGAACGGCACCGCCATTGGGCAGCAGCTTGTTGAATTCGGCGGCAGATCGCTCGCCTTCCAACACCATATCGGAACCAATGTGAGAGGCATACAGGGATTTGTCGGCGCTCACACTGCGGTCCACGATGATGACGGGAATTCCGGCATTCTTGGCTTCAGTGAGGACTGGCTCAAAACCGTCTTCAACCACAGGGGGCAGAGCAATCACATTCACTTTTTGCTGGATGCAGGCGCGCACGGCAGAGATCTGGTTTTCCTGCTTCTGCTGTGCATCCGAGAATACCAACTGCTTGAAACCCAGCTTGGTAGCGGTATCCTTGAATGAAGCCGTGTCCGCAGTGCGCCAGTCACTTTCGGCACCCAACTGTGGGAAGCACATCACCATGTCTTTATAGGCGCAATTGGGCGCGCAGGCCGCTGTGCCGGCGGGAGCGGCGGGCTTGGCTGGTGCGGTGGTGGCTGCGGGTTGCGCAGGCGCGGGCGTAGCGGCAGGTGCGCAAGCTGCCACCAAAGAAAGGACCACCAACACAATGAACAAAACTTTTGACACTTTCATTTTTCTCTCCTTCTGTGGGTCGTACTGGATAGGATCGTTTAGCGAAGCGCATTTCCCCGGGAAGAAATGCGATAACCTTGTGTATACCTTATATCTGAATCAACTAAAAGTCCATAGAATCTCTTTAGGAATGGGGTGAGATTCATACTCTGTTATCTTGCCCAGAAGCGCACCTTCTGGCGTGGCAGGTGGATTTCTTTTGACGAAAGTTGGATATTATTCGATGGCCTAGTACTTGCGAGTGGACAGAATCTGTTCAAGTTGGGCAGCGCCTTGTGAAGCCAAGAATTGGCCCTCCTTCGACGGCATCCACGTGGGAACAGATTCACCGTTGACCACTTTGAGAGCCGTCTCTATGAACAATGGACCTAGCAGCGGGTTGCACTCGACGGTCGCATTCAGCTTGCCGGCGATCATGGCGTCAAAAGCGCCGCGCGCAGCATCCACCGAAACGATCTTGATGTCCACGCCGGGTCTGAGCCCATATTCTTCAATCGCCTTGATAGCGCCCAGGGCCATGTCGTCGTTGTGGGCGAAAAGGGCAGTGATGTTCCTCCCATATTTCTTCAAAAAGGCCTCCATCACCTCCTTTCCCTTGGCAACCGTAAAGTCACCGTCTTGAGAATCAATGATCTTCATATCCGGATGGTCTTGCAGAATTTCCCGAAAGCCCACATAGCGGTCATTGGCTGGCGCGGAACCACTCGTACCTTGCAGTTCAACGATGTTGGCCCGGCCATTCGTTAGATTGGCCATGATCCGGGCAGCGTTGCGGCCCTCTTCAAGAAAATCAGAACCCATAAGGGTCACATACAGGTCTGGGGGAACGGCCGCGCGGCGATCCACCACAATAATCGGGATACCAGCATCCTTGGCTTCCTTGAACACGGGAACCCAACCTGTCTCTACGACCGGCGCAACCCCAATCACATCCACCTGTTGGGCAATGAGCGACCGGATGGCTTTGATTTGGTTTTCCTGCTTTTGTTGCGCATCCGAGAACTTGAGCTCTACCCCTAATTGCGCTGCCGCTTCCTTGACAGAGTCGGTGTTTGCGGAGCGCCACTCGCTCTCGGCTCCGAGCTGGACATATCCGACAATCAGATCCTTATAGGTCTTTTTAGGCTTGGTGCCGGGCGCTGTTGTTGCTTGTTGAGCGGGTGATGCGGTGAGAGGTTGACCACACCCAGTCACGGCCAGGAGCATCGCCAGTATCACCGTCGAAAGCAGAACTCGAGAGCTCTTCATTATCCTCACTCCTTACTTTCATACTGCTTGATAAGCGGGCTGGCTACGATCGGATGTGGAACCAGCCCTCTCAATCGCATCGTCCTGTATGGCAGGAATGACCAGAGTTGCGCAGGTGCCTGTATAGTATTCACTGTTGATGGAAAGGCCATATTGCCGGCCATAATAAAGCCGGATTCGCTTGTTGACGTTGCCAATCGCAAACCCGCTTTCCAACTTGATCTCGCCAGAATCGTCATTCAACTCGGCCTGAAGCTGGGCCAGCTTTTCCGGGGTAAATCCGATCCCGTTATCTTCTACTTCAAGCAGGACCTCGTTTTCATTCTTTTGTTTTGCGCGCACGGTGATGGTGCCGCCCTGTCTTTTGTTCTTGATGCCGTGATAAAGCGCATTCTCCACCAGTGGCTGAAGGATCAGCTTCAAGATGGTATTGCCCGCTACTCCTTCATCTACCTCAATCTGGTAGTCCAAAATGTCTCGGTAGCGCATCTTTTGAATGGTCAGATAGCTCCTGACCCGTTCAACTTCTTCTCCAATCGTGATCCAATCCTTACCTTTGCTGAGGCTGATTCTAAAGAAACTCGACAGAGCGCTGACAATCTCTATAACCTGATCGGTCTTTTTAGACTCTGCCATCCAAATAATCGTATCCAAAGTGTTATATAGGAAATGTGGGTTAATCTGTGCTTGCAGCGCTCTCAGTTCAGCTTTCTTGAGATTCTCCTGTTCCTTGATTTTAGAGTCCAACAGTTCCCGGATTCTTCCAATCATAATATTGAAACTCATGCCCAGTTCTGTAATTTCATCAACGTTGTCACGGGTCACAAGGGCTTGCAGATCATTCTTGGTGATCGTGGTCGTGACATCATGCAGTCGCTTGATCGGGATATAAATACTTCGGGAAATGGCCCAGGCCGCGACGACGGCGAATCCAATGGCGGCGATCATGAGCACCAGATAAAAGATTTCCCACTGAGTAAAGCCTTGGCGCATGACGCGATATTGCCGATCGGCTTGATTGACCTCGAACAGCACATAGTCCTGAACCACTTGCTCAACGACGGACGAAACGCCTCGAATGTTTTCAAGAACCGCCTCATTTTCGGCTACGGTACTGCCATGTGCGGTCTGCTCGCCCATCACATCAACGTAGTGAGCAAGCGTTTTCATCGTCCGGTTGATGACCTCTAGCTTGATCTTGGACTCGGCAGAAGTTGCGTGGTCCGTCATCCAATGTAATTTGTCGTTCACTCCATTAATGATTTCGTACTGTTTGCCCTGCGCAAACTCGGTCCTGCCCGCAACGATATTCCACATCTCCGTATCAATGGCCGGCTTGATGTAACCATTGATACTGTTCGCCGTGGTAATATTGGTAATGATGGCGTCATACTGGCGGCTATAATTCAGCATCTGTAACATCAACACGGCGTTGGTGGTTCCCATTAACAAGATCACGATGCAAAGCGAGAACAGGATCTTCGCCCGGATGGACACGTTGATTCCGACCAAGAAATCAACGACTCGCCCGATGTATCCCGGTTGAGTTTTGCCAGTCGGACTCACTGCCAAGCTTACCTTCGATAGAATGCGCCTAAAATCTACAGCAAACCCTTTTCCGGTCATTCTTGTCTCCTTCGGTCTGCCCGTCAAATCAAGTCAACTTGGGAACACGACTTTGCTTTTTATCCTGCCTGGGTCTGCAATCGAAATTCTGATGGCGACAACCCGGTGTTCTTTCTGAAAACGTAGCTGAAATAGTGTGGGTCGTTATAGCCAATTTGGTAAGAGATTTCAGCGGATCTCAAAGTCGTCATGCGCAATAATTCCTTTGCCTTTTTGATTCTGATCTCGGTCAGGTATTCTTTAAAGGTCTGGCAGGCTTCCTGGCTAAACACTACGCTGAAATGACTGGGACTGAGATTCACCTGAGCAGCCACCTGATTGAGTGATAGATTCGGGTCCATATAGTGGTGGTCAATATATTCTTTAGCCTGCTGGATCATCCCCGCATATTGCTTGTGGGTCTGGCGATCTCTAAACGTCAGGGCGCTGGACAGAATCTTGTGCGCTTGCTCGCGAAGTTGCTCAATGGTTCTGATGTTCGTCAATACCGTTTCAATTGAATCGAGTTCTGGGATGACCTCGTCAATGTTGCCCCCCAGTTCATTCACAAATTTCACTGTAGCCAAAACAACATCCACGAAAATGTAATTCTTGATAAGGTACGACTTGAGTGCAGTTCCCCCCAGTGGCCGAATGAAGACATCAAAGAACTCGTCAAAATCTTCTTTGACCCCACATCTCAAATAGTTCTCAACAGCAGACCTGTCCACCTTGAGCAATTCTGCTTTATCAACTGCGTTATTCGGGCCAGCCATATTCTCACTAGCTGCATTTTGTATGTTGACCAATGCCTCAACAAAAGATTGGTAGATATCAGCGATCCGTTTTTTAGGAGTGCCGACTCCGATGGTGAGTTGATACCTGGTCCTTTTCACTTCTCGTTTAATCAGTTCCAAGAGAAGGTCCCTCTCCTCTTCCAGGTATTCAGAGGTGTTTCCCTTCATCATCAATACAAGCTCGTTCCAATCCTTTTTTAGCAAAAAGACATCTGGGTTATTTTCCACCAAGCCCGACACAATATGTTGAACTTGCTGGTATTCATCATAGTCAAATTGTTCTGAGCGGTCGGCAAGTTCAGTTTTGATGATTACGACCAGATAGCATCTAGCCACGAGATCCAGACCCAACAGTTGGCCTTTCTCAATGGCTTCCGCCGAGGGAACTGCTCCCACCACCAGCTTGAGCAAGAGTCGCTCCCTGAGAACGGCCCGGTTCTCTTCGACCTGATCCCGCAGTTTTTGCAGGTCCTCTTGCTCTTGTCTCTCCTGCTCAAGTTGTGCAGCAACCTTCTGCAGCACATTATGCAAGTCTTGTACCGTGACCGGCTTCAAAAGATACTCTGTAACTCCCAGCTTGATTGCTTGCTGAGCATACTCGAATTCATCGTGTCCGCTGAGAATGATAATCTTGACCCATGGCATACGTTCTCGGACGATCTTGCACAGTTGCAGACCATCCATAAACGGCATCTTGATGTCGGTGATCAGAACATCGGGTTTGGCCGTTTGCAGGAGCGGCAGGGCAATTTCGCCATCGGGAGCTTCACCGCAGAATTCAAAGCCGTTGGCCTTCCAATCCACATTGTCTCGGATGCCCTCACGGGTCACAATCTCATCCTCGACGAAAAAAATCTTATGCAACATACTTGACCTCTTTTCAGTTCTAAAGACCCGATCTGATGTTGAAAAGAGTCATCCGCGACCAGCAAACAGATATTGATTAGCACAACCGAGACCCGGCTCCGCCAGAAGGCGTCATCCCCCTCTGCTGAGGAATTATCGCCGAAGTCAGCCTACTCATCCACAGCATGTGCGAGGCATTGCCGTTGGTAACAATGGAGGATCAGAGAAAACCTGCCAATCGTATCTTGGCAAAACGATTTTAGTTATTGACGAGGACTATGCAGGCAGTAGGATACAGTATACTCAAATGATGGTAATCGTCAATCCCGGTTGCGTCTGGCGGGCCACCCTTCGCGCAGGGAGCGCCTCTGAGCTATCATGTCCCCGTCCGATTTATTTGCCTTTGCGTTTGTCATGGAATCATGTATGCGGCGCTCTCCAGCCTAGAGCAAGACGTCCTGTCAAGCCCCAAATGGAAGCAACATAGCCACAACAAAAAACCGGGCCATCTCGCCCGGCTAAGAACCCCTCCGAAAACCGTTCGGCTGGCATCCCCATGCCAGCCGCCGACCGCTACCGCGTGGGGATGCGTCGGCTACGGGGTTTTCGGATAGGCTCCAAGTCATCGTTCTGTGGTACTTGGCACTGCCGACTGCCGCTCTAGCACGTGGGCCAATGACGCGAAGCATACTTTGGCCATCGGTGCTGCGTACTGCGCCGGCCCCGCATACGAAAAGGCCGCAGGTCAGCCCCACGGCGCGCGCCTGTAAGTACACTGTGACAGTACGGCTGGCTACACTTGACGTTACGGACAGTTCAGCAGGTGACGTGGAACAAGCCGATGACGGCGCCCTCGGCCTCATTCCAGACCTGGATCGCCTCGCGCGTGGGCAACAGCTCCACCTGGCACTTTCTTCGCTTAAAGTATTCAGCCGCCTCGTTTGAGAGCTTGACCATGCCCTGCTGCCCCGTGCCGATCATGAGTCGTTCTGCTCCTTCTTCATAGATGTACTTAGCTTCGTCCAGTGAGACGATGTGCGACGTGCCATAGACCGCCTTAGACAGTTTCTTCTTCCGCTTTCCCACCTGGCCGTTCAGCCGGATGATTACATCGTGCTCGGATGCCGTCCCCTCGATGGTGATCGAGCCAAACTTGGTATTATCGATTCTGGGCTTCATCCACCACCTCGATGCTACTCGTCTCCCGCGCCGTCAGTCCCGAGTGAATTCTCTCACCGGCCCGGTCATCTTCTCGCTCGCCGCCAGTATCGCGGCGGTCAGGCCGGAAGGTAATACTCTAAGCCCCCGCAGACGATGCGAGTACAGCGCCCGCCTAGCCGCGAGTGCGACCTAGTCGCTTTTGTCACGAGGATGCAAACGCGCGATGAGGTCGCTCAACAGACTAACGTCAACCGGTTTGATGAGCACGGCATCGGCCTCGTCACCGATCGTTTCAGCCAACTCTGGATGGCCCGTCACGACGATCACGCGAGTCTCCGCCAGCCGCTTGTCAGCACGGATCTGATGCAGGACATCCCTCCCAGATATGTGCGGCGGCAAGTTCAGGTCTAGCAAAACCACGACCGGCACGACGACAGCCAGCCGCGCCAAGGCCGCTTCGCCCGTCCGAAGGATTTCGGTTTCAAATCCGAGAGACTCTAATACGCGGCCATACAGTTCTGCGATATCTTTATCATCTTCAACGGCGAGCGCGCGAGGGTTGATCATGATACACTCTCCTTATTCTTCATAGGCCTGTTGCTGGTCAGACTCGGGCGTGCGAAGCGGTCGGCGGGGACGCGCTTATCTTACGAGCCACGTTCACATCAAACAGGTCACATTCCACGCACCGCCCGCGGAGTGACCAGAATAGCGACCGAGAAGGTATCTTGGAGGGCAGCGGCAGACATCCCAAGACCCTTGATACCGTCCTTGTACCTTCGCAAATAGGCCTTGACGCGGTTAGGGGGTGGTGGTTCCTGCAAAATCAGGGCGTCGCCGATAAGGACACCCACATCACCACCCTCTTCATCCGTGTTAAAGTTCAAAGCGACTTTGGGGTTGTGGGCAATATGGCGCACTTTCGCCGCGTTCGCCTGGCTAAAGATCAAGACAGTCTGACCATCCCAATGAAACCAGACGGGTCTGGGTTGAGGAGTATTTTGCGAGCTGACGGTTGTGAGCCAGATGATTTGTTCTTGGCGAAGGCGACGCTTTACTTTTCGTCCGATGGGGGAATTGAAATTGACCATGAGTTAATCTCCCTGGTTTGGATTTACAAGAACTTGTACAACAATTCCGTTGTACTGGACGCCTGCTACGTGACCTCCTGGTAGTTATCACGACCGGTCTTGCATCGGTTAGTAGACGATGACTTTCAGGGCACACCACGCAGTGTTAGCCCGCTTTTCGCTTGATGAGCTATGTCTTTGACTCGATGCGATCCAAGAAATTCGTCAACACTTTCAAATAGCGCTCTGTTTCTTCAAGGTGTGGCGTATGTGCGCTATTCTCAAACAAGACCCATTCCGACCCAGGTATGCCGCGGTGTACTGTCTCTGCAATTACAGGTGTAGCTTCATCGTAGCGACCGGAAATCACCAGTGTGGGCACATGAATTTCACCCAGTCGGTCTACAATATCCCAGTCTTTAATCACGCCGATCACGTGGAACTCACTCGGACCGTTCATCGTGTTGTAAACTTCAGGGTCTTTCGAGAGTTTTTCAAACGTCCGGTTGAGGCAGTCAGGCCAAGGATCGAGTCGGCAGACATGACGGCGGTAGAAAACCAACATAGCTTCCTGATAAGCAGGGTCATCAGTGGTGCCAGCCGCCTCATGCTTTAGCAGGGTCTCTTGGACATCGGATGGGAGTTCCGCACGCAGGCGGTTCGCTTCCGCAACCCATTGGGGCATACTTGCGGGAGAATCAGCAACGATCAAACTCACCAAGCCCGGTGGTTGCGTCAAAGCATATTCCATGCCAAGCATTCCCCCCCATGACTGCCCAAGGATATGAACATGCTCAAGCCCGAGTGCCTGGCGTACGACGCCCAATTCCTCGACAAACAGCGGCACTGTCCATAGGGACGGGTTGTGTGGATGATCCGAGTTGCCAGCCCCTAATTGGTCATAGAAGATGACACGACGCCCGGTAGCCACCATCGCCTCCAGCGGTTCCAGGTAGTCATGGGTTCCTCCCGGCCCACCGTGCAAGCACAGGAGTGGCAACTTGCCCGGCGTTTCACGGTCACCGACGACACGATACCAGATATTGTAGCCTCGGAACGAGACAAAGCCTTCTTTCGTAGGCACTTCCTTATTCATTGCGTTTCTCTGTCTTGTGTCCTCACGCTTACAATGAGCGGGCTAACGTCCGCTTCACCCGCGCGGCGCGGTTGTCGGCCTGAAACCAATGTAGAGACAGAAACCACGCGAACCCTGAGCACCCGTTGGCCGAGGCGCGAAGCGCCGCGTCGGTGTGCAAGCGGTTGTTAGGCCATGCCTGAGAATTACCAATTACGTTTTCAACTGTATAGCCGCCTATGCATATTACCTTTACTTCACGATCGCAGTTGCAAAGCCTCCCCAGGCGCGCTTCCCTTCTGTCTCGTTTCCCAGCGTGCGGTGCTCGCCGAGCGAGAGTCCACACGACTCTAGCAACTCGGCAAGTCGCTGACTTGATGGCGGCGTGCTATCGATCCCGAATTTCAGCGGCTCGCCGGCGGCTTTGGTCCCCATTCGGGCGTAGCGCATCATGAACGCCTGCGACTCCAGGACTTCGGACGTGTAGTAATCGAAGGCGATTACGGTGCCTTTGGCCGTGCTGGCAATCTTGCGCAGGGTGGCCTCGATA
>Ga0315279_10007784_pt1 | contig 13148 bp, 16 predicted proteins | sample YL17G06_20_MG_FD_203694 | JGI IMG/M metagenome (GOLD analysis project Ga0315279, IMG submission 203694) | Sediment microbial communities from Yellowstone Lake, YNP, Wyoming, USA - YL17G06_20 | ecosystem: Environmental > Aquatic > Freshwater > Lake > Sediment | place: USA: Wyoming | collected... | reverse complement strand
TAATCTATGGAATAATCGCCTGGCTCATCTACACAATAGCCGACAGGGCAAGAAAATCGAAGCCCCAAAAACAGCAACAAAGCCAGTAGCAGACATCATTTCCGAAGACCCGTATCCTATTTTTCTGACCCTTTACTCTCCCGTACGACAGGTGGCTAACGTGCGCTACAATGGTGCAGTCTTGTTCAGGAAGCAGCGTCCTCTGCGTGAAGGTAAAGTTTTATAGTTCTGAATGGGCTTCACACTCTTTCGGCGGTGGGTCTTAGGCGGGGGGGTAGGGGTCCCCTGTACCGTAAACCCTCTACAGGACGGGCTGAAAGCTGAGGATGAGATGTTTAAGGTCGTCGAAACCTCTATTTCCGAAGCGTTGACTATCCGTCCTTTGGGGCTGGCGATCATTGAGCGGCTTCCGTAGGGAAGCCGTTTTCAGTGTTTACCAGGCGAACCCGGCCAGGCCCGGGAGGGAGCAACCTAAGTCTGGACGTTCAGCGCTCAAGGGGGCGCGGGTACGAGTGTAGGGCTTTGAGGATTCGGCGAATTCTGGGCGTCGAACCTCTGTGGCCCACCGCCTTTACGGTTACTTTTGCCTATGCTTAGGGGAAATCGACGCGCTGACAAGCTCATATGCATTGAGAAGAGCGTGGCTGCAAGATTAAGCACGTGAACTTCACCACAGCGCAATAACATGAGCGATTTCCAAGAAAATGCTAAATCCTGCAGGAAACAAAGCCTATTGGCATTGGACGTTTGAACATGCCATTTAACGAGGTCCGCAAGGACTATTTGCTTGACCGCTGGGTTGTCATAGCAACTGAAAGAAGTCGACGACCTACAGACTTTGCGAAGAAGGAGAGGCTGCAAGCCAAAACAGAAGTCTGCCCCATGTGCCCAGGTAACGAGCAGATGACACCACCGGCAGTTCTGGTCTGCATAGAATCAAAAAGTGGCTTTCGAAAAACCAAGGATGGCGGCGATTCTAGATACAGGAATTGGCTTGTTCGATGTGTCCCAAACCTGTATCCAGCCTTTGCCCCTCCAAAAGAAAAGCTCACGAGAAAGCAAATTCTGATAGACAGCAATCTAGCCATGGCCGTTGGGCATCATGAAGTTCTGATAGAGTCGCCGGTTCATGATGAGCATCCTGCAAACGCTAGAATCCCGCAGCTAATCCACGTTGTCAATTGCTATATCGATAGACTCCGCGAACTATCAGCAAAACCTTACATAAGGTATGTTTCCATTTTCCGCAACCACGGCATAGAAGCAGGAGCCTCACTTTCTCATGCACACAGCCAAATAATCGCAACACCGATCGTTCCAAAGACCATCCGCGAAGAAATGAAAGCAGGCAAGAAATTCTGGGATCAGAACAAAGAGTGTATTTTCTGCAACATCATCCAAAAAGAACACAAGGGACCAAGACTCGTTCTTGAAAACTCGAAGTTCACTGTTTTCACCCCGTACGCAAGCGTTCATCCAATGGAGTTCTGGATATTCCCGAAAAAACATGAGACCACGCCGTTAGGCTTATCGCAAGCTGAAGTGAAGACTCTTGCTGAAACAATGAAAACCTGCCTTGGAGGGTTGAAAGCATTAGTGAATGACCCGCCCTATAACTATGGTTTTCACCTGGCCCTAGACAGGAATTCAAGCAAATACTATCATTGGCACTTAGAAGTTTACCCCAAACTTGCGATTTGGGCAGGGTTTGAACTGAGCACAGGCATGTACATAAACACCGTTACTCCTGAAGCCGCAGCGGAAGGCCTGAGAAAAACCATATCAACTCAAGCCTAGCACAAGTTTCTCGAATTCTGGCCTAACGTACAACACGTCTTCCACGTAGGCTCTCAATGGTTCCGCAATGCTCCACGCCTGCAAGATGCATCCTTTGGGTGCGTACGGCGGGTCGCCATCGCAAATCTCACTCGCCGTCCCAAGCTTCGCGCCTAGAACATGCTTGGCAAAAAACGGTTCAAGAATGTTCTTCATGACATAATCGCGCCTGAGACCGCTATGTCCCTTCACTTTCAAGAAAGCCGTTATGAATGGACCTAGAAGCCAAGGCCAAACTGTCCCATTATGATAAGCCTTGTCCCGGCTTCTTCTATCCCCCGCGTAGACTCCAATATACCTCGGATCATTCCTTGCGAGGGACCTCAAACCAAACGGCGTCAAAAGCTCATGAAGCACAGAATCAACGATTTGCTCGTTCTTCACATCGTCAAGCATGGCAAAATCCAAGGCCACTGCGATCATCTGATTAGGTCGAAAAGAGCCGTCTCGCCCATTCTCATCGACAACGTCGAAGAGGCAGCTCTTTTCCGAATTCCAGAATTTCTCAGCAAAGCTCATCTTCGCTCTTTCAGCCATCATGGCATATTTTTCTGCTTCACCGGGCTGCTCAAACCTATTCGCAAGCAGTTCCATGATCTTCAAGGCGTTATACCATAGCGCTTGAATTTCAACAGCTTTTCCAGCCCTCGGATTCAGAGGCTGGCCATCTACAGTGGCGTCTATCCATGTCAATTGCGGACCATGCCGCAACAAGCCGTCACTGTCAACATGAATGCTAGGAGTCGTTCCTTCAACGTAATTTTCAACGATTGCCTTCAACTCCTTGAGCAGCCGCGTCTGAACGAATTCGAAATCGCCGGTGTACTTCAGGTACTGTAACACTGCATTCACAAACCACAATGTCGCGTCAGCAGTGTTGTAGACTGCAGGCCCACCTCTATCTGGAATAAAATTGGGAATTAAGCCGTCCCTGAAGTGTTTCTGGAAAGTCAAGAAAATTCGTTTGGCATCTTCAAACCTTCTCGTTGTGAGTGTTAATCCGGGCAGCGAGACAAACGTGTCTCTTCCCCAATCTTCAAACCAATGATACCCCGCGATGATACATCTGTGCTCTGCACTTGTTCCTTTGACTATTAACGCGTCCGTAGCAAGAATCGTATAGCTAAGCCAATCGTTTGCGGGAGCATTCGTGTGTGTTCCGTAGAATTTCGCCAGCAGATTTTCACGTCGCTCTTTTTCCTTCTCAAACAGAGCCCCTATATCAAAAAGTGTGGTTGGCACCTCGGCGAAAGCTTTTCGAGCAGCATCTGCCTCTTCGTCTGCAACAGCCGCTATCGCAAAACTCTCGTTCCTGCCAGCTTTGATTTCATACTCAAAGAACCCGCTCTGATAGCAATCGTCTAAACAGCTTTCCCCACGATTGGCTTCCTCTCGATAGTATAGGTTTTCGACCCACTTTTCCTTGGCAGAGTATTTTCCGCCTACCGTCCTCAAGATTATAGCCGACTTTGGAGAACCAAAGCTTATGCACGTTTCCTTGCTTTCGTATTTCTGGATGGGGTCTGTAGTGAGTTTTCGCCTTTCGGTCACTGAGTGAAAATGACGACAGTTAATCAGAGGAAAAACTCGGACGTTGATGTCAGAGCTGCTTCTGTTCAGAGCCTTGTAAAGGATAATTGTGGCATTCATCCCATAAGGCATGAAAACCGTCTTTTCAATTTCAAAATTCTGCAGAGTGTAAACGAATTTTGGGAAGGATGAAACCCTGAACTGATTGAGGAAAGTGTGTCCAAGAGGGAATACACCATTCTGGAACTCATTGGCTCCAAGTTGATAGGTATCATTTCCTATTCTAGCTTCCTCGTCGAGCTTTTCTAGGCAGATTGTTCTATCTCTTGGTGGATGAAATGCGGCGACAAGCAGTCCATGATACTTCCTTGTGTTTATTCCCAAGACTGTTGAGGACGCGTACCCACCTAAGCCATTGGTCACTATCCACTCTTTCTGGATTGAAGTGTCAAAGTTGGAGAGCATTTCTTGATTCAGGCTTATGGTTGGCATCTGCATCTAGGCCATCAGCTTTGCAACGTTCTTTTCTCTCGGCGCGCCAAAGTAGTTTGCAACGGGATTGCATTTTATTCTGAACAGCAAGGCGTGAGGTTTCTTCAGCTTATACTCTGTCAAGGTTTCAGCGTAGCCCATTCCCTTTGCGAAAACCAAATCAACAGAATTGTAAGCCTCAAGAAACTCTGCGGAGACCTCTTTCACAGACAGGCCCACAGCATCTGTTCCAGTCACTATCACCTTATCGGCAATTTTGCTCATCCCGGAGTCTATCGCATCATCCAGTGTAGCATCGTTAATCACAGGCCCGCCCTTAACTGCAACAATGACGGTAAGTCCCATGTTTTTCAGCTGCTCGACAAGCAGGGTGTCGAAGACAATCTCTCCAGCATTGTCCGCCAGATAAAGGACAGTGTGAGCCTTCTTTGCTAGTTCGTAAATCATGTTAGTGTCATCTATGACCAGTTCTTTTGCTGCCTCCCGAAGGTTTTTTCTCAAGCTGCTAAAAGCGAACTTGTGACCTGGAATGTCAAACTCCATCACATTGCCTACAATCGCACATAGACAAGCTCTTTTGAATCTGTCTTGCTGAGCATAGCCTTCCTCAACGTATTTTCTTGCATATGGCAGGAGCTTCAGAGCTTTGCCATTGCTCACCCTCTTGCTTCTCTTATAGGGATCATTGTTGCCTGTCACTCTTTTTACTATCCTGTCCCTTTTCGTGCCCAGATCTGCGGGCACAGCAGTAGGTTTGAATTCTTTGTTCATCAAGCGAAAAAGTTCGCACATAGCTCTGAAACGCAGGGCTGGGTTCGTTGTAGCCTCTGTAGCTTCAGCTACCGCGCGGCTGATTATGCAAGCTGCACATTCGGCTTCAACTTTCAAGGGTTTCGAAACTCACCTAACGTTTTGAGGCTTCTGCAAACTCGCGCATAATGGCATATGAGTCTTTTGCCTTCACAATGCCACTTGCCACCAGCACGCCCTGAGTGCCCAGCCTCAGCGCGGCTGCAACATCTTCTCCGTGGCTTATCCCTGCTCCACACAGAATCGCAACCTTAGAGTTGACCTGCCTCACGAGTTTAACCGTGTCTGTGATCACTTCAGGCTTTGCCTTTGAAACTGAAATTCCCGTACCTATGAGTTCAGGCGGCTCGACCGCTATCATGTCTGGCTTAAGCGTGGCAACAGCCGTGCTTATGCTTGGATTGTTGGCACACACACATGACACAAGCCCCTCTTCCCTTGTTAACTTGATTATTTCGTCAATGTCCGACAGTTTAAGCTGCCTCTCAGAATGGTTGACCAATGTTCCAACTGCACCAACTTCCTTCACGGACTTGGCAAGCACATGCCCCGTGAATCCTCCAGGTCTTATGGGATCCACGTGCTGAGCAAAAACTGGGATGTCAACAGCCTCTGCGACGATCGCGATGTCTGCGAACTGAGGTGCCACGCCAAGCGAAATCCCTGTTTCGGAACTCACTTTTTCGGCTTTCCTTGCAAGCTCAACCCCCTTCGTCCCTGTGGCTTCCAAATATGTCTTAAAGTTGACGATTATCATAGGCGTTTGCAGTTTCTTAGGCAAGAGCACATTCACCCAGGTTCATGTATAGCTACGATCGTTAATATTATTTTAGAATAGAAACAGGTTCACTCGAGTTAGGGCTTTGGCTATCGGCGCTTCAACGCCATTGTGTCTGGAACAAAAACGGCGGCCGCAATAACAGTTGTCCATACCCCCATTTTGTCTCCGGTCGCAGATTGTGTCACGTTGGCTGTTTTGATTATCATCCCGCTGGTTTTGAACAATTGCTCTTTCTCGTGCCAAGCGATTTCGGGGTCAAACTGTATGCCCATGGTTGTTGCAAGCATTGTTGCTGCTAAGTCTTCTGCGTAGTCTCCAGCCTTGTCGTCTGGCTGTCCATAAGAATGATGCTCAGAAAGGTAGCCATAATTGTTTGTGCCTGAAGGAATTGCCACCCCTATGGATGAAGCTATTAGCCTATGTGGTTCATTGGTTGAGTTTCTAGCCAAAACAACGAAGGTTATCTCACCTGGTCTTATCATTTTCAAGCCCCTTTCTCTCGGAATGAGTTCGCACCCAGGCGGCACGATGCTCGAAACGCTTACGATGTTGCAGTGCTGGATGCCAGCGTCTCTCAAGGCTAACTCAAAAGACTGCAGTTGCTCCTTGTGTTTCCCGACTCCGTTGGTTAGGAAGAAATATTTTGGAATCATTGTCGCCATACAATTAACTCAATACGTTTATTAATGTTATGATTCGACGATGAGCAAGCAGTCTTGCTTCTGATTCCGCACTTGCATTCGAGACCCTGTTGTTACGTTGGCCCACTGCGTGACTGCAACAAGCTCTTTTATTGCAAATCGACTTTCGCAATGGCGGTAAGACATTTGGCTCGAGCTAATGCAGGGAAAAGGATAACAATGCTTTCAACGTACTCTTTTTGGGGCCTGCCTAGTGTCGCAGTATCAAAGCGCATTTAAAGACGAGACAAAACTTGACATCAACTATGTTCCTCATAGGCTCCCCCATAGAGACAGCGAACTGCGTCTGCTGGCAGAATTCTTCAATTTCATGCTGCAGTTTCCCGGAAAAATGTCTCAAAGGGTCCTAATAGTCGGCGAAGTAGGAACAGGCAAGACTGTACTTTCACAACGTTTCGGAACCGACATGGCTCGAGAAGCCGGCAACCGAGGTACCGATCTGCGCTACATTCATGTTAACTGCCGAGAATATCGTGGAAGTCTTTTCCTAATCCTGCAACATGCGGTTTTGGTTTTTCATCCGAACTTTCCCAAGCGAGGCTATTCAGCTGAGGAGCTTCTTCGCATTTTGATGCAGATCCTAGACGACGAAAATGCCTATGTGATCCTAACCCTAGATGAATTTGACAGCTTGATTCTGAGGGAAGGCTCTGAAGCTGTTTATCAGCTAACTCGACTGCAAGAGGTAAGGCAGAACAAGCCTCAAAGATTTTCGCTAATATGCATTCTGCGGGACGTGAATCTCATTGGACAATTGGACGCTAGCACCAGAAGCACGCTACAGTCTAACATAATTAACCTCGCAAAATACTCCAAACAACAGCTCGTAGACATTCTCAACGAACGTATTTCCCTAGCCTTCAAGCCCTTAGTCGTGCCCGAAGAGACAGTGAACGCGATCGCTGAACTTGCGTTCTCTGAGAATGGAAATGCACGTTTCGGCATTGAATTGCTTTGGCGAGCTGGAAAGTACGCGAGTGCGGAAAACCTAGACACTGTTGTTCCAGAATGTGCCAGGAAGGCTGTCTCAAGCATAATCCCAGCGACGAGGAAAAGCGACTTGGTGTATCTTGGTCTGCATGAAAAGCTTCTTCTTCTCGGCATAGCCAGACTTTTCAAAGAAAGCCGCAAAGCCTACGTTTCTCTTGCAGAAGCTGAGCAATTTTACATGGTGGCGTGCGAGGAATTCAACACAAGACCGCACAGTCACACGCAACTCTGGAAATACCTGCAGAATCTCTCAGGCGTAGGCATTGTGGAAACGGAAGTCTCAGTAGCCGGTCCCCGAGGAAGATCAACGCTTGTTTATCTGCCTCGGATTCCTGCACATGACTTAGAGAAGGAACTATTTACCCTCTTGCAGAAAGGAGAAGCATGAAAACGATGGACATTGAGGACGTTTTCTCCTCCAGAGTTCGCATGAAGATCCTGAAAGCATTAGCGCAACTAGGCGAGCTCAACGTTTCCGAAATCGCGCGTAGGCTCGGCGTAAACTACGAAACAACGGCCAAACATCTGGAAATATTGGAAGCTGAAAGAATCGTGCAACACAAAAAATTCGGAAGAATAAGGCTGTACAGGCTTGATGAGAATTCGCCTAAGGCTAGAGCAGTTCAGACACTTCTGAATGCTTGGAAGAAGCAGTCTGAACCTGTGAAAAATGGACAATTCAGATCTTCGTCACCGTAGGAAAGATTCGTTACTATGCGACAAGCTAGTTTGAAGAGGATTTGCAGACTAGGTCCGATAGAACGCTAAACAGCGAGAAAGAATCGTAATGCTCTCCGAAGAGTATTCCAACGAGGCAAGTCCGTTAAGAACAAAAGAGAAAAGAGGCAGTATCATATCTCAAATCTCTAAGCATGATAGAACTGAGGAGACAACGTATGACCATGGTTGACATTTCGAATAAGCCAGAGGTCTTTCGTGAGGCAACTGCAAAGGGCACAATAAAGCTGAAAACCGAAACCATACAGCTAATTGAAAAAGGGAAAATCTTGAAAGGAGACCCGCTCTATACAGCACGCATCGCCGGCATTACAGCTGCCAAGAAGACAAGCAATCTAATTCCACTTTGCCATCCGCTACCATTAACAAAGGTGGAAATCGAAGCTGAAATCATCAACAGCTCAACCATTCAGGTTACTTCAACCGTGAAAACCAAAGCTCAAACAGGCGTCGAAATGGAAGCGTTGACGGCCACAGCTGTAAGCCTTCTGACAATATGGGATATGGTAAAACAATACGAAAAGGACGCTGAAGGACAATATCCTTCCACAGTCATCGACAACATCCACGTTGCAAAGAAACTGAAGAAGGGCGTCCTTGAATGAGCGAAAGTTCAAAAAGACACAAGAATGATTCACCAAAAACGCTGAGATTCGCTATTTTAACGGTGAGCACGTCTCGGTATCAGCAGCTGAAAAAAGGCGGAGCCCTGAAAGATGTGTCGGGAGACACTATCGAGGCCCTACTCAAGAAGGCTGGACATGCAATAGTGTCTCGAAAAACGATTTCAGACGACAGAAAAATGATTGAAGAAGGCATGCGAAACTCGCTATTTAGTTCAGATGTGGACGTTGCCATTTTTTGCGGAGGAACCGGTATAGCCCCGTCGGACATCACTATCGAAACAGTATATCCATTTTTAGAGAAAATTCTCCCAGGCTTTGGTGAGATTTTCAGGCGATTGAGCTTTGATCAAATCGGTTCTGCTGCAGTCTTGTCAAGAGCCATTGCTGGGGTGACCAAGGGTAAAGCCTTTTTCTGCATTCCCGGTTCTCCTGACGCTGTTAAGCTGTGTCTTGAAAAGCTTATATTGACCGAAGCGGCTCACGTCGTTAGGCATGCCCGGGAATAACGATGGTGCTTAGAGACAACTTCGGACGTCCACTTCTCAACCTGCGTGTGGCCGTCACTAGCCATTGTGATTTGCGCTGCAGATTTTGCCACATGGAAGGCGAAGAAAAGTCTGATGAGATCCCTGCGAGAGAAATGACGGTTGACGAAATTGGTCGCATCGTGAGGATCGCCGTCGAGCTAGGAGTTTCTAAGGTAAAATTGACAGGTGGCGAGCCACTCGTTCGAAAGGGCATTCTGGAAATTGTCGAAAAGATCTCCAGAATACGTGGCTTGTCCGATCTTTCCATGACCACAAATGGCGCATTGATCGCTTCATTAGCCAAAGAACTACGTGCCCGCGGTCTAAACCGCGTCAACATCAGCCTTCCAACGCTGAATCCTGAGGTCTACAACAAACTAACCGGAGGAAGAGTGGAAGACGTTCTCAAGGGTGTTAGAGCAGCTGTTGAAGTAGGGTTCCATCCAGTCAAGCTTAACATGCTAGTCCTAAAATGTGTAAATGACTATGATTTTCTCGAGATGATCCGTTTTGCCGCAGAAACTGGGATGATTCTGCAGTTAATAGAGCTTGAGCCAATAAACGTTGATGGCACGTATTATGAAGCCAACCACAAGGCGTTAGATGAATACGAAAGCATGCTAAGGGAAAAAGCCGCAAAAGTTGAGACTAGGCAGTTCATGCAAAACCGGCGCATCTATCATTTACCAGATGTGAAAGTTGAAGTCGTTCATCCAACAGAAAACTCCGAATTCTGCGGAAATTGCACACGACTGCGAGTGACAAGTGATGGAAAGCTCAAGCCATGTTTAATGAGAAACGACAATCTTGTGGACATTCTGACACCCATGCGGAACGGAGCAAGCGATGAAGAAATAGCACAGTTGTTCCAGTTGGCAAACCAGAAAAGGCAACCCTATAACGACGTTAAATAACCCTGTGTGGCAATTCGCGAGCGTGATCATTTCTAGCGCAGTTCCAATATCTTGACTTCGAGTTTACTCGTGTCAAGCAAGGCGATCGTTGATCTACCAGTCAAATATCCGCACGCTTCCCCGGGATTGACTATTAACGTTCTGCCTTTCCTGTAAACCTTGGCCTCATGAGCGTGTCCATGTACCACGACATCAAAACCTCCGCTGTCAATTAAAGCATTTAGCAATTCTGTATCAACACCATGCAGCAAGGCAATTCTGGCACCGTCCACATCCAGTTTTGCGAAGTTTCCACGTATCTCCAAATGCTTGTCTTCACTGAATCTTCTTTTTAGGAGCTCATGGTCACCATCATTATTGCCAAAAACACCAATGAGTTTCGCCTTCAGTCCTTTGAATCTCGGGATCACGAAGGGTGAAACATAGTCTCCGGCGTGGAGAACAAGCCCAACGTTTTCACTATTCAGCACCTTTATGGCCTTGTCCACCATAGACAGCCGATCATGAGTATCCGAAATCAGGCCTATCATCAATTTTGTCACCAACCGCAAAATATTACTTTTCACTGCAAATATAGTCTTTTTGAGCCTTTCCCTCAAATGTAGAGGTTTGTTATAGAGAATATTTCAGTCTCGGGAATACTCAGACCAGCGAAACACGGCTTAAAACGCTCCATGATCCTTTTCAGTTATAGAAAACGGTTCTAAAAGAGGAATATAGAGAATGAATCCATGGGGTTCGAACCCATCAGCCAAACGAAGAGACAAGCTTTACATTATTGCAGAGATCTTGGAAATAGCGAAGGAAGGAACTCTGAAAACCCAAGTCATGTACAGGGCGAACTTGAGTTTCACGCAGCTCAATGAATATCTTAATTTTATGTTGAAGATCAGCTTACTCGAGAAAGTTAAGACTAACGATAGAGAAGTCTACAGGGCAACCGACAAGGGATTGGATTTTCTGCAACGCTATCGTGAAATAAACGAGTTGCTCAGAACAGAAGACAACGGTTACAAGAACGATGTCAAGGTTCCCCCTCCTCACTTGCTGAAGAGAAATTAGATCTCACATTACAGAAAACAGAACTATCGCAGACATTATCCTCTCTGCAGAAGGATTGTTGGCCGAAGTCAAGGGGGAGGCTACTTCTTGGGGTCTTCTTCCAAGTAAGCCCTGATCTTCTTTTTCAACGTCGGAAATTCTTCCAGCATTGCCAAAATGATCTGTTCTCGCATTCTATCGTTCTTATTGTTCATTTTCAGCAGACCTCTTGGCCACAAATATTGTATAGCAATATACAATATAAGGTTTTGTCTGTACTTGCAACGGATTATTGGGGGCCAACAGAAAAAAGGATTGTCTTATGTTCACAATTTTGACCGTCTTTCCGCGGGTCCTAACAACAACCGCACACCTAACATGAATATGGCGGCTCCAACCAGAACAGCTACGAAAATCATTGGCAACCACGCAGAAACACCTTCAATACCAAGCGGAGAATCATGCTCCAAAGTGTTACTTCCAAAGCACGACTATCCCATGCGCGCGCGTCCACATGGTTAAGTCTTCCTGAGATTTGGACTGAAAGATCAAGATAATCACGAGGCTTTTAGAAGCAATAGAGACGAGAATTCGGCAAGTTTACTTAAGAATCGTTTTATGTCAGGGATGAGCATTGAATTTGAGGTTCAGACATGCCAGTCAAAGCCGTACTTTTTGATCTGTTTGACACATTGCTATTGCTTGAAAGTGACGAGATCTATTATGAGCCATGTCTGAGGAAGATGCATGCGTTTCTGGCTCAGAATGGGGTTGACGTTTCGTTTGAGGATTTTAGCCGTGTCTATTTTGACGTTCGCGACAAGTTCTATTCTGAATCTCGTGAAAGCTTAGAGGAACCTCATTTCAACGTTCGTGTCTCTCAGACACTACAAGGACTGGGTTACAACTTTGATTTTTCCGATCGAATTGTAGCAGGGGCTACCATGGCTTTTGCCAAGGAGTTTATGCGCTACGTTCGGCCAGACACGGACGCAATCAACGTTCTGCAAGAACTGCATGGAAGTTACAGGCTTGGATTGGTGTCCAATTTCGGAATTCCTGAGTGTGGCAGAAAATTGCTGGAGAAGTTTGGCTTAAAAAAATATCTTGATGTTGTTGTGATCAGCGGTGAGGTTAACCGGCGCAAACCCAGTCCTGAGATTTTCGAAAGAGCATTGCGGACCCTAGCGGTGGCCGCTTCGGAGGCTGTTTTTGTCGGTGACATGATGGACCTGGATGTCAAGGGACCAAAAAGCGTTGGGATCAAGGCCATTCTAATCCAGAGAAGACCAATGAAAGGGGTTGTTGATGTTAAGCCAGACCGTGTTATCAGGAGCTTGGCTGAACTTCCAGCCATGCTGGAAAACCTGACTGAGAGGCAATAACGTATATTAGAGTCGAAAGAAACATTTATATCGGCTAGAATGCCTTCTGATTCGTTTTGGCAGATGATAGCCAATCCCCCGCAATTTTACGGCGGCGGCTCAACACCGACTGCAAGGGCGACATCGCCCGAGAATGAAGATGGTTGGCCTCCAGTTGCGGGGACAGGTATGTGGACCTGACATGCTTACGCGTTAGGTCTGAATTGGGCTTTGGCGTAAGTGGTTGTTTCCCTCTAAATCCAGTCGAATTTGCGGACGTACAGCCACAATCATGAGTCTGGCTGTGGTCATCAAGGAGTGTAACTCCGGTTGATCCTGCCGGACCCCACTGCTATCGGGATAGGGCTAAGACATGTTAGTCGTGCGCCTCCTAGTCATGGTGGAGGCGCGGCGCACAGCTCAGTAGCACGTGGCTAACCTGCCCTTGGGACGGGAACAACCCCGGGAAACTGGGGCTAATTTCCGATAGGTGAAGACTCCTGGAATGGATTTTCGCTCAAAAGGCGCTTAGGGCATGCTTCTAAGTGTTGCCCAAGGATGGGGCCGCGGCCGATCAGGTTGTTGGTGAGGTAATGGCTCACCAAGCCTTTAACCGGTGCGGGCCGTGGGAGCGGGAGCCCGGAGATGGGCACTGAGACAAGGGCCCAGGCCCTACGGGGCGCAGCAGTCGCGAAAACTTCGCAATAAGCGAAAGCTTGACGGGGCTATCCCGAGTGCCATCCGCTGAGGATGGCTTTTCCCTAGTATAGATAGCTGGGGGAATAAGGAGAGGGCAAG
>Ga0315279_10007783_pt1 | contig 13152 bp, 13 predicted proteins | sample YL17G06_20_MG_FD_203694 | JGI IMG/M metagenome (GOLD analysis project Ga0315279, IMG submission 203694) | Sediment microbial communities from Yellowstone Lake, YNP, Wyoming, USA - YL17G06_20 | ecosystem: Environmental > Aquatic > Freshwater > Lake > Sediment | place: USA: Wyoming | collected... | reverse complement strand
TGCCGAGATCTTGTGGCAAGCCCTGTTCGTCGAGGGTGGCATGCCCAGCGCGTCGTTCGCTGGGCATGCTGTCACCCATGCCGGGAACATGCCCACGCAACAGCGGCGTGGGCATGCCACCCTCGCCGCAAACATGAGGTGCGCCCAATCCGCTGGCGGCAACGACGGGCGGCACCCAGGGCGCCCTCAGGGCGCGGGCACGGCATGCCCCGCCCAAGGCGGGCAGGCTGTGCCCCTACGCACTTGTGGTACCTGCACGCGCGCGGGTATCCTGACCTCATGAAGAACGGGCAGGGGTCAGCCGAGCAATTCGTGAGCGAACCCGTCACGCCCGTGCCGGGAACGGCCGACGTGCGGACGATGGCGAGGGGCGGGCCGGGGTTGCCGAGGCGGTTCGTCTGGCGGGGGCAGGAGTTCGAGGTCGAGGCGGTCCTCGACACCCGCCGCACGCTCGGCCCCTGCACCAGCGGCAGCGGCGAGATGTACGTCCGCAAGCACTGGTTCACTATCCGCACCACCGGCGGCGAGACGATGACCCTGTACTTCGACCGCCAGCCCCGGCGGGGAAAATCGCCCAAGGCAAGGTGGTGGCTCTATACGCTGAGAAGTGACGAAGTGACGGAGTGACGGAGTAACTGAGTGACTGAGTGACTGAGTGAAAGAAAAAGCGGAGGCTGCCGCTACTCAGTTACTCCGTCACTCAGTTACTCAGTTACTGCCTCTTCATCATTTCCAGCGTGCGTTTCCAACGGTCGATCTGGAGGATGATGCGGGCGTGGATTTCCTTCGGCTCGCGGATGTGTTCCCACACCATCGAGCCGCGGTGGGTCTCATGGCGGCACCGGAAGAAGAGACTGCCGATCCCCAGGAGCCTCTGGGCGGCGGCCTGGGCCACGAACGTATTCTGAATCTCCTCCAGGCCCATGCACTCCACCTCGGCGCTCAGGACGCCGTACTGCATCAGGATCCGCCGGTCCGTCAGCACGTACGTCCGGCCGAGCCACTGAAGGTAAGCCACGGTGGCGCGCAGGCCGATCACCGAGATGCCGACCACGATGGCCCAACTGCGCACGCTCGCCGGCAGCTCGTGGATGCTGAGGCCCATGAGCACGAGGATGAGCCCGATGGCAGCGATCCACAGGCTCTCGAACACCATGTACCACCGCGAGGGCTTGAGCTGGAATACGATGATCTCGCCCGACTGAAGAAGCGACGGCGCGATGACCCGCGCCTGCTCGGGGAGGTCCTGCTCGAGGCCGCCTGGCGCCGGGCCGCCCGACATCGGGCGGTCCTCAACGCCGGTCAGGGCGACCGGCTCGGCGGGAGGCTTTTCGATTGGGCGTTGATCGACCATGGTTCAAAGGCGATTACGCCGGCGGGGCGCCGCCTTCGCCCGCGTGCGGGGCCTCGCCCTTCGACTTGCTCTTGATCGAGCCGAGGAAGTCCGGCAGGTCGAGCCCGACCATCTGGGCGATCTGGTGCATGGGCGGCAGGACCCCCACGAGCCTCTTGCCGAGGTCCGCGAGGCCGCCCTCCTTGCCGCCGGCATCCCACACGATGACCTTCTCGAGGGGCAGGTTCTTGATGGCCTCGGCCTGGATGCGGGCGACGTCGACGAGGCGTTCGATCATCAGGAGCGTGGTGGCCGCCTGCGGGTCCTTGGCGGAGGCTTGGATGAGTTCGCCGTAGCCCTTCGCCTTGGCCGCGAGGACGGCCAGGGTGCCCTCGGCCTCGGCCTTCATCTTGACGAGGATGGCGTTGGCCTCGCCCTGGGCGATGAGGATCTTCATCTGTTTCTCGGCGTCCGACTGGATGACGACCTGGTTGCGGCTGGTCTCGGCCGGAACGAGGATATCGGCCTTCAGGCGCGACGTCTCGCGGAGGGCGCGGGCCTCTTCGGCCTCGCGCTGGGCCTGCTGCTCGGCGACGCGGATGCTGCCGTCGGCCTGCATGGCGGCCGACGAGCCCTTGGACCGCGCCTCTTCCTCGGCCACCTTCTGCCCCGCGCGGTAGGCGGCCTTCTTGGCGTTGGCCTCGGTCTCGGCCTTGACGGCCTCGGCATCGAGCGAGGCCACCTGGGCCCGGCGGTCGCGGTCGGCCGAGGCCACGCGAATGCTGGCCTCGGCGTTGGCGGCGGCCACGGCCCCCTGCTGGTCGCGGCTCCGCTCGGCCACGCCCGTCTTGCCGCGGCGCTCCTGCTCGGCCACGTCGATGTCGGCCTGGTTGATGGCCTCGGAGGCGGCCCGCCGGCCGATCGCCTGGATGTACCCCGACTCGTCCTCAATGTCCTTGATGTTGACGTTGATGACCGTCAGCCCGATCTTCTCCAGCTCCACCGACACCGCCTCGTTGACCTTCTTCATGAATGCCTGGCGGTCGCGGTTGATCTCCTCGATCTTCATCGTGGCGATGACGGCGCGCATCTGGCCGATGATGATGTCCTGGGCCTGGCTGGCGATCTGCTGGCGCGTCAGGCCCAGCAGGCGGATGGCCGCGTTCTCCATGATCCCCGGCTCGTTCGAGATGGCCGTCGTCACGGTCGTGGGCACCGCCACGCGGATGTTCTCCTGCGAGAGCGCGGCCTTCAGGTCCACCGGCACGACGAACGGCTCCAGGTCGAGGTATTGGCAGGCCTGGATCACCGGCCAGACCATGGCGGCCCCGCCGTGGACGCACCGCGCGGCCCCGCGGCCGGTTTTTCCGTAGATCACGAGGATCTTGTTCGACGGGCACCGCTTGTACAGGCGGACCAGGGTCACGAGCACGACGACGGCCACGAGCGCCGCCAGCAGGAACAGGAACATCGTGGCGACGCTGGTCCCCTCGTTCGCGCCGAACGAAGTCGTTGGAACCGCAGACAGGATCATGATTGCCCCCTTACTGTTGGACCTTCTCGACCTCGACGGTGGAGGAGTCGAGGACCCGCTTGACCACGACCGGCGTGCCGGCGGCCAGGGCTTCGCCGGAGGCCGTTCGCGCACTGACGAAGCTGACGGTGTTGCTGACCACGGTCCGGACTTTGCCCGTCCCGCCCGCGGGGATGTCCATGTAAACGGTGCTGCGCTGGCCCACACTTGTCTCGATGCGGGGTGTGCCGGTTTCGGTCATCCGCCGCAGGAAATAAAAGATGCTCGAGACGATCAGCATGCCCACGAGGCCCCAGAGGATGCTGTAGAGCATGGTCCAGTTCTGGGGGGTCTCGGCCCGCTGGTACAGGACGCCCGCCCAGCCGAAGAGGACGCCGAACGCAACCACGGAGCGGATCGACAGGAGCTTGAAGCTGGCGACCGAGTCGGCGGCATGGACGTTCGCCTCCTGGGTGTCGTGGCCGCCCGCCGCGTCGTGGGCGCCGACGGCGTCATGGGCGCCCGTGGCGTCGCCGGCCCCTGAAACGTCGGCCTGGTCGGCCGCCCCCACGTGTCCGAACAGGGTGGCCAGCAGTTGCCAGGCGAAAATGGCGCTGAAGAAGACGGCCGCGCCCCAGTAGATTTCGCTGAGAAGTGCCAACACCGCTCACCCTCCTCCTCGCGCAGCATGAGGAAACCGCCTCCATGCTACAACTGCCGGGGGCGATTGCAAAGCATTTTCGATGCCACGCGCGCCCGGGGCCATGGCATCGTCTAGTCGTCGCCGGTGTAGCTGTTTAGCGTGCGGACGTTTACTTGCAGGGTGGCATGCCCAGGCCGCCTTTGCCTGGGCATGTTCGCCGATGTCCGGCGTGCATGCCCACGCGAACAGCGGCGTGGGCATGCCACCCGGCTATCCGGGGCAACACGCTAAACACGTAGTCGCCGGTACGGCGACGCACAGCAATCGTGACCGTGCCACCCGCGATAAACAGGTACGCCGGCCGCGGCTGAATGATGGACTCGCGGGTGCGTCGGCGAAATTGCTTGCCGCCGCACCAACGCACGTCTATACTTGGTTTGTCGCGGAGGGGCAACCATGCGCGCGCTCTGGGCTGTGGGGGTGATCCTGGCGGCATCGGCCTTGGCGGCCGGGTGCTTCGAGGGCAAGGCCGACCTCGCCCTCAACCCCGACGGCACCGGCAAGATCGTCGGCGAACTGACCTTCCCGCTCGAAGCCCCCTGGACCGGCCCCAAGCGACCGACCCCCGCCAAGAGCAGCACCTCGGCCGCGTCGGCCGCCTCACCCGCCCCCGAGCAGGAGACCAAGACCCCCGAGGAGCAGATGAAGGAAGCGGTCTACAACCTCCTCAAGCGGTCCTCGGGCATCGACGCATGGAAAGACGTTTCCTTCGAGCTCGTCGGCGCGAACCGCGTCCGCCTCAAGGGCACGGCTTACTTCAGGGACCTCTCGAAGGTGCGGATCTACCCCCAGGCCAGCCGCACGGGGATCGGGTTCGGCAGCGACGGCGGGAACGGCATGATGCTGGTCCTCCACCGCCCCGAGGACGCCGCCGACACCCGGCCGCGGCCGGGCCGCGAGCTTTCCGCCGAGGAGATCGCCAAGCGGCTCAAGGAAGAGCGAGCCAGGTACCAGGCGGTGCGAGGCACGATGTCGCTGATGGTCTCGGGCCTGAAGTGCGACCTCTCGTTCAACACGCCGGGCACCCCGACCGAGGTGCGCGGCCTCCAGCAGCAGGGCCCCGTCCTGTCGTTCAGCATCGACGGGGTGAAACTCATGCAGTCGTTCGACGCCGTGATGGCCGACAACGCGATCCTGACGCGGATGATCTTCGCGGGCGAGCGACTGGGCTCGACCGGCGGGCAGTTCGAGGCCGCCCTCGAAAAGCGGTTCTTCGGCGGCGCCAAGGGCGAGTGCTGGGCACGCATCCTGGGCCCGTTCACCCCCCGGTTCAACTACGCGGCCGAGGCCGAGGTCGCCCGCAAGGGCGAGAAGGAGATGATGGCGAAGCTGGGCCTCGAACAGCCCCGGACGACGCGGCCGCCCGCCAAGCCCTCCGAGCCGGCGCCGAAGAAGCCCGCCGACACGCCCGCGAAGAAACCGGCGGTGCCGCCAGCCAGGAAGCCGGCCGATCCGGGTCTCCCCGGCAAGCTCCCGGCCATGCCCAGGGACGTGCCGAACATTCCGACCCCGATCTTCCCGGGCCTTTGACTTGGCCCGCACAAGTCGCGAGTGTGGCACGGCCGGCTTGTCCGGCCGTGGGCGGCGCACGGATGGCACCACGGTCGGACAAGCCGGCCGTGCCACAGGTGTTGTCTCGTTTCAGGAGGAGAAGCCGATGCGCAGGATCCTGGCAGGGGCGTCCGTGCTGGCGGCGGCGGCCGTGATGGTCGTCGGCTGCGTCGAGACCAAGCAGGAGTTCACCCTGAACCCCGACGGCTCGGGCAAGGTGGTCTTCGAGATCACGATGGGCGGGATGCCCGTCTTCCAGTTCGGGCAGGACGCCGAGAAGCCCGACCCCGAGCTTCAGTCCAAGCAGCTCGTCAAACAGGTGATGGACGGTACCGAGGGTATCGACGCCTGGTCCGACGTCTCGTACCAGCGCCTGGAGGACGGCCGCACGTGCGTCAAGGGCACCGCTTACTTCAAGGACTTCTCGAAGGTGAAGTTCCAGGCGGCCCAGTTCCAGGGCATCGTCTTCGGGAAGGACGACATGGGCGGCATGGTGCTTGCGATGGAAGAGCCGGGCGGGGAGAAGTCGCCGGCCTCGTCGGCCCCGCCGCCCGGTCCGCCGCCCAGCCCGGACGAGATCGCCGCCAAGATCAAGGCCGAGCGCGAGAAAATGCAGCAGATGCGCCCCGTGATGGAGGCCGCCGTGGCGCGGATGAAGTCCGACCTCTCGTTCCGCCTGCCCGGCACGCTGACGGAGGTGAGCGTCTTCCAGAAGGAGCCGAGCGGGGCCGTGCGGATCGTCTTCGACGGCGCCAAGATGATCCAGGTCGTGGACCTGCTCATGGCCGACGACGCCTACATGAAGGCCCAGGTCATGGCGGGGCCAACCTCGCCCGACAAGATGAGGCTCGACGACACGGCCAAGGAGAAACTCTTCGGCGGCAAGGGGCCGATCCGCGCCCGCGTGACGGGGCCCTTCCGGCCGGCGTTCGCGTACGATTCGGAAGTGGCCGCCGCGAAGGCGAACCACCAGGCGATGATCCAGCGGCTGGGACTGGACACGCTGCCGCCGCCTCCGCCGCCGATGCCGCCAGGCTTCGGCCTGCCGCCGGGCATGGACGGCGGGGGCAAGGGCAGGGGCGGCCCGCCTGCCGTCCGTCCCGCGCCCAAGCCTCCCGCGCCGGCCCCGTCCGGCCAGGCGTTATAGGCCACCCCCCAGGAGTTCTTGTGGCACGGCCGGCTTGCCCGGCCGTGGGGATGCGCGCGACGTGTTCCCCACGGCCGGACAAGTCGGCCGTGCCACAGGTCGGCGAAGCAGCCATCCGGACCGCCCGGCGAAGGTCCGATAAGAAAAAATGTTTTCCCGGAACTCCCGGCCCGTCGGCGGGTTCTAATCAACAGATAGCCGGGCTGAACCGCCCCTTCTTACACCCGGCTATTGCGGTCCTTCCCGGACCGCCCTTTGGCCCTAGGGCGTCGCTACTCACCCCCATGGTGGCGGCGCCCATCTTATTTACTGCCGACAGCATTCAGCCGCCTCGCTTGTCGAAGAGTCGCCGCGGCGACCGAGGCGCGTTCCCGGCGACCGGCGGCGCGTTACTTGAACGAGTAGTACAGGATTACGGCAATCAGCGCCGCCGTCACCACGCCGATGACGGCGATGATCGGCCAGCGGGCGCCCGCGACTTCCTTCGTAACATCCCTCCAGAGGGTCGTGGTGCGCCAGCCATCGTCGCCGCGGCGGTAGGAGGCCAGTAGCGCGAGCGTGGAATCGAATGCCATCTCCTCGTTCGTCGCGCGAAAGTGCCTGCCGCCCTCGTGGAACTCGACGATGAAGGCGTTCCCCTCGCCGGTGGTCTGCATGTATTCGTGCGGTTCCTCGCGGCGCGCGAGGAGGGCGAAGGTGCCGGACTCGCGCCCGAGGCCCTGGAGGGCCTGCCGAATCTGGTCCTCGGTCGGGTCCTCAATCGGCGCCCCGTCTTCCGTTTCGAGCCGCATGGGAGGTTATCCTCTTGCGTCGTTTGTGGCGCGGCGGGCTTGTCCCGCCGTGGGGAGCTGCGCGCAGATTTGCCACGGCTGGACAAGCCAGCCGTGGCACACGCGTTGGCCGCGCGGTCGCCTGCGGCTCCCCGCTAAACGCGCCATGCCTTTATGCCGTTGCCGATATAATCCTTATTCCACCCCGGTTCCCGGTTGCCGGTTCCCGATTCCCGCCTTTCCTCACGCCTGCAGTTCCGCCTTCACCTTCAAGAGATCGTCGTAGACCTTCTTGCGCACGTCGGGGGTGTAATTGCGCAGGACATAAGCGGGGTGGAACGTGGGCATGAGTTTGGCGCCCATGAAGGGGTAGAACCGCCCGCGCAAGCGCGTGATGCCGTCGTGGGTCTCCAGGAGGTTCTGCGTGGCCACGCCGCCGAGGGCCATGATCACCTTCGGGCGGAGGACGGTGATTTGGCGCATGAGGAACGGCCGGCAGTGGGCCGCTTCCTCGGGCGTGGGCTGGCGGTTCTGGGGCGGGCGGCACTTGACGATGTTCGCAATGAAAACCTCGTCGCGCGTCATCGCGATCGACTCGATCATCTTCGTCAGCAGTTGCCCGGCCCGGCCCACGAAGGCCAGGCCCTGGAGGTCTTCGTCCTGTCCCGGCCCCTCGCCGATGAACAGGAGCTTCGCGTACGGGCTGCCCTGGCCGGGCACCGTCTTGGTGCGATTGGCAACGAGTTCCGGGCACAGCGGGCATGCCGCCACCTCGGCGACGAGGCGGGCGAGGGCCTCCTCGCGGGGCACCCCCGCGTCGGTGTCGGGGCTCGTGAGGTCGAACAACCGCGGTCCCGCGACGTGCACGGCGGGCGCCTGTTCCTCTTGGCTCGAGCCCGCCGCGGAAGCGGCGGGAGACTTCGTAGCTGCGATTCGCTCCGCCAACTCGCGTTTGGCGGCCTCGGCGGCGCGGACTTCGGCGTCGCTCTCGCACGCCGGCTCTTCCTCTTCCGCGCCCGTCGCCATCGCGCCCTCCGCTATCGAGCCCGTCGCGGGAGCGGCGGGGCACTTCGGCGCCTGGACGGGCTTGGCCCGCCCCACTGCTGCCAGGCCCGCGCGTCCCTCGCCCTCCAGGCGCAGCCGCAGATGGCGGGCCAATCGCTGGAGTTCTTGGCGGGGATCGTTGGAGTCGGGGGTGCCGCCGGGATCGGCCATGACCGTCAGTTGCCCCTGTGCTGCTGGTGGGCCTGGAAGTCCTTGAGGATGGCGGCGCCGGCCGACGTGCCGATCCGCGTGGCGCCCGCCTCCAGCATCTCCATGACGTGGGCGAAGGTGCGGATGCCGCCGGCCGCCTTGACCTGGGCCTCTCCGCCCACGGCGCGCTTGAGGAGGGCGACGTCGGAGGCGGTGGCCCCGCCGCGGCCGAAGCCCGTCGAGGTCTTCACGAAGTCGGCCCCGGCCTCCACGGCGATCTCGCAGGCCTTGACCTTCTCGTCGTCGGTCAGGTAGCAGCACTCCAGGATGACCTTCAGAGTGAGGCCCGACGCGACCTTGCGGACGGCGGTGATCTCGTCGCGGACGTCGGAGTGCCGGCCGCTCTTCATCGCGACCAGGTTGATGACCATGTCGATCTCGTCGGCGCCGGCGCGGGTGCACGTCTCGGCCTCGGTCCGCTTGGCCCGCAGGCCCGAGTGGCCCAGGGCGATGCCGACCGTCCCGCCGGCCGCCACGTCGCTCCCCTCCAGAAGCTTCACGGTCCGCTCGATGTCGTACGGGGAGACCGACACGGCGGCAAAGCCGTAGCCGATGGCCTCCTCGCACGCCCGCTCCACGTCGGCGAGGGTGTGGGCCGGGGCAAGGACCGTGTGGTCGATGTACTTGGCGAGCGTTTCCGCGGTCAGACCCGCGAAAGTAAATGGCGTAACCATACACTTTCAGCATAATCCGGCGGCGCGCGCCGTGCAAGGGGAAAGGCTGATTGTGCCATCGGGGAATTGCCTGCGCGCCTATCGGCGCATTGCCCATGGTTTTTCGCGTGCCACGGGTTGCTCGCCAACCCGTGGTGATCGTAGTCTTCTTTCCTCACGGCGTTACGCAATAGGGAAAGAAGGCCACAGTAATCACGGGTTGACAAGCAACCCGTGGCACATGGATGAGAGACGTAGGCCGCGGCCTACCTGTTGCGGTCAATCATCGCCGCGATGCGCTCGGGCGAGAGTTCGCGCAGGCTCTCGACCACCAGGGCGGCGTGGCCGGCAAGCTCCTGGCGCGAGAACGTGCCCGTCAGGGCGATGGGTGTCATCCCCGCGTGCGCGGCCGCCTCCAGGCCCGCCTTCGAGTCCTCGACCACGGCGCAGCGGCGCGGCGCGATGCCGAGCTTGGCGGCGGCCGTGAGGAAGACCTCGGGATGGGGCTTGCCGTGGGTGACCTCGCGGGCGTTGACGAGGGCGTCGAACGCGCGGGGCCGCTTGAGGCCCCGGATGGCCGCCTCCACGTTCTCCGGCGGGCCGCTCGAGCCGATCGCCAGGGCGAACCCCGCCGCCGCAAGCGCGTCGAGGAGCTCCACCGCGCCGTCCATCGCCGGGAATCGCTCGGTGATGATCTCGCGGTAGGCCTCTTCCTTCCAGTTGCTCCAGTGTTCCGTCTGGTCCTCGGGGATGAGGCCGGGCCAGAATGTGTCGAAGATTTCGCGGTTGCGGCGGCCGAACGTGGGGACGAACTGCGCCTCGGTGACCGGCCGGCCGAGCTTCTCGCCGAGCCGCATCCACGCCTGCATGTGGGCGTGGTAGCTGTCGACCAGCACGCCGTCGACGTCGAAGATGACCGCGCGCTTGCCGCACGCATCGTCAGGCCCGACCATCGCGTCTCCCTTATGTGTAACGTGCCACACCTGCTGTTGGAACGCCGCCCCTGGAGGCCGCGGAAGAATAGCACCTTGCCCGCCCGCGCACAAGACCACAAGGCGAAGTGTTGACACTCCTCGCGCTCGCGGTATTCTATGGCCTTCGTGCGGCCGCTTGCATGGCCACGCCGAAGCGCGTGGCTATGCCACCCGCACGGCTCCAGGTCTCCGAGGACGAGGCATGGCGCGCGAACGCTGGGGCAGCCGCATCGGCATCATCATGGCCGTGGCCGGAAGCGCCATCGGCCTGGGCAACTTCCTGAGGTTCCCCGTCCAGGCGGCGCAGAACGGCGGCGGCGCGTTCATGATCCCGTACTTCGTGGCGATCCTGCTGCTGGGTTTGCCGCTGATGTGGATCGAGTGGACGGTGGGCCGGTTCGGCGGGGGCTTCGGCCACTCGACCGCCCCCGGCATGTTTCACACGCTGTGGAACAAGAACCGGTTCATCAAGTACTTCGGCGTGATCGGCATCTTCGGTCCCATCGTCATCTATATCTACTACGTGTACATTGAGTCCTGGCTCCTGGGGTACAGCTGGTTTGCCCTGACCGGGCGGTACAGCGCGTGCACGACGTCCGAGGAGATGACGGCGTTTCTGCGCGGCTACCAGGGGGCGGCCTCGAACGAGCATTTTTCGGGCCTCGGCACGGCGTACCTGTTCTTCCTCATCACGTTCGCCGCGAACCTGATCGTGCTGTACGGGGGCATCCGGCGGGGCATCGAAGTGGTCTGCAAGTATGGCCTGCCGGTCCTGTTTGTCCTGGGCGTGGCCCTGATGATCCGGGTCTTCACGCTCGGCACGCCCGACCCGGCGGCGCCCGAGAACAACGTGGTGGGCGGCCTGGGCTACCTGTGGAACCCGAAGTGGTCGGCCCTCCTTGACGCCAAGGTCTGGCTGGCGGCCGCGGGGCAGGTCTTCTTCACGCTGAGCGTGGGCATCGGCGTCATCCTGACCTACGCCAGTTACCTGACGAAGAAGGACGACGTGGCACTGTCGGGCCTGTCGGCCGCCGCCACGAACGAGCTCGCGGAGGTCATCATCGGGGGGAGCATCGTCATTCCGGCGGCGTTCGCCTTCTTCGGCGCCGCCGCCACCACCGCGATCGCCCAGGGCGGCGCCTTCAACCTGGGGTTCGTCACGATGCCGCTGGTGCTCCAGAAGATGGCCTGGGGGAACCTCCTCGGCTTCGCGTGGTTCGTGCTGCTGTTCATCGCGGGCATTACGTCGTCGGTCTCGCTGGCGCAGCCGGCCATCGCGTTCCTCGAGGACGAGTTCAACCTCTCGCGGAAGGAGGCCACGCTGATCTTCGGCCTCAACACGTTCGTGCTGTGCCATGCGGCCATCTTCTTTCTGGGCAACGGCGTGGTCGACGAACTCGATTTCTGGGGCGGCACGTTCTGCCTGGTCCTCTTCGCCACGATCGAGACCATCCTGTTCGCGTGGGTCTTCGGCATGGAGAACGCGTGGACGGAGCTTCACGTCGGGTCGGACATCACGATTCCGCGCGTCTACCGGTTCATCATCAAGTACGTCACGCCGGCGTTCCTGCTCCTCGTCCTGGGGTTCTGGCTGGTGCAGGAGGGCGTGCCGGTGATCCTCATGAAGAACGTGAAGCCGGAGAACGTCCGCTACGTCCTGGGGACGCGGATCATGCTCGTCGCCCTGTTCGCGAACCTGGCGGCGATGGTGTGGTTCGCCTGGCGGCACCGCCGGGCGCAGGAGGCCATCGCATGAACCCCGGCGGCTGGATCTTCATGGGCGCCAGTTGGCTCTTCATCCTCGCCCTCGTCGCCTTCTCGTTGGTCCGCGTCCTCGCGGCCAAGGAAGAGGGCGGGGAGCCGCCGGCGCCGTCCGCGAAGTAGCCTTGCGTCTCCCCGGGGGTCGCGAACACGCGCCCCTCTCGCCTGTCATCTTCGGCCGTTCATCACGCATTACGCATCCGGCACCTGGCAGGTCCCTTCGGGTCGCGGCGATGCGCGCGCTCGGCGTTTGGGTTGACGCTGCCGCCCAGCGCGGTTAGAGTAATGGTGTCAGAAGTTTGCCACGGAGGCGCGGGCATGAAAGGCGTAATCCTGGCGGGCGGCCTGGGGACGCGGCTGTACCCGCTCACGAAGATCACCAATAAGCACCTGCTGCCGGTCTACTCGAAGCCGATGATCTATTACCCGATCGAGTGCCTTGTGCGGGCGGGCATCCACGACATCATGATCGTGACGGGGGGGAACTCGGCGGGCGACTTCATCCGCCTGCTGGAGAACGGCGAGGAGTTCGGCCTCAAGCGCCTGCACTACGCCTACCAGAAGGGCGAGGGCGGCATCGCGGCGGCCCTGGCCCTCGCCCACGGCTTCGTGGAGAACGACAAGGTGTGCGTGGTGCTGGGCGACAACATCCTCCAGAAGTGCATCGCCAGGGCGGTCCGCGACTTCGAGCCGCTCCACGAGGGGGCCAAGGTCCTGCTGAAGGAGGTGCCGAACCCGTCGAGCTACGGCGTGGCCGAGATCGAGGGCCACCACATCAAGCGGATCGTCGAGAAGCCCAAGACCCCGAAGTCGCACCTGGCCGTGATCGGCGTCTACATGTACGGTCCGGAGGTCTTCGAGATCATCCCGAACCTGGAGCCCTCGGCCCGCGGCGAGCTCGAAATCACCGATGTCAATAACTTCTATGTCCACGAAGACGCGATGACCTACGAGATCGTCGACGGCTGGTGGGCCGACGCCGGCGAGAGCATCGATTCGTGGGTCGAGGCCAACCGCCTCGTCGCCTCGACCGGGGCGAACCAGCCCGAAGCGCCCAAGGATAACGGCGGGAACCGGGAACCGGCAACCGGCAACCGGCACGGAAAAACGGCAGTGTCATGAACGGCATGGGCGGCAGGAGGCCGTGACCTTGGCCTGTCGCGGGTGGCCTGTTCCCGGTTCCCGCCTTTGGTTGTCAGCGCCAATGGCTTAGCGCCGCCATAGGAGCGGCCGGCGCCGAGGTCGGCGGCCGGCCGCTGAAACGTCACGCCGGGCAGGGATCAGCCCTTCGGCTTCTCGTAGAACGCCTTCATCTGCTTGAGGGTCTTGCGCTTGTAGTCCTTGGCGTGGCCGGCGGTGCCGAAGTCGCGCATCTTCGAGGCGATGAGTTTCGCCAGGGCGTCGCGGGCGGGGCCCAGGTATTTCCTGGGGTCGAACTCGCCCGGCTTCTCGGCGAAGACCTTGCGGATGGCGGCGGTGACGACCAGGCGCCC
>Ga0315279_10007782_pt1 | contig 13152 bp, 11 predicted proteins | sample YL17G06_20_MG_FD_203694 | JGI IMG/M metagenome (GOLD analysis project Ga0315279, IMG submission 203694) | Sediment microbial communities from Yellowstone Lake, YNP, Wyoming, USA - YL17G06_20 | ecosystem: Environmental > Aquatic > Freshwater > Lake > Sediment | place: USA: Wyoming | collected... | reverse complement strand
CGCCTTGTTCATTCATGACACGCTCACTATACTGCCGGAAAGGGATTGAGTCCAGATCGGAAACAAGCTCCAAACCACAAACGCCAAACCTGCCTGCCGGCAGGTTTGGTGCTTGTGATTTGGAGCTTATTCGTCTTTGGGCGCTTATAATCGGTTATCGAACGGTGATCCGATGGATGCGGTGACACGCAACGCAAGGCGCGGGGTGTTCCTGGCGACGGTGCTGGGCAACGATCGGCTCTGCGCCGAGCACTATCTGCTTCGGCTGGGCTTTGAGCATTTTCCGGCGACCAGGCCTGGGCAGTTCGTGCAGGTCCAATGCCGCCGGCCCGAGCCGCCCGAGCCCGCCGGCGAGGTCCCCTGGCCCCCGGCCGGCCCGCCGAGGCTCACGCGGGACGACCTTGTTCGCCCGGAGGCCCTGCTGCGGCGGCCGTTCAGCCTCGCCGGGCGACGCTCGACGCCTGACGGCGAAGTCGTGCTGGAGTTGATCTACCGAGTTGTCGGCGGCGGGACGGCCTGGTTGGCGGAGGTGGGCGACGGGTCCGAACTCAGCGTGCTGGGCCCGCTGGGCAATTCTTTCGCCGTGCGGGACGGCAAGCCGGCGGCGGCGCTGGTTGGCGGGGGGGTGGGCATTCCGCCGATGATCTACCTGGCCGAGGCTCTCTCGGCCGCCGGCAAGGCGGTCAAGGCGTTCTGCGGCGTTCGAAGCGAGCACCTGCTGCCCCTGAAGCTTGCCGGGCAGGCTGAGGTTTCGCCGCTGGGCGAGCCGGCCCTGTGCGCGATGGAGTTCGCCGCCCACGGCGTCGAGACCGCCATCGCCACCGACGACGGATCGATCGGCTGGAAGGGCCTGGCCCCGGAGACCTTCGCCCGCTGGCTCGACGCCCAGGACGACCCCGCCGGCAGGCTGGTGGTGTATTCGTGCGGCCCGGAGGCGATGATGCGGGCGGTGGGGCGGATGTGCGCCGAGCGGGGCGTCGAGTGCCAACTCGCCCTCGAACGCCACATGGGCTGCGGCATGGGCACGTGCCAGTCGTGCGTATTCAAAATGCGGGCCGACAACGACCGCGGGTGGGCGTACAAGCTCGTCTGCACCGACGGGCCCGTCTTCGACGCCGCGGACATCGTCTGGGATTAGTGGAATAAGAAGAAACAGAAGAAGCAGAAGAAACAGAAGAAGAAAAAGAAGAAGAAGCTTTAGAGGGGGATTACATGGATTAAAGGATTACATGGATAGAAGCATATATAAGTTCTTTTTCTTAATCCATGTAATCCTTTAATCCATGTAATCCCCCTCAAAGGGTTCTGTTTCTTCTTCTTCTTCTTCTTCTTCTGCTGCTTCTTCTCAATCTCCGTGTCTCTGCGCCTCTGCGGTTAATCCTTCTTGGCCGCCGCGTTCTCGCAGAGCCATTGGCAGATTGTTTCCTGGAGGTCCTTGGCGGGGTCGGTGCCGGCGCGGAGGCGGTTGCCCAGCACGGAGAACGAGTAGCGGACCCGTCCCTGTTCGTCGAGCACGTAGCCGCTCAGGGCTGACACGCCGGCGATGTAGCCGGTCTTGCCCAGGACGCGCCCGCGGCAGGGGGATTTCAGGAATCGCTTGCTCAGCGTGCCGTCGATGCCGGCCACCGGCAGGCTGCGCAGCAGGGCCATCGCGTAGTTGCGCCTGGCCGCTACGGCCAGCAGGGTTGCCATCGCGGCCGGGGTTATGAGATTCTTGCGGCTCAGCCCGCTGCCGTCGGCGGGCGATATGCTGCCTGCCGGCAGGCGGAACTTCTCGGTGAGCGTGCGGGCCAGCATTTGCGTCGAGCCCGGCCAGGTGCCGTCGCCGGCGCGAAGCAGGACGCACTCCGCGGCCATGTTCAGGCTGCGCTTGTTGGCTCGCTGAAGGACGACGGGCAGCGGGGTTTGCGTGCCGGTCACGGCCTTGGCGCCGGCCCAGTCGACCTGGCCGGGCTGCACGCGGCGGACGTTTCCTGACACCTTGACGCCGGAGCGTTCGAGCCTGTCGGCCAGGGTCCGGCCAAGCAGCAGGTCGGGGTTGTCCACGGCGACGCTGATGGGCTCGCCGCCGGTCTGGCCGACGACGCCGGACAGGATGAACGCCTTCTCGTCGCCGACGCCGCGAAGCGACCAGAGGTTCTTCTGGCCGGGACTTATCTTCAGGCGGTTGTCGATCCTGAAGAACCGCCCCGACGGGCTGACCACGGGCGTCGGCTTGCCGGCGGGACCGGCGAACGACACGTCCATGCAGTTGTCGTTGAAGTTGAGCGTGCCGACGGGCGCGGCGAACCACTCGTAACGTTGGGCGGCGGGCCAGTCCGGGTGGCGTGCCGGCAAGCCGGCCGGGCTGACCAACAGCACGTCCCGCACGGGCTTGCCGGCCACGGCGGCCCGCACGGCGGCGGCCCAGCGGTCAAGCTCGGCGTAGATGTTTCGCCCGGCCGCTTCCGCGATGACGGGGTCGCCGAACGTCGGGTCGAACTCGCCGACGACCACCACGTTGCCGTCGAGCAGATAAGCGCCCGTGGCGAAGCGGAAGTCCGCCCCCAGACGCTCCAGCGCGAAGATGCTCGTCAGGAGTTTCTGGTTGCTGGCGGGCATGAAAGGCTCATTGGCGCGGACGGCCAGCACCTGCTTGTTGGTCAGAAGGTCCACCGCGGCGATGCCGGCCTGGCCGCTGCCGGCGCGCTCGAACCTGCCCGCGAGGTCGGCTGCGCGGGCTTGTAGCGACGGCGCCTGGGTCATCGTCGGGGCGGACGCCGGCTTAGGCGCCGCGGGCGCAAGCCCAGCCACCCAAGCCGACATGAAACAGGTTGTCACCATCAACTTCAGAGTGTTCACGGCAAGCTCTCTATGGCTGCTAACCGTAAGTTTCTTCGCAAGCGGCGAAGATTCTTCTCGCGCAGACCCACGGTCCCTACGGGATGGCGCAAAGATCGCAGAGAAAAAGAGATATAGACTCGCTTTTCTCTTTGTCTCTGCGCCTCTGCGGTAATCCTCTTTGGTTGCGGGCGAAGCCCGCGCTATGGCTGCTCAGTCGCCGAAGGCCGTGCCGACCGCCCTCGCCGCGGCGATAAGCGGGCTGTCCGGCGGGACGGTTCGCACCTTGTTGGCCACGCTCTCGAGCTCCACGGAGTCGATCCGGCCATCCTTCATGACTACCAATCGGTTCATTCGCCCGCCCGTCAACAGCTCGAAGGCGTGATGGCCGAACTGCGTGGCCAGGACGCGGTCGTACGGCGTCGGCGTGCCGCCACGCTGGATGTGGCCCAGGACGATGTGCCGGCTGTCCAGCCCGGTCAACTCGTGGATCTTGTCCGAGACGTACTTGCCCACGCCGCCGAGGCGGATGGGGTCCGGCGAGGTCTCATCCACACGGTCGACAAACCGCTGCCCGCCCTTCGGCACGGCCCCCTCGCCGGCGGCGATGATCGTGAACCCCTTGCCGCGCCGCTGACGCTGCCGGCACTGCCAGGCCACCTTGTCGAGGTCGAACGGAATCTCCGGTATGAGGATCACGTCCGCCCCGGACGCGACGCCCGCGTGAAGGGCCAGCCACCCGGCGTAGCGGCCCATCAGCTCGACCACCATCGCCCGGTGGTGGCTCGACGCCGTCGTGTGAACCTTGTCAATCGCCTCGGCCGCCGTGTTCACGGCGGTGTCGTGCCCGAACGTCACTTCCGTCGCCCACAGGTCGTTGTCGATGGTCTTGGGCACGCCGACGATGGGCATGCCCTTGCGTATGAGTTCGGCCGCGCCGCTCATCGTGCCGTCGCCGCCGATTACCACGACGGCGTCGAGCTCCTGGCGGATGAACGTCTCCATCACCCGGTCGCGCACGTCCTTCTTCACCCACTTGCCGTCCTCCAGCACCAGGTGCGACGAGGGGTTGGCCTTGTTGCACGAGCCCAGGATCGTCCCGCCGCGAGTCAGGATGCCGCTGACGTCCTCGTAATCGAGAGGGCGCAACCGGTTCTCGATCAGCCCAAGAAAGCCGTCCTCGATTCCGACGACCTCCAGCCCGCCCAGCAGGGCCGACTTCGCCACCGAGCGGATGACCGCGTTGAGGCCCGGACAGTCGCCGCCGCCCGTCAGAATCCCTATTCGCTTCAGCTTGCTCATCCGTGTCGCTCCTGAACTTACCACGTTCCTGACCAGGCCCTCAGAATATCCCATGGCCGCCGGCAAATCGACAGGCAATTCGATACAATGCCGCGCATCCCGGGACCGACCATGGCTTCGTTCCGGGAAACTCCGACACCATCAACCCTTCACGCCGTTACAGGATTGTTCCGGACAGGAGTGGAACGATCCAAGAATGGAACAATCGTGAAGAAACTGCTCGCCATCGGCATAGTGATATGTCCGGCCCTGTGGGCCGGGGCCGGAAGTGCCGAGGATATACCCAACCAGGGTACGGTCGACATCGGCCAGACGAAGCCCGATCTGGTCGTTCCCGCGATGACCGAGCAGGCCCCCGGCCCCGGCCTGCGGGTAAAGCAGACCACTTCCGGCTACGAGAACACCAAGGTCCATCACGCCCTGTACCTTCCCACAGACTGGCAAAAGGGAAAGACGTATCCGGTCATCGTGGAATACGCCGGGAACCAGTGGCGAACAACGAGTCCGGGCACCGTACAGGGGAGCAATCTGGGATATGGCATCTCGGGCGGCAAGGGTTTCATCTGGGTCTGCATGCCTTACCTCGACGGCAAAGGCACGGCCAATGTCGGCACGTGGTGGGGAGACCCGGGCACGTATCAGGCCCAGCCGACCGTCGACTACTGCATAAAGACCGTTGGCGAGATATGCCGGCGCTATGGCGGCGACCCGAACGCGGTCATCCTGTGCGGCTTCTCGCGCGGCGCCATCGCCTGCAACTTCATCGGTCTGTATAACGACGAGATAGCCAAGCTGTGGCGGGCGTTCGTCTGCTACTCCCATTACGACGGAGTGGAAAAGTGGCCATATCCCGGATCGGCGCGGGAGTTCGCCCTCGAAAGGCTCAAGCGGCTCGGCGGCCGGCCCCAGTTCATCTGTTGCGAGGCCCCCACGCGCGGCAGGGATGTGCTCCAGGACACGAAGAAGTATATCGAATCGACCGGGGTGAAGGCGCCCTTCACCTATTCGTATAGCGGATTCATGCAGCACGACGACGCCTGGACGCTGCGCCCGTGCCCGGCCCGCGAGGCCCTTCGAACGTGGGTGAAGGGTGTTCTAAAGTAGATGACACATCCGCCGGCGCGGCCGAGGAAAACGCCAGCGACAGAAGCAAAGCTGAAAGCTTATTCATTTCCGGTTTTTCTCCTCTGAACCGGGTGTCTGTTCCCTGTTTTCCGCGAGCAGCCTGACGGCTCTTGCGGGCACGGCCTCGTGGAGGGTCATCATGGTCGCTCCGCCGCCGGACGGCGGCGCGATCGGCGCCTGGCCGTGCTCATCGTCCTTGCCGTCCTTGGGGTCGCCGGAGTTGCCGTCCTTGCCGGCCTTTTGGGTGCTCGGCGCGGGCTGGGGGGTCGAGGGCTTCTGCTGGAGAGACGATATCACCGCCACGTGCCCGACGACATTGCCGCACGCATCCACAACCGGCGCGCCGCTGGAGCCGGGCGCCCAGTCCGTGCTGACGTGCATGCGGAATGCCCTGGCCCCGCCGAGGGTGTTCGGGTCGCCGTGCCGGCCCCCAGTACGCCAGAAGAACCGGTTGACCATGCCGGTGCTGAAGTACCCAGCCACACGCATCGGGTCGCTGTAGAGGTACACCTGGTCGCCGGGGGCCACGCGGTCGTTCAGGGCCAGCGGCGTGAAGGACTTGCCCGATACGCGGACGATTGCGGCGTCCATCACCGGGTCGCGGGCGAGCACGGCCGTGACCGGCAGCATCGTGCCGTCGCTGTCCATGGCGACGAGATAGCCCTCCCGCATGACGATGCTCTTTGGGTTGACGCAATGGTAGCACGTCACGGCCGCCCCGTCGGCCGTGATAACGTATCCGCCGGCGAGGTTGACGTGCCAGCGGCTGCACTTGGGGCAGAGATAGAACCAGCCGATGCGGAGCAGGGCCTTCCTGGCCCGCAGGGCGACCTCGCGCGGCGGCAGGATCTTGGTGGACGGCGCCGGAAGCGTCAGCGCGGCGGGCTTGGGCGAGATCAGGCCCGCGGCGACCTGTTTGTCGCTCATGAGCTTGTGGGCGTTCTTGAGCTCGGTGGCCTGGCTGACGATCCGGCTGTCGGTCTGCGGCAAGCGGAGCGGCTCGATTGCCACGCCGAAATCCTGGGCCCAAAGCCCGCCCGGCGCGGCAGCAACGGCCAATGCGGCAATCGCCGCCGTTAACGAGATGGGAGCACTTCGGGACATTGTCTTCTCCTGATGGCCTCTGCGGCTCGCTACCCTTCCTTGATTGCCAGTTCCTTCAGCGTCGCGCGCAGCCAGGCGAGCGACTTCTCGATCATCGGCCCGCCGTTGCCCTCGCATTCCATGCTGAGCACGCCGTCGAAGCCGCGGTCGCCAAGCATGGCCAGGACCTTGCGGATGTTGTCCGCGTTGACGCCGTCGCCGATGGCGCACTGGCTGACGGCGATGCCCGTCTGCTCGCCCCGCACCGCCGCGGCCAGCGACTGCGAGACGTCCTTCACGTGCACGTGCGTGATCCTGTCGAGGAACCGCTTGCAGAATGCGACCGGATCCTGCCCGGCAATGAACGTGTTGCCGGTGTCGAGGTTCAGCCGGAACTGCGGGCTCCTGGAGAACTCGAACATCTTCGCCAGCTTGTCCGGCTTCGTAGTGAAGTAGCCGTGCACCTCGATGTTGACGATGATTTCGTGCGCCTCGGCCACCTCGATGATCTGCTCGTAGCATCGCTTCATGAGGCCCATCGCCTCGTCGTCGTCGAGGCCCTCGGGCTTGTGCAGGCCGTCGGTCGTGGCCACGCACGGGCAGCCGGCGAGCTTCGCCCAGCGTATGGCGTTCAGCACGTACGGCACGCCGCGCATCATGCCGTCCTTGCCGGACAAGGGATACGCGGCGTCCACCTGGGAGAACCGCACCCCGTAGCCGGCCATCTTCTTGCGGAGAATCGCGGGGTCCTCGTACATCGCCACGTGCGGCTGATAGCCCAGCCCGTGAATCCAGCTCACGCCGTCGATGAGCCCGCACTCGATGTAATGGACGCCGTTCTTCTGTGCCCATTGCAGGCACGCCTCAAAGGACTTGTACGACGAGTTGAACGCGTCCGTGTGAAAGCCGATCTTCATGGCACTCTCCTTCTGCGGTTCGTTCGCTTTCTCTGGCTTCTCGCTCTGTGCCGCCAGCATCGCCGGGGCCGCCGGCGCCATCGCCGCCGCGGCCAGGCCCGCCGCCCCCACGGCCGACGCCTTTATGAAGTCGCGCCTGGAACATTCGGAATCAGCCATTGGTTCTCCTTTCGTCAATCGGTTCGATGACGCCATGTTTGCGGCCACCTTACCATATTGTGAGGCTGTCTGGTAGGTCATGACGATAGAGTGCGGGCGTTTGGAGAGCCCCGAACGGGGCGGCGGCGCATAGCCGGAGGTGACCGCAGGGAACCTCCGGTACGAAGCTCCCTTATTGCGGAGCCCCGAAGGGGCGACGGCAAGTCCGGGACCGCCATCGCCCCTTCGGGGCTCATTGTTCATGGGGTCAGGTTTCCTGGGGTTCGCGAGGACGCTCACCGCCCGGCTATGCGCCGTCGGCCCTCCGGGCCTGCCGAACCGGTCAGTTTGAGTCATTTACAGTGGCTTGCACGTGTTCGCTGATGGTTTGCCTGGTCGCTTCGACAATTCGGGCATCTGCGCCTGGGTCAGCCAGACGGTCTCGTTTTCCACCCGCACTCGAAGGGCACTGCGGCCATCCTCGGTCCGGTAGACGATGATCTGCCCGCCGGGGCTTTTCGCCATGTCACTCATCCAGCCACCTCCCGTTACTCACACACGATGTCCTTATCCCGAGCGACGATGTCGGCCCGCGAATCTCGAACTATTCCCACTCGACTCGACACGCCAAGTATTCGCCGATCACGATCTGGACGACAAGGCCATCGGCTAGGTCAATCGCGTACCGGTATCTACCCGGTTGCACGACAATCCAAGGCCCCTGCCAGTTCTCGAAGGGACGCGCCCCGCATGCACGGAGAAATGAACGACTTCCGATCTCCGGCCAGACTTCAGCTTGGCCAGCCCCAGCATTCTCGAATACCGTTCGCTGTTCCTGCGACAGGACACGAAGGGGCCTAGCCTGAACCGACAACGGCTCATGCAACTGGGGTTCACTCAACTCAAATGCGGCGTGGCCCCGGGCGAGTTTGAGGGCGACTCTGTGGACGCGCTCCTCTTCCGGCATCCAGACGAGGGCCCCGTGCCCATCCATGCGCTTACAGCCATCCAGCCGCGCAGCAAGACTTGAGTTTCGCTCAAGCGCCCGCAGAACCTTTTCGCGCTGTGAGCCAGACGGTGTCGCTGTGCCAACCATTGCGCAGTCTATGAGGCAGCCCAAGTACTCCTCATCCAATGAGAAACTTTGGTTGCAGTTGACGCACGCTTCTACAACAGGCAAGTTGCCTGGAAGCGGGTCGTCAAGGAGGAATCTGGATGGCACATGGTCGCGTGTTTCTGGCGGCCCACCGCAGTAGACGCAGTGCCCTGCCAACCGCTCGTCACTGAAGATGTGGTGCCTTGGGTCCATTCCGCAATTCGGGCATCGGGGACAGATGCCTTTATTCCTCTTGGGACATAGGCCTGACGATACTCGGTCTTCACCACCCAGGCAAGCCTATTTTACTATCTGTCTCGAAATGCCTGCCCCTCTAATAACAAATCGCTTGACTCGGTGCTTGTGGCACGTATTATTATTCTTATGTCCACCCTTGACGAAACTTGCCCAGATCAGAGCGAGGCTGGAAAACTGCCGAGGCTGAAAGAGCTGCTATTGTCAGGGACTTTCTTGGCTTCAATATCAGCAGCAGCTTACATAATGACCTTCCTCTACGAGTACGGATATGCGTCAACTTTTCGAATGCCACCGGCCTTAATTTCCCCAAACCTCACAACCGTATTCTGTGTCGGAATGTCACTGATCTCCTTTTGTCATCTGCCATTCCTTGTCCGCTCTGAACTGCGCAATGCGGCACTGTACCTGCCAGTAAAAGCCTTTCTCCTCTTGTTGATCATTTCGCCGGGATTATTGATTGGCTTTGTGGCAGGCTGCATCTATTTGCCATTCTGGGTCCTGATGGTACTTTGCATTTGTATTGTTACTGTTACCGGCGCTATTCCACCTATCATTGCGTATTGCCAAAGAAACGTCTTGCCAGAGGTTCCTTGGTTCGCGGCATATAAGACCCGATGCCGTGCTTCGTTTGCGGGATGGACTTCCCAGAATACGTCTGCGTCACGCTATTGCTTGCACCATCCGATCTTCGTTTTCTTCCTTGTCATTGCCGGTTTCTTCATTCCAATGCTTGTTGGCCACGGGCTCGCATTACATCAAAAAGAATACCTGGTCCCCTCCGACATGCCAGACAGTGTCGTTCTCCGACAATACGGGGATGTTTTGGTTTGCGCAAAGTTCGACCGCGCTGCCGGGCTTATATACCCTGAGTTTGTGATTCTCCCGGTAGCCGAGAAGAACCGAATATTGATGCTGGAAGATATTGGTGTTCTATCCCCGGCCCTCGTTCGACCTTCTCACATTACGGCGGCTGCGTCTCGACCTTTTCGAGCCACCTCACAACCAAAACCCGGGCGAAGCCAAACTGTCCCATAAGTCTAGGGACGCAATGAGAATACGGGGCAGTCACGACTGACATACATATAAGGCACGCGCTCGGTCTTAGAAAGGCTTTACGGAGTGGCCCTAGATTCCTAGTTTCAGTTAGTCTCCGACCCGGTCAAACCGGCCTGTGGGCTTGCCCAAAGCCACCGTCTGTGGTCTCATGCTCCCGCGTTGTTCGTGAAAGGACGTTTCTGTCAACAACGCGGAAGCAACAAACACCAGGAGCCAACAACCCCGGCGGCCACAAAACCAATGCACCAAAGCTTACTCTCAGTGGTCATGGTGATTGGGCGGCGATGAGGAACACGGCAAAACCTGCCAATCGGTAGCAGCCGTAGGCGAGAGCATACGCAATTACGAGCGAGGCCAGAATCTGAAAGCGGCGGAACCGGTGGGGCAGAACGATCTCAACACGGCACAGAGCCGCCACGAAATACTGCCACAGGAGTAACAACGAGATGCCGATGATGACCTCGAATAACCAATGCCTGTGCTTGGCATTGATGTACTCCAGGGCGCCCAACATCGCTATCCATCCGAGAATGTTGAACCAGGTGGATGTAGCCGATGTTACGAATTTGTCCCAACGTTGCGCCCATCCGTACTCCGTGTCACGCAACGAAAGGTCGACGCGAATCTTCTCGTTCTCCTTATCTGGGGAAACCCTACTATCTTCCGGCGTCTTCATTGTCCTTTTATCTATTTCCTCTGCGTTCTCCGCCCCGGCGCGCCGGGGTAAACTCTTATCTGCGCGAGACCGCTTCTTCTTCCCTCACAGCCCCGCTATCCTGGCGAACTCTTCCTTCAGGGCCGGGTAGAGGCGGCGGTACTCGTTGTAGTGTTTGGCGTAGAGTTTCTTCGTCTTGGCATCCGGCTGGATTTCGCGGGTGATGGTGATGGCCTTTTTGCAGGCCTCGCGGATGTTCTTGAATCGGCCGGTGCCCGTCGCGGCCAGCAGCGCCACGCCGTACGCGGGGCCTTCCTCGGCGTTGATGGTGACGCACTGGGTGCCGTAGATGTCGGCCTGGAGCTGGCGCCAGAACGCGCTGCGGGCCCCGCCGCCGGAAAGGCGGACCTGCTTGATGGGCAGGCCGCGCTCGTCGCGCAGGATGTGCACCGCGTCGTTCATGGCGAACGTCGCGCCTTCCATGACGGAGCGGATGAGCTCCTTCCGCCCCGTGCCGGAGTGTATGCCGATCCACCCCGCCCGCGCCATCGGGTCGGCGTGGGGGGTGCGTTCGCCGGTGAGGTACGGCAGCCAGAACACGCCGTCGCAGCCGGGGCGTGCCTGTGCGGCCTGGGCGGTCAGAAGCTCGTAGGGGTCCATCTTGAGCTTCCTGGCCAGGGTGACTTCGTCGGAGGCGAGGTTGTTGCGGAACCACTGGAAGCTTCCGCCGGCGGCCAGGATGCAGCCGAACATGCAGTACTCGCCGTCCACGGCTGAACAGAACGTGTTGGCCCTGCTGTCGGGGTCCACGACGTACTTCTTGGAGTGTGCGTACACCACGCCGCTGGTTCCCATGGTGGCGCTGGTCAGCCCGTCCTCGACGATGCCGTTGCCGACCGCCCCGGCCGGCTGATCCCCCGCCCCGCCGACGACCGGCGTGCCGGCAGCGAGGCCGAGCATGGCGGCCACGTCCTTGCGGAGCAGGCCGCTTACCTGGTGGCTCTCGACGACCGGCGGCAGGATGCTCTGATCGACCTCGCACAGGGCGAGGATCTTGGGGCACCAGTTGCGTTTTCGCTGGTCGAGCATCAGCGTGCCGGACATGTCCGAGACGTCGCCGACGTACTCGCCGGTAAGTTGCAGGCGGACGTAGTCCTTGGGCAGCAGCAGGTGGCGGATGCGGGTGTAGTTTCGCGGCTCGTTGTCGCGTACCCACAGCAGCTTGGTCAGCGTGAAGCTGGTCATTGCGGCGTTGCCGACCAGTCGGATGAGGCCCTTTTTGCCGCCGGCCCGGCCCTCGATTTCCGCGGCCTGTGCGGCGGTGCGCTGGTCGTTCCAGATTATCGACGGGCGAAGCGGCCTGCCGGCGCCGTCGGTGATGACCAGCCCGTGCATCTGCCCGCTCAGGCCGATGCCGGCGACCTGCCTGCCGTCCACCTTGGCCTTCTTGACGACGGCCTGGACGGTCTTGACCGTCGCATCCCACCACAGGGCGGGGTTCTGCTCGGTCCATCCCGGCCGGGGGGTGGCGAAGTCGTACTCGGCCGAGGCCGTCGCCAGCACCTTGCCCTCGGCGTCCATAAGGAGCGTCTTGGTCCCGGAAGTCCCGACGTCGATGCCCAGGTAGTAAGCCATGAGGTTGCGTTCCTTTCCAAAGGCGCGGAAGTTGCCCGATTGCACGATACCGGCCGACATTGAACCACGCGGCGGGGGCGGGTGCAAGACCGGAAGCCGCCGGGAACAGACAAGCTCCAAACAACAAGCACCAAAACTCAAACAAGAACCAAATGACAAATGCCAAATCACAAACGAATCCGGAGAGCTTCTTGGATTTGGTTCCGTTGTTCCTCTTTGTCGACAGTCAGGTTTCGCAGCCCACAAACGGCCCAGCCCACGGTCAACGATCAACGGGGCCTCCCCGTTTGGGATTTGCTGTTTTGACGTTTGGTCCTTGTTTGGACCTTGATGCTTGTGATTTGGAGCTTCGGGGCAAGAGGTAATCACCGCTACGGGCGAACCGGCAGCATGCAATCTTTTTGCGTTTTCCGGCGGGATTTTAGCCCTGTCCGCGAATTTTGACGGCGCCCTCCACTTCGCGTTTCCACTACCTGTAGGGGTTTGCACTCAGGGATTACCCAATATTTCGGTTTTTTTGTCCAAAGGCGTGCAAATTCATCGGTTCCGGGGTCTGGGGCCTTGACTGGGGTTCTTTGAGACGATATACTTCTGAACTTATGGTAACGGCTACTCGTTCCAAGGCTATCCGGAAGACCACTCGCATGAAGCGCCCTGGGCGGTCCTACGACTCGGCGCTTAAGTATCTGTTCGCGCAAACCGATTACGAGCAGATGCTTAGGGTCCGATACAACCGCGACACCTTCAGTCTGGACCGGATGAAGTCCCTGACCAAGTCTTTGGGCGATCCGCAGTTCAAGTACCGGACGGTTCACGTTGCCGGCACCAAGGGCAAGGGTTCGACGTGCACGATGCTGGCGCACATGCTTCGGGCGTGCGGGTTCAAGGTCGGGCTCTACACCTCGCCGCACATCAGCGACGTCCGCGAGCGAATCCAGATCAACGGCGAGATGATTTCCCAGGCGGCGCTGACCAGGCTTATCTGCCAGGCCGAGCCGATCATCGAGCGCATGGTCAGCGAAAAGCCCACGTTCTTCGAGATTTTCACGGCCCTGGCGTTCCAGCAT
>Ga0315279_10007781_pt1 | contig 13153 bp, 6 predicted proteins | sample YL17G06_20_MG_FD_203694 | JGI IMG/M metagenome (GOLD analysis project Ga0315279, IMG submission 203694) | Sediment microbial communities from Yellowstone Lake, YNP, Wyoming, USA - YL17G06_20 | ecosystem: Environmental > Aquatic > Freshwater > Lake > Sediment | place: USA: Wyoming | collected... | reverse complement strand
CCAAACTGAACTTGACAGAGTGGTAGAATTATTAAATAATCGCCCACGAAAATGTTTGAACTATCGGACCCCGACAGAGGTCTTCTGGAGCAAACCTATGCGTTGCGCTTCAGATTGAAATTTGCGATATGAAACAAAGAGCTGATTTAATGACCACTATTATTCGTTTATGCCTTGGGGATAATATGACTTCCCACGTTAGATACCAAGATATAGAAGCCCACGTTCCGCAACCTTTAGGCCGAGAAAATCGTGTTGGCCGTAACCAACCCTGTCACTGCGGTAGCGGTAAAAAATATAAGCATTGCTGTGGTCGATGAGCTTTTGCAAGAAAATAGAAGGAAATCTCTGGTACCGTAACAACAAAGGAAATATAATGTTACCCTATATCTCTTTGCGGGAAACTTCTTAGCAACATCTTTTCCTTGCAAGCGGTGCTATCTTATTGGTATATAGATACCTGATAGAAAAAAAATAACTAACGGAAACAACGAGGATGGAACCTCAATGCTGCTTTCTGCGCCAGCTAAAGTAGAGCAAAAAAAACGATGGGTAGTTCGGCCGGCGGACAGCCGGTCCAGACAGCTTGCCAGGTCGCTGAAGGTCTCTCCTCTTTTGGCCCAGATTTTAATCAACCGCGGCATAACAGACATTCAGGTCGGCTCTACTTTCCTGCGGCCCAAATTGACCGAGCTTATCCCACCGCAGCAAATGCCCGGTATAGAACCGGCGGTCGAGCGAATAAAGCAGGCAATAAGAAACAACGAAAAAATCACCCTCTATGGCGATTACGATGCTGACGGCATCACCGGCGTGGCAATCCTCTGGCAGATTCTAACTCTTCTCGGCGCCAACGTTGACTACTACATACCCCACCGCATTGAAGAAGGCTACGGCCTGAATGCCGAAGCCGTTCAGCTATTGGCACAAACCGGTAGCAGGCTGCTGATTACCGTTGACTGCGGAATTACCGCTTATGGCGCTGCCTCTCTGGCTCAACAGTTAGGCCTTGATTTGATAATAACCGACCATCATCTGCCCGACCCATCGGCCTCTCAGAACCCTACCGCCGTTGCCATTGTCCATCCGGCACTGGACAAGAATTATCCGAACCAGGATTCCGCCGGCGCTATGGTTGCCTTCAAGCTGGCCTGGGCGATTGCAAATGAGTTTAATACCGTTGTATCTGGCGCATACGGAGCAAAACTTGAACCGAGGCTATATGAATTTATGTTAAATGCAACGAGCCTGGCTGCAATCGGAACCATCGCCGACATCGTTGAGCTGCGCGGTGAAAATAGAGTGCTGGCAAGCTATGGGCTTAAAGCGATACCCGAATGCAAACTTCCCGGCATCCAGGCCCTGATTCAATCAGCAGGACTGGCCAGCCGGGCACTCGACAGCTTCGATATCGGCTTTCGCCTCGCACCAATACTTAATGCGGCAGGCCGTATGGGACACGCACGATTGGCCGCGGAGCTTCTAATCAGCCAAGCGGGCGAAGACTCTATCAAAATGGCCGAACGACTAAAAGCCCTCAACAACCAGAGGCAACTGTGCGAGCGAAAAATATTCAAACAGGCCTGCGAAATGATACTGCAGCGAGACCTTGCTCACCCCGACCGAAGAAGCATCGTCCTTGCAGGCGAAAACTGGCACACCGGCGTGATAGGCATTGTCGCATCCAGAATCGTCGAAACATTCTGTCGTCCAACTATTATGATTAATCTTGTTCCCCCGGAGGGTGCCCCACCGGGCCGGGCTCAAGGTTCCGGCCGTTCAATCACCTCCTTTGACTTGCTTGGCGCAATCAGGGCCTGCTCACATCATCTTATCAGCTTCGGCGGCCACGAAATGGCAGCCGGCATAACTATCCAGGCCGAAAAAATTGAACGCTTCGCAGCCGAATTTGAAACATACGCATCACAAAATATAAGCACAGATGACATCCTGCCAAAACTCCACATCGATGCACTGGCGCAGGTAAGTGATTTTCGCAGGGAAACTGTAAGCGAATTGCAAATGCTCGGCCCGTTCGGCCACGGCAATCCTGAACCGATTTTCGCCACAAAAGGCGTTCGCCTCGCCTGCCCGCCCAGGCGAGTCGGCTCAAGCGCAGACCACCTGCAGGTCATAATAACAGATGGCACAGCCACGGTCCGCTGCATTGGCTTTGGATTTGGAAACCTGGAAAAAAAATTACTCGACCGCGAATTCTTCAATGTCGCCTATCAGCCGCAGCTCAACACCTATAACGGAAACACCAATGTCGAATTTGTCCTCACGGATATTCAGTTTGAATAGATGCTCGTTTCTCGTAGCTCGGTACTTGATGTTTGTTTCGAGTATTCAGCATCGAGCATCTGATATCATTTGTTGACTATCACCTTGTCAATTTTGAACTGCCCCATAGTGCTGACCAGATTGAGGAAGTCTTCGGGATTGCCGCTGCCGATAGATAATGCGATATGCCCGGGCCCATACCCACCAAGGCCGGCGCTGTTGAATGCCGCATCAAGGCCAACCCACTTATCACCGATGTATGCCTGGACCCACGCATGCCCGCCAAATGCGCCGCTTTCAAACTTGGCTTGTCTGCCGATAGTCAATCCGCTAAAATCCTTCACATAAGCCATTCCCACTACAACTTGCGCCGGAATTCCAACGGCCCGGCACATTGCCGCCGTCAACACCGCAAATTCGCTGCAATCGCCCTGCTTGCTAGCTGCCACCTCCGCCGCCGACGCATAACCAACCGACAATCCCTTGTTCTCCACATATTTTGCGACGAAAGCTTCAATTTTCTTGGCGGCTTTCGCTGCATCTTTGCAGTCTCCCACCGCCTGGCGGGCAAGTTTAATTATCTCTTTGTTGTCGCTCTGGACAAATCTTGTGGGCTTGAGCGCTTCTAAAATAACCTCATCCTTACCCTTATATGGAAAACGTGCCCCAGCCGGCGGTGCAACAGGACTGACTGTTACACAAACCTGCCCATTTTCAAGCCGCACCTTCTGATTGTCGGTAACCGGTATCTTTAACGCAGCTCCTTTTGTCGGGCTCAAATAATAGGAGGCTGATGAAGCTGAGTCGATATTGTCCAACGGCTGCGGGCTGGCCAAAAACATCTTATCAATCACTTCAAACACATCGTTTTCACCAAGTGCAAACTCCTTGACGCAGGCAATCATCTCAATTTGCATCCCAGCCATCGGCATAATGCTTTTCTGCATTCGAAGCTGGTCATCAACGAAACCTGTGCTGACAATTTCACCGGCCCCAGGCAGATTGACAGTGGTTGTAACCTCCGTCAAAGCCACAACCCGCCCAAGAAGGTCAACATTTCGTTTCGGCCCTATCTTTATTTGTGCATCGACAGCCTGCAGAATTCCCGGGCTAAATAAATTAGCCGAATATTGCAAACCATCTTTCAAACCTTTTTTTTGTGTCAGCAGCCGCAAACCCTCAGCCATCACCGCACCGCTCGGCCATTCAATTGTGCTTTTCTGCTCATTTCCCATTGAAGTAACTATCAGCTCTGCCATCCCTTGGTTGTTCACCGTCCCTGTTACCTTCATTGTCATCGCACTGAGTTCCTGTGTAACCTCAAAGCCCAACGGCTTTCCATCCGTTGTCTCGATGCTGGTTTCAGCCATATTGATAGTAACTGGAACATCAGCCCGGCTGATTGTTATACTGACCTTCTCTGTGGTCGTTACTTTTCCGCCGGCTACCTCGCGGCTCTGGATGGCATAGCCGACCTTCTTGCCCTCCATAAAAACAGCAAGATACTCTTCCTCCAGCAAGCCTTTATTCGACCCAGCCGATTTGCCGGGAACCGGCAAACTGACGAAAAGCACTAACCAAACGCACAGAAAATGCCGAACCTTCATAAACAATTCCTTTCTCTAATCTAAAGACCCCCGGCAATAACTTAAATCAGCTCAAAGTTTCAAACATTATAAATGCAAAACCCTAATCTCCAAATATAATAATTGCCGATAATCGCAAATTGGGTGTGCTTCACGTTTATAGGTAAAGAAAGTAGCACGGCCATCTTGGCCGTGTTTGCACGGGCTGGAAGCCCGTGCTACATCGTGTGAAAATAATCTACCTACAAAGATGAATCGCACCCGCGCAAATTGTCGTCCGGAGTTCTGTTAAAAGTGCAAAAAACAGGTATTATTAAACAGAACCGATGTCTTTCAACAAACTTGTAAAATTAGTTTCTTCGCACACTGGACCACGTGTCCATTTTGATTCGCGTCTGGTTGAGCCGGGCGATATCTTCGTGGCAGTTCCAGGGACTGTATGCGATGGCCACGACTTTATCGACCAGGCAGTCGCCAACGGCGCTAAATACATCGTTTGTCAGAAGCGCAAATCGAGCATCGAGCATCGAGCATCGAGCATCGAGATTATCACTGTCAACGATACTACGCGCGCGGCAGCCTTACTTTCGCAGGCAAGTAGAGGCAATCCTGCTTCACGGCTAACAAACCTTGCTGTAACCGGCACAAACGGAAAGACTACCGTCGCATATCTGGTTCGCTCCTGCATCCAGAAAGCCGGCTTAAAATGCGGCCTTATCGGCACCGTCATTTATGACACCTGTTCAGGCCAGACCTGCCAATCAACTCTGACAACGCCTGATTGCTTATCCATCGCCGAGATGACCGAAAAAATGGTAAAAAATGGCGCAAAGTATATGGTCATCGAGGCAAGCAGCCACGCCCTTTCACAAGACCGCCTGGCAGGGGTCAACTTCGAAGCCGCCGCCTTCACCAACCTCACCGGCGACCATTTAGATTACCATAAAACCAAAGAGGATTACCTGGCAGCAAAAACCAAACTCTTTCAGTCCCTCTCATCCGATGCTACTGCTGTCTTGAACAAACAATCCCCGGAGGCCGAGCTTATCGCCAGAAGAATCTGGCGAAAACCCAGAATTCTATGGTATGCCGTCAATGAGCAAGCCGACATTACCGCCCACATCGAATCGATGGATATGAACGGAACAGTTTTCAGTTTGGAATATGTCCCTCGACCCGGCTCAGGACGGGCCGGCCAAAAACAAAAAGTGCAAACTCTCTTACTTGGCCTGCATAATGTCAGCAATTGTCTCGCGGCCGCCGGTCTTTGTCTTGCCGCTGGTTTTGATTTGAAAACGATGGCCGCCGGCTTATCAGACGCTCAAATGGTTCCGGGCCGACTGGAAAAAGTCGAATGGGGGGGCGATTTTTCTGTAATAATAGATTATGCCCACACCGATGACGCCTTAAAAAACGTCCTCTCCACCCTCAAACCTCTATGCAAAGGCAAACTGCGGTTAGTCTTTGGCTGCGGCGGCGACAGGGATAGAACCAAACGCCCACGTATGGCCAGAGTTGCCGAGGAGCTGGCGGACTTTGTAATAGTAACCAGCGACAATCCGCGAACCGAACGACCTGAAGCTATCATAGAGGAAATTATCACCGGCTTCGAAAATGACCCTCCGATGAGGATGATGGACGATGGACGATGGACGATGGACAAACAACGAGCGACGAGCGACGAGCGACGAGCGACGAAAATAATTGAACCCGACAGAAAGAAAGCAATTGAGCTGGCGATAAAAACCGCCAGAAAAAACGACATTGTCCTGATAGCCGGCAAAGGTCACGAAACTTACCAGATAATCGGAACCAAAAAATTTGACTTCAACGACAAAAAAATCGCCGAAGAATTTCTCAAGGGTCGAGCGCAAACCGAGAATCAGGCTTGGACCTCTAAGTAAGTTGAAAAGCTACGCGGCTCCGGGACTTCCAGGCCTTCCTGAAGCAGCCCTTCTAAGTGGAAGGCAATGGCGTCTTTCATATTTTTTCCACTTCTTTTTTGCTGGAGCCAGTAGCCACGCAGCCCGGCAAATCAGGAGAAAAAGCAGAGAATCCTGTTTTTGTTTTCTCTATTATAACCAGATATTTCATTTTACCTTTACCTGACGCCTTTTATGACCCCAGCGCAAATGCCCGCGTAGCTGCTTGCGGAACCTTGATAGGAATGAACAGGTCCTGAGGGTAAAGGTAATCTTCGCCGGATTCATCAATGACCCGAATTTGACCATGAGCTTCGGCCTGGGGGTCAGCGATACTCTGATATATTTTGCGTGCTTCCAGTGATGCTGGATATCTCTCGTTACTAACACATAAAACGTAATGTGGTTTTTCTGATTTTGTACTCATGATAATATTCGTTTGAGCCTAATCCTTAGCCATTGATAGAATTATAGCATAATTTCATTACACCAATAAGCATTTTTGGGCGTGCAAACTTGATTTTTAACCACTTTGTGCGCATACTACGTTTTCCAAAAGGACTTTTTGACCTGCCTTTTTGTGGTTATGAAACGGATTTTTGAAGAACGAAAATGAAGAAATTCTCAATTACAGACCTGGCACGAATAATAGGTGCCCATCTCGAAACCACTCCAGACCACGAGCGGCGAGCGATGAGCCACGAGTTTTTTGCCGGCGTAAGCATCGACTCGCGAACGATAAAACCGGGCGACTGCTTCTTCGCCATCCCCGGCGAAAATTTTGACGGCCACGATTATGTTTCTGAAGCTTTTGCTAAAGGAGCAGTCTGTGCCGTGATAAGCAAAGAACTGAAAAATTCAAAATTTAGGTTTTGTCTTCTTAAAGTTGATGATACTGTAAAAGCTCTGGGGGATTTCGCCAGAGAATACCGCCAGCAGACCGGCTTCAAAGTAGTCGCAATAACCGGCTCGGTAGGTAAAACAACCACAAGGCACATCACCTGTTACGTCTTAAGCAAACATTTTCGCGTCTTTCAGCCGCCAAAAAATTTCAATAACAATATCGGCCTGCCTTTGACATTACTGGGGGCAGACCCAGAGCATCAGGTCGTTATCACTGAACTCGGCACCAATCACCCAGGTGAAATAGCTTACTTAACTGGCATTGCTCTGCCGGATATCGCAGTTGTAACTAATGTTTATCCGGCCCATCTGGAAGGCCTTGGCAACCTCGAAACGATTATACAGGAAAAGTTATCCATATCCGAAGGACTCAAACCCGATGGTGTTCTGATAATCAACGCCGACTTTGACCAATTAACCGATGCCTGCCGAGCCAGAGGCATCAGATTCGTAACTTTCGGCAAATCGGCCTATGAGGCGGACTACCAAGCTGCCAATATTACATACGATAGTTTCGGCAGCCACTTTGCCATAAATGGTGTTGATGTCTATCTGCCGCTGCCCGGCCCAGGCAATATTGAAAATGCCCTCGCTGCCTGCGCTATCTGTAACCAGTTGGGCGTAACAATTGAGGATTTTGCACAAACAGTATCGACTAAAGGCGGACTTTCCCCTACTCCAATGCGAGCAGAACTATTGCAAATCGGAACACTTACGGTTTTGAACGACTGTTACAATGCCAATCCCGCCTCAATGGAAAATGCCCTGCAAATCCTCTCCAACCTCGGCTCAACCCCGTTAGAAAAAACCAATCTCGGAACAACTATGTTGGAAAAGAGATTTCTAACGGGGTCAACTCAAAACCGCAGAACAGTATTTATCTGCGGCGATATGGCTGAACTGGGTCAGCAAACCCAGCTACTACACAGGCAGTTAGGCGAGTCTATCGCAAAAGCCAAAGTTCAACTGCTGCTGGCCGTCGGCAAATTCGCTCACATCGCCGCCCAGGCTGCAAAAGAAGCTGCCGACTCATCAGGACATTATCTGCAAGTAGAGTATTTTGACGACACCATTTCGGCTTGCAATAATTTGCAAAAATTCATAAAAAATCACGATATAATATTAGTTAAAGGTTCACGGATAGCTAAGCTGGAATTGGTTGTTGAGAATTTAAAAGAGCTTTTTTGTAACTCGATGCTGGAAACTCGTAACGAGTGCCGAGAATCAAGGTTCGAGAGGCGAAGATGATATATCATTTATTGTGGTATTTACGCGACACTCTTACCCATCGGCTCGGCTTCTACGCCTACCAGAATGTGGCATTCCGTTCCGTGTCGGCGGTGCTTACCAGCTTGCTTATTGCTCTTTTGGTAGGCCCCAAAATCATTCGTTGGCTAATGCGAAAAAAAATCGGCGACCGTCCGGAATTTTATCACGCCGCCCTTAACGAATTAACCAAAGAAAAGACCAATACTCCCACAATGGGCGGCCTGATTATCATCCTCGCTACTCTGGTAACCACATTATTATGGGCCAAGTTAAATAACCCCTTCGTGCAAAAAGCGATTGTTCTAATGATATGGTTTAGCGCACTGGGCGGCATCGATGACTGGCTAAAACTTACCAGCGCCACCCATCACAGAAGTAGAGACGGCCTAAAAGCCTGGGAAAAACTCATCTTCCAAATCGGCGGTGCCGTCCTCATTGCTTCATTTTTATACGCCGACTTTATCCACATAGAAGATGCAAAACTATTCTGGCTGCCGTTCTACAAACACGGTCTGCCCTTAGCCAACTGGATGTTCATCCTGATAGCGATTTTTTACATCTCAGCCACCAGCAACGCTGTTAATCTCACTGATGGTATGGATGGCCTGGCAGCAGGCTGTGTCGGAATGGTCGGCTCCGTGCTGGCGCTACTTTGCTACGTCGCCTCCGAAACAATGGCGCCCGTCCACGGGCGGGTTACCTGGTCGAGCTATCTTCTTTTGCCACACATACCCCAGGCCGGCGAGTTGAGCATATTCTTTTCCGCCATTATAGGCGCCGTGCTCGGCTTCCTTTGGTTCAACTGTCATCCCGCCCAGACCTTTATGGGTGATGTCGGCTCGCTTCCATTAGGAGCGGCAATGGGATATGGGGCGCTTGTAACCAGAAATGAAATCCTGCTTTTAATAATTGGCGGGGTGTTTGTTATTGAATTATGCAGCGTAATACTACAGGTTCTCTATTTCAGATATTCAGGCGGAAAACGCCTGTTTAGATGCTCACCCATCCATCACCATTTTCATCTGATTGGCTGGAGCGAGCCGCAGGTGGTGGTGCGATTCTGGCTTTTAGCCGCTGCCTTCGCCGCCCTTGCCCTGGCTACCCTCAAAATCCGCTAAATTTTGTTGAGCCTAAGGGGTAATGCCTTCCAGCCAATGCTCAGCAAATTCAGCTAAATCAAACAAATCCACAGAGCCGCTTTTATCAAGGTCAGCCCATTCACACCAGTCCGGTTCTTCGCAAGTCTCCAACCACTGATTCGCAAGTTCACTTAAATCAAATATATCAACACTGAAGTTGCGATTAATGTCCCCCACCGGCACCACCTTGATTGTTACTGTATCCAGACCCGATGAATCGTGCTCATCAGTGGCGGTAAGGGTTACATTATGAGCGCCAACAGAAAGGGTTGATGTGGTAACCAAAGAACCGGCCCCGATAATCCCATCTATGTCAGACACCCACACCAACGAAGCACCATTTAATTCAAACTCTTCAGGGTCATACGCCCAGCCTGCAAAAACTATATCCTGTCCTCGAGTAAATACAGAGCTATTCAAAGGTCTTGAAATAAGTGCCCTGGGTGGTTTATTAGAAACTGAAAAAGAATTTGAGATAGCCTTAGTGGTATTAATCCCATCCGTTACGACTATCGTAATAGTCGCGATGTTACTTCCTGGCAACTCGTTACCGTCGAAGATAAAAGGAGAAACTATTGTATTAGAATCCAACACTAAAGGTAACCAAACGGTGTCGTTGTGGGAATAATAAATGGAATACGTTAAAACATCACCATCCAAATCGGTCGCTTCCCAGACGACCTCATAGCTTTCGTTGGCCATATTGTTAATAGAGCTGATAGTAACGGCGGGACGATTATCTGTTTTGGCTAGCTCTGCACAAATCTCACTGTCCTTCTTGAGCACAATTTTAGAAGTGCCATCTATATATGGAATCCGGAATGCAAATGGCACTATTTCTTCACCAGTGTTTGGATCTATGAAGTGGAAAGAGTCAAAACTAGCGCTGTATAATATATCGTTAGTATCCGAGAGGCATTCGATGTAATAATTCCCATCGGTGGCATTATCTGGGTAACCTTGGGAGATATAAAAAGGCTCTAAACTGCATTCAGTTTCCTTAATAACACCTTTGATCAGTATTATATTTGGATCTGAACCACCTTCGATAAACTCGTCCAATAATTTACCGTATCCGTTGCAAGGATTATCAGCAGAAGGGGCCCAAAGACGGTCATCACCTGCTGAACCATCACTCATAAAAGAGAAACAATTGAAGTTGTTATCTTTTGGGTTGCTTCGCTCAAAACTGGTTTTAGAGCTAAAGTTTGTAGCGCCTATAACATCCCAACCATCCCCTGCAACGTAACCATACGGATGAACGTCCTCGTCCCAGTCGTGCCCACATTCTGAAAAATAACCCCCTATAACCAGGCCGGTTTCGTATTCTTCTTTAAATCCGTATGTATGCCCTATTTCATGGGCTGTTGCTGGTGATTGTTGATCCTCTCGCACAAGAACAGCGTCGCTTCTAGGGTAAGAGAAACCCTCCTCTTGCATAAAGTCTTCTGGGACAATGTAAACAACTCTATCAAAACTCTGTGGACAACCAAATAGTATATTCCGCAAGAAGGTACCTGCCGTCGAGCCTTTTTTAATTCGGTAGTCTATGTAAAACACAGGATTATCAGAAGTGTGAACAATCGGATAAGTGGCCAAGAGATACATACTGTGCTCGCGCTCAAAATTTAGAAAATCCTCATCATTCGCCAAGTGGAAGAAGTCTTCCGATGTACCACTTCGGCTTAAACGCTGAAAAAGAATTTTGTATTCAGGATTTTTGACTGCTTTTACTTGTGAACTTATCGTTTTTTCGTTATTCGTTTCGTCGCTCTCTGCCACGTTATCCTGAGGGTCAATTTTAGCCTTTATAGTAACCTCTCCAGTACCGGTTGGTGACCCGATATTTTCAAAATTAAATGCATCAAGGCCATATAGAAAAGTTTTGTATTCATTGTTCTCTCTTCCATATTTGTTAAATGTTTGCATATACTTGTCAGGGACTACATAGAGGTTTCCCTCATATCTTATCAAATTTGCCGTTTCATAATACTTCTGCCCTTCAAATTCTAATTCGACTGTTACGTCATGCAGTTCTTCAACGCTGGATGGTAGGAGATCAACAAATACTCTGACCATAGTTGCTTTGTCTTTGATTAACGGTATATCCTGAATGGTCTGTATGGCCTTGATGTCTGTTATCCTTAAGTCTGGTTTGGTTTCCTGCTCGGCGACGATGGCAAAGTCCACCTCTAAAATATCATTGTTACCAAATTCTACCCACTCACTCGCCAAGCCCTTCTCATCTACCGCCCTTGCCTGCCAGTGGTAGTTACTATCAATCAGGCCATAAACGGTAACGGTTGCCTCGCTACCACTTGTAACAAAGTCGCTCTCTTTGGTAAACTCGTTCAGGAATTTACCCTCGTATTCATCAAGCCGTCTTAACTCTATTTGAAGCTTGACCCTGTCGCTATCGGGGTCGCTTACGTTTGCCTTAAAGACAACGGTCGGCTCATCCGTACAACCACCAACCGGTATTTCAGTCTGGCCGTCGGAATTAAGCTGGGTTAAGTTTGCAGGAGGGTGTGGTGGAGTCATAAGGGAGTAATTCTCAAAAGGCATCATCAGCGGATAATTGTCCTGGTCTGAATTTATATTATAAGGTGTGTCACCAATCCCATTACCGTCGGCATCGGTCCCAATATAATCATCCCAGTAGTTGCCGAGGTAGATCTTATACGTATTGCCTTTGTATGTGTAAGTTAGTTCGTCCGGAGAGTTCCAAACGTTCGTTGGAGAAGAATAACTAGAAGTATTAATTCTAACGAAGTTATTTAGAAAAAATTTATTATTGTTTGACTTGAAGGTATAAATGCCACCACCGGGGTGTCCAAAGTTGTTTCTTGTGAAAATGATACCAGAAGAAAAAACGATCTGGACACAGCAGATCACATTTTGGCAAAAGTTTTGGTTTTGGATAACTGTATCCTTACAATTTACAAGAATAACCTGCCCTGCATTATCTTGGATTGTTCCTCCAACTGTGTCCTTCCAGTAATAAACTGGTTTTCCAGCCACTGTATTGCTTATATTGATATTATGGGTGTAATCCGACAAAGAGGAGCCATAAATAAAAAGCCCGCCGGGTGCATCCATGATGTTATCCATAAGGGTATTATTAGTTGAATAGCAGATATAGATGCCCATGATGCTGTATGAACAGTTATTGCTTGTTATAGTGTTGTTGTTCGAGTAATAGACACTTATGCCGAGTCCACAGTTCGAACAGTTGTTCCCCGATATCACCGCCCCATTTGATTGGCGCAGATAAATCCCGCGAGTATTGCTTGAGCAGTCGTTGTCCGAAACCCTACAGTGATAGGTTTCGCCGCTGAGATATATTCCCGCAGCCTCTTCCACCACAGGACCGGTCAGACCTTTCACGTTAAATCCTGTTATTTGGACACGGTTGGCTTTTACTTCAAAAACATGGTCATTCGGATTTGCTGCCCGAACCGTTGTTACATTAGCCCCATTTTCCGACCTTATGGTTAAGCTGTTTTTGTTCACATTTATATTTTCGATGTACGTGCCGTCCCTAACAATTATGCTATCTCCAGGATTTGCTGCATTCACAGCGGCCTGAATCGTTGTATAATCATCTGGCACATAAATGGTTGCTGGCTCGGCATTAGCAACCCCCATTGCCAGAGTTGCCAGAATTCCGGCGAATAGCAGAATTGAGTATGCTTTATTTCTCATAATACCCCACTCCTCATATCGACTGCGGGTCTTTCTTGCCGCTCTTTAACGGAGTCTCCATAACTGACCATCTTATTACATAAGGCCGATAATAGCAAGAAAATTCTTTTTGTGGCTAAACGGAATCTGTGTGAATCAGTGTTAATCCGTGTCTAATTTTCTTTGTGTCTTGGTGCCTTTGTGGCGAAAAATCTGTGCAATCTGTGAAATCTGTGGTTGCTTTTGTGCCTTTTGTGATGAAAATAATCTGTGTTAATCTGCGTAATCCTATGAACCGGAGCCAGTCAAAGGTTTTTTATCTTTTTCCTTCATATTATTACCATAAGCATTTTTTACCCGCAGACCC
>Ga0315279_10007778_pt1 | contig 13156 bp, 9 predicted proteins | sample YL17G06_20_MG_FD_203694 | JGI IMG/M metagenome (GOLD analysis project Ga0315279, IMG submission 203694) | Sediment microbial communities from Yellowstone Lake, YNP, Wyoming, USA - YL17G06_20 | ecosystem: Environmental > Aquatic > Freshwater > Lake > Sediment | place: USA: Wyoming | collected... | reverse complement strand
CATCGCCGGACCAGGCGCCTCCTGTGGCGCCGCTGCTAAGGGCACTACAGCCACACACCGCCAAGCTGACCGACACGACCAACAGGACCACAAGCGACAGTGCGGACACCGCGTACACGCTACTCCCATGCCTCATCTACATGACCCCCAACGCCAAACGGGTGAGCCGGCGAGCCGGCCGCCTAGGGTCAGCGTCCGGGGCCGCGACGCGGTGCCGGACGCTGCGCAAGCGTGCGGTCGACGCGGCCCCGCTACATCAGGAGGCTGGTCGTGGAATCAGCGGGAGCAAGGAGACACTCGGTAACCCAATCAGGCCGCGAACACGCTCGCCAGCGGCTGAGTCGGGAAGGCAGCGCTGTCGAAGCTGTGATCGCCACGGGGGCGAGAACGTAGGTGGGACCGCCGTCATCGACGAGCCGGAGGAAGTGGGCTAGGTCAGGCGGCAAGGCGCAGGTAGCCAACAGGCACGTGGTGCACAGCAGGACGAACACCAGAAACAGCACGCGCGGGAGGCCGTTCCGACGTCCTCTTTGCGCGCCCACCGACCCCGTCGTCACCCTCAACCAAGGCACCCCTGCCGGGCTCCGAAGGACTAGCAGCCCAAGAACGCTCCCACCGCGCTAGCCGGTCCAGTCGCACAACCACATCAGGGGCCAACTGGGGCTGAGCGACAGCCCCGCGCCCGCAATACACCATCAAGCCTATGCTATCACAGCAGCGGGGTTTGTGGCAAGGGGCTAGGCAACAGCTTCGCCTGCCGGCGCGGGCCGGCTACCGGGCGTACACCTCTATCTCCGTCAGCTCAATGCAGCCCGCCCACCGGTCGCCCCTGTGTTGCGACGGGCCCAGCCGAACGCGCACATACCGGCCGGGCTTGCCTATCGAGTAACGCCGAAGGTCGCCCAAGTACGCGTCGCCCTCATGCGGGACGTCGCGCGTGTCGAGCGCGGCAGTCCAGGTCTCGCCTTCGTCGGACACATCGAACCCGATGCTTTCGGGGAGGAACCAGAACACGCCATATAGCCCTCTGAACTGGAGCCTGACCTCGCCTATGCTCACCGAAGCGGCCAGGTCCACGACGACGGTCGCCGTCGCCTCCTTGTCCTTGTCGCTGCACCAGAAGTTCTCACCATCGACATCCGAGAGAACGCCGTCGACAAGCTGCGGCGCACGATCCTCATACCCCGGTGCCGACGACGAGACGGTCACGGGCTTGCGGTACGCGAGGTTGCCGGGATCGGGCGCCCTTGGCAGCGGGGGCGGCCCGATGAACGTGCCGGAGGCGTGGTAGATCGCGCCGAGCTCGTCGCAGAGCGGCCGCAGCTTCTCGATCGCCTCGGTCGAGAGCCCCTCCGCTGCCAGGATGCCGTCGATAGCGGCCCTGATGTAGAGGATGCGCCACCGCCAGGAAGCGCGCGCCCACGCAGCCAGCTTCCCATCGATCGACCGCGCGAGGCGCCACTCCTCGTCGGCGCCCTCCAGGTTCGCGACCTGCCAGCCGTTGCGGGCGTGGGTCTTCTCCATCAGGTGGAACATCCGCACCGCGTCGTCCGCGGCGTCGGGCGAGAGGTAGTGCGCGGCGTACTCGCGGAGCACGTCCTCCGTGTCGACATCGGGATCCCAGTAATACCGCGCCCAGTAGAACTTGTTCAGGTCCTCGTAGATTCCCTCGGAGTAGGGCCAGCCACCGGCCGTGATGCCCTTCAGCTTGCCTGCGAGCCGGGAGCAGAAGTCCGGCAGCGGGTTCGCGCCGTGGCAGCCCCACGGGTTCATCCGGTACATCGAGATCTCCGGGAAGCTCGCGAGCGGATAGCGGTCGGGGAAGGGCCGCTCGAGCAGCGGCTGCGGCACCCAGTCGCCGTGCGTCCCGACGATCATGCCCTGGAACCACTCGGGCTCGCGCTCGCGTATGTAGCGGAACAGCCCTTCATACTCGCCCTTAGCGTTGACCTGGTCGAGGAGCCACGTCGACAGCCACAGCGGCGCCTCCGGCCTGCGCTTGTGGAAGAGCCGCGCGAGCTGCTCGGACGCCTTCAGGTAACCGTTGGCGCCCCAGGGCGCGCAGTCCGGGCACGCGCATCCGCCCTGGTCGTAGGGCCAGGTCCAGGCGAAGTCCACCTCGGGGAACGAGTCCAGCACCTCGCCCTGCCACTTGCCGATGAGCTCGAGCGCCCCGGGCTTCGAGGGGCAGAGCTCGCGCTGATAGTGCGCGGTGCCGGTGTTCGGATCGGCGCGCAGTTCGGGTGGGCTGGAGTCATAGGCCTCATTGGCGATGAACGTCAGGCCGAACTTCATCCCGACCGCGTGCGCCGTGTCGGCGAAGTGGCGCAGCCGCGCGAGGTGCTCTTGCGCGGCGGGATCGTCGATGCCCTGGAAGTGGTGCATATCGAACCAGACGCAGAGCTGGTTGCCGCCCCAGAGCGCGAACTCCTCGATGATGCGGTCGACTTCCGCAAGCGGGGCGACGTGGTAGAAGTTGCCGAAGTGGGTCGCGAAGTAGATCCCGCGGACGGGGAGCTTGGGGGCGTCGCGCAGGTCCGCCTCCGGGATGTAGACCGCGTGGTCGCCGAAGCGCATTAGGCGCAGCAGCTTCCCGACCCCGGCGACGAGCCCGCTCGGTGTCACACCGACCACGGTCCCCCCGTGTGGGAACACCTGGATGCTCAAGCCGTCCTCACCCAGCCCGGCGCCCGGGTCGACCGAGAGCACGATGGACGGCCCCGGGGCAGGCCCGGTAGCGATGCGCACGTTCACCCCGGAGCGCTCCCCGACATCCCGCGCGAAGACCTCGGCCGCGCGCCGCACGACCGGCCCGCCATCGCCAACCACAACGGTGAGCGCGTTCACGCTGCCTCCGTACTGCGCCCCGACAGCCGGCGCGGCAACCGCAGCCACGACGCCGATCACATGCCACACGAGCCTCACCTGCTCCCTCGCCGCTGCGTTCGGCGATGGCGGCGGTGCTCCCTTTTCGTCCCGGCCGTCCGTAGGGGCGCAAGGCATTGCGCCCTCGACCCGTCGCCACAGGTAGGGGCGCCGGTTGCTGCGGCCGTGGGACCGACGGCGGAGCCTAGACGCTGTTTTACAGAATGGTATGATGGTGATAGGATGTAAAACGAGGAGGCGAGGGGAATGCCCACCATCGGAGAGCGCCTGAAGCAAGCCCGCATTGCCGCAGGGATGAGCCAGCGTCGTCTGGCCGAGCTTGCCGCGCCGCTTAGCGCCATGGCGGTCTCGAACTACGAGAACGACAAGTTTACCCCAGGCTCCGACGTCCTGCTCCGCCTGGCCAAAGCCCTGAACGTGCGCTTCGAGTACTTCTTCCGCCCTGTGAGTGTAAGCCTCTCCCTACCGCAGTACCGAAAGCACAGCCGACTTCGCGCAAAGGCTCGCAGATCCGTTGAGAACCGGATCACTGACGCCGTGGAGCGGTATGTCACCGTCGAGGCCGTGTTCGGTGAAGGGCGCTTTCCGGAGCCCGCCCTGACACCCGTTCACGCGCGCAGCTTCGAAGACGTGGAGAAGGCGGCCGAGGCGCTACGCACGTCCTGGTCCCTCGGCCAGGACCCCATCGACGACCTGTGCGAAGTTCTGGAGGATCGCGGGGTCAAGGTGCTGCTGCTTGATGAAGTGGACCCCAAGTTCGACGGGTTCTCGTGCTGGGCGAACGGGACCATCCCCGTGGTGGCGAGCGGGACCAACAAGCCGGGCGACCGACAACGGTTCACACTGGCACACGAACTCGGACATCTGGCTCTCGACCTGGAGGGAGCGGAGGAGGTGGAGAAGCTGGCCTACCGCTTCGCGGGGGCGTTCCTCGTGCCTCGTGAGGCCGTTCTCCGCGAGTTCGGGGCGCGCCGAGGGCACCTCAGCGTGCCGGAGCTGCACTCGCTGAAGCACAAGTGGGGCCTGAGCATGCAGGCCTGGGTCCGTCGGCTCCATGACCTTGGGGTCATCACGGGCACCACCTACCGCCGGGCGATGACGATGTTCGGGCAGAAGGGCTGGCGCACCGACGAGCCAGGGGAACCTATCGCGAACGTCAAGGCCCATCGGCTCGTGCGCTTGGTGGAGCAAGCTTTGGCTGAAGACCTTATCTCACCCTCGCGGGCATCTGAACTGCTTGGGAAGCCGCTGCACGCGGCGCGTGCGGCCTGGCCGCTTGGTTTGGGGGCTGAGGTCATCTGAAGCTCGTGGTGGACTCCAATGTGTGGATCCAACTCTACCACGCGGGCCTGCTGGACGAAGCCACGGCGCTTCCCTACGAACTGGCAAGCCCTGACGCGGTGGTGGCGGAACTCGAAGACCCGGCCGGGGGGAACCTGGTCGCCGGGCGGGCGCAAGTAGCCTCCCTGGACCCCGCCGGCGTCGCCCGCGTCTGGGAACTCGCCCAACGCTATGCGAGGCCGAGCCCGGCGGATCTCGCGGCGCTCGTCCTCGCCGCCGAGATGGGCTGCCCGCTTATAACCGGCGACAACAACCTGCGCAAGGCGGCCGAGCGGGAGGGAGTCGCCGTCTTCGGCGTGCTGTGGGTCCTGGACGAACTTGTGGCCCGTGACGTGGTGAAGCCCGCCCGCGCGGGTGAAGGGCTACGGGCGATGCTGGCTCGCGGAGCGCGCCTGCCGGATGAAGAGTGGCGGAGGAGGCTGGCAAGGTGGGCGGGGGGATAGGGTCGGCGCGCTGCCAAGGCTTGCCCTTCGCGTCCAGGCCTGCCTGTGGCATCATCATCACGCTACCGGGGCGGACGTTCTCCCCGGGGGGAAGGAGCCTGCGATGCGCCAGCCTGACCCGACCACAATGCTCGCGTTCAACATGGGCAACCAGAAGGGGGTGTATGCGCTCCTGCTCGGTTCGGGCGTGTCGAGCGGCGCGGGCATTAGGACGGGCTGGCAGATAACCCTCGACCTCGTCCGTAGGTACGCACTCGGACTAAGCACCGAAGATGGAGAGGAAGCTAGTGCCGACCCCGTGGCCTGGTGCAAGGGCGTGCTTGGGTGTGACCCGAACTACGATGACATCATGGGCCGGCTGACGAAGACCCGCGAGGACAGGCAGGCGATCCTGCAACCCTATTTCGAGGATGGGAACGGCGACCATCGCCCGTGCAGCGAGGCCCACAAGGCCATCGCGCAGCTCGTGAAGCGCGGGTACATCAAGGTGTTCCTAACGACCAACTTCGACCGCCTGGTTGAGAACGCGATTGCAGCCGAGTGTGGGCGGCCTCCCCAGGTCATTGCTTCGCCAGACCAGGCGCGCGGCGCATTGCCGCTGGCCCATGAGTGGTGCACGGTTATCAAGCTGCACGGCGACTACAAGGACGCCCGCATCCTGAACACCTCATCAGAGCTCAAGCGCTATCACCGGGACATGACGCGACTGCTGAAGCAGGTGCTGGACGAGTACGGGCTAGTGGTGTGCGGCTGGTCGGCCACATGGGACACCGCGTTGAGGGACGCCATCCTGGGTGCACCGAATCGCCGCTTCGCGGCGTACTGGGCGCAGTACGGCGCGATGAGTGACCTTGCCAGGGAGGTGTGCGACAGCCGCAAAGCCGAGGTCATCGACATTGCCAGCGCCGACGCCTTCTTCACGGATCTCGAGCAGAAGGTCACTGCCCTCGAGAAGCCTGAGGCGACCTGGCTTCTGAGCGTGCCTGTCGCAGTAGCGACGACCAAGCGCCTTCTTCATGACCCCGCTGCCGATATCAAGCTCGATGAGTTCGTGAGGCGGGAAACCGAATGGGTGTACGGCGTGCTGTGGGGCAATGACCCCAAGCCCGAGGCGGACATGGACGCAGAGCTGACGCGCCACGAGGTCGCGGCGAAGGTGCTGACCGCAGTCGCCAGTTGCGGCGGGGCCTATGGTGGTGAGCAAGACGCCCCCATGTGGGTGGGAGCTGTCAGACGCATGTTGCGTGGCCGCGGACTGGACGTCGAGTCCGCGGGGTGCGACTTGCAGCGCTACGCGGCGGTGCTCCTCGTCTACGCATTCGGGATAGGCGCTGTCGCGCAGGAGCGATGGGAACGTGTGGCTACGTTCCTGCGCCAGCCGGCAGGGTACGGGCTATTGGCGGACCGACCGCTGGCCGTCGTGTGCGCCCCGCACTACGTTGCGTCGCGCCAACACTGGGCTCAGCCTAGCTCCTGGCACCCCGTGTCCGATCGCCTACATGCGGCGCTTCGGGACTCGCTACGCGACCTTCTCCCTAACGACGACGAGTATGAGCGTTGCTTCTGCGAGTACGAACTGGTCCACGCCCTACAGGCCGGCGCTCTGGACCGACAACGCGACCAGGCACGAGGCTTCTTCGTCGGGCGGTTCTGGTCACGGTGGCCGGGGAGATGGTTCGCTGGGGGCGTCGAGCGCGACTGGGCCACGCGGTTCCGTTCCACAGACCCCAGGCCCACGATGGCGCACTGGGGGGGAGACCTCGCTCGGTCCTGGATCACGGAGCTGGCCGAGTTCTGCGGGGAGGTCTGCCGGGGGTGACAGGCTGGACCGTACCGTGCGGGACGTCCCTCACCCCGGCCCCGTTCAATACGGCGCCGCTGGCGCCTACTCACGACAGGCTCTCCCGGCGGGAGACGCAGAGAGTACGCGCGCCCTTCGTCACGGCCCTGCGGGCCTGCTCAGGGTGGGCGGGGTGAAGGGTCGGCGGCGGCCCGAAGTCGCGAAGCGACGGCATTGCATAACCTGGCGCGCAAGCGCCAGGAACGCGATCCCCCTCGTCACCGAGTCCTGAAGTGACGACATTGGGCTGGGCGGGCGGGGCGGCAGCGCCGGGCGGGACAACCCCTCACCGCGCCCCCTTCGACTGGGCTCAGGACAGGCTCTCCCCGCAGAGCGGGGCGAGGGAGACTCGGCGCGATGCCTTGCGCCCTATGAAGCATCGGCTTTCCCCTCACCCGGTCCCCGTTCGATACGGCGCCGTTGGCGCCTACTCACGACAGGCTCTCCCGGCGGGGCGAGGGGGAAAAGCGCCCCCTCGTCCTCGACACGTCCAGCAGCACCGCGGCGAGGATGACGGCGCCGAGGACCACCTTCTGCGTGTAGCTCTCCACGCCGGTCAGGTTCATGCCGTTCTGGATCACCGCGATCACGAGCGCGCCCACGAGGGTCCCGAGAACCCGCCCCTGCCCGCCCATGAGGCTCGTGCCGCCGAGGACGACCGCCGCGATGACGTAGAGCTCATACATCACGCCATACGTCGGCGCGCCGCTCTGAAGCTGCGATGCCTGCACGATCCCCCCGAGCCCCGCCAAGCACCCGCAGATGGCGTACGCGACGAGGATCACCTTCGCGATCGGCACGCCCGACAGCCTTGATGCCTCGCGGTTGCCGCCGACCGCGTAGAGGTACCGCCCGAACCGCGTGCGCGTCATCACCACGTGCGCGACCGCGTAGAGCACCGCCATCAGCGCGATCGTGTTCGGAATGCCGAAGACCGCCGCCCCGCGGCCCAGCCTGTCGATCGACGCGGGCACGTCGTACACCGACTGACCGCCCGAGAGCGTGAAGGCGAGGCCGCTCGCGACGAGCATCATCGTGAGGGTGACGATGAACGGCGGCACCAAGAAGAAGGTCACCATCGACCCCGATACCAGCCCCACGCAGCCGCAGAGCACCGCGCCCGCGACGCAGCACAGCGCCATCGCCCCGGCCGATGCCGACGCCCCGCCCGCGAGGTCGCGGATCAGCACGGTCGACACCACTGCCGAGAGCGCGATAAGGCTCCCGACCGAGAGGTCGATCCCGCCCGTGATGATGACCATGGTCATCCCGATCGCCACGATCGCGATCACCACGATGCGGTCCGCGATCGCGAGGAGGTTTGACCTCCGCAGGAAGCTCGGCCAGACGTGGCCGACCGGGGAGATCACGGGTGTCCGCGCCAGCGCGGGGTAGCGCTCCGGCATCGCCGCGAACAGGGGCCACTGCGCGGCGGCGCGCGTTGTGACGATGGCCGCGGGTACCGTACCGGCCTCGGTAAGTCGGTCGAGCTCGTGCGCGACCTCGGGCGGCTCGCCGACCACCGCGTCGTCCACGGTCAGGCCCGCGGCGGTGGCTGCGTCCTCCGCGGCATCCGAGAACGCCAGCGCTTCCTCGCCGCTCTCGGCGACGATGACTACAGACGCGCCCCGACCGCAACTCCGCTCCGCCAGGGCGACCACCTGACGGGCTGCGTCCGCGCCTGTGGGGTACTGCTCGGTGAGCGTGGCGAAGCTGAAGTACCCGGCGATCAGGACGAGCACCAGGAGCATCCGGTAGTCTGTCAGCAGGACGTGCCTCAAGCGAGTGTCCGGTCGCTAGGACTCTGTCAGCGCGGGGTCCTTCTCCGCGTCCTCCTTGAAGTAGAGCTTCGTTGGGATGAGGATCTCGGGGCGGACGCTCTCCCCCACCATGTGCCTGAAGATGGCCCCGATCGTTTTGCGGCCGATCTGGTCCGGGAACTGGATCGGGTCGGCATAGATCTTGCCCTCAAGGATCGCCTTCTTGCCCTCAAGCTGGCCGTCGAAGCCGACTATGACGATCTTCCCGGCCTTGCCCTCCTTCTCGACCGCCGCATAGGCCCCGAGCGCGGATGGGTCGTTGATGGCGAAGATGCCGGCGAGATCGGGATGGCCGGTGAGGATGTCCTGCGCGACCTTGAACGCCTCGTCCTTCGAGCCCTTGCCGGGCCACGCGCCCACCACCTGGATCGGGCTCTCGGCCTCGGCGAGCTCATCCCGGAAGCCCTTGGTCCGCTGTATCACCGACTCGACCTCCGGATGGTCGATTATGGCGACCTTGCCCTTGTTGTCGAGGGCCTCCATCATCGCCTTCGCCGCCTCTCGCCCGCCGGAGTAGTTGTCGGTCGCGATGTGGCTGACGACCTTTGCGTCCTTGGCGAGGCTGGCGATGTCGGCCGTGAAAACCGGGATGCCGGCGGCGTTGGCCTCCTTGATGGCGGACCCGACGGCCTGCGAGTCGGCGGGCGTGAGCACGATCGCCGCCACCTTCTTGACGATGAAGTCCTTGACCTGATCGAGTTGCTTGGCCGGGTCAAACTCCGCGGACGTCACCAGCACCTGGTACCCGACCTTGGCTGCTTCGTCGGTCATCGCATCCGCGATCTCCTTGAAGAACGGGTTGGTCATGGTGAGGACGGACAGCCCGATGATCGGCCCTTCCCCGGGGGGCGGTTTGGTGGGCGCCGCCGCCGAGGTCGCGGCGCCGGCTGACACGGCGGACGGCGCGGGCGTCGGCTTCGAACACCCGATGACTAGCGCCGCTGTAAGCGCTACGATAGTGGCGAGCGCTGCTGGTCTCATTGGCTCAGCCTTTCGTCGTGCGGGTATGTGCGAGGCAGGTTCGTGGCCGACCGCAGGACGCCTGCCAGGGCTCCTGTCAGCGGGCGGCGAACGTAACCACGAAGGTGAAGCTCAGAGGTGGTGCACGATGGAGACGTACTACGCCCCGGCGGAGAGGGCGACCCCGGAGCAACTGCAGTCGGCGCGAGAGGCGTTCGTGCGGAGCAAGCTCATCAACACCCTCATGGAGGCGATCCCCGACTTCGCTCTGCTGCTGAACCCTGAGCGGCAGATCATCGCGGTCAACAGCCGCCTCCTCGCAGCGGTCGGCGTAGCCGATCCTGAGAGTCTGATCGGCCTGCGGCCCGGAGAGCTCGTGGAGTGCGTCAACGTCCCCGACGGCCCCGGAGGCTGTGGCACCGCCGCGGCCTGCAGCGTCTGCGGCGCCGTCAACGCGATCGTCGACTGCCTGGATAGCCACGCCGTCTGCGTGAGCGAGTGCCGGATCCGCACTCGCGGCGAAGCCGACGGCGGCGCGCTCGACCTGGAAGTGCAAGCATCGTACCTCGAGACCGATGACAGAGGCTTCGCGGTCCTCGCCATGCGGGACATCAGCTCGGAGAAGCGCCGCGGCGTTCTGGAACGCACATTCTTCCACGACATCCTGAACGTCACGTCCGGCCTCCGGGCGATCGCCGAGCTGCTCAGCTCCGCTGACCAGGACGAGCGGGCCGTCGACGAGTACAAGCGCGATCTGCTACTGCTGACCGGGCAGGTGACCGATGAGATCATTGCCCAGAAACAGCTTCTGGCGGCGGAGCGCGGGGAGCTAGTCCTCAATGTGTCGCAGGTCGGGGTGGGAGAGGTGCTGGAGTCGGTCGCGGACATCTACCGACACCACTCCGTCGCCCGCGACCGCACACTGACCGTCAGCGCCTCTCCCGAGATCACGATCAAGGCCGACGCCGTGCTGCTGCGCCGGGTCCTAGGCAACCTCGTCAAGAACGCCCTCGAGGCGACGCCGCCCGGCGGCACCGTGACGCTGTGGGCCGAGGAGCGCGACGGCTCGGTGGCGTTCATGGTGAAGAACCCCGGCGCCATGCCCCTCGACGTGCAGAAGCAGGTGTTCCAGCGCTCGTTCAGCACGAGAGGCGAACCGGGCCGGGGCATCGGGACCCACAGCGTGAAGCTGCTCGCCGAGAGATTCCTCGGCGGCGAGGCCTGGTTTGTCAGCGACGAAGCTTTGGGCACGGTGTTCACGGTGACATTGCCGTTGCGGCCGCCCGCCCGCTAGCATCGAGGAAGGGCCGCGCACTCTCTGATTGACACTCCGCAGGCGATTGTCTACTATCTCCATAGAGATAGGAGACATTAGCTGTGGCACAGGTGTCGCAACGCTCCAGGTACGCCCTTCGCGCGCTGTTCGAGCTTGCGAAGGCCCACGGCGGAGCGCCGGCTCACATCGGGGAGATCGCCCGTGCCCAGGAGATCCCGAAGAAGTTCCTGTCAGCCATCCTCAGCCAGCTCAGACAGGCCGGGCTGGTGACCTCAACTCGCGGCCGCAATGGCGGCTACGCGCTTTCGAGGCGTGCCGAGGATCTCTCGGTCGGTGAGCTCCTGCGCGTGACGGAGGGCCCCGGGCCCTGGACGGCGTGCTCGCCGGCGGGTCTAGGGCAGGGCTGCCCCCTCGGGCCCGACTGTGTCTTCCAAGAGGTATGGCGAAGGGCCGACGAAGCCATGATGGGCGTCTACGATGGCATCACGTTCAGGGATCTCGTCGAGCTGGAGAAAGACAAGACTGCGGCGGGCCGGGGTGACTACTCCATCTGATCCGCCGGGAAAGGAGGAGAGCGCCATGCTGACGCTCTTTGATGACAATGCGCAGTCCATAGGTCGTACCCCGCTTGTGAGGCTGCGTCGAATGTGCGAGGGCGCGAAGGCGTCCGTGCTCGCGAAGATCGAGTCCCGCAACCCCGCGGGCTCGGTGAAGTGCCGCATCGGCGCCTCCATGATCTGGGACGCTGAGAAGCGGGGCGTGCTCGGCCCCGGCAAGACAATCGTCGAGCCCACCAGCGGCAACACCGGCATCGCGCTCGCTTACGTTGGCGCGGCCCGCGGCTACCGGGTGGTCCTCGTGATGCCGGAGTCGATGAGCCTCGAGCGCCGCGCGATGCTTCGTATCTTCGGCGCCGAGCTAGTCCTGACGCCGGCGTCCGGAGGCATGCCGGCCGCGCTGGCCCGGGTCGACGAGCTGGTGGCCGAGGAGCCCGGCAAGTGGGTCTATCTGAACCAGTTCGAGAACCCGTCGAACCCCGAGATCCACCGGACGACCACCGGGCCTGAGATCGTCGAGCAGACAGGCGGCCGGGTCGACGTCCTGGTGAGCGGCGTAGGCACCGGCGGCACGATCACCGGTGTGTCGCGGTTCATCAAGCACGATCGCGGCCTGCCCCTCGTGTCTGTAGCCGTTGAGCCGGAGAAGAGCCCCGTCATCACCCAGACACTTGGCGGGGAGACGGTGAAGCCGGGTCCGCACAAGATCCAAGGCATCGGCGCCGGCTTCGTGCCGAAGGTGCTCGACCTGTCGCTGGTGGACCGCGTCGAGCGGGTCACCGAGGAAGAGTCCATCGAGACGGCCAGGCGGCTCGCGCGCGAGGAGGGCATGCCCTGTGGCATCTCCTCGGGTGCCGCGGCCGCGGCGGCGCTGAGGCTCGCGCGCCAGGATGAGTTCGAGGGGAAGACGATCGTCACTATCTTGCCGGACGCGGCGGACCGATACCTGTCAACCGCGCTATTCGACGGACTAACCGGATAGGGAACCGGAAGGGGTACACGTACACATGAGCGACACCTACCGCCTCGGTACACAGGCACTTCACGCGGGGCAGACGCCCGATCCCGCCACAGGCTCCCGCACGGTGCCGATCTACCAGACCACATCCTACGTCTTCCACGACAGCGATCACGCCGCCCGGCTGTTCGACCTAGCCGAGTTTGGCTTCATCTACACCCGCATCGGTAACCCGACTGTGGACGTTCTCGAGCAGCGGCTCGCCGCCCTCGAGGGCGGCACCGCCGCGGTCGCGTTCGCGAGTGGCTCGGCGGCCGTGACGTTCTCCGTGCTGAACATCGCGCAGGCGGGGCAGAACATCGTCTCCTCGCCGGCGCTGTACGGCGGCACGGTCAACTTGTTCTCGCACACATTCCCTCGGTTCGGCATCGGCGTGAAGTGGGTCGACCTGAACGACCTGGATGCCCTCGCGGCCGCGATCGACGACAACACCCGGCTCGTCTACACCGAGTCTCTCGGGAACCCGAAGAACAACGTCGACCGCCTCGACAAGATCGCCGATGTCGCGCACGCGGCGGGGATTCCGGTCGTGATCGACAACACGGTCACCACCCCTGCCCTGTTCCGGCCGTTTGACTGGGGGGCCGATGTCTCGGTGCACTCGCTCACGAAGTACATCGGAGGTCACGGCAACAGCATCGGCGGCGCGGTCGTCGATAGCGGGAAGTTCGGCTGGGGGAACGGCAAGTTCCCCGAGCTCACCGAGCCCGACCCCAGCTACCACGGGCTGCGCTTCTGGGAGGTCTTCGGCAACCTGCCGGGAATGGGCAACATCGCGTACGCGCTCAAGCTCCGTGCTACGCTTCTGCGCGATATAGGCGCCTGTCTCTCGCCGTTCAACGCGTTTCTGTTCCTGCAGGGCATCGAGAGCCTTCATGTCAGGATGCCGCGCCACTGCGAGAACGCGCAGGCGATCGCTGAGTGGCTGGAGCGGCACCCCGCGGTGACTTGGGTCAACTACCCCGGTCTGCCCAGCCACCCGGACCATGAGCGCGCGAAGACGTACCTGCCGAAC
>Ga0315279_10007776_pt1 | contig 13158 bp, 9 predicted proteins | sample YL17G06_20_MG_FD_203694 | JGI IMG/M metagenome (GOLD analysis project Ga0315279, IMG submission 203694) | Sediment microbial communities from Yellowstone Lake, YNP, Wyoming, USA - YL17G06_20 | ecosystem: Environmental > Aquatic > Freshwater > Lake > Sediment | place: USA: Wyoming | collected... | reverse complement strand
GCATCTCCTGTTATGTATGCGTTTGGCAGTAGTGCTACTACCGGGGCTCTATTTGATGCTGATGAGGTCGAACGGTCGACGAAAGTCTCGGCGAAGGGCGAGTCTGCAGGCATGGCTGGCTTTGAATATCGCATTATGGTGCCTGTCACCGTGAAACGGAATCAGAGCAGTCTAGTCCCCATTCTACAGTCAAAGATTACTGCCAAGAAATTATGTGTCTATAATGAGAAAAACCAGAAGGCAAACCCGATGATGTGCTTAGAGCTGACGAATGATACCGATTTAACGTTAGAATCTGGTCCCATCTCGATTTTCGATCACGATGCATTTGCGGGGGAAGCGATGCTTCCGTTTCTCAATCAAAATGACACCCGGCTAATAGCATATGCAGTGGAACTCGGTATTTCGGTGGCAGTCGATTCGCAATACCGCACCACCAATATTCACGAAATCCGGATTGAAAAATACGCGGAAACCTTTCAATTTTCCATTCAACAGACAAAATATACCCTTAAAAACAAATTAGATGAAGAAAAAACGATCATTATTGAGCATCCGAAAGCCTATCAATATGATCTCTATGAAACCGGCAAACCCAATGAGGAGACGGAAAGTTATTATCGCTATGAGTTGAGCCTCGCCCCGCGAAAAACGGAGGTATTCGAGGTTAAATTGCGCCGAATTGAACAGCATTCGCTGCAATTGAATCAAATTGCGAAGAATGATATCATTAAATGGTTTGAATTGAACTTGATCACCGCTGAAAATCGGGATTTTCTCCTGAATCTTTTCGATTTAGAAATGCAGAAGCGTGATATTGATGAGCAAATCAACAAACTTCAACAGGACATTCAAAAAATTGTTACCGATCAAGAACGGCTGCGGGAAAATTTGAAAAGTCTCGGGGAATCCCAGTCTGAATCGCGATTAAAGGAAAAATACGTGAAAAAGCTAGAGGAACAAGAGGAAACCTTAGAAAAATTCTTAAAAGATGTTGAAGATCTTAAGGTGAAAAAACAGGAGCTTGAAGAACAAATAAGGCAAGCTATGACTGAACGTGAATAAGATACTGCTTAACTCACCATTTAAGACATATAAGAGTGAGAGAATTTTATGTCCAAACCAGATATCCCTTCACCACTGATTGAAAATGCGGGAAAAACCACAGTTGGCTCGAATTTACCTCGCGAGGAAATTCTCTCGCTACTTGAAACCACTTCAGAGGGGTTATCTTCAAATAAAGTAATTCAGCGAGCTCAAATTTTTGGTAAGAATGCCCTGCCTGAGAAAGCTGGGATCCCAGCTTGGAAATTACTTTTGGATCAATTAAATAATATACCCGTCATTCTACTGCTTTTTGCTTCATCGATATCATTTATACTCTTTTTTGTTTTAGCAGAGGAATCTCAACTCTATAATGGCTTTGCTGTGGTAATAGCAGTCACGATTGTTATGCTTCTTGGTTTTCGTTCCGAGTGGAATTCTCAGAATGCAGTAAAGGCATTAAAAAAATTAAGTGTCCCCAAGGCGCGAGTGATTCGCGATAAAAAAGAAATTGAAATCAATTCGGAAGAGCTGGTTCCTGGCGATATTATAGTTTTGAAAACAGGAAGTCGTATTCCTGCCGATGTACGACTTCTAGAAGAATTTGATGTCGAAATAAATGAAAGCCTTCTCACTGGTGAATCCCTTGCTGTATCTAAAGCCGCAGAGGCACTTGTACCGAGAGAATCACCTCTTGCAGAACGAAAAAACATGCTATTCATGGGAACCACCTTAATGAAAGGTTCGGCAAAAGCCGTAGTAGTAGCCACTGGCCAAAAAACACAAATGGGGCAGATTGCTAAACTGACTGCCGAAATGGAAGAACATAAAACACCCCTTCAACTCCGCCTTGATGCACTGGGCAAACGAATAGGGTGGATTGGCATCATTGTGTGCATTCTCGTCTTCGTAGTCGGACTAATTGTTTATTTAATTTCCTCCTCCTCATACTCAGGTTCTTTTGAGGATCATATACTCCTTTTGTTTACTACTGCTGTGGCGCTAGCTGTGGCAGCAATTCCCGAAGGGCTTCCGATAGTGACAACTATCATTCTTTCTATTGGGACATCCAGAATGGCTAAGCGCAACGCTATCATAACCCGATTGAATTCGGTAGAAACCCTTGGGTGCACCCGTACGATTTGTACCGATAAAACAGGCACACTCACCAAGAATGTCATGACACTTCGGCATATAATACTAGGTGATTGGTCTGACTATCAGGTTACGGGCGAAGCCTACGAAATTACAGGTGAATTTCACGATGCTAATGGTCAACAGGTTGATCCTGCAAGATTTCAAAAGTTAATTGAAGTTGGAGCACTGTGCAACGATAGTGCAATTACAAAAGACGAAGAAGGGCAATTGCTCATTCTGGGATCGGCGATTGAAGGTGCATTACTTATTCTTGCTTTTAAGGGTGGACAAGATCCAATGAAGATGAGAACCCAAAATGTAACTTGTATGGGTCAAATTCCTTTCAATTCCGAAAAAAAGCGCATGATCAGCATCTATAAAACATCTGAAGGTGCCTATGCGTATATAAAAGGAGCACCTGAAGCTATAGAAGGCATCTTTACAAAGATTTATACAGGTACCGAGATTCGTGAATTTACCGAAGCAGATCGGAAGGTCTACAGAGAAATGTTCGAAAAATATGCGGATATGGCTCTGTATATTCTCGCTTTGGGCTTCAAAGAATTGCCTGAGTGTTTTTCTGATTCTACAACTGGCGATCTTGAGGCGCAAATTGATCCAAGCTCAGGATTTACGTTTGTCGGCTTTATTGGGGTGCAGGATCCGCCGCGCCCCGAAGCGAAGGATTCCATCCGGCTGTGCCATGAGGCTGGCATTGATGTGGTGATGATCACAGGTGATAACGCTAGGACTGCTCAGGCGATCGCGCAGGAATTAGAAATTCTCCAAGATCCTGACAATGAAGAAATCCTTAGTGGGTCTGAAATTGATACAATAAGCGACGAAGAATTGGATGAAAAAATAGAAAAGGTCCGGATCTGTAGTAGGGTAACTCCAGAGCATAAACTTAAAATTGTTCAATCTCTTCAACGAATGGACCATGTTGCTGCAATGACTGGGGATGGTGTTAATGATGTCCCTGCGCTGAAACAGGCAGATATTGGGGTAGCTATGGGTTCAGGAACCGATGTAGCTAAAGCCTCTGGAAATATGATTCTTGTTGATAATAATTTTGCTACCATCGTTTACGCGGTGGAAGAAGGTCGAAGTATTTATAGCAATATTAAAAAATTTATCACATCTCAACTCTCCACCACTGTCTCATCGATTCTTATTGTATTTTTCATGTCATTAATACCTGGGTGGACCACTTTTCTTCCTATCCAACTATTATGGATTAATATTTTAATGGACGGCCCCCCTGCCCAAGCTCTAGGTGTTGAACCAAAGGAACGCGGGATTATGCATCAGCCACCTCGTCCTTATTATGAAGAGGTCATCTCTTCGACAATGTGGCGACGCATCATCACCTTCGCCATTATGAGGGCAGTTATTGTAATAGGGCTTTATTGGATGTATAAGAGCGGTCTCGGAGGTTTAGCCTCCGACAAAGCGCTGACCATTGCTTTCACGGTCTTTATATTCCTCCAGCTGTTCAATGCATACAATTGCCGATCACCAACTCATTCCATCTTCTCACTTCCCCCGAATAAAATGCTCTATTTAACAACGAGCATCTGTGCGGTCATTCAAATAATAATTATCTATGTTACTCCTAGCAATTCCGTTTTCTATGTATATCCCCTGTCACTTCTTGATTGGGGCATCCTTTTGGGTGCTGCAAGCACCATCATAATATTCGAAGAAATTCGAAAAGCTTTTATCAGGAGAAAAGCCCGCAGTTAATCTGAATTATGAACTGATGAAGAATGTGATGAAAGATGTCCGAAATTAAAAAAAGGAAACCATCTAAGAAAGAGATCGAAAAATTTATGAAGGACTGGGATTTTTGGCAGTGTGATCCCAGCACTTTTGACTGGGAATATTTCAATACTGAGACCTGTTATATTATAGAAGGACAAGTGACAGTCAGGACTGAAAGTGATGAAGAAAACATTGAAATCGACATTGAAGCCGGAGATTTGGTCACGTTTCCCAAAGGATTGAAATGTGTCTGGGACGTTAAGAAGCCCATCCGAAAGGTCTACACCTTTGAATGAGTGCATTTTTTCAATAACATTTAAAAGCCAATATCTTAATCTTTTTTCAGAATTAAGCAACTAAAACAAACCAACTTGACAATTTGCGTCTAAATAAAAATTGAAAAAGATAATGGAACTATGAACAAAAATAGAGAAGACAGCTCGGAAGTGACATTTCTGAAAGAAACATCCTATCAGATTCAAGAATTCAAGGAAGCTGATGTCGATCAGGTAATGTATATAAACCGAGTATGTCTTCCCGAAAATTACCCTAGCTTCTTCTTCATGAGCATTCATTACAAATTTCCAAAAAGTTTCCTTGTATCTATTCAAGAAGGCACTATCTGTGGATATTGTATGTGGCGGATAGAAAAAGGGCTTTCGAATTTTGCCCTTCGATGGACCAAAAAGGCCCACTTAGTGAGTATAGCCGTGCTTGAAAATTATAGAAAGCAAGGGATCGGCGAAACTCTCCTCCTAAAAGGAATGCAGAGTATGAAGGAAGAGTATGGCGCGCAGGAATTTATCCTTGAAGTTCGTATTTCCAATACGCCCGCAATTGCCATGTATGAAAAGCATGGATATGAAAAGATTAAAAATCTGGAAGCATACTATCGCGACGGTGAAGATGCCCATATGATGGCATTACGAATATAATCATATCTCACTTTCATGACAATTATGACATTTATTCATAATTTTCAAAAGGACTGGGTGTAAGCACCTCTGTTTTAGCGGGTTGGATGTGAACCGTATCTTCGAAGTCAATAGCGCCCCATCCTGGAATGATCACTTTCGGTTCAAAGGCGATAACCATTCCATCTTGAAACTGCTCCTTATTCGTTTCTACAATGGCTGGAGGTTCATCAAGCTCTAGACCTACTCCATGCCCTAACCCTTGTTTATAATCACCAAATCCCTGAAAATATTCTTGATATTGCCCGAACTTTTGCTTAATTTCTTTAAAAAATACTCCTATTTCCTTTCCCATAAGTGTCTGATTCTCGATATATTCTAAGGCCTTTTGCACAAGTTCATATAATTTTATATATTTCGATGTTGGTTTTCCAATGCAATACGTTCGGGCGTGATCTGCGTGATAACCATCAACATTACAAGCAAAATCAAGAACGAATATATCACCTTCTTTCAAAAGCCGGTTTGAAGCACTTCTTGGGGTGGCATTTGAAAGACCAACTCCAGAAAGAATGGGATAATCTCCTGGCGTGTATAAATTTTCGCCACTTGCAAGAACAAATCCGTTACTATCCCAATAAGAACTGGTTACAGGATTCCAGGATCCGTTAATTTTAGACTCACGACTGACCTCCGCAGCAACATCAAGTTCAGTGATCCCGGGTCGCAAAAATTCCCGACAGATTTTTTGAACATTCATGGCTGCCGTTGCGGCTTTTTTAAAACTCTTAATTTCAGTTTTATCCTTAATGGAACGGATTTTTAAAAATAATGGGCTAATATCAACGAACTCAGCCTGCAAATCTTTTTTTAATTTTAGGTATTGATTAACCCGAACCAAATTCATTTCAATTCCAATTTTTCCTCTATCTAACTCTTGCGCCTTTATTTCGTTTATAACATCCTCGGTTGAATTCAGCCGTACCACATTTTTTATTGAAGTTTCTTTTTTGCCTCGTTCAAAATTACGTTTAATGAAAATTATAGGCTCAGTATCGCGCGGAATTAAACAAATAGAGAATTGGGCTGTATTGCTCGTATAATAAATGTTTCTGGACCCAAAGAGGATTATACAGTCAATTTCTTGCGTTTGCATTTCGTTTTTAATCTTTAATAGCCGATCCATGGGGTAACTCAGCTCACTTGGAATTTTAAAAATTATAAATTAACACAAGGTTCTTACAACTTAATTATTTCTGCAATTTAAAATGCTCGAACTAATATTTAGTTGAGTTTGAAGAGATGCTGTAAACTCGCAATTAATTGGGAATCTCGGGTGGACTTCAGGAATTCATCCCGATCAATTCCAATTAAATCCACAATTTCTTTGCTATACTGTTTAACTAAGGCGTTTCTATTCTCAACTCTCGCCTTTTGGAAGGCAATGAATGCAGCTTTTGCCTTTTCGAACTCCTTTGGAGAAAGCTGTCCCACTCTAGCGAGAATATCAACATGCTTCGCAAGCGTTTTACCCTCTTTTCTAATTTTCTGCCGCTCTCGAAATTCTTTCCCTCCCTTTTTTTGGAAAAATTGAATTAGTTTTTCACCTTTGTCTGTAAGCTGCACAATAGCTATTTCGAGATCCTCAATAAATTCATCAAAAATTTTCGCAATTAATTCCAATTTACTATCTAATGCGGATATCGCTGTTTCGCTTAATTTTGTTTCAAGTTTTTTCAATTTTTCTTTTTGAAGTACAATCATAGTTTTATTGGTTCTGAGAGCTTCTGCTAAATCAGCTAACTTACGAACTTCTCCTGGGTCAATGGCCGTTACATCCATTTTTTCTAATTCCCGCAACCGATAGACGAGTTGCAAAGCGTTTCTAAGTATTTCAGGTGATAATTGATCTATCTCTGCCATTGATGACTCGATCATGCCCATGACATCCTCGATGGTCTCCTTTAACTTAATTGTTTTCACCGCAACACTTACGCCAGCTGATTTCTGTGTTTTTACAAATTCTGGGACCTCGGCTTTGGACATTGCGCCAGTAATTTCAGGAGATGGCTCTCTCAATTTGGCTCTTTTTGAAACTTGTGGGGTACCCGCTGAAATGGTGGGTTCGCTTGACAAACGACTCGACTCGATCCCTTCCAAAATATCAAGCATTATCGGTTGAGGTCCTGTCCCTTTTTCGTTTTCATCCAATTGGACGGAAACTACCTCATCACTAATAACTTTTTCAGATTCCTTTATACCTTTGACTTTTCTTTTAGTAGATCCGCCCTTTCTCTTTTTACCAGACACCTTTATTTCTTTTGCTTGAAGTTCTCGCTGAGTTTCTGAACCCCCCTCACTTTCTTTCAGTTCATCTTCCTCATATTCTGCTTTTGGTGGTATAATTTCTTTGGTTATTATAAATACCTTTCCTGGAATGCTTGGGGTCTCTTGTGAGGGCACTTGAGAAGGCGTCCCGTGCTTGAAACCTCCCGTACTTGGAGGACCTGTTCCAGTGACTTCTGCGCCTTCGGCAGAAATAGTCCCTGTTTGCGCAGCACCTCGTTGAAACGGGGGACTGCCAGGGGCTCTATGTTCCATACTACCACCAGATGGTTTAGTGGAATCAGGGGGAAAAGAACCAGCATCAGCCGTTGCTGATGGAATGACAGAAGGCGGTCCAGCTCTCGCAGATGGTGGCGCAGCACCTGGGGCTGCAGTAGCAGCAGAAGGAGGTCCTGGTCTTGCAGATGGTGGTGCGGCAGAAGGCGGTCCAGCTCTCGCAGATGGTGGCGCAGCACCTGGGGATGCAGTAGCAACAGAAGGAGGTCCTGGTCTTGCAGATGGTGGCGCAGCAACTTGGGATGCAGTAACAGCAGAAGGAGGTCCTGGTCTCGCAGATGGTGGTGCAGCAACGGGGGCTCCAGGAACTGCAGAAGGAGGTCCTGCTCTTGGTCCCTCGGTCATCGTTTTTTTGATCCCTCCCTCCAATTGAGCAGCTAAAGCACTCACCTTATCTGTTGTTATTTCAACCTCCTTTGGTTCAATCTTCTTGACTTCGATTAAACTTTTAAGCCAAACATCTTCAACTCCGCTATTGAACTTCGCTAATGCTTCACTTTCTCTGAAACTTGGTTCTTTGAGTTCTTCTGCAATCAATTTCTCAAGTAAATCACTTGTACTCTTAATAAAAGCTGAAAGTTTCAAATTCAACGTCTTTAATTTAACGTCATATTCGGCGGGATCAAGGTTCATTAATTGATGCAATTTATGCTCTGCATTGGAATTAATGATATTGATCAGTGTAAATTGGCTTTTCTCAAGCATTAAATCGACAAACTTAATGGGGGCGACTTGATGTAATTCCAGAATATTAAAAAGAGGAGTGCCCTTCAGTTTTGCAGTTTCCATATATTTCATAAATTCAAATTTGATTTGCTTCTGAAGGGGTGCAAGTCGTTGATCGGCTTGTGGAGGAATATTTATTTCATCTGCAACCTGGATTTCTGCCTCCACTTTTCGACCCAATTTTCCTATTTGAGTATATAACTCATATACTCCAAATTTACTTAAATAGCCGATCAAGCATTCCTTAAAGCTATCCACATTTAACTTAACTGCTTTTTTCGTTATCAACAGGGCTATGTGATTTCCTAAACCCAATGGAATACCATTAAAAAGTTCTAATAGATTTTCAAGCCCAGTTTTTTTCTCTTCAACAATTCGATTAAGACACCATTTAGCGGTATCATCAAAAATCTGCTTAAGAATATCAAAATAATTTTCAGATGTAGCCACTTGCGGCTGAATTTCTTCTGTAGCCTTTTTCTTTTTACCCTTTTTCCCTTTCTCTTTTTTCTCAGGCACTTTTTCTTCGGATTCGAGTTGTTTAAATTTCAATGGTTCAAAAATAATTTGCAGATTCTTTTGTAGCTCCTCGTTTTGAATCGCTTCGATGGTTGTTGCCGGGAGCAAATCAACCACATTTTTTATCTTATCTAAGGTGGCAATATGCTCTTCAGTTAAAGATTCTCCTTTTTCAAGCAATTTGGAGATCTGTGCAATAGTGAAAAATAATCGAGGCTTTTCTTTAATCTCTGTGATTATCTTTTCTAATTTTTCTCGTTTTTCTTTCGAAACAAGAGTTTTTTTCTCTGTCTCACCGACCGCTATTGCCTCATCTATAATTTGTTTTGCTAAATTGACTACTTCTAGCGCATCTTCTTGAGATATTTCCCCATTGATGCTTAAATGATATACTGAATTGAGGACAACCTCCAAAGTTTGAATGCTTTCAGGACCAAATGTCATAATCTTGCGTTCATCATCAATACGTTGCTTTTTCAACACCCACGTTGAATAATCCGCATGCTTTCCTTCAACATTCGGCCGAATATTATTAAGAGTTTCATCAATATTTCCTAATTTAGTTTTAAGAGTTTCTTCATCTTTGATTGTGGTAATGAGGAATTTAGGGCTTAAACCACCCGATAGAGCGCCATAATATCTCATATTTAACCATAAAGCCATGAGCTCGGCAACAGATTTTTGTGTTAAGCCCTGTTTAATTGCCAGATCAAGGTTTTTCTCGCTAGTGAAACTTTCACGTATTTCACGAGGCGTGTTTTTCAAAACTTTTTGGCATTCTTTCAATTTATTGGGCGCATATATACCCAGATAAGATAAAAGTCGGTGTTGAAACTCTAAAGCTTTCATATTATCTTCTAATGGTTTTAGGATTGCATCAATCGTCCGAAGTTTATTCTCAATGGATTTCAACAGCTTCTCTGGTGCTAATTTCTTATACTTCTCGATTTCCTTCGTTGTCGCCGACTCAGGAAAATATTTTCTCCAGAATTCATTGATATCCATTTTCTGATAAGGCCAAATAACAGTATCTTTCTTTAATAGATTCCCAACTTGCTGTAATTCGTCCAACATTGCTTGGAAGCTCTCAATCTCACTACTTGTCTCTGTCAATTCTTATATCAACCAAATTATTCGAATAATTCTATTGAAAATCTTTCACTAAATAAAAAAACACTGTTTCATTAAAATTTTTCATTATTTGATTGAAATAAAATATATTAAAAATCGTACAATATTGAAATATTGATGTAGTAACCGTTAACCCAACAAGAAATTTCTGAGAGAGAGAAAAATATGGAAAATAATAAGGAAATTTTAATAATAGGAGCAGGTCCAGCAGGGCTTGTAGCCGCAATCAATTTAAATCGTGAAGGGTTTAACGTATTGGTAAGAGAAAAACAAGATAGTATTGGGGGAGACCCGGGATGGCATCCATCAATACATACTACTCCAGTAGCAACTCCTGGTCTATATGATTACATTGGTATTGATTGTAGTGAAGCTCTTATTGATAGTACAGATGTACTAAAGGTTTATTTCAATTCTGAAGAAAAGGAAGAACTGAAATTTGTATTTCCAAAATATGGCATGAGTAATGTTGAAAGAGGACATCGTAAGTCATCATTGGATAGTTTTTTATATCGAATTGCTAAAAAAGAGGGAGTACATTTCGAGTTTAATAGACCCTTTACAAAAGAAGAGCTTAGTAATGCACCAAAAGGGACTATTATTGCCACTGGACTCACTCCCGGAGTCTATGATTGGTTGGGTATCGATTTTAGCATTTTTTCTGGATACTGGGCCAATTGTGAAGTGGAGAAAGATTTCATTTGTAATAATTTTTATTTTGGCACTTATAGTAACGAATATGGATACACGTGTGCAATGAATGGCATATGGTACGTGCTTCTATTTGCCAGAAAAGGGGTAAAACAAGAAAATTTAGACCGCTTTAAAACAGAATTAGAGCGAATTGAAGGACGAACTTTTGAAAAATGGAATCATTTTTTGGGTCACACACCAAAAGGTCCGCGCCTTTTTTATAAGGATTTTATTCTAACGGGAACAATGGCTGGATTCATTGAGCCTGCATTCGGTGGCGGAATTACAGGGGCATTATTGTCCGGGAAAATTGCTGCAATAGCCGTGACTGACCCTGATAAAGCTGAGATTGAGTTCAAGAGATTTACTGATGGAATAATAAAAGTTATTGAGCGCAAACGTAAAGGAAGATACACCCCAACAATTAAAATGGGTGATATTTGGTTTAAAGTTTAATGGGTGCTGTTGGTGCACTGACAGACTCTGATCATGGAAGATCAGAAGCCATTTATGATTTAATTCTAAAGAAGTATATTGTCATCGGTTCTAAAATACCAAAAATCAGGTATTGCTCAACGAAAAAAGGGACCAGAATTGACTCTATTAGAACTGAAATCTCTAAGTTCGCTGGATTTGCCCATTATTAAATACCACTAAAAGAAAATTAGTAGTAGCCCGGCCCGGATTCGAACCGAGGTCTAAGGATCCAGAGTCCTCTATGCCAAGTCTAGGCGGCTATCGATGTATAGCCGAACGTATTTGACCACTACACCACCGGGCTTTTCTTTTCCAGCATTTTAAGAAGGCCAGGGCATAACCAATAAACTAGTTGACGCCAATCCACCTCGATTAGCCGTCTGCGCTCTAGCCAACGTAAATAGGCTCGGGTCTCATAGGCATTTTTCTTTAGTGGTTTTGCAACCAATTCGACCCCTTTTACTTTATTCTGGTATTTATAGAGCGTTTGAAGTACTGGCCATACCCTATCGACTAGCTTAACTATTACTTTTAATAGAATTCTTTCTACATCCTCATAATCCAATGCAGAGATTGGGTAGATTGGTTCATCACCAATAAAGGTAAAGAAGCCTTTGAGTTTCTCCATATCTCGTGCATTCGGGAGATCCTGCTTATTTGCCGCAAATATATAGGGCACCCTAACAGGAGGTAGGTAGCCTTCAATTTCTTCATACAGGTATTTGACCCGATAATCCATTAATTCATCCGCCGCATCGATCAGGAATACGACCGCATCTGCCCCTTTCGAGATGATCCGTCTGATAATGTCAAACCGTGCTAAGCCGGGAGTTCCGAAGAGACTTAATCGCAGTCCCTTTAAATCTACGACACCAAAGTCCATCGCCACAGTTGTTGTATCTTCACCCTTGCCTATTATCCGATCAATATTTATGGCTGGTTTTTCACTTTTACTGCAAGCCGTGCGTACAAATGTTGATTTCCCTGCGTGATATTCGCCAGTCACCAATATTTTCATCGATTATTTCACCGAATAAAATTTACCAATCCTTATTCACTAATACTTCCTATTAGATATTAATATATCTACTTTTTTAAAATTACGGAAATTTTGGTAAGGTATCGCTAATTTAATCTTCTGATTTGAATTTGTTCAGCTCTTTCTTAATCATGTTATCGATCCAGCTGGCAGGCAGTATTTTTAAGAGAAAATTTCGGAACCTATCAGGCACGATTAGATATCGTAGTTTTGGTTTCTTTTCTGTTAGCGCTTTATACACCATTTCTGCAACTTTTTGAGGAGGAAGCCCCTTCGTGGTCCCTTTCTTGATAGCATATTCACCCATTTTTCGCGCCTCTTCTTTGAACATAGAATCCTGAAATTTTTCAAGAAATTGCTCGCCTTTCTTCCAAATAGGCGTGTTGATATTTCCAGGTTGGATTATAACCACTTTGACACCATACAGCAGAAGTTCTCGCCGTAATGAATCAGAATACCCTTCAAGTGCAAATTTGCTGGCGTTATATGGACCAAAGAATGGGGCAGCAAAAAAGCCTGAATTGCTGCTCATCATAATAATTCGCCCTTTGGATTCAAGCAGTAAAGGGAAAAATGCCCTTGTAATCCGATGCACCCCGATGAGGTTAACTTCAAATTGTTCCTGTATCTCTTGCTCAGAGATATCCATTAGGGGACCGGCACTCGCGATTCCCGCATTATTGACTACGGCAAAGAGTCCCGTACCCTGCTCTCTTATAAATGCAACGGCCGCAGCTACATCTTCACCCTTGGTCACATCTATTGCTATAGGAGTCACACTTTCAAGTTTTGCTAAGTCTTCTAAATCTTCCGATTTGCGAGCTCCTGCATACACTGAAAAGCCATGAGATGCTAAATATTCTGTTATAGCCCTTCCTATACCCGTACTGGCCCCTGTTACTAGTACTCTTCTGTGCGCGTTCATTGACTATAACCTTCTTTTTACCATATTTATTCCAATTGGAATAATAATGGTGATCATCCGAGCACTCAATGGCCATGTTCGAAAAGACTTGAAAATCTCCTTTAGACTCATAAAGTCTGATAGGTGAGTACAAATAAAAATTTTTTTTCAAGCAGCAAAAGTCCTCC
>Ga0315279_10007775_pt1 | contig 13158 bp, 11 predicted proteins | sample YL17G06_20_MG_FD_203694 | JGI IMG/M metagenome (GOLD analysis project Ga0315279, IMG submission 203694) | Sediment microbial communities from Yellowstone Lake, YNP, Wyoming, USA - YL17G06_20 | ecosystem: Environmental > Aquatic > Freshwater > Lake > Sediment | place: USA: Wyoming | collected... | reverse complement strand
CCTGCGGAGGCTGAGGTCGTGGGTTCAAATCTCACCAGGCGTACCATTTTGGGCGATTAGCTCAGCGGTTAGAGCACCTGCTTTACACGCAGGGGGTCAGTGGTTCAAATCCACTATCGCCCACCAGCTGCTTGTAAAAGTTTACAAAAGTTAGCTAATCGTTTACCTGTTGCTTCCAGCCAGAACCTTCTCAAGTATACCTGTTATATCTTTGGAATCGAAAGGTTTAACTAGATACGGTCTCCCCGTTGAAGCAAGGAAATCATGGGTCTCTGCCGTCATTACATCGCCGGTGATGAACACTATCCTTTCAGCCGAATTCGGATATTTCTTTTTCATTGCCTCATACAATTCTCTGCCACTCATACCGGGCATTTTAAGGTCAGTGAAGATCAAGTCGTATGTATTCTTTGCCAGCTTGCCCAAAGCAGCTTTGCCGTCAGATACAGCCTGCACTTGATAACCACTGGCTGAAAGATTTCGTGTCAGGACAGCGCGAATCACTGGCTCATCTTCTACAATCAGGATATTACCTGTCATCTTCCGCCGGGGCTGTCAAATCCTTTTCTTTGCAGGCTCCTTCTCTCTTATGACTGCTTGTTCTCCAGTTGCTATTGGCAGCTCGATGGTGAAGGTGGTTCCTTTACCTGGAGTGCTTCCGGCGTATATATTGCCACCGTGCTCGGTTATGATGCCATGACAGACGCTTAAGCCTAATCCTGAGCCGATGCCCTCTGGCTTGGTGGTGAAAAACGGGTCAAAGATTTTGGTCATATTCTCCAGAGAAATCCCGCGGCCATTGTCAGCGATGGATATCCTTACATAGTCCTCAATAACGCCTGTAGTCAACGTAATCTTGCCTCTGCGTTTGGTCTCAGCCATGGCTTGCTGGGCATTAGTGACGATGTTCAATATGACCTGCTGGAGCTGGTTGTAATCAGCTAGTATCAATGGTGGGTCGGTTGCCAAGTGGGTGGAAAACTCGATATTGCTTGTACTCAGCTTGTAGGCTTCTAATTCCAGAGTCCGCTCTAGAAGTTCGTTTATGTTCACAAGATTCTTTTCCGGCTTATACTGGCGGGCGAAGCGCAGCAGGTTCTGTACTACTCTAACCGTCCTCTGGCTTTCTTCGTAAATCTTCTGCAGGTCCTCCTTGATATCAGGGGCAACATTTTCCATTTCCATTAACAGTTGAGCATAGCCGATTACAGCGGTGAGCGGGTTGTTTATCTCATGAGCTACACCGGCAATCAGTTCACCAACTGAAGCCAGCTTTGCGTTCACGAGCGCTTGTTTCTCCGCCTTTTTGCGCTCGGTTATATCGCGGTCAACACCACGGTAGCCGCGTAACTGGCCTTTGCTATCGAAGATCGGCACGCCGCTGGTTTCTAGTATCACCAGGTGGCCATTCTTGTGCCGGTTTGTGTTTTCGAGTCTTTCAATTGGCCCGCTGGTTGCAGCGATGTCCTTAAACTTATTAGCAATTCGATTTGCTTCCTCAGTGGGCATAAAATAGAAGGGCGTCTTACCTATAACTTCTTCTGGCTCATATCCCAGAAATTCTTTTACTTTGGGACTGGCATAAGTGTAGATACCATTGCCGTCAGTTTCCCAGATCCAGTCACTCGTGCTTTCGACAAGAGAACGGAATCTCTCCTCGCTCTCCTTCAGCCTCTGCTCGGCCCGCTCGCGTTCGGTAACATCGCGGCCGATACCCCGGAATCCAATAATATTCCCCTTATCGCCTATTAAAGGAAAGGCCGAAGCTTCAATGAATCGTATGCTGCCATCCTTGCCAACGGTTCTAAGAGAAAAAACTTTGGATGTCCTGCCTGTTTGATAGACCTCTTCGTATATTCTAGAGACAGAATCGACATCGTCTTCAAATGTCACAACATGATAGTTCATTCCTGTTAACTCTTCTCTGGAGTATCCCAGATTATTGCAGAAGGCATTATTGAAAAAGGTCCAATTGCCGGCAAGATCTAATTCATAATAACCCTCCTGTATCTCCTCCAGTATGGTCCGGTATCTTTCCTCCGACTGTCTTAGTGCCGTCTCTGCATTTTTGAGCTCTGTGATGTCTTGTACAGTACCGAACAATTTAACTACATGCCCTTTGTCATCTACAACAGGACGCATGGTTGCGCTGAAGAAAGCAAGTCTTCCACTGGGCAGTTTTGCTCGTAAGTCATATTTGCGCTCTTGTCCTGTTTCCGTGGCAATACGAGCAAGCTCTCTTAGCCTTTTGGTTTCTTCAGGAGAATAATAACGTGCCTCTTCTTCGGCAGAGGGCGGCCCCAAAGCTTTATCGCGCTCATACAATTCATACACTTCGTCGGACCAATCAATCTTCTGTGTAGCAATGGCAAATTCCCAGTTTCCAATCCTTCCCAGTGTCTGCGCTTCTTTTAAGCGACGTTCGTTCTCCCGCAGCTCATTCTCCATCCGCTTGCGTCCCATGGCATAGCGCATGATACGCCATAGCGTTCGACCATGTATTTGTCCTTTGATCAGGTAGTCCTGCGCGCCCTTATGCACTGCCTCAATGGCGACTGCCTCGTCATCAAGGCCGGTAAGCACCACAATGGGTATTGCTTTTATCCGAGTGTATGTTTTGCTGAGCGTTTCCAGTCCCTGGCTGTCAGGAAGACCAAGGTCCAGCAAGACAATGTCAGGCTGTTTCTTGGCCAGACATTTCAGCCCTGTTGACAATCGACCAGCAGACTCAAGTTCGAAGGAGACATCTGGCACTTCAGCCAGTATCTCCCGAATCAGGCGGACATCCCCCGAGTTGTCCTCAATCAATAGTATCTTGATACGCCGAGTATCCTTCTTAATATCTGTTATAATTTTTCACCTCCGCCGATGCTGGTCGTCGGCTGTTACTGGTAGCTCAATAATTAAAGTGGCTCCCTTCCCCGGTTCGCTTTCCACCCATATCCTGCCACCATGCTCTTTAATTATTCCATAGCATATACTAAGTCCCAGTCCTGTGCCTTCACCTACCTCCCTGGTGGTAAAGAAGGGGTTGAATATACTCTCCAGGTTCTCCTTGGCTATGCCCGGGCCGTTGTCTTTAAAGGATATACGGATGATGTTATCCACATGCTCTGTCTTAATTACCAGCTTGCCTTTGTCATGGGCTAATTTCATCGCTGTCTCGGCATTCATAATTAAGTTGAGAAACACCTGCTGGAGTTGGCCCGGGTCAGCGATGGTCATGGGTAAGTCACGAGCAAGCTGTAGACTAACCTTTATATTGGTTGCTGCCAGGGCATAGGCTTGCAGGTCGAGTGTATTACGTATAAGCTCGTTAATGTTGACGTATCTTTGCTCCGGCCTGGTCTGCCGGGCGAAAACAAGCAATTTTTTAACGATGTTGGCTACCCGCTGAGCGCCTTCATTGATAATCTCAACATCCTGCCTTATATCCTCGGGGATACCTTTTCTGGCTAATAGCAGCTGTGCACAGCCGATTACCCCGGTCAGTGGATTGTTTATTTCATGAGCAGCGCCAGAAGCCAGCTCGCCGATAGAAGCTAAACGACTGGCAAGCTGAGCCTTCCGCTCGATTTCCCCTTTTTCCGCTTCCATGCGTTTACGCTCAATGGCGTAGCGCATAACGCGCCACAGCAGCCTATCGTTTATATCGTCTTTCAAGAGATAGTCCTGCGCGCCCTTATGCACTGCCTGGTTGGCAATCGCCTCATCATCGAGTCCGGTAAGCACCACAATCGGCACTGTAGTTGTCTTGGAGCATATCCTGCCAAGCGTTTCCAGCCCCTGGCTGTCGGGCAGCCCGAGGTCTAACAGGACAATGTCGGGCTGTTTCTTGGCCAGACATTCCAGCCCTGTTGATAGGCGACCAGCAGACTCAAGTTCGAAGGAGATATCTGGCACTTCAGCCAGCATCTCCCGTATCAGTCTTACGTCCCCGGGGTTGTCTTCAATCAGCAAGATGCGGATAAGATTATTGTTCATTTTCTTTTTAAGGCGCGGGGTGGCAGTTTTACGATGGCCAGCCAAAAGTCTTCGATGGCTCTTACCACCGCGATGAAGCGGTCCAGGTCGATTGGCTTGGTGATGTAGCAGTTAGCGTGTAGGTCATATGTTTTAATGATGTCCTCCTCTAACTTGGACACTGTGAGGATGACCACGGGGATGCGTTTCAAGTAAGAATCACTTTTGATTTCCGCCAGCACCTCTCGTCCGTCCTTCTTGGGCAGGTTCAAATCAAGCAGGATGAGGTCGGGACGGATAGCATTGGCATACTTGCCTTCCTGCCGCAGAAAAGCCATGGCTTCCACACCATCCTTGATCACATGCAGTTTATTGAGTATCTTGCCGTCCTTGAGGGCTTCATGTGTCAGTCGCACGTCTCCAGGGTTGTCTTCTACCAGCAGAATCTCAATAGGTCCACCTGTTTTTCCGCTTGTCATGATGATTTCTCTCCTTTCATTGGCATTGTAAAATAGAACGTGCTCCCCTTGCCCAGCTGTGACTCTATCCAGATGCGCCCGCCGTGGCGTTCCACAATCCTCTTGATGATGGCCAGGCCTGCGCCGGTGCCGGGTACTTCGCTATGCAGCCGCTGGAAGATGATGAAGATGCGGTCAAAGTACTGCGGCTCGATGCCGATGCCATTGTCCTTCACCGAGAAGACCCATTTATCTTTGTCCGGCTGTGCCGAGATGTGGACACGCGGTGGCTGCTTGCCCCGGAACTTGATGGCGTTGCCGATAAGGTTCTGGAATACCTCCACCAGTTGCCCTTCATCTGCCATCACCGTGGGCAATGGGTCATGGGTCATTTTGGCTTTGTTCTCTTTGATAGCCATATCCAGATTGGCCACTGCCGCCTCAAACACAGCCTCGCAATCCGTTAACTCAAAGGGTTTGCCCCGAGTGCCCACGCGGGAGTAAGCTAGCAGGTCATTGATAAGCTGTTGCATGCGCTTGGCGCCGTCCACAGTGAAGTTGATGAAATCATTGGCGTCAGCATCCAGCTTGTCCTTGTAGCGCTTTTCCAGTAGCTGTGTATAGCTTGACACCATGCGCAGCGGCTCCTGCAGGTCATGCGAGGCTACATAGGCAAACCGCTCCAGTTCGGCGTTGGAACGCTCTAGTTCTGCCATTGTCTTTTTCAATTCCTCCTCCATCCTTTTGCGTTCGGTGATGTCACGAGCAATCGTCGAGGCGCCAATAACCTTGTCCGAGGCGTCTTTAATGGGAGATACGGTTAGCGATATATTGATTTTTTTGCCATCTTTCCCCACACGTACAGTTTCGTAGTGATCGATTTTTTGACCCCGCTTGATTCCGTCGAGAATTTTTGGTATTTCCTCAGTACGATCAGGCTCAATTAAGATAGAGATAGGTTTCCCTATTATTTCATCGGCGGAATAGCCATAAATCCTTTCGGCACCTTGGTTCCAACTAATAATGGTGCCATCCAACTTCTCGCCTATAATGGCATCATCCGCTGACTCCACAATAGCAGCTAATCGTAAAAGTGCCTCCTGCTCCTGCTTGTTTTTACCTCCGATTCCTAATTTCATGACTGCCAACTGCTGACTACTTGAAGCAACTTATCTTTCATACCTGAAGGTAAGAACATAGAGCCCACAATAAACAAAAAGGGGCACGAGACCACTGCCGAAAATTTATTTGCAGCCTGCTCGATGCCCCTCATTCTCAAACCTCTCCTTATCTCTTTATTCTGTTGTGTGAGACAATCTAGAAAGATATCATATTCGTATACTTACATAATACCACCCCCCCCACCGTCAACAAATATCGAATATGACTCTCTAATACCTGCATTCAGCACATTCAAAATGTTATCTTAGCGAGTGGCAATTTATGTAGCAAAATCAGCAAGCAGCCAACCTGTCTAGGTTTTAGAATATGGGATAAGTGGCTTCTTGCAAAATAGAAGTTCGGAATGTAAAGGCTGGCTGACTATTATGAATCCGAAGTTGATGATATAGGTCATCTCAAGAGGCAAAAGGAAAAACTAAAAGTTCTTCTTTCCGTCCAGTGAGCCCCACCAGTTGGATACTAATATTAACTTAAGTTAGTTTGAAGGCTTTTTAGCCGTTCCACATCACCCAAGATTTCACTTTAGCAGTTATATTACCCTGTAAAAGGTCAGGGTGAGGGTTTCCTTAGCATTAACCAGATTGTTATTGAGGTTCCTGGGATTATACTTTCCTTAATCACGCTAAATCCAAAGTGCTGGTAAAGACTTATATTCTCTTCCTTCTGGGTCTCTAAATAGCATGGCAACGCTGCCTTATCGAACCTGGCCAACATAGGTTTCAACAGGACACTAGCATAACCTTTCCCTTGATACTCGTCGTCTAGCCCCAATGATGACAAATACCAGTGCCGAAAAGGTACATTACGCTCATGTTCTGACTGAAGATAATTGTTGATATACATTTGCCGTGAAACAGACTCCAGTCCCATGTGAAACAAAACTAAGAACCCTCCGTTAAGCACAATCATTTTAAGGGTTATCTTGGGATAATCGGGGGGAAACCAAATGGCAAGTCCTTCAAGATTACGTGATGTGGCATACACTTCACCGTTAGATATAGCATGACGTAGACGCAGTGCAAAATGATAATTCAGCGCTCTACTTCTCTCAGACGCATCTGGTACAAAGTAGACATACACTGGTTCATTCTGAAATACCCTAGCTAATACCTCGGAAGCTGGCTTGACATCTGGTTTCGTTAATCGGATAAGGTCATTCAAATTGACTGTCATAACTTTGGACTCCTGCCAATCCTTATTATCTAATGCTTTATCTTACAGTGACTCTCTTGTTGATGCAATAATATAGAGTAGCATTAGTCCGGTTCCAGATAAGGTAGGCAGATTCGGCTTTGTCACATTCTGGGTTTTTCCTGGCAGGGAGGAAGAACTGGCGACAGTGGGTAAATGGTCAATGCTGGCTGCCTTTATCAGTGTGGTTGTTTGGTGTCTGGTTGCCGCTTTTGGTCTGGCGCCGCATTGTTTCCTGTGGCCTGGCATGGGAATGTGGAGATAACCAACAGTAAAGTCTATTTTCTGAAGCTACTATTCGGTGGCCAGCTTGATTTCGAATAAGAAGGGCCACAGTTTACCGGTGACGAACAGCCGGTCAGTCTGTGCGTCGTAGGCGATGCCATTCAAAACATCGACGTGGCCGCTGTAATCCTGCGTCCGTAAAAGTCCCGATAGGTCTATCCAGCCGGTAACACGCCCATCCTGCGGTTCAATGATGGCTATTCTGTCTGTTCGCCATACATTGGCGTATACCTTACCGCTTACATACTCCAGTTCGTTAAGCCTGCTTACCGGCTTGTTGTTGTCGCTGACTTCGATATAGCCCGTCGTTTCCAGTGTCTCCGGGTTTAAAAAATGTAACAGAGAGGTGCCATCACTCATTATTAAGCGCTCTCCATCATACGTGATGCCCCATCCTTCGGTGGGATAAGAGAACTGGCGCAATAAGTTGAAACTATTTTTGTCATAAAGGAAACCCATATGAGACTCCCAGGTCAGTTGTACAATGGTATCGTCATATATGGTTATGCCCTCTCCGAAATAATCTGAAGATAGTCTTCGCATCTGTAAAACATCGCCAGTTGCCAAATCTACTTTGCGCAGAGAAGAATTTCCATATTGTCCAGTGCCCTCGTAAAGGAAACCGTTGTCAAAGGCAAGCCCCTGGGTGAAAGCGTTCCGGTCGTGGGGATAGGTATTGACTATTTCATATGTGTAGATTGTAATCGGCTGAGATGCAGGCCGGGGTTGTGAGCAGGAGCTTATGACCAATGCTACAACAAGCCACAGGGATAGGAGGCAAAGTCTGTAACGGCATACAATGACGAACATAATTTGCCGCGGTTCTTTAAAAAGATTACCGTTTTTTTACGCCGATTTAGCTGGCGAAAAAGTTAATTAGCGATGATTAACTTCTTTAGCTTGCCTTGACGCTGCGCAGCCTGAAGCCGAGAATGATGAGCAGTATGCCGGCCAGCACGGCATAAGCTCCGATTACCCACACAATAACCAGCGCTCCTATTATAGGTTGTGCCAGCATCAAGGCTCCGAGAATCAAAGAAAGGATACCACTGATAGCGAACATCCACCTGATAGCGGAGTCCTGGTTTGCCTTGAAAGCAAAAATCAACTCCATAACTCCAGTGACCAGTGCCCAGGCGGCTATAATAATGACTAAGGCTAAGGCTGTAATTGCCGGCCAGAAGAAGGTAATAAGACCGACGACGATGCCGGCAATGCCCCGGATGAATAGCCAGGTACGCCTTCCTGCCCCGGCTTTGTAGTTAACAGCAGCCACCAGGGTGAAGATGCCATCCACAAAAACGTAGGCGCCGAAGATAATGGCCAGAATAGCCAGGGCGACTCCGGGCCAGGCCAGGACCAGAATGCCGAATATCAGCGCTATTAGGCCTCGCACCGCTACCTGCCACCAGTGTTTTTCGTTAAGTATCTCGATTGGATTAGCACGCGTACTCATAGTACACCTCCTTGACTAAGAGATTGTATTGGCTTCGACAGCAGGTGTCAATAGATGACAGTAGTACTTTATGATTATCGGAGGTGATACTTAATCGATTTTTCTAAGCTCTCGTCTCAAAATCTTGCCCACGGCGCTCTTGGGCAATGAGTCCATAAGCTGGATTGACTTCGGCCTCTTATAGGTGGGCAAATGCTGCTTACAAAAGTCTATGAGCTCCGTTTCACAGGCCGAACCTGAGGTTTTGAGGACGACAAAGGCTTTTACCTCTTCGCCGTAGACCGGGTCGGGTATACCGATGACTCCGGCTTCCAGTACCTGCGGGTGCCGGTGAAGAACGTCCTCTACTTCTTTAGGGTAGACGTTCTCGCCGCCGCGGATGATAAGATCCTTCTTTCGCTCGGTGAGATATATGTAGTCGTCCTCATCGGTATAGCCGATATCACCGGTGTGGAGCCAGCCGTTCCTAAGCACGGCTGCAGTTTCCTCGGGTTTGTTCCAGTAACCCTTCATGACTCCGGGGCCTTTGATAACTATCTCACCTAATTCTCCGGGCGGTAGCTCCTTATCGTTCTGGTCGAATATCTTTATGGTATTACACTTCTGGTAACATTTGCCGATGGAGCCGTACTTGGGCGGCCGTTTTCCGGCTACATTACCGCAGTTGACGGTGGTGGCTTCGGTCAGCCCGTAGCCTTCCCAGATATCGATGCCGTATCTCTCCTTCCAGCGCCGGGCTACCTCCAGCGGCATGGGTGCCGAGCCGCAGATGCAGGTCTGCAAGGAGCTCAAATCGTATTTCCCGGCATCGGGATAGTTGAGCATCTGGATATACATGGTGGGCACACCGCGAAATTCGGTGACCTTGAATTGCTCAATGCTTTTCATGGCCTCTTCGGCATCCCACCGTCCCAGCACCACCAGCTTTCCACCTGTCAGGAACTCAAGGTTTACAGCGAATACGCCGTAACCGTGGAACAGAGGTAACGTGATTAAAGAGACGCGATTTCGGTTGACACCAAAAACCTCCACCTCTTTCTTAACCGTCTTGCCAAGTCTGGCATCCCGCTCATGAATTGTCCCTTTCACAGCCACACCTCTGGTATCCAGCAAGACCAGTTCGTAGTATCCTGAAACGTGGGTGTACCAGTTGTAGTGGGTCAGCATCACTCCCTTTGGTTTTCCCGTGGTACCGGCGGTGTAGAGTATTACGGCCACATCGTCGTTGTCCGTATCCTCCATTACCAGCTCATCCGAAGTCTGCTTAGTGATTTGGTTGTAGGCTATGGCATCCTGCGGTATTTCGTCGCCAATCAAGATTACGTTCTTCAGCGAGAGAGCTTGGCGGCGAGCCTCTGTTATCCTGTCGACGCCATCCAGGCTACTGATTAAGGCTTTCATACCGGCATCCTGATAGATATAGGCGAGTTCGTCGGCGCGCAGCGCCGAGTTCACCGGCACCAACGTGGCACCGATTTTAAACGCTGCGAAAAACGACTGTATTAGCTGGGGGCAGTTGAGCAATTGAACACCGAACCGGTCTCCTTTCTTGATGCCCAGGCTTTTCAGGGCATTGCCCAGCCGGTTAGCCATGCGGTTCATGTTAACATTGGTATGCCACTGCCCATCAAAGTAGACGAACTCATATTCGCCAAACCTTGCCACATTATCTTCCATCAGCCTTGCCAGATTCATGGTTCACCTCTGTCTCTGTCTAGTGTTTAATTTTAACAGAGCCTTGCCGTGCTAAGCCACAAAAGGAAAGACATAGACATGGTCAGGCGTCTTTGGGGTAATGTAGGTACCGGAGCGAAGTTGTTTTTAGCTTTTAACTGCGGCTTTCTCTCGTCGTTCCAGTTTCATGGCATCGGTGGGGCACACGTATCGACAAATACCGCAACCGATGCATCGGTTGAAATCGCGCACCGCCAACTCACCATTCATCTTCAAAGCTTCCATCCAGCACCGGTCAATGCAGGCACCACAGCCACTACAGGCATCGTCGTCTATGGTGATAACCCAGTCGGCGATAACGGCCTTACTGGGTACTGGGTGGCGCTTGGCGCCTCGCAATATGAGGCAGTGGCAGCCGCAGCAGTTGCACAGCAGGTCGATGTATCTGTCCTGGCTGTTGGCGTAGTTATGTACCAGGCCGGCTTTTTCCGCCTCGTCAATTCTCTGTCGGGCTTCCTCCTTGGAAAGCAGGTGTACGAAGCCGTGACTTTGGGCGAACTGTGCCGATGGACCGAAGATCATACACAGGTTATCTTTTGGTTTTTCACAAGGCCTGTCCAGCAGGTCACCCTGATGCCGGCAGACGCAGGTGCCAGCAGCGATGTACTCGGTTTTATCAATTAGTTTCATCACCTCATCATAAGGCAAAACCGTAGACCGGTCATGGATTTCCTCTTCCACAGAGATTTTTCTAACCGGAGCCGTATCGGCGGCAGCAGGCGGTGGAGTGGTGGTGAGCACTATATTTTTCAGCGCTTTGGCATAGCTCTTTAAGAGCTGCGCCAAACGCTTGGTACGCTCGTCCACACGGCCATGCATGAATTGCAGTTCGATGATGCCGGGAACAAATGGCATGAGTTCGTACGATTTCTTGCCGTCGCTTTCTTTGACCCGCACCAGGCCTCTATCCGCCATTTCATCCAGATGCTTTGTTAACTTGGTGGCATCAGACCCCTTCATCTTATCGACCAGTACCTCCGCCGACACCGGATTGAGGGGCATGTTTGAGGCAATCTCCGCCTGCTCCGGTGTAAAGAGCTCTTCAGCCAGAGCGTAGAACTCATCGCAGGGTACCGAGGGATATGTCATACTGCGGGCATTAAGCACTTCAGCCAGTTTGTTATAGACCTCTTGTGTCATAGTATCTTTCCTCACTTAGTATTTGGTTTAAATAATTCGGGCTCAATTCTGTCCGCATTATATAGCCAGGATAACAGGTCAGTCAAAAAGGTATGCTGCAGGAGATGCCTTGCTAGCTATCAAGGGTATTTTCTAGGTGTCACCTGCCCTCAGGTGACTCTGCCACATAGCTTTAAATCACGAACGGTCACCCGTAGGCGGGTGACACGTAGTTGGCGAGTACGCGGCATTGCAAAATTCGATTGAGTAGTTTATATTGATTTCTAGGTGTCACCTGCCCTCAGGTGACCCTGCCACATAGCTTGAAATCACGAACGGTCACCCGTAGGCGGATGACACGTAGTTGGCGAGTACGCGGCGTTGCAAAATTCGATTGGTTAGTTTATATTGAGTCCGCTTAATAGTAAATCTGTTACCTATTTCTTGTCTGGCAGATAGCTTTTTCATGAATCCGGCTAATCATTCCGCAAAGAGTTCCCCGCAGTGGCTCATTCTGCTTCTAATTTCTCTCGCCTCGTTTATGGGAGCTCTGGATACGACTATCGTTAATATCTCGCTGCCCACCATGTCAAAATATTTTCATTCTGACGTGGCGACTGTTTCTTGGGTGGCAATAGCCTACCTGCTTATTCTCTCGAGCACACTTATCACCTTCGGCAGAGTGGCAGATATTCGGGGCTATAAAAAAATCTATATCGCCGGCTTTGCCATCTTTACAGTTGGTTCTCTGTCGTGCGGTTTATCTTCAACCATATATCTGCTCATCGGTTTCCGAGTACTTCAGGGGGCTGGAGCTGCCATGCTGCAGGCAATCGGTGGGGCGATGGTGGTTAGATACCTGCCGGAGAAAATCCGCGGCACTGCCTTCGGTATACTTACCACCTCCGCTGCAGTAGGCCTGGCCGCGGGCACACCTCTTGGTGGTTTTCTGTCCCAGTTCTATAGCTGGCACTGGATATTCTTTGTCAATATACCTGTGGGCATATTGGCTATCATATTAGCTTTTGCCATATTGCCCCGGGACAGCGGTGAATTCGCCAAGGGGCGTTTTGACTTGCTGGGAGCCAGCCTGCTTCTAGTAGCCCTGGTCAGTTTTATTTTCTTCTTGAATATGGGGACTAATATCGGGTGGCTGTCCTGGGTAATACTGGTAAGCATCGCCATCTCGGTGACGGCATGGGCTGGTTTCATATTTAATGAGAAAAGAGCTAAATCGCCATTAATCAACCTCAGCTTTTTCCGGGACAGGAATTTTGCCATGGCGGTTGTAGTGGCACTCCTTATTCTTCTTATGGGGCAGGGTTCATGGTACGCCTTTCCTTTTTATCTGGAGCTGGAAAAGGGGTTTGCGGCCAGTATCGCCGGTCTTATCCTGCTGGTGCCCACGATACTCATGATGGTGTGCGGACCGATAGCCGGATTCCTTTCCGACCGGATTGGCCCTCGTCGCATTTGTATATTAGGGTCTGTGGCTCTCATTGTGGCATTTCTCATATTCGCGGTTATGGGCACCAGGACGGGACTTCAATACATAATTATAGCTCTGGCTATCGAGGGAGTTGGAATCGGCCTGGTTATGCCGGCAAATTTCAACCTCATTATGTGCATGAGCACTAAAGGAGATGAGGGTGTGATTAGCAGCCTGGTGAACACAGTAAGGAATGTAGGGGCGGTGATGGGCATTGCCGTTTTTACACTTATCTTTCTTTCGGTGATTGCCGGTCAGGGCATTTCACCAGCGAATATCGC
>Ga0315279_10007774_pt1 | contig 13158 bp, 9 predicted proteins | sample YL17G06_20_MG_FD_203694 | JGI IMG/M metagenome (GOLD analysis project Ga0315279, IMG submission 203694) | Sediment microbial communities from Yellowstone Lake, YNP, Wyoming, USA - YL17G06_20 | ecosystem: Environmental > Aquatic > Freshwater > Lake > Sediment | place: USA: Wyoming | collected... | reverse complement strand
TGAGTTGCGGAGTTGAAATCTGACGGAGGTCTTGCTCCTTGCATATTGGTCCGCTGTCAGCCTATTTCCAGCTCCGTCAATCATTCCTGGGCCGTAGATCCCCCAACCCATCATGTCTCCACGTAGCCTCATCCGAAGTTCTTGGAACTCATCGTGAACGTAGGCGGCAGTCGAGGAACAGCTACTCATTACTTCCGCGGCGTATTCTTTCTGGACGAGTCCGCAGTTTCTACAGACGACTTCGCCTCTATCATAGTCCGGCCAAACCATATCTGACTTACATTCAATGCAAATCAATGCTGATCGAGAAGACTACAGCATTACCCGCAAAGGGGCACTAGCATTCCAGACGAAAAGTCCATGCGCCCAGCCAGAACGATACTGCTTAGGCTCACTTTGCTCGCTCAAGCATAAGGGCATGCGAGGAATCAGCCTCCGTTCTCGTCAAAGAAGGATTGCTCAAAGGCTCTTACACTAGATCGCAAAGTAGGCTTGGATGCTCGTGGTTTGAGGTTCAAGTCTTGATTTGCTTAGGGACCCTTTGATGGCTTGAAACGCCTTGAATCACTTGAAACGTCTTTCACGTGGCTTTTTCGGGGAGGAAGTGGTGATTTCCCTCCCGTGCGGTCTGCAAGGGAGCTCGGAGACCCTGTGGCGTAGGCCCTCGTGGGTTCGAATCCCACTCCCTAAGGGCTTTCCTCGATGCTCCCAGCGCGAAGAAGCTCATCGTGCAGCTTGCTCCAAAGAAACATCAACTTTAGCGGCACTGGCACCGCGCATGTCGATGCACAGCTCTCTGAGGACAACTTGTACGGCTTCGTCGATGGTAGGATACAGATTCCTTAGAAAGTCCGAGAGGTCTACGAGCGTTGAATTCGTCTCGAATGGCCAGCAAGAGAACGAACTAGAATCAATTGATGAAACGGACAATGATGGTGAGGAGAACGAACAGAACGGATTGTTCCGCTAAATGAAGGTGGCTGATTTTGCTGGGATAGGGGATCAGGATAGAGAATTCCAGAACTGTCCTCTAGTCCCAAGATACGCTACGAATCAGGGCAAATGTGCGAACGAGGCCGACAACGTTTCAAGTTAATACAAAGACCAACTAAACATTATTGTATGCCAATAGATGCCGAGACAACGAAAAAACTAAACGACATTAGCTGGTCACTCGGTTGGTTTGATTTCGCATTAGATGTAGTAGTCTCGAATTTGACAACACTGAAGGAAGAGTTTCTACCAATCGATCCAACGAGAGGTAGGGTATTTTCGGATTTTCACGATATTATCCGTTTCAAATCTTCTGAGCTCTACTCGACTTTGATGAAGATTGAAGAACTGGTCCTAGGGACAACACAGGCTTTCTACAAGAAATATCATGGGCCATTTAGAGAAGAGGTAGCGGGTAGTGTTCTAGCAGATGTGGAAAGAAGCTTGATCTATTCTTTCGAATCATTTCTCACGCAATACAAGTCTCTCCTTGACATATCACTCAAGTTCGCGTTCGCACTTTGCTCAATGGGTCAGAAACTACCAAGGCGGATGGACTCATTCGAGAAACTTATGAGGATTGTACGTGAAAAAAAGGAACCCTACTACAGAATGATCAACGATTCTGGACTGTTTTCTGACTTTATAGCTGATACAGGAGAACTTCAGGATGTCAAGAACTATCGGGATTACATAATTCATCACGCGTTTCTGAGCCCAGAAAAGGCAGTAGAAGGCATTGGCGGACATCTATTCTTCAAGTATTGGTTACCCACGCTAACGCAGAAAGAGAGGGGAGAATACACCGTAGACGCCAAGTCACAAATTCGGCTTGACTATTTTTGCCGGAAGAAACTCTATGTTCTTTTTACGATCCTAGAGAGATTAACGGATAGTCTATTCACTGACCGGATAAAGGAGCCCCATATCAAAGCGTTGAAGGGCGAAAATCCGGAAGTTGCCAAGCAAGCACTGGAAAGGATAGCCAGAAAGGAAGTGTTTGCCGACACGATAATGCATGAAGATGAATTGCGTGTTTTCTTGGCTCAGAAAGGAATAGACTTTGGAGAGTTCGTCGAGGAAAGCAGACACTCAGAAAGACAGTTTGAAGGTATGAAAAGCCATGACGATCGTGACATTAGTTATTCGATAGAAAAAGTGTTCTATAGGCCCGTTGGTAATGTGAGAATATTCAAGACTAGCTTCTTGTATGATCGGGATTGGAAGCCCTCGATAGAGAACGAACCAACATACGGCGTTACTGTTACAGGTGTGTCTGTTGAAGACTTCGTCTCTGGCTCTCAGGATATCGCTCGGATGTTGAATCATCTCAGAGGCTGCGGAATAGTCTACGTTTCAAGTTTCCAAGGTACAGCTAGATATGCATCAATAAGGGAGGACCTCAAAGGGCTCATGCTAAGTCTCTCCGATCTTTCTCAATTCAAATGGTCAATGATACAGGTTCCAGAAATGAAATATTTCAGAGCCAGAACACCGGAAGAGACGCAGAATACAAGAACTATTCTAGGAAAAGACGCTGATGAGTTTCTAAGAAAAGAAGATCAAGATAGAGAGCGCATCCAGGAGGAGTATAGAAAGTGGAAAGAACAGCCTGAGCATTATCATGAGCGACCCTTCGAAATCGCAAGTGGCAGTAGGGTTGTTCAGCGTATTTCCCACAGGGACTTTGAAGCTGAGAAGAAACGGGACTTTGTAAACTGGAAATCAAACAAGATCATTCATCTGCATGTCAAGGAGGACGGCTCTGTTGACAGAATCGAGATGCGATTGCTTCCGGATGCAATGTTCACGGAGAAAATGTTAAGCGAGCTAATAACCAAATGCCAGGAAACTTGGAAGGAAGAGCCAAAACATTTCTTGGACTTGGAGAAGGAATTTTTGGAAAGGAATAGGGAACGCTACGTGCAGGATGTTAAGAAAGTCAGGGAAGGTTTTGCCGATATTGTTAAGAAGTACGACTATCTCAAACTGGTTTTTGCGTCCATAAACAAGGATGCTCTGCAGTGAATATGGAAAGCGAGCGCTTGTTCTAGTATTCTCGTGGCAGAATCGGCACATGTCCTTGGTTTCCTCTCGGGCCGTAGTCATTCCCTCTGAGACTTACGTAGGAGAACGATGCTAATTGAAACTTCTGGAAAGACGAATGGTCGACATGCAAACAATCTCTAGCGCACAGCCCGTTAATCCCCTATGCGAACTCCCGAGACCAAGTGACCAAGGCAGGTTCGTACGTCTCGGATATCAAAGTCGCCAGTTAAGCTGCACAAATGCGTGGCGAATCATTATGACCTACCAACTCGGCAAACGATACGAAGTCTGGGACTGCCCCTTCTGCGGACACAATACAATCAGCATTATTCATTCTCCTAAGAGCGTGAGCGTCAAGAAGAGTAAGACTGCTTTGATTCAAGAACTGCGGGTTCATTCGAGCAGATATATAATCAATTGGACGCCTACTATAATATGAGGAAAATGTTCAATCCATTTGGAAAAGGCTTTGGAGATGTCAAACAAAACGACTTGGAAATACTCAGATCCGTTGCCGAAGGTTGGTATGTTGAATACAAGAAAGAGAAGCCAGATGGGAAAAAGATTGCAGCGTCAGTATCCTCTTTCGCCAATTCCCATGGCGGCACATACTTCATAGGAATCGAGTCGGATCGAGCCAACAATCGTGCGGCGAGTTTGGGCGGTGTTGTCGATTCTCCGGACGTGATAAGAGATTCTGTACGAGGAAATCTTCAACCGTTTCCGTACTTCGAAACATTCACAATTGATTTGGCAAACGGCAAAAAGGTCTTGATGGTAGCCATTCCTGAAGGAGAAGATCCCCCCTATATTCACTCAGACGGGCGAATCTATCGAAGACAAGAGGCCGCATCAGATCCAATTGCCGAAAATAACAGGTACACCATTGACGAACTCTATCGGAAGGCGCAGGAATTCAAAGAACAACTGGAGGAGTTCCGGCAGTTTAATCTGACATTTTGCAAGGGTGAGGGAGAGATTCCCTACTTGGAGATGTTTGTGAACACTGCACCCTTCAATCATTTCTTGATAGAAGATTTCTTCAGTAAAGACAACCTAAAAGGACTGATGAATCGGCTTAACGCTGGTTTCAATGTTGAAGAGGAAATCTCCAGCAACAAGATCTCTTTCTCAGGCAATCTCAAATTCGATTCGGCAAACACCTATCACGATAGCATTTCCCTAAGGTATCTAGAAGGACAGAACTTAGCCTACAATGGAACGACTCTGATAGTTGATGTGTTCGGTAATCTCAAACTGCTCATGCCCCTTGGTGTGCAATACTGGTCGCCGGAAAATCTACCCGAACGATATCTGAACGTATTGAACCGTTCTCAACAACAGTCAATCTCCAGCATAAATCTCCTTGGTGCTAGGCAGATAGTAGGAGCAATATTCGGCGTAATGAGCAACTACGTGAAGTATCTTGACGAGAAACACTACAAGGAAGGATTCGAGGTGAAATTGAGACTCACGAATTGCTGGAGAAAGACGCTTTACATTGACAGTGAAACATTCATGACACATGTAGAGAATTTCGGGATACCTATATGCATGAAGTCTGAGCAGTATTTCCCAATTCATCCAATTACCTTCAAAATTGGCGAATTGAAAGCGAATCCCATCACAGAAAATCTAGTCATATTTGCGCATGTTGCGAATGCTTTGGGCGTCCCTTCGGAGGTTGCGTTTGCTTCAGTCATCGATGAAATGCGCAGCAATCCCCAAGCTCCCAGCTCATAGTGGCTATGATCTAGAATCGTATGAAGTCTTGCTCTGCTCTTATGCGCACTCGTAGAGGTACAGCAAGACTGCCTTTATTCAAGCTTGATGTTGTATTCAGGCAAAATCATAGTTAGAGGTGCATCATGGAACCTAACACCAAGCTCAAAGTAGAATGTCCGTTCTGCCAAAAGGAGACATTGGAAGTTCTCACTTGGCCAGCACACACCGAGTTGAGGAGCGGCAGAAGGGCAGTAGCAAAGAGCACGACCGCTGTCAAAAAGTCAGAGGGGTTTGAGCTGATGAGCGAGAAGTGTTCACAATGCTAAGCTTTGGGAGTAATCGTTGCAGGACTTGCGAACTCCTCTAAACGATATTCGCCTCTCTTCGTCACTGTAGCTCGTTGCGCTCTAATCCGTTTTAGAAGAACTGATGCTGGTTCATCGTCCGGATGTTGTGGACATAATTCTCCACGAAAGGCTTTAGCAAGGATTGATTGCTCCAAGGCGGCTACATTTTGCAGCGATGTCACAGCAACCGATGTCACAAGCTCAGTTTGCGCGAACGCTTCGCGAATCTTGGCAACGATTTTCCCTTGCTCGCGCTTTGGAGCTAAAGGAAGTGGCCAGTATTCTATGTCAGTCTGGTTCACGGTCGCCATCCCAACCGTCTGCTTAACGCCTAATTCGATGCCTCTTCTGGCCTCAGTCGTTTGCAGATAATAACAGATGTAGTGTGGATCCACCGCATCCCGGTCGAATTTGATTCTGATATTCTTACTTTCGAATACGACCTTACCATGGCCCTCCGGGACTACCGCAGCTTTACCCACAAGTTCTCGGCTATTGACGCGATTCAGAAGAACGTCGCCTGGCCGGAGACCATACTCTTCGATCTCAGTCTCGCTTAGACGCATGAGCTTGAGGTCCCTCCACACAATGTTTCCATCTTCAATGTTATACATGCGGAGACAGGGCACTCCACTTCCATACACGGAGGCTAGTTTGTAGATACCGTTCTTCATCGACTCAATAGTCTCACCCATTCTTGCCCACGTCCACTTGCTTGGCAGGGGTCGCAGCGATTCGCTATCTATTGGTTCTAGTTCTTCATGCTTGTAGTTCCTCTGATCTTTGCCTTTAGCTCTAAGTTCCTCCTCCCATTTCTTCCGGCGTTCTTGGCGTATTCTTTCGAGAAGTTTCTCAGCAGGCTCGTCGTTGGGATCGCGTTCACTGATTTCGCCGCGAAACGCTTTGGCAAGAACAGATTGACGGAATTGTCTAATGAGAGGAGTGACATTCTGAAGCCTGCTCCTTGCTTCCTGGTTTCGTGCCATCAATTCCCTTACGAGCTGCGCAATGCGACGTTGTTCTTCTAGTGGAGCTAGCGGGATTTTGAGTCGTCGAATCTGACCGTAGTTCAGGCCCTCTCTGGTGACTCCTGCCTCTATAGCGAAGATTTGTTCTTGTCCGAGAGGCGAGTTCAAGAAGCAGCTGAGGTAGGCCGGAATGCATGTATCAGCACGAATTATGCATACATGCTGATTTACGTTGGCTTCCCCGAAATCATCAGGAACATACGTTGACCTACCAATTGACGCTCCCGTTATGTTCAGTAACACGTCACCTGCTTTCACATGGGTTCGTTTCATCTCAGCGTGCATTCTTGGAGTGACAAAGACAACATCGTCGAGATGAAGCCCGTCTGGGTAAACGTTCTGACTTCTGATGAATGGAACGCCCTTGGAAACGTAGACATTTCGACCGCCGAACGGCGTGATTCCACTTCCGATGAAGGATGCAAGCTCCCCTATTGTGGACCAAGCCCAGCTCGCCGGAGGGGCATAAGGTTCCTCACTCACTTGACAATCCCCTGTTTCTCATGATTCGCTTCCGCAAGCATCAAAGCAATCTCATTCAGGGCATCTAGCGCGGTTTGAATCTCAGCCACCGCATCTCCGACAACTTCCTCGGGTTCCTCAAGTTGGTCCTCACCTTGACGCGATTCCTCTTTCAGCCAAGAAATGTCTAGGTTATCATCACGCTTCGCAATTTCAGGGCGTGTGAACTTCCTAAATCGTTCATTTTCCTTGCGTGGGTTAGCGTGATAGCATATTTCGAAATCCTTGAAGTAATCAGCTGTTAGAGGATGGCGTATGGCAACCTTCTCAACGCTAGTTCGATTATCGTAAATCCAAACTTCTTTTGTCGGTTCGCCTCTAGTGAAGAAGATTATATTCGCTTTCACGCCGGGAGAATAAGGAGTAAAGGTCCCAATCGGTAACCGCAAAATCGTATGGAGATTGCAATCTTCCATCAGAAGCTTTCGAACCTCCTTTCCCGCAGTTTCTTCAAAAAGCACATTGTCGGGAACAACCATCGAAGCCCTTCCTCCGGGCTTCAGAATGCCGATCACGTGCTGGACGAAATTCAGCTGTTTATTTGCCGTCTTGACTGTGAAGTCTTCACGAACTGGAGCTTGACCCGCCCCTTTTGTTCCAAACGGTGGATTGGTCATTACAACATTGTAACGCTTGGAAGTGTGCGGGCCTTCAGCCAAGGCATCCCCATAGTAAATGTCTGCTTCGATTTCATGTAGATACAAATTCATGAGCGCTAAGCGTTTTGTATCGATAACAATTTCACAGCCCGAGAATGTTTTCGTTTGAAGTCTGTCCCGTTCTTCTCGTGTTAGTTGCGCCCCTTCTTTTGTCTGTTTCATCATCCATTCATAAGCACCAATGAGAAAACCCGCCGTGCCGACCGCAGGATCGTGGATCGTGAAATCGGGCCTTTCCCGGATGTCAGGGCTTATGCATCTAACAACGCAGCGTATTGCCTCACGTGGCGTGAAGTATTGACCCGCTCCCTTCTCCTCTTCTGCGTATTTCTGGAGCAATCCTTCGTATGCTTCAGCCTTGACGTCGACGTCTATTGTGCTCCACTGCGTCTCGTCGATGAGAGTGATGAGCTTCTTCAGATTCACTGGTTCCCTGAATTTTGAAAGCGATCCCGCGAAAATGTCGCCCAACATTCCTTTCTGTTTTGAAAGCGATCGCAGGATCTCAATGTAGGCATCAAGAAGTTCTGTGCCTGACTTGACTTTCAGGTCGTTCCAAGTGCAACCGTGTGGAAGCTTGACTCCTTTCTCTTGCGCAATTTTGAGGAACAACAAGTACGTCAGCTGTTCAATATAGTCTCCGTATCCGATTCCGTCATGACGGAGAGTATTGCAAAAGCCCCAGAGTTTCCCAACTACTTCGCTCATGCTGTCACCATCGCTACATTGATTGTCTCAAGAAGCGGAGCAAGCTTCCCTTCGAATACCAGATTTGCCTTTTCCCATCCGCCATGTCTTGAAAATGGAATGTATTTGAAGTCTGGCTGGTCGATGACGAGATTTCTCACGAGATGGTCTCGAATATACTGGAGCCACTGCTCTTGTTCAAGGCTGAACTTTCTTCCCTCCTTCGCTCTTGCTATCGCACGATCGACTCTCTCGTCTGCGGAAAGCAGCGGATCGCCCTTCGCTGCATGCCGTATAATGGAAATGATGTCAGCTAATTCGCTGTGGTATGCCCGCCTCAGATTCTCTTCAGTGAATCGCTCCGGTCTGGAACCAAGCTTCTTTCTCAGCTCAGTGAGCTCTTTGGTGTGAAAATGAGATGGCTTGTTCAGGAGTATGCTTAGCGCTTCGATGTGATCTGGATTCTCCCTGACGAATCGCTCGAAGGCAATCAAGTAGTCCTGCGGCTTGAGCTCCTTTCCGTCGATGGTTCTGAAAATATATTCTGATACGACCTTGTCTTCTGCCTCGTAGCCAACGACGAAAGTCTTCGGTGCCCTCGGATACTCCTCCATAAGGTCCTGAAATCCCTGACTTCTTAGAATCTTCATGGTGCCTGCCCAGTCCCTGGTCAGTTTTGTCGGAAGTGACTGAGCGAATGCCCCAATATCTCCTTCAGGTATGAATTGCGTGAAGAGCTCACGTCCCTCGGCAGAAACGTTCTTTTCGATTCTTCGCAGCCTCTTGACGAAAGCTCCGACGTTGTATGCCCTGTCTTCATTGTTGTAAATAGCATCAACAATTTCCTTGATCCTTCTGGTAGGCTTTGTCGGCGGCTCCGCAGTGAAGTCCGTTGTCTTCTTGAAGTATTCCAGCAGCGAGCCGTTGAAGCAATCGAAAACAGTGAAATGGGTTTTGTTGATTTCATCGCATTTTCGGGTCCCTCGGCCCAGCATCTGTGCAAACAGAATTCTCGATTTCACAGGACGCAGAAAAACCAGATTTTCAATCTTCGGCACGTCAACACCTGTCGTCAGCATGTCAACCGTGACGATAATCGCAGGAAGAGGTCTGTTCCTAAACTCCCTGATTCTCTGAAGGGGTCTGTCGACTGTCGGACTGCCCGTAATCTTCTGCACGAATGCATCGCCCCTTCCGAGCTCATCTCTGAGCATATCAACAAGGTGATCTGCGTGCGAGATGTGGGGCATGTCGTTGATTGCGAAGACTAGCGTCTTCGGGAAGTGGCCGAACTCCTTCTCCTGAGCAAGAGCGTATTTTGCGAATTCCTTGATGATTTTCTTGTTTCGGTCTGGAGCTGTAGCCTTCCGTTCTAGATCCGTAGTATCGAATTCCCGTTCATCTTCCAAAACGTCAAATGATTGCCTGCCTGTCTCAGTGTCAACAAGGCCGACCTCCTCGCCCTCTTTGAGGAATAATCCCTTTAATGTGATATCTGACTGAATTGCCACTGCATCATAGTCGACAAGATAACCTTCCCTTACTGCGCGTTCGTAGTCATAGCGATAAACGATATCCTTGAAGTATGACGTCGTGTGAGCTGCGGGTGTGGCTGTCAATCCGATTTTCACCGCGTCAAAGTGGTCTAGCACCTGACGCCACTTGCCCTCTTCCGTGGAAGTATATCCCCGATGACACTCATCTGCTATTACCACATCAAAGGCATTTATCGGAATGTCGAGCTTCTCTGCGTCTTCCTCGACTTCCGATTCGCCCGGTATCTCGGAGAACATTCCTTCCCTTCCAAAGAGATTGATTCGCATCCTCTGGATTGTGCACACATAGACGAACGTGTGCTGAGGCTGGGGATTCGTCAAGTATTCTGACGGCAAAACGTTCGGATCAATTTTGAACTCCTCAGGCATGTCCTCGCGTCTGAAACGTTGACTGTAGACTTCGTATATTCTGTCGAATTTTAGTCCAGGTTCAGGCTCGAAACTTGAGAATGCTCCAACCGCTTGAGCCGCTAGTGCACGACGATCGACTAGGAATAATATTCTTCGAGCAAGTCCCGACTTCAACACCCTGTAGATAAGTGAAATTGCAACAAATGTTTTTCCAGTCCCAGTCGCCATCGCTAACAGCATAGTACGCCTTCCGTGCCGCAAAGATTGCTCGATCGCATCTATCGATTCTCGCTGATAGGGTCGCAGGAAAGAATTGTCATTCGGAACGTTTGCAAGCCACTCCAAAGATTTCGTCCTGTCTAACGATAGGAATTCTCTCAGCGCTGAAGGTGTATTAAACTTGGCAATCTGCCTAGAACGGCTCGCCTGCTCTGTCAGGTTCTGGAACCAGATTATCTCTCCATTAGTAGAATAGATGAAAGGCAGATGAAATTCGCCAAACTCGAATTTGCCGTTCCTAAATCCTCTTGCATATCGCTGAGCCTGTGAGAGAACATTCTGAGGCCCCAAGGTCAGCTTCTTTGCTTCCACTGCTGCGATTGCTTCACCGTTATGAAAGAGCACGTAATCCGCAGGACCTTCCGCTGTTTCATATTCTCTGACCGCTGCAGTGTCATACTTCGCGCCTTTGACAAAATCGACAATCGGCCACCATCCCGTTTCGCGCAAGGCCTTTTCTATGAACTTTCTTCGTGTTGCCCACTCATCGATACCTCGTGGCACTTAGATCATCTCCGTCAGCGGAGCTATCGTAATCTCGTGCTTAGGTGTCAACTTGGCACTACCAAAATCACTCTTCACGTTGCTCTCCCGAAAACTCTACTCAATAATTCGTGAAGTGTCAATAGATTACTTGTAACGAGGGTTCGCAATAGATGATCACTTCTTACTTCTCTTGAAAGATTCCCAGCCCTTCTTGACAATCTCCTCGTAGACATTCGACTTCTTCGGAATCTTCTCCTCTGAGGCAGTCCTTTCATCATGCGTCACGCAGTTCTCTAGATGTTCGTTGAACCCAGAATCATAGAAGAACATTGCGGACATACAAACAAACAGATTGGCGCATTCGAAAAAGCCGGAGGTTGTGAACGAAGTTGCTGAGGTATTTCCTGCCACGTCGCCAAGTACATCGATGTCGAACAACGTGGGCATTTCGCAGAAGAAACACGGAGCCAAGCCCCCAATGAGTTATTGACAAGATGCGGAATTCCCCATACATCGACGTTGTTGTCCCAGTTTCCTTTACTGGTCAGTATTTCCAGAATGTATCTGCAGGCTGCGTCCCAGTAGCGTACGAACGTCACAGTCCTATGGTCGTCAATCGTACCATCGTTCAGTTTCCCATATCTGTTTCCCAGATCGTCTCGCACTCGATATCCCAGAACTTCGTAATCCCATACAAGAGCTGCGTTCCCCTGAATCGCCGTAGCTAGACCATTCTTCACCGAGTCCATGCTTTCAGGCACACATGCCCGAAGGCGAATGTAGTTGAATCTCCCCTCGGGCTGAGAACTGATGCGCCTCTGATACTCTACTGGCTCCACACTATAGTTTTCAGGACCATAGATTCCGAAGAAGACAAACTTGATTTTCGCATTGGAGTTCACCCAAGGCTTGACGAGATTCCTGACAACGTCATGATACCAGTCGAGTGGGGTCTTCCACGTGTCGCCGCGCTCACATTTCCGATAGAGCTTGAAGTAGAGCCAGTTGGCTGTTTCCAGAATGCCAGATTCGTTCGTCATCAATCAAAGACTGACCTCCTAAGTATGTATTGTTCATCTGTCTTTAGCGTCTTTCCACGAGAGTGGAGTTCGGTTACTTCCTGCCCTTCCTGGTCTGTTCCCAGCCTTTCTTCACAATCTCCTCGTAAACGTTCGACTGCTTCGGGATTGGTTTGCCAGAAATGGGATAGCCCTCGGGGAGATCGATGGATTTACAATGGTTTGGTCTTGGGACACTCCTTGTTGCTGTTCTCGGTGCTTCCGGCTTGGCCGGCTGGTATCTGACATGGCGACAATTGAAAGGGCAAGCCAGACGTGAGGCTCAACGGGTCTTCCGCGAGTTTGTATTGACATCAGAGTTCATCGACTTCCTCAACATGGTGTTTTGGTTCTGGTGAACCCGACCCAAACCCGAAACAGTCACGGAACCTTCGGGTGCGGGCTTTCACACAGCGATGGAAATGGCCCTGTCTACCGTGTTTTTTGGGAGGACAAAGATCAACTACTCTGGCTGCAAGTTCTCATATTCACTCGGGGACTCGCTGTGCCTCGTCTCTGAAGGAGTAGTCACTTGGTCTTCGTCCTGTCCCGGGTACCTGTTCTGATCTAGTATGGCGTGGCATTTTGAGCAGACGAGAAGAACCTTCCACATTTCTTCGAGTATTTGTTTGAAGGGCAGGGTTGTCAGTCCTGCCTCGTAGTTTCTATCGTTTCCCGGGTGGTGGAACTCGAGGTTTTCGAGCTGGCGGTCCCCACACATGGCACATGCGCCGCCTTTCAGGTGCACCGCGAAGAGTTTCTTGAGGAGCCTTTGTCGTCGCTTGCCTTCAATCTTCCAAGGCGGCTGATCCATGACGCGCACACTCCCTCGAATCGTACGGTTGCGAGTCTCGCTTGTGATCTGCCCTGTGACTGGCCAGGATGTCTGCTATCTTGCGATTGTTCTGCTGGATGCGCTCCGTCAGTCGTTCTGTGCATCCATGAATGTTCTTCTTGGCATCATCTATTGCATCGTTGATCTTCTTGCATTCTTTCAATGCTTCCAAGGTGTCGTTGAGATAGAAGACGATGTCTCTGTCAGCGCCGAGAGCTTCCAGGTCGATCGCTTTCTTCCTGACGGCGTAATGTTGGGCATGGATTTCGTAGTACATGGTGATGGTCGGAACGACGAGTTCCATTGAGGTTACGACTACTATGCCGTAGCCGCTGTTGACGGTGAAGCCTTTCGCCTTTGCGTTTCTTGGTAGGGAGTCAACGCAGAGAATCGCCATAGTTGTATGATACCGTTCAAGGTCATTCTCGACCTGCACAGCATAGTCGTTGCTCCATCTTCCGTTTGACTTGCTCTCAACTAGGATAGAGCCGATGACGATTGATTCGTGCTTGAACTTCACTAGACAATCGGTAGAATCAGACCCGCCCAGTGGTTGTACCTCAACACTGGGATTCGCAAAGAA
>Ga0315279_10007773_pt1 | contig 13158 bp, 11 predicted proteins | sample YL17G06_20_MG_FD_203694 | JGI IMG/M metagenome (GOLD analysis project Ga0315279, IMG submission 203694) | Sediment microbial communities from Yellowstone Lake, YNP, Wyoming, USA - YL17G06_20 | ecosystem: Environmental > Aquatic > Freshwater > Lake > Sediment | place: USA: Wyoming | collected... | reverse complement strand
TAGGTTAAGATTATAACAAAAAAGGAACTTAAAAGATTTAAAAATTCCATTAAGAGGGCCATATTACACAGCTCAACCTTTACTGGATCCAATTTCCAATTTATAGTTATCACGCATGATTCAGGTTTATAATACATGTGTTGGGGACACTTTCTCTTACCTCTGCTGCTGCCCGACAAGGTCATAAGCATCAGCTGAATAGTCCATCTTGACAAAAAAAATTAACATGGTACCGTTCGATAAACTTCCGGTAGAACTGGCAGTTATCAGGAGACCGGACCGTTTTGTTTTAACTCATTTGAAGGTGACCACAAGATTCATCCAAGGAGAGGTAAAAATGGAGAGTAAAACGAGGGCAATCGTGATTAATGAAAAGGATAATGTAGCCACAGCCCTGAGGCCGCTCCATGCAGGCACTCCAGTCTCTGTCGAGATAAAGGGCTGTGTTGAGAAGATAAAACTCCGATCAGATATCCCGATGGGTCACAAATTTGCCTTGAAGGATATGGAAGAAGGGGAGGCTGTGATCAAGTACGGAGAGCCTATCGGACAGAGCACGGTAAGGATTATCCAGGGAGAACATGTCCATGTCCATAATGTGGTCAGTCAACCGCGAGGAGGATCACGATGAATTTCCAGGGTTATCGCAGACCAGACGGCAAAGGAGGCACGAGAAACTTCGTGCTCGTTATCCCCAGCGTCGGCTGCTCGCAAGGCGTCGCGCAGGCTATCGCCCGGGGCCTCAAGGGTGTTATTTATCTCCCCAACATTTTAGGTTGCGGCCAGATGGGGGAGGACCACAGGCTGGTCAAGAAAACGTTGGTTGGCTTCGGCACAAACCCGAACGTTTTTGGAGTTCTGATCGTTGGAAATGGATGTGAACAACTTTCTCCTACAGAAATCGCAGACGGGATTGTCACAACCGGCAAACGGATCGAAGTGATCGTGATCCAAGAGGTGGGTGGTACTAGGAAAACCATCGCCTTGGGCAAAAGAGTTGTGAAAGAAATGCGTGATGCTGCCGTAACACTCGATCGTGAACCAATCCACTTGAGCGAGCTGATTCTTGGCACGGAGTGTGGCGGATCAGATTATACCTCTGGCTTAGCGTCGAACCCGGCAGTGGGTGTTGCTTGCGACATGTTGGTGGCTGAGGGCGGAACAATCATCCTCTCGGAAACCCCTGAACTGATTGGTGCCGAACATATTCTTGCCAAAAGAGCAAGGACACCGGAAATGGGGAAACAGATTCTGAACGCAGTCGCCTGGTGGGAGCAAATGGCGATTGCGGCGGGGCATAACATCCGAGAATCCAATCCTGCTCCAGGGAACATTGCCGGTGGCATCACGACACTTGAGGAGAAGTCTCTCGGGTGTATTTATAAGGCGGGAAGCAGTCCACTCGATGAGGTAATCACATACGCTTCTCACCCTACGAAAAGGGGGTTGGTCTTTATGGACACCCCAGCCCATGATATTGAACAACTCACTGGCATGGTAGCTGGAGGGGCGCAGGTCGTTCTCTTTACTACAGGGAGAGGGACCCCATCGGGATCGCCCATCGCTCCGGTCATCAAAATAACAGGCAACAGGAACACATACCTCACGATGAGGGACAACACCGATATCGATGTGAGCAGGATCCTTAAGGGAAGAGAAGCAATACAGTCGGCGGGGAAACGAATTTTTGAAGAGGTTATCTCCGTAGCTTCCGGCAAGGTCACAAAAGCCGAGAAAGTGGGTCAGAGAGATTTCTGCATATTTAAGATGAACATGAATATCTGACGAAAAAGGCTGGACCGTTTGCGGGTTGCTGTGCCGCTGCCCGACAGGGTTGTAAGTACCATTTTCCTTGACAAGAAAGATGAGCATGCTAACGTTTTGCTAACGGAATCTCTGTAAAAAGGAGATGTTATGAAGCATATAGGTTTTATCGGCGTCGGGAATATGGGTGCTCCCATGGCCATGTGTTTAATTCGAGCAGGTTATCAACTGACCGTATGCGATAAACGACCCAATGCCTTAGAAAAGTTTAAAGTGACAGGAGTCTCCGTCACAGAGAAACCTGCGGACTGTGCCAAGAGTGAGATGGTCATCATTATGGTGGGTGATGATTTTCAAGTTGAGGAAACACTGCTTGGGATTCATGGATTATTGAAAACTGTTAACCCTAATCAACCTCCTCTATTGGCCATTATGAGTACCGTTTTACCGGGAACAGTTAAAAAGTTGGCCTCCCACTGTGCAAACAAGAATGTTCGCCTCATGGATGCTCCCGTGAGCGGGATGCCCGTATTAGCAGAAAAAGGAAAACTCACCATCATGGCTGGTGGTGAAAAAGGGGACTTAGATGTAATGAGGCCAATTTTTGAAAGGATGGGGGAAAATATTTACCATACAGGACAGCTTGGGACGGGTAGCACTACCAAATTAGTCAATAACATCATCGGCCTTACGAATCTCTTTCTCGGCGCTGAAGCTTTTCAGATCGGGCAAAAGCTGGGGATGGACCTTTCTACGTTAGCTTCTATTTTCGAAAAGAGCACGGGTCGGATTTTTCTGACCAAGGATTGGGAAAACAGCCGTAAGATTTTTGAAATATTTTCACAAAATCTTGAGACATCTAAGGTCACTGTTGAACTCGCCCGTAAAGACTTAGAACATGCCCAGCAATTAGCTAAAGAAGCCGATGTTGCATGTCCCCTGTTTGACCATATCGTTCAAGCAATTCATAACTTGTCTTACCAAGACGTCAATGAGAGATGGCATTCCTTAATTAGATAATTCTGAGGTGGGACAGGAAAGATTGTTTATCTTTATCCTTTCCCAGAGACCTCCTCAAAAAATCATCACATCCGCCAAAGCTTCCTCGGTTTATAATCAAATCCAAAATTCAAAGGAAACGACTTGACAAGTATTTTTGGGTTTGGGAATATAAGCCATCTTTGATGAGTAGGAAACAAGGTTTTAATTATCGAAAGGAGGGTCTCTTATGGAGGAGAAGATGAATCGTCGGACTTTTCTTAAATATTCGGCAACTGTGGGGGCTACCACAGCGATCTCTGGTTTTCCAAGCTTCTTAAGAGCCCAGGCTCCAGAGATTAAAATCGCCTCGATACAGCCGGTGACAGGAGTCATCTCGGATATTGGGATCTCAGCGAGGAGGGCAAATCAATTAGCAGTTGATGATATCAATGCTCGGGGTGGTATTAAATCGATGGGTGGAGCAAAGCTGAAACTTTTATTGGCAGATACCGAGGCAAAAGAAGAGGCGGCCCGGTCCGAGGCAGAGCGGGTGATCAAAGAAGGGGCGGTCTGTCTGGTCGGTCCATTTCTCAGCGGTAATGCGATGACGATTGCCACCCTGTGTGAACAAAGAGGCATACCCTTTATGATGGACGTGGCTGTGGCAGATGATATTACCAGAAGAGGATTTAAATTCACCTTTAGGATCTTTCCCTATACCACTAAATTTGCCGAGGCCATGCTCTTCTATATGACCCAAATCATGAAGGAGCGGAACATCGGCAAGATCCGCGGAGTGGTGACCAACACAGGAGACCTCTTCGGTCGCGTCCAAGGGGCAACCTTCATCAAGGTTTTAAAAGAGAAGAAATTCCCCATCGAGGTATTGGGCCATATCGAATACCCTCTCGGCATTCAGGATCTCTTCACAGAGGTCTCGAAGATCAAAGCCCTGAAACCTGATGTCCTTTTCCCTGTTGCAAGGCCTGCAGATGCCAAGCTGATGATCCGGGAACTCCACAAACAGAGGGTTCAACTCCAGGCGATCATCAGTCCAGGAAGTCCGGGATGGTATGAACCAGAATTCATTCGAGATATGAAAGTTCTTGCTGACTATGTCATGGATAACGTACCCTGGTATAACCCGGTCGGGAAAATGTATAAAGATGTGAATGCTGCGTTCTCAAAGAAGTATCCGGGAAAATATATTGATTCCAATTCGGGATATGCCTATTTAGGAGTGTTGGTCATTGCCGATGCATTGGAGAGGGCGAAATCAACGAAGGGTGAAGATATCATCGCTGCTTTGAGAAAGACTTACTTAAAACAAGATTTAATGGTTGGGGGAGCAGTCTATTTTGACGAAAGGGGGGATAATGTCAATGCTGACACAGCTATGATCCAGACCCTCAGAGGTTCGATCAAAGTGGTATTGCCTTCAAAAGCAGCTGAGGTCAAATATGTTTTTCCGATGCCAAAACAGCTCTGGGAACGGGGAATGTAGAAAGAGGATATAAACCTCAACCTTCTCCTTCCATTGGCCATTAGCGGATTTCTTCTGGGAGGGGTCTGTGGCCTGATCGCTTTAGGCCTCTCCCTTATTTTTAGTGTGATGAAATTGAATTGACGCCTCTGTTAAAAAGAGATAAGATCCACTAAAATATTTTTAAACCTGTAAATAGGAGTAGGATATGAAAAGAATCATTTTTCCGTGGGGTGTTGTTTTACTCATCATTTCTATGGCGCTCGGGAGTTATGCCAAAATGGAAAAAATAGCCATTTCGGAAGGCAATCTTCCGGATCTCAAAGGGAAATGGACAGGGAGTAGAATCGGTGGTGGGGGTATGCGGCTGAATACGGATTTTGAAATCTCTAATGACAGCCTTCCAGTGCAAGGCAGGTTTATATTTTACGACGTCATGAGGTCAGGTAGGCGTGGCGAGACACAGATTATTGATTTTAAAAATGGTAAGATAAACGATCAGGGCAATTTGTTAATCACAGGCAGTAATATTGAAGTGGAACTATCTCTTTATAAGGATGATGGTAAAAAGAAGCTCGAGGGGAATTATTTTTGGACGGGGGCAAAAGGAACGATGTCGTTTAAAAAGAAATGAGACCACTTTTCGAGGTTACAAGGTGGGATCTCTTTACGTTCGGTTCAAGGGATCCCATTTTTTCTTTTTTGAAGGAAATAAGCCGGGAACAAAGAGCGACGCAGCGTTCCTTTCTGTGAAACGATTGGGATTGTTGGTGTGAAAATTAAAATTCCACAACTTCTCTGGTATGACAATACCGAGATGGAGCTCGATTTTCCTTCCCCTTGGTCCGTCTTTTTCTGCCCAATGAAAGGAGGGGAAAGAAAGAAACTTACGCATAAAGAGATGGAAAAAGCCTTCCAAAAACCCATTGGCTCAAAGCCCATCCAGGAGTTGGCCAAAGGGAAGAAGGAGGTTGTTATTCTCTTCGATGATTTGGCGAGACCTACTCCTGTGTTTGAGATTATTCCCTTTGTCCTCAGGGAATTGGAGAAGGCTGGGATTTCAGATCAGCAGATTCGATTTATTGCTGCCCTTGGAGCACATGGAGCAAACACAGCGAATGATTTTCGGAAAAAACTGGGCCAGGAGGTACTGGACCGATTTCCGGTGTACAATCATCATCCATTCAATTATTGTACCTATCTGGGCAAAACCAGCCGAGGCACACCCGTTTCCATCAATAGAGAGGTGATGGCCTGTGATCTGAAGATCGGGATTGGTTGTATTGTTCCTCACTCCTTCTCAGGTTTCGGAGGAGGAGGAAAGATCATTCTTCCCGGAGTGTCTCACATTGACTCCATCGCTTATAACCATGGGACACTCGTGAAGGAGTATCCAGACTGTGTTGGCGTTGGAAAGATTGAGGGAAATATTCCTCGCCTCGATATTGAAGAGGCTACGAGAATGGCTGGACTCGATGTGAAGATCGATGCCATTGTCAACCTTCGAGGAGAGATCACCAGTCTTTTTGTGGGAGATCCCATTCTTGAACACCAGGAAGGGATGAAATTGGCAAGAGAGGTCTATGCGACTGCTCCAGCTAAAAATAAGGATATTGTCATAGTTAATTCCTATTCGAAACCGAATGAGTGTGCTATTGCTCCCTTTATTGGAATTCCATCCTTAAAGGAAGGAGGAGGGGACCTGGTAATCATTGCCAATGAACCTGCAGGACAGGTTGTCCATTATTTGTTTGGAGAATTTGGAAGATGTGGAGAAGGAGGGCTTCAGCTTCCCCAACCTTTGCCGACTAAAGTGAAACGGTTCATCGTCCTTTCGCCTTTCAAAGATCATGTGGGAGCGTGTTTCTTTGGTAAGATTCCTTCTATCCTTTGGACAAGAACATGGGAGGAGGTTTTGGATTTGCTGGAAGCGAAATGGGGTGACAAGGCCAATGTGGCTATTTATCCAGATGGGACGATACAGTATTTTAGGAAAGAAGGATAGGGTGATGGGGAGATAGGGAGTTAGGGAAAAAAGGAAATAACCAATGACTAATGACTGAAATAAAGGGGGGAGAGGATGGAAAAGAATCATGTCGTAATCGTCAGTGCGGTTCGGACGCCCTTTGGAAAATTCGGAGGGACTTTAAAAGATATTCCTTCTATCGAGCTGGGTGCGATGGTGATCCGTGAGGTTTTGAGAAGGGTGAATGTGAAGGGGGAGGAGGTTGAAGAGACCTATTATGGATCCGCTGTCCCCGGGGAGGTGGGTTTGGAAACCGACGTCCCAGCGAGACAGGCTACTCTCAAGGCAGGGATGCCTTCAGAGGCTGTTTCCATTACGGTTGACCGTGCCTGTTGTTCCTCCCTCGCAGCCGTGAGGTTAGGATATAGAGCGGTCAAAACTGGAGAGATTGAGATTGCTTTGGGTGTGGGTGCCGAAAATATGAGTCGGACTCCTCTTATTGTTCCTCCTGAAGTTCGATGGGGAAAAAGATTGGGTAATATTGAATTATGGGATGGTCTGTTTGGACTGGGTTATAAAGGGTTCAACCCTGTATCGGTTGATGCTGGAGAGGTGGCACTGGAGTATGGGATCACACGGGAAGATCAAGATCGATGGGCTTATCAAAGCCAGATGAAATATGCGAAAGCTTTTTCAGAAGGGAAATTTAAGATGGGCGAGGAGTTGATGAAGGTAGAAATCCCACTGAAGAAAGGTCCACCTATTATTTTAGAAAAAGATGAATTTCCAAAGTCTGACACAACCCTTGAGAAACTCTCAAAACTTCCTCTTGTCTATGGCAGTCCGACTGTCACCGCGGGTAATGCCCCTGGTTTGGACACGGGTGCTTCAGCCATCCTGATCATGAGCGAAAAGAAAGCAAAGGAGAAGGGGCTTAAGCCTTTAGCCAGGATTCTCTCTATGGTTGCCACTGCCACAACTCCCCGCCTGATTGCAGCCATTCCAGGCTTCACCATTCAAAGGGCATTGGAGAAGGCTCAAATCACTCTCGATCAAATTGACCTTATCGAGGTCAATGAGGCATTTGCTGCTATGCCTCTAGTCAGTGCAAAGATTCTGTCCGATGGGAATCCCGAAAAGATGAAAGCCCTTTTAGAAAAAACGAATGTGAATGGGGGGGCCATCGCCATCGGTCATCCAGTAGGCGCAAGTGGAGCAAGAATTCTAATGACCCTCATTTATGAATTGAGAAGAAGAGGAGGAGGAATTGGGGTTGCTTCCATCTGTGGAGGCCTGGCCCAGGGGGACGGGGCTGTGGTCCAGGTAGAGGATGAATAGATCGGGTTGATCGTGGCATAGAAACTATTAAACCAATTTTGTTCCTCAGTTTCATTATTATAAGCGTTTATTAAGTTTAAAAAATTACTCCACCTTATTGTTTTATAACGATAATAAATAAAGATAGTTAGAGACGCTTGTAATAAATAAAATATTATTAATTTCAAATAGTTAAATTCAATCCTTATCTCCAAATGCTTTATTCTGGTTTCTAAAAAATTTCTTGACAAAAATTTACCCATATGATAGAAAACAGAAAACTAAATTAGTTTTCTCGCTTTTATGGAATCAGAAAAAAGAGCTCAAATTCTAACCTTTGCCAAAAAGAAGTTTGAAAGGTTTGGTTTTAATAAGACTACCGTTGATGAAATCGCCAAGGACGCCAGTATTTCAAAGCGAACCCTGTATCAGGAGTTTGGAAATAAGGAGAAGATCCTCGAAGAACTTTTTATGTTTGAGGCCTTATCCGTTAGGAAGGCCATCCTGAATCAGATCAATAAGATCATTGAGCCAACAGAAAAACTTCAAACGTTCATCCGATTAGCCCTGAAATACCTCGATCAAAATCCGTTTATCGTCAGTGTCCTTCATGATGAATCAGGATTCTTTCAACCATTTCTCAAGGATAAACCCCACATCATTGAAACAGGGATTGAGGAAATTTTCGTCAATATTGTTAAAGAGGGTGTTGAAAAGGGTGTCTTTCGTAAGATGGACGAAAAAATCGGCGGGCATTGCATTTTTTTATTATTTAAAAGCCTGACCTATGGGAAAAATAGTCCTGACCACTCATTTGGATTGAACCAGACGAATGAGTTTGTCAATTTTATCATTAATGGAGTGATCATCAAACAGGGTAGGGCATGAATCGATTGTCTATCCATTTTAAACCCAATGGTTTTGTCAATTCTATTCGAATGACCAGTCAGTTTTTAGGTCTTCCTCTTTATAAGGTGAATGCCTTTTTTGTTGATGGACTCTTGATCGATACGGGCTTCGCCTTTGGTCGAGATAGATTTCTGAAACTCTTAAACACACTCCATCCTGATGTCGTTGTCAATACTCATCACCATGAAGATCACACCGGCAACAACTTCTGGATTAAAGAAAAGTACGGCCTTCTACCCCTGGCTCATCCCAAAACATTTTTTTATTTACAAGATCCCTCTCAGTGGGTACCATGGTATCGGCGTTTGGTCTGGGGATGTCCTCATCCCTCAGAGACGGGCGAATTGAACTCAAAGATTCAAACTAAAAATTTTCTTTTTTTAGTGATTCCTACGCCCGGCCATTCAGATGACCATATCTGTCTTTTTGAACCAAACGAGGGATGGCTTTTTTCCGGAGATCTGTTCATTAGCGAACAGGTGAAATACATGAGAAAAGATGAAGATATCTATTCTATTATCGATTCCCTGAAGAAGGTGGCTGCCCTCCATCCCAAGAAGATGTTCTGTTCCTTCAGTGGTTTCGTCGATCGACCGGAAGAGGCCCTTCATCGTAAGATTGAGCGTTTAGAAAATATAAAAAACGAGGTGGAAAGAGGTGTCCAAGCAGGGATATCCCCTCGAGAGCTTCAGCGGAGACTCTTAGGGAGAGGGGATCAATTCTCTCTTGTCACTTCAGGTTATATCTCCAAAAAAAATCTGATCAATGCTTTTCTTAAATCAAAAGGAGTGGAACGATGAATCAGAAGATCAAAAAGGCGGCAGTATTAGGGGCAGGCGTTATGGGGAGTGCGATTGCTGCCCATTTGGCGAATGTCGGAATTCCTTCCTTTCTTCTCGATATTGTGCCGCCGGAGATGACAGAGGCAGAAAAGAAGAAAAGGTTGACGTTTGAAAGTCCAGAGGTGAGAAATCGGTTCGCTGTTCAGGGGAAAAACAGAATTCAAGAATCGAGGCCAGCATCCCTCTATTTGAAGGACGATGCGGAGCTCATCTCCGTAGGAAACTTTGAAGATCATCTCTCTTGGGTTTCGCAGGCGGATTGGATCATCGAAGTGGTTATTGAGGATCTTAAGACAAAAAGGGAACTTTTCAGGAAATTGATACCCTTTTTAAAAGAGGGAACCGTGATCAGTTCCAATACCTCTGGCATCTCCATCCAGAAGATGTGTCAGGGATTCTCTACAGACTTTGCAGAGAGGTTTTTAGGGACCCACTTCTTTAATCCACCAAGGTATATGAAACTTTTAGAGATCATCCCAATCCCCTCAACCTCCAAAAGCGTCGTGGAGAAAATGGCTCAGGTCGGCGAGAAGATTTTGGGAAAGGGAGTGGTCTACGCAAAAGATACGCCTAACTTTATTGGCAATCGGGTTGGAGCTTTTGCAACGGCTATTACCATGAAGACGGCCATAGAGGACGGCTATCGGATTGAAGAGGTTGATCAGATCACAGGCCCTGCCATGGGAAGGCCGAAGTTGGCCACGTTCAAGCTCGCTGATCTCGTTGGGTTGGATGTCATGGCTCATGTTTCCAAAAATCTCTACGAGAGCCTCCCAGCGGGAAAGGAAAGAGAATATTTCGTGTTCTCGTCTTTTATCCAACAGATGATCAAGAATCAGTGGTTGGGTCAGAAGACCAAGCAAGGCTTTTATAAGAGGGTGAAAAAGGAGGGGAAAGAGGAAACTCTCGTATTGGATTATGAAAAACTCGATTACCGCCCCCAGCAGAAGGCGAATTTTCCTTCTGTGGAAATGGGTAAGAATATTGACGATGTTCGAGAACGGATCAAAACCCTCGTCTTCAGTCCTGATCGGGGGGGGCAATTTGCCTGGAAAGTCTTGGAAAAGACTCTCCTCTATTCGGCCGAGAAAATCCCTGAAATCTCTGACGACGTCGTTAATATCGATCGGGCCATGAAGTGGGGATATAACTGGGAACTCGGGCCTTTTGAAATCTGGGATGCCATTGGTCTGAAATCCTCTGTGAAAAAGATGGAGAAAGAGGGAGAGGCGATCCCCCCGCTGGTGGAGAAGGTCCTCAGCAAAGGGTATTCCTCTTTTTACGAGAAAAAGGATGGCCGCGTCTTTTACTTTGACTTAGGAGCAGGCCAATACCAGGAGATCGAAGAGAAACCAGAGATTATTCTTTTGCCGAGCCTGAAGGACAGAAAGAAGACCGTTCTTTCAAATGCTGGAGCGAGTCTCATTGATCTCGGGGATGGAGTAGCCTGTCTTGAATTTCATTCCAAGATGAATACCATTGGAGCAGATACCATCCAGATGATGAGAGATTCCCTGAAGGAGGTCGGAGAGAAATTTGAAGGTCTGGTGATTGGAAACCAGAGTGAAAACTTCTCCGCAGGAGCCAATCTGATGCTCATGCTTTTTGAAATTCAGGATGAGAATTGGGATGATATTGAAGCCTCTGTCAAGGCTTTTCAAGATGCCTTAATGGCCATCAAATATTTTGAGAAGCCGGTCGTGGCTGCGCCCTTTGGCCTTACCTTGGCAGGTGGATGTGAGGTCTGTCTCGCCAGCGCGAAGGTGCGTGCCGCTGCTGAGACCTATATGGGCCTTGTCGAAGTAGGGGTGGGTTTGATCCCGGCAGGAGGTGGAGTAAAAGAGATGTTACTCCGATGTACAGAAGGGATCCCACCGGGTGTCATGGATGCAGAATTACTCCCCTTCGTTAGAAAGGCTTTTGAGACAGTCGCGATGGCCAAGGTGGGGACCAGTGCAAAAGAGGCACAGCAGTTGGGTTATATGAGAATGACGGACAAAGTGACAATCAATCGAGATTTTCTCATCCACGACGCTAAAAATACCGTTCTTGATCTCGTCAAGGAAGGCTATCGTCCGCCCCGGCCCAAAAAGAATATTAAAATCATGGGAGAGAGAGGACATGCGCTTCTTCAAATGGGTCTCTTCTATATGAGAGAGGGTGGTTATATTAGCCAATATGACGAGCATGTGGCCAAAAAGGTGGCTCACATTATGTCAGGAGGAAACTTACCGGACGGGACAGAAGTGACCGAACAGTATCTATTAGATTTGGAAAGGGAGGCTTTTGTCAGTCTTTGTGGAGAGGCCAGGACGCAAGCAAGAATTGAATATATGCTGAAGACAGGAAAACCACTTCGAAACTGATCAATGCAGAATGATCAATGAGCAATGCAAAATTAATAATGGGAGAATAATACGGATCATTGCTAACTTTGCATTTTACAATTTTCAATGATTTTTAAACAACGGAGGCTTTATGAAAGAAGCAGTGGTGGTTTCAGCAGTGAGAACGGCTGTGGGCAAGGCGCCAAGAGGCATCTTGAAGGATACAAGGCCGGATGATATTGGCGCGCTCATCATTCAGGAGGCTGTTGCAAGAGTCCCTGGCCTGAAGGTGGAGGAAATTGATGATGTCGTCATTGGATGTGCCTTCCCTGAGTCGGACCAGGGGCTGAACCTCGCCAGAGTGTTAGCCATGAGAGCGGGATTTCCTTTTACGATACCGGGGCAGACGGTGAATCGTTTCTGTTCCTCAGGACTCCAGGCTATTGCAACGGCCGCCTATGAGATCATGGTAGGAGCTGTAGAGGTGATGGTTGCCGGTGGCGTAGAGTTTATGAGTCAGGTTCCAATCATGGGCTTGACCCCTTCTCCCAATCCATTTTTAGTTGATCATAATCCTCAGGCGTATACCTCCATGGGGCTCACCGCAGAAAATGTGGCTGATAAATTCGGAATCACCAGAGAAGATCAGGACCGCTTTGCCCTTTCCAGCCATCAGAAAGCAGCCAAAGCGATCAAAGAGGGAAAGTTCAAAGAGGAAGTTCTTCCTATTCTGGCGAAGGTAAGAGAGATTCAAGAGGACGGAACGACAAAGATCAAGGAGGTCTCCTTCGATACGGAAGAAGGGGTTCGTTATGATGTCTCTTATGAAGGGATGGCCTCGCTGAAACCTGTTTTCAAAGTCAAAGGGACAGTGACAGCAGGCAATTCATCCCAGACGAGTGACGGAGCAGCAGCTCTGGTATTAATGTCAAAAGAAAAGGCAGAAGCACTCAAGCTGAAACCCATGGCTACCTTTCGATCCTTTGCTGTAGCCGGGGTTCCACCCGAAATCATGGGGGTGGGTCCTGCTTATGCTGTTCCCAAGGCATTAAAAAAGGCAGGTCTCACCATTAAAGATATAGGCCTGGTTGAGCTGAATGAGGCCTTTGCCTCACAAGCCCTCTATGTCATTAAAACATTGGGATTGAATTTGGATATTGTAAATGTCAATGGCGGAGCGGTCGCCATGGGCCATCCCTTAGGATGCACCGGAGCGAAGCTGACCACCACCTTGCTTTACGAGATGAAGCGGAGGAAAGTCCGCTACGGTCTTGTGACGATGTGTATTGGAGGTGGGATGGGCGCTGCTGGAGTTTTTGAAAGAGTCGAGTGAAAGAACATTGCAAATTGTAAAATTAGCAATTAGCATTGAATCTCAAAAAAGAATTTTTTAGTGCTAATTTTTCACTGCTAAATTTTCAATTTTCATTGATCTTTTAGAGAGGAGGTTTTTATGGAAGAGTTCGTTAAAGGGGGAGCATTTCTGGTAGAATCGATTTCGCCTCAGGAAATTTTCACACCAGAGGACTTTACGGAAGAGCAGCGGTTGATTGGGAAAGCGGCTATGGA
>Ga0315279_10007772_pt1 | contig 13158 bp, 15 predicted proteins | sample YL17G06_20_MG_FD_203694 | JGI IMG/M metagenome (GOLD analysis project Ga0315279, IMG submission 203694) | Sediment microbial communities from Yellowstone Lake, YNP, Wyoming, USA - YL17G06_20 | ecosystem: Environmental > Aquatic > Freshwater > Lake > Sediment | place: USA: Wyoming | collected... | reverse complement strand
GTGACACCGAGAATGGCCAGTACCCATTCCACGCGGCCCACAAGGATAACACAAACGACAAGCCAAAGCATTCCGACCAGCTTGAAACGCGGGTCAACGAATTGCAGTAGCCCTTTCTTGCGTGCATAGCCTTCAGCGTAGCTGGATTCATCGAAGAAACTCGAGAAGGCTCCGATTGTTATATCCACTATGCTCTTCCTGCTGCGCCCGGTCACGGTGCAGCATGGACAAGGGCCGATGGCCGGTCTCTGATTCAGCCATTCAGGAAGCATCAGAAATCACGCCTCTTGAACAGACTCGGGATCTGAGTCCATAGCTCTCGATTTAACTCGGTAGAATGCGAAAAGACTGAGCCCGAGTATAGATAATCCGATGACAGCTGCGAGGACATACGTCAAGCTAAGTTGGGTGAAGGTCGTAGCCCCCGGCAGGCTGTACCCGCTGAAAGGAGCATTGTATAACGTCTCTAAGCTCTTGAGCCCTGTGGGAGGGGTCATCCCGAATATTGTTTCTAGGTCAGATGCGCTCCATTCGGCAAAGGCTGATCCCGGAGCCAGCAAACCCAAGGGGACCAGCACTATCAAAACGGCGATGAGTATCAACAGTTTCTTGAAAATTGAGCGTTTTGGTGCTTGAGACTGCACAGTCACCATCGGAGTACCTCCAACGCCTACAACAGTATTCAGATCGGGAACGCTTTGGGTTATCGAAGCTGCCAGTATAGACTGATCAGAACGCATTATGTAGGAAACCAAGAAACCCGTCGCAGCCGCATCGACAAAGCCAAAGATAATCGCGTGAGAGATCACCATGGCTGGAATTGTTACGGATAGTGGAAAAGGAGCGTAGAGAGGACTGCCGTTAGCAGCGTGGTATAGTGTAGGCTGGAGACCTAGTTCTATGGCGCAGCACAGGGCTGCTGCGTTCAGTCCTATATATCCAGACGCCCCAGCCGCCAACCAGCGTCGGCGAGACAGCAGGGGAGCACGAGCAGCCAGCAACCTGTATACATAGTAACTAACAAATGACATGACCAGCCCCATGTTGAACGAGTTAGCAGCAAAAGTGGTTATTCCGCCGTCTCCAAACAAGAGACATTGAATTAGCAGGGCACCAGTAACTCCCAGAAACCCGAACCAAGGTCCCAAGGTTAGAGCAAGGATAGCCGCCCCAACCGCATGCCCCGTTGTCCCTCCAGGCGCGGGAAAGTTGAACATCATTACTATGAATGAGAAAGCGACCCCAAAGGCGAGCCACGGTATTTGCTTTGTTTTGAGATTCTTCTCCACTTTTCTAGATGCAATGAACCACATCGGAATCATGATTATGTAGAAAAAAGCGAAGGTTGAAGGTCCTAGGTACCCATCCGGAATATGCACCTGAGGTCACCAGTATTACGCTTTTGCACAATAGTATTACGTATAAACTGTTGGATTGGTGAGAACGTGCGATAATCACGTGCAGGGACATTGAGCTGCTGCCACCATACGCTTCCCTGCGCCGGAATTATGATATGTCGAATGGTGCATCTGAATAGGAGGTGTGTCGTTCTTGGTGAAAGTGGATAGGTTTAGCTTTTCAACTCCTCCGAAACTGATGGAACAGTTTGACGAATCGCTGAGGATAATCGGCTACAAGGACAGATCGAAGGGCCTACAGGTCGCGATGCGGAACTTCATCACGGAATATGCCTGGAAGGGGGAGAAAAGCAAACTCGGGGCAGGAGCGATTCTGTTAACGTACGATCACAGAACCCACGGTGTCCAAGAAGCACTGACTGAGGTTCAACACCACTATCGAGACGCAATAAACTCTACTACCCATATCCATCTCGACGAATTTCGGTGCTTAGAGGTAATCTCGGTTAAAGGCAAATTGGAGCGGATTCAGCACATGGCAAAGGATTTGATGAAGTCAAGAGGCGTCTCTCAGTTGAAGCTCTCTACCGTGTCGCTGTAGAGATTTGGACGAAGTGCAATGATGTGATGGGCCAGTTGGATTTGAACCGATCATTCGCGGGACTACTGATTGTTTCTCTGGCCGAAGGGACCCGCACCCGTCTGGGTTCGGAACCTTCTTCATGGTGGGTTCCAAACTCATCACGAAGCAACACTGCGCGTGGCCGGTTCATTTGCCTTTCGGCGTTCCTTGAAATGAAAGGCGAAGAGGTGCGCAAAATCAGCCGACAAAGAACACCGTGATCGTGTAAAGCCACAGCAAAAGGCCAATCAGTACGAAGAGGGCAACGCAGGCTGCAACTACGATCGGATTCTTGACCTTCACCGTAAGCCAGACGGGAAATACGAACGCGAGAATCCTCAGTAGGGTTATGTGGGAAGGGACGATGAAGATGAGGACGCCTAGCATGGTCAAGGCGTAGCCCCAGAGATTACGATCGACCTTCCAGACCCTCACCACAAGGAAAGCGAATAGGGCGACCGAAACGAGGATCGCAGGGTCGAGGCCGCCGCTAGGGAGGCCATAGGTCAGTTGAGAAAAGATCGTCTGAGCCAGACCCAAGTTCGTCCCCTTAACCGCATAAAATTTCCATTCGTCCGTCCAAGATGCAAGAAGGTCGCCGGTTGTAGCATAGCAGAAGGTGGCCCACGCGCCAATGAACGCCACTGGAACCGCAAGATAGAGCAGCCTGCGCCAATGTCTCCCTTTCACGATATCCAAAAGCATAGGCAAGACGATGACGAGTCCGTAGATCCTGCTCACACTGGTCAAACCCGCAAGCAACGCTGAAGCTCCGAGTCTCTCCGTCCTGTAGAAATACCAGGCCGAGATCGAAGCGAAAAGAAATACTGCCTCAGAGTAACCAAGCGTGGTGAAGACGCTGATGTACGGAAAGGTGGCCATCAAAAGAGTCGCATGCAAGGCCTCGCGAGGATCCATGTACTGTTGCGCGAGAAGCTGGAAGACCAAAATGGCTCCAAGAGCAAAAGCCTGTGTGACGAGGAAAGCCCCGAACCAGTAATTTTGGACCAGCGATCCAACGATCCATATGAGTACGGGGTACGCCGGAAGGAAAACGTAAACCGGATAGGCGTATCCTTTCAGAGCGATTAGGGGGAATTGGAAGCTGTCTCCTCCGTTGAACAGGAAGAGCCACCTCCAACCCCCCGGGATGATGTTCGGGTTAGCATCCATCCAAGCGAAGTGGAACGTGCTCTCTTGAGTAAGCATCAACTGATAGAACCAGACGGCTCCTACCACGCGAATCGCCACGGCTACAGCGACAGGGTAGAACAGTAGTCTGTTGCGCCTGACCGCGTCCAGCGCGGCCACGAGTCTTCTGTGATACATTCGGAGTGTTCACGTAGAAAAGAAACGTATGGATTTATGACAGTTTTGATAGGGGCTCGAAGTCAGGCCAGCTTCAGTTCCGCCTTCCCGCCTTCCAGTAGCTGGTCATGCGGGAGCTGACTGACGGATACTTAAGCGCTCTAACGGTCGAAATTCGCGGTTCCGAACCTGAATGGGAGTGGGTCCGGAGGGACACCGCCAAATCATGGTGGGTCCCTTCTCTCTTTCCGATCGCTTCATCCATGAGACTTGGATCACATTCTCTCATGAATCTCAAGAACGTGTGGCCTGTTCATTCTTCGGGATATGACCGAAACCGAACTGTCATGGTATCAAAGGTCTGCAGCAAGTGGAAATTGCTCAATTCTTACGAGAAACGCTCTAGGATTAGAGTTACTCTACTTGTCTTTGGAGGTTCTCCTGAATGCGTCAGCGAGCGACTCACAGATCAAAGAGCATACTCGCCACTGGCGGAGATTGTAGTTTATGCGAAGCTCTTCGAGAGCTTCCACAACCTTGTCTTCCTGTTCGGGCGTCAATGATTCTCTATTGAAGCCCGGTTACTGTGGCATATTAACTCTTGATTGATCTGGCAGCAACAACAAAACGAACTAACTGGCGCCAATTAGAGGAGATAGCTACCTACTCCAATTGGCTCCTCCTAAATGTGTAAAGGAGAAAGCTGTGCATCAGGAGAACGGCGAGTATCGCAAGGGTCATCACGAGAAATAGCCCAAGCTGTACTATGAACGATGAGATCAGGAATAGGAATACGGCAGTCGTAAAACAACCGGTAATGATGCCTCGAAGAAAGAGCGCGCAAGCATTGGCCCCGTCGAACTTCAGAGTGAATACTCCCAATATCGTGGCGTAAACAGGGAATGGAGTGAGCAATCCACTCAAATGTGGACCCAGCATTGTCGCACCCTCAGTAATCAGCAGAACTAGCACAGTAGCCGCGATCGCGCGTGCTGGAATCTCCCAACCAGGAGGCTTTCGTGAAACCCTCTCGACTGTCCCTGAGGGAAAGAGTTTCCGAATAATTGCGAGAAAAGCCAGTACTCCAACGAATGACAGGAGTAGAGGAGCGGATACATAGTTCAGAATGAATGCAACGGCGAAAAACGTTATGCAACACGCCACGAGACTCGTTGGCCAACTTACTCTGAAGGAAAGTAGACTAAACGCGATGCAAGATGTGGCAAGTGGGATTAGCCCCATCAATGTTCCCAGTGCAGCTGCTGAAGCGAAAAGGTTCCCCTGCTCGAGCGATAGGAAGAACAGGACAGGTCCCGATGTTAGTGGGAGCCCGAGAATCAAGCCACCAATCGATTGGCCCCACCTTCGACCAACAGTGCTGACCATCCAGATGAAGATCGGAACGCTAACCAGCTTGATCGCGAGGAACGTCCACGAGTTCGGAACCATGTCGGGCACCGATGAAAGCACGCCTAGATATGGTTGGGCGGCAATGTGCAATTCTGGTAGTTACAGATTCATGATCAGGATCGTGTTGAGTCAGGTCTTCAGTTTCTTGGAGATGACGTATGATGCGAACGCGAGGGCTGCGGCCACGTACATGGTGGCTCTGTAATCTGCGAACTCTATGAGCACCGTGGCCATCATCGGCCCGAGAAGTGTTGACAGGTTCACAACCGAATTGTACGCGGCTACTGTGGCTCCTTTCTGGTTGCTACGATCAAGAACGGTTCTGAGACCGCCCACGTAGACGAAACCCCAAATTCCGCCAATAAGCACGTAGAGTAACCATGCTTGCGCAAGGTTCGTGGCTAAACCAAGACCCACTAACGTAAGCCCCGACAACATTAGTCCAATATCGAATTCCTTTCTGCCATCAAACCTGTCTGCCAGGTAGAAGGATGCCAAGAACTGCGCTAGGGAGTTTGATGCGCTGATGACGCCCACGTAGAAGTAATTCGCCCCGAGAACGAGCAGGTATAGGGGCCAGAACGTCCAAGCTAAATTCGCTCCCGAATGCCTAACCAGCAACGTGACGTAAATCCCCAAATTCTCCTTGAACGTCCGCATCGGACTAATCGAAGCCCGATCGACAACTTGCCCTCTATCCTTCAACGGTATCGAAAGTGCGAACGCCACGAAAACTGCAAGGGCACACAAAACGAACAACGCCCTCGTCCCAAAGGTACCAGTCACTGCGCCCGCAGTCACCAAGCCAACAAATCCTCCCAAGGCTCCAAAAGCTGAGAACCTACCCATCTTCGCGTTCATCTTCGACGCTAGGGAAAACAATGCACCCGGGTAGATGCCTAGCGCAACTCCCGTTATCAGTCTAGTAAACAAGAACGATTGATAGTTGAACACGAGTACGTGAATGAGGAGCATGAGTCCCGAGAACAGAAAACCACCGATCAGAAATGGTCTCGTCCCGTAAACATCTGAAAGAGTACCGAACACGTAGGTAGAAACGAGAAGTGCCAAGGCGTATCCGGTCACAAGCGTCCCAATCTCAACGTTCGACAGACCCAGCTCCTTCCCTAAAACCGCCACATACAGCGCAGTCGCGGTAACTGCCATGTAACTGAGGAACTGCACCAACTCAAGTCTTACAAGAAGTCGGGCTTCCTGAGGGCTCTGATTTCCATCACCGAGCTGCAAAATTGTTCGAAGTGATGCTGGAAGCATTCTCGGTCGCTATATCCGAGAACGCCACGACTGAAGGTGAGTAATGTGGCTATTGCGTCAATCGCAATTCTGACAACATACGATCCAGATGGAGCTAGCCATTATAGGTGAGTCGATGCGCAGGCGTATGCGGTTTCTGGATTGGCTTAGGGTTGCAGTAGGCGTCTTGGATTTCATAGAACTGCCCCTTGAAGCTTGCACGTTCCTCTGTCCACATTTTTCGAATAATCTGGACGGCTTCTTCTAGGCGTTGAAAGCGCTCTGCGGTGGGAGGGAATGGTATGCCGTATGCCGCCGACTCCCCGTCGTTCCATGCGGCGCCAATTCCCATGAATAATCTCTCTTTACTGAGCACGTCGAGGGTGGCGCCGATTTTGGTTAGGACGGATGGGTGCCGGTACACGATACCTGTTACCATCGTTCCGAGTTTGATCTTCGACGTAACCCCAGCCATAACTCCCAGTGTAGTCCAGCCCTCAAGCATGGGCTCCTGAGGTTGGCCCACGTTCATGATTTGGTGAAAGTGATCCATAAACCAGAACGAGTCAAAATTGTACCGTTCAGCCTCTGTCGCAGCACGGCGCAGAGAGTCAACTACCTTCGAGCCCTTACCGTCGTATGAGAAGTTGGGATGCTGAATGCCAAATTTCACGCCAAATTCCTCATTCGAGCAATAGCTTCATGTAACTTAAGTTAGGTGGTCCAATAGTATTCGTTCCATCCGTTTCGCGTGTGTGGGATAGACGGGAAATTACAGTGAGAAACTGAAGGCGCTCTTAACCGCCAAGGGCGTGTGGCATCGCTTCATTGAGTTCAGCGAGCCCGTGAAGACCGTTGAACAGGCGGCTAGAAAGGTTCAGGTGGAGAAGATAGCCAAATCCATCGTCATGATTGACTCAAACGGTGATTCATTGCTTGCAATTGTGCCCGCAAAGAGTAAGGTCAGCCATAGAAAAATCAAGCTTCTCCTTGCCATCAGGGACGTGCGGCTCGCAAGTCCTGAGGAAGTGCTAACGCATTCCGGTTATCCTGTAGGTGGCGTCCCACCGTTCAACGCCATCGACCGCGTCCTCGTAGATCCTGAGGTGCTCAAGAGTGAAACGGCGATCGTGGGCGGAGGAGACGTTGACAAGCTTGTGGAGATCCGGACCAAGGACATCGTTGCCGTCTTGAACCCTAAGATCGCTGACATCAGCCAAACCTAGCTGGACGAGTAGAGCGTGCTGTTTGGGTCTGGGTTAAGGAATCGACCAAAAGCTCCATGTCTAGGGAACCGCTAGTAGTCTGTGTATGTGAAAGTATGCAGACAGTTGTTCCTGGATGTCCAGGCTGCGGTGGAAAAATGATTTTCTACTCCAGCGACGCCTTCTCAGAACATTACATGTGCCCGGACTGTAATCGGTTTGTGGGGATTCCAAGGCGGATCGGTTTCTTCACGAAGAGTCCTTTCAAACCCAGATATCCAACCTGACCCCTAGCCAACCATCAACGCACACCAAGACCCCGCCAAGTAGCTTAGCCCCTAGAAGCCGAGTAACCACGTAACACTACGATTCAACGGAAAGTAATACTTCAGAGCAAGAAACCACACCCACCACCCCCCTACACGATCGTGGCAGATTCGCTCGGTAGCACACTCCATGGATGGGAGTCCCTGTGAAGCCAACTTTTGTTTTTTAGTACTATGGTGCGCGCTCACAGATTCGGATAGGATGGATTGAAGGTGCGGATTATGAGGTTAGAAACCCAGAAGAAGATAACGCCGCAGGGATGAATGGAAAACGAAGTAACTTAATCCTGCTTGCATTCAGCTTTAGCCACTGGCCTGAGTGAGATGGATTCGAGCCGTCAGAAATGGATGGCGCTTCTATTGGCCGTTCATTTAATTGTTCCGAGTTTCCATTACTATCCGTCCTATCCGAGTTTGGTTCTGACTTGGTTTGCGTTCGATTGGTTCGAGGGTGGATGGATACTGTTCATACCCTACATGTTTGTAGGATTGCCTGCTTTCCTGTTGATCGGGTTGCCGACCATCATTCCCCTGTTACTGGTTGGCCTGATGATCTTCAACCGTAAAGTGCATCGGAGTAGACCTGCGCTTCTCTGTTTAGTTCTGTCGTCCGCACTCTCTGCAGTTTACCTCTACGGTTGGATCTGCTACACTTGGCCAACTCCATATCAACCGGTGCAGACTGCGTCCATAGTACTCTTCACGTTTCTAGCTTACAAGAACTGGTCAAGCATTAAGGAAAATCAAAACAAGCAGACAATCCAGCTATCTGCTACCGCTGCTTGAACCGTTGTCTTTTATGGGTGCGCGCACCACAAGACCCACCCCCCTAAAACATCGATTCAAATCTACCTTCATGCGCCTGTTTGCTTGTAGGCTTTCACCTCAGAACAAGTCTCGTCGAGGAAATGGCTCAGCGTGGTTCTATCGCTGGGATCTCTTTCTTTTTCCGCCACTTAGCTCCAGTCGCATTTCCCAAGTTCTAGTGAACCCATACTTGCTGTACAGGCCTCTCCCTTTCTTGCTAGCGTGCAGCAAAACCCTTCGGTAACCGTTCCTTTGGCACCACTCGATAGCCTCCTCAACGATTCTGGAGGCGACTCGTTTCCTGCGAAACTCAGGTTCCGTAAACATTGACAGAAGATAAGGTACTGCGAGTTCCTTCAGATCAGGTCTGGGCTGTTCGGGACGAAGCCACAGGCACGCCTCTGATGAACCAGAAGATCCAAGTCACGTTCTGTCGCCCTACGGATCCGAAATCCAGGACTCTTGCGAGGCATAGATCTAATCGCCTGCTTAATGACAGGTAATTCTCCCAGTGGTGCCAGCGGTAGAATCTAAACTCTGGCTTCCGTGCGTGTGCATCCAGCGACGCGGGCGTCGTGAATTGAACCGTCATTTTGCACGTGTGGTGCGAGAAGGCGGATCATGTAACACTACGACTAGGCGAAAAAGTAATACTTCTGAGCAAGAAAATGGTCCTCCCCCCCACCCACGAACCGGCGGATTTAACGAAAAAAATGGGAAAAGAGTGAAAGGAGACGACTACGCCCCGTTGGACAGATGAGAATTCAGGAAATTCCTCAAACTATCGTTAGCGAGCCGTCGCCTATGTACCAGAAAGGCGTCGCATATGTTGAATCGAGAGGATCTTGCGGTTGCTGTCCTTGGCTGAATGGTGAAACGGTCTCGTAGACAGCAGATTCCACATCTTTCCCCTGAGCTAAGTAGTTCATTATGCTGGCGGTTAGAACGTCGACTAGACCATTTTGAAGTGAAATAACTCCGCTGGTAAAGACTACTGATGACACTCCGGCCGCAAGGAATTCTGTGGCAATTGAATTCGCGTAACTTCCTATGAAGATCAGTAATTTAACTCGCCCAAGACTATTACGTCCGAAATGATGCTTGATGAAATCTGAACTCATGCCGATAACGCCTGCGTGAGCGCTTAACCAGCCTGCAGCGAAGTCTGACGCGTACCTCTGTTGAATTTTATTGTTTATCTTTTCGCCAATGTACCAGTAGTTGGTGCGCATCGAGTTGTCAGTATTTGTACGCCAAATCACTATACTATAGTTGTTCATGTGGCTCAGCAGAAAATCGATTGTGATTGCGCCATCGGCGAGATACGTAACATTGTATCCACCTTGCTTCAAGTAGGAGACCACTTGCTGAGCGTAGTTGCCCATTGGAGCCGTTGCATTCATAGAGGAAAGCAGCAAGGCCTTGCTTTGAGTCTGAGCCTGTAGGGGAGGAGAAAGAGCGTTGACCCCTATCGGAACTGAGAGCATTAGGAGTACTAGGATAGCGATGAGCGCTTTCTTCAATTCGAACATCTAGTATTGAACGCGGAGATCTCAAGAACTAAAATGTTATACAGCTTGATTAGAACACTAAGCGAGCTTTTAGCGGCAAAATTGCACGGTTTATGCAACTATAACGGGGTACGATTGACAATATTCATTCTCATCTTCCATGCACAGACTATGCCGTAGCCATGTAGATGATTCCAATACACTCATAGAGAAGGGGTCAAGGAGGGAAATCTTCTCAGGAATGTTAGCGTCCAAGAATGAATCTACAGGAACCTCTTTGATGACGCTCGTCAAGATTGTCATTCAAGTTCGCGTAAGAAAAACGGGTTGCCGCGCGACTACTGTTGCCTTTGCGTAGGAGCAGATGGACTGCCCGCGGCTGGTTCAGGGGCCTTCGGACTCTCTTCAATTGGCTTACATGCGGCTAAGTGAGCCATGTACTCGTCCAGTCGGATCAGTCTATGGCATCGTACGCACTGGACCGTCTTCATTTCAGTTCGCACGGATCTGTTACGGAACGGTCTTCTTCTACCCGTCTAATTCACTCTCTGAGCCAACATTCGCTCCGCATCTATTCAACCTTAGCTTTCATTCACACTCTGCCTGGTCCGTGGGATGGGTACTGAAGCAGAGGTGGGCGTTCTTTGCTGCTGCTGAATGAGGGACTGGAAGGTTCCTTCAATTCACGCATTCTCGTATTCGTCATGCTCTGAATCGTCTTCAAAGTAGCCATCTCACGCCTTGAAACCAAGGTCACAGCAATTCCGCTTGCTCCTGCACGGCCCGTTCTACCAATTCTATGGAAGTAGTTCACCGGATCGTTCGGAACATCGTAATTGATGACATGCGAGATGCCCTCAATGTCGAGTCCACGGGACGCAACATCCGTAGCCACCAAGAATCGTACTCGACCTCGACGGAAGTCCTCCAAGGCGCGTTCGCGTTGAGGCTGTGTTAAGTCACCATGAATTACGGCAACGTCCCTGCGTATTTGTCTCAGTCTTCTTCCGAGTTGATCTGCTCCATACTTGGTTGAGCAGAAGATTAGTGCCCGTTTGACTGCGCCCTCAGCCAAGACGTTGCAGAGGGCTTGGAATTTGCGTTCAGGATGAACGAGTCGGTATAGTTGTTCTATCTCCTCAACCGCAATCTCATCCTTGCTGACGAGGATCCTCTCAGGTGCGTACATGTGCCGTGAAGCCATGTCCAATATTTCCTCGGGCATCGTCGCCGAGAACATGGCCGTTTGCCGGTCACTTGGGGTTCTCTTCAGAATGTTTTCGATATCATCCCGGAAACCCATGTCAAGCATTCGATCCCCTTCATCCAGCACAACCATTCTCACATCGTCAAAGACCAGTGTGCCCCGGCATAAGTGATCGATCACTCTTCCCGGTGTCCCGACAACTATGTGGACTGTGCCTTGCAAGGCTTGCATTTGGCTGTAGATGGGTTGACCACCATAAACCGCCAAGGTTCTAACTGAAAGGTACTTTCCATACTCGTTCAGATCTGAGGCCACTTGAATCGCAAGTTCCCTTGTGGGAACTATGACCAAGGCCTGAACAGAATCCTGATTCCTGTTAATCTTCTGAATCATCGGCACGCCGAAAGCGGCCGTCTTACCAGTACCCGTCTTCGCTTGGCCTATTACATCTCTGCCTTCAAGCAGTGGGCCAATAGCGGCAGCCTGAATTGGGAACATCTCTTGAAAACCGAGTCCCCTTAGGCTGCGAATTATCTCTCCCGAAATTGGGAGTCCTTCGAAACTTGTCAATCGTTGTTTCTTCTAACTGAAACCGTTTTGCTGAAAACTGAACAGCTAAGCTTCCTCGTTTCAGGGGAAAACCGCGTTCGAGTTTCGCCGTGCAGAACTTCTCAGTGTCCGCACGCGGCTTTCGTCGAACGAGCCATTGACCCCGTGTCATTTAAAGCTTGGCTAATTCGCCCACATGCGATTTTGAGTGCAGACCTACGATTGGCTGAATGGGATGCAACGACTCAAGGGGATTTCTCGTCAAAGCGGACCAAGATCGAAGTGCGTATATCGTTTAGAGAGCACCAGCCTTAGCCGGCATCTAATTCAACAGGAGGCAACATCTAGTCATGCGTGCAGGTTCGAAATCGGGTATGAAGCCACTACGGAGCCACACCATTCATGTTTCAAAAGTCATCAATGCTCCGCTTTCATTCGTTTACAAATGGTGCACCGATTACCGGGAAGACGACCCCAAGATTACCGGATCCAAGAACCAGAGAAAGATCCTACAGAAAACAAGACAACGAGTAGTCTACCTATCCATCTACAAACGACGTGGAAAGTTCAAGTATGCAGTGAACATTGTCACGCTTTATCCTCAGAAAGCATGGCACCTTGACTTCTTGGGTGAAGAGGACGAAGAGACCGGCGATTATCGACTGACCAGGTTAGGCGCCCGAAGAACAAAATTGGATATGGTATTCAAGGAACGATACAAGATACGTGATGCACCCACGAAAGCGCAGGACACGAAGGGCACAAGCGAGATCTGGGACCAATACGTAGCAGCACTCGAAAGAGACTACAGAACGTCATAGACCCCTAGAACTCATACTTGCCTATGCCAGCAATTAGTTTGAATGATCACAATGAAGAGCAAATTCTACTATGTTGGAATTAGAGTGAAGGATCTCGAGAAGTCAGTTGATTTCTACACGAAGTTGCTTGGCATGAAAGTGAAAGGTAGGACCAAGATCGAGCAAACGAAAGGAGAAACCGTCGGGTTAGAGACTGAGGAAGGGGGTTTCCTTCTGGAACTCAACTACTATCCCACGGACAGCCCATACTATGCGGAATACGTGGTCGGAGAGGGATTGGATCACCTAGCCTTCAACGTTGACGACCTATCGAAGGGCTTGGCGGAGGCTCGGTCCGCGGGTTATCGAGTCATCTCGGAAATGAAGAGCGACGGCGGTCAATGGGCCTACATCGAAGACCCGAACGGAATATGGATCGAAGTCTACTGAGAGCCCACTTGACCTCGCGAATCAACTCAATTCCAGTTCTCTACGCCCCTCTTGCGGGAAAGCAACGAATCCGCAGGGGCCTTTGTTTCTTCTTCCTTCTCGACGTGATTCCTGTTAGAAGATGCTAAAAGGAACCTTCGGAAATTTCAAGGCAGGTGTCTGTGATGCCCATTTCACCATTGGTCTACCTAGTTGCGATCGTGGCGGTTGTCATGATGTGGCGTGGACTCTGGGGTCTCTTCGACGAGTATCTGTGGCCGAAGAATCCTAAGCTTAGCTATTGGGTCACCTTCATTGCCGGATTTGCGATACTCGCTTCTTTCCTCGCCCTGTCTCCATTTTGAGATCTTC
>Ga0315279_10007771_pt1 | contig 13160 bp, 5 predicted proteins | sample YL17G06_20_MG_FD_203694 | JGI IMG/M metagenome (GOLD analysis project Ga0315279, IMG submission 203694) | Sediment microbial communities from Yellowstone Lake, YNP, Wyoming, USA - YL17G06_20 | ecosystem: Environmental > Aquatic > Freshwater > Lake > Sediment | place: USA: Wyoming | collected... | reverse complement strand
GTATTATTCAAATGGAATGGAACACTCTATCCAATAACCTCGCATAGCGGAGATGAATATTACTTTAATTTGTGTGCTCTTGGAGCAGGAACCTATCAATACCAATGGCTATTCAATGACAAATCTAATAATTGGAATTCAACCATTGAAAGAACGTATATCATAAATCCTAATCCTTTACCCTCTGCCCCATTTCTTTTTGATGGTTTAGCTTTACAGGAATATTTCAATGATTCAATTCTAAACTATTATTATCAGACAGACATTGCCCTCCCCTCCTACAATTGCGTCTGGTTGCGGCCCGCCCTTTCTTCTAATGATTTCAATCTGTATTTATATTCCGATATCAATTATTCCATATTAGAGGCTTCTTCCACAAGGGGACCGGGCTATTTAGACTGGGTTTTGTTTCGCCCGAGCAGTTCTCAAGTCTATTATCCAAAAGCAGAATCTTTTTTAGGGAGTGGCGATGCATTTATAGGGTTTAAGAGCAGTTCCTCACTTTCTATGGGAGTTCAGCATTCTGATGATCTCAATTCCTCGAACCCGCTTGATATTTACAAGATATATCTTACTAAATCGATGCCTTATAATTTTACTCTAAATGTACCTTTGAGTGGAGATTATGATTTGTATTTATTCTCATTAAATGATGGGAGCTTTTCAAATTGTAGTAGTTATATTCAGTACAGTGAAAACAACGGAAATGGGATTAATGAAATAATTTGTAATTATATGCCCACGAGTTCAGATTATTATGCGATTATAGTTGCATGGAAAAGTGGGAGTGGAACTTATAATCTAACTTCTTCCTTTCAGATAGTCCTTTCAGATGATAGTACTCGATATGATTATTATGGTGCCAGAAATTCCTATTATTATCAAGCGGGAAATACAAGCTCTGCTTATTATCAGTGTGTCTGGCTGCAACCCGCTCTCCCCACTAATGATTTTAACTTGTTGTTGTATTCAGATAGCGCATATTCCGATTTACGAATTTCCTCTACCCAGGGGGCGGGCAGTTTGGACTGGGTGGTGTTTCGTCCGAGCATTTCTCAGACATATTATCCAAAAGTAGACAGATATTCAGGGACTGGCTATGCCTATGTTCAATGGGAGGATAGTTCCACTTCACTTGTTATCGGATCCAATTATGTCGGGTCTTTGAGTTCTTCGGAATGCATTGAAACGTATATGGTTTATCTTTCCACTGGAATTGTGTATAAACTTTACTTAGAGGTTCCCAGCGGGGCTGATTATGATTTGTACCTATACTATGTAAGTCTTGGAGGCGCCACCAACTGTAGCGGCTACTATGGATGTAGTACAAAGACTGGGCTTGGCGTGGACGAATTTATGGCATTTGCAGTCAGTACAAATGGTTATTATGCAATTATAGTAGTCTGGAAATGTGGAAGCGGAAATTATAATCTTGGAATCCCGATTGTTCAGACCCTCTCAGATAATGTTGCCCGATATGACTATTATAATAATACCAACTCTTATTTTTATCAAACAGGGGTTGTCTCTTCCTCCTATCGTTATTATTGCGTCTGGCTACAACCTAGTCTTGAATCAAATAATTTCGATTTGTATCTCTATTCAAACAGTTATTATTCCAACCTGAAAGCTTCCTCTACTCGTGGAGCGGGCTTGTTGGACTGGGTGGTGTTTCGTTCGAGCGGTTCTCAGAGCTATTATCCAAAAGTTGACAGATATTCAGGGAGCGGCTATGCCTATATTCAATGGGAGGATAGTTTACCTTACCTCAATGGCGGATCCAATTATACGGGATCATTGAATTCCTCGGAATGCATTGAAGCTTATACCTTTGATGCTTCCGTGGTGGGTTTTTACAAAATTTACCTAGATGTGCCCAGCGGGGCGGATTATGATCTGTATCTGTACTCCTTAAGTCCTGGAAGCGCCACCAACTTTAGCGGCTACTTCAGGTGCAGTACAACGACCGGACTGGGCGCCGACGAATTCATTTCAATATATATCAGTTCACCAGACCAATATGCACTTATAGTAGTGTGGAAAAGCGGGAGCGGAAACTATATTCTTGGAAGATTCTTCCCACCTAAGCTCCAGGATGATGTTGCCCGATATGACTATTACAATACCACCAATTTCTTCTATTATCAAACCCCGAGTGTCTTTTCTTCCTATTATCATTGCGTCTGGCTGCAACCCTCCCTGATTTCTAATAATTTCGATTTGTCTCTCTACTTGGATAGCGAATATTCCAACTTACAAGCCGCCTCCACGCGTGGGGCGGGCTTGTTGGACTGGGTGGTATTTCGTCCGAGTAGTTCTCAAGCCTACTACCCGAAGGTGGAGCGGTATTCGGGGAGCGGCTATGCTTATATTCAATGGGAAGATAGTTCCACTGCTATTATTATCGGATCAAATCGTTCAGGACCTGTAAGTTCTTCGGATTGCATTGAAACATATATTGTTTATCTCTCCAGCGGAAATATTTACAGATTTTACTTAGATGTCCCCAGTGGGAGCGATTATGACCTGTATCTATACTCCTTAAGTCCTGGAAGCGCGACCAACTATAGCGGCTACTACAGATGTAGCACAACAACCGGATTGGGCGCCGATGAATCTCTTGTAGCTTATATTGGTTCATCAGATTATTATGCAATCATAGTAGCGTGGAAAAGCGGGAGTGGAAATTATATTCTTGGAAGCTCTTTTCAAGAGATTGCACTGACCAGTGTCTTGCCCAATCCCTCGAATGGATTGACGATTATTACGGCGACCAATGCGACCTTCAATACCAATGCGAATGGCGTAATGGCGAACGTGTCCACGCCTAGTGGTAGTTGGCTCTACCCGGTCATGACCTATCAGGGATCGAACCAATGGCAGGGGACCTTCACGGTGACAGCAAATGGCGCCTACACGATCCGGGTCAATGCGACCGACAAGGCGGGCAATAAGGCGTATGCGGGTCCCAAGAGCATTTTTGGGGATATCACGCCGCCCAAGATCACGCTGACCAGTGTCTTGCCTACGCTTTCAAACGGACTGACTACGATTACGGTTACCAACACGACCGCCGATTTTAATGCGAATGGCGTGCGGGCGAACGTGTCCACGCCGGTTGGTGGCTGGCTCTATCCGGTCATGACGTACCAGGGATCGAACCAATGGCGGGGGACCTTCACGGTGACGGCGAATGGGCCTTATATAGTTCGGGTCAATACGACCGACAAGGCGGGCAATAAAGCATATGCGGGTCCCACGAGCATTTTTGGGGATATCACGCCGCCCGGGATCACGCTGACCAGTGTGCTGCCCACGTTTTCGAATGGGCTGACCACAATCATGGTGACTAATACCACCGCCGATTTTAATGCGAACGGGGTTCAGGCGAACGTGTCCACGCCCAGTGGCGGGTGGCTCTATCCGGTCATGATATATCAGGGATTGAACCAATGGCAGGGGACCTTCACGGTGACGGCAAATGGCGCCTACACGGTCCGGGTCAATGCGACTGACAAGGCGGGCAACAAGGCGTATGCGGGTCCCATGAGCATTACGGGGGATATTACGCCGCCTTCTCTAGCGATCATAACCTCGCCGACGGGAGGGGCCTTTGTGAAGGACACGATTTGGGTCAATGCGACGGCAGCGGATGCGATTGGGATCAAGAACGTTATCTTCTACCGAGATGCCGCTGTGCTACTTGGAACCGCCATCACGGCGCCGTATGGAGTCCAATGGAATACCACGGGGCTCGGAGGTGTGCATACATTATATGTCCGGGCGTTTGATAATGCCGGGAACTATCGGACCAGTACAAACATCAGTGTGACGGTTATTACGATACCAACCACTCCCCAGAATCTTCAAGCCGTTGCAGGAGACGGATATATTAATCTTACCTGGCAAGCCCCTTCGGCTAATGGCGGTTCGGTTATCACCAACTATAAAATCTATCGAGGGACCTCCTCAGGCGCTGAAATTTACCTCATTACAGTCGGCAACATTCTCACCTACACCAATACCGGGTTGATTAATGGGCGGACTTACTATTATAAAATCAGTGCAGTAAATGGAATGGGTGAAGGAAACTTATCAATAGAAGTACATGCCAAACCAGCTACAAAACCTAATGCGCCGCAGAACCTTCTTATCCTTATAAAAAATGGAAAAATAGTTATTTTTTGGCATATACCATCAGATAACGGCGGAGACGCCATTATCGGCTATAAAATCTATCGAGGAACCTCTTCTGGCAACGAGACGTATTTCGTAACTATTGATAATATCTCTAGCTTTACGGATACCAATTCAGTTAATGGGCAGACCTATTACTATCGGATAACTGCGGTGAATGCGATGGGCGAAAGTGCGTGGTCAGGTGAAGTGGTTGCCATGGTCTATATATCGAAAAATGGAAACCAACTCTTTAATCTAATCATCATTTTTCTACTTGGTGCGGTGGTGCTGGTGGTTTCAGGCTTTATTATCCATTTTAACAGAAAGATGAAAAGCCTTGAAAGTAAAATTGTTAGAAAAACGATCCAACCATTGGATAAAACAGCAGCAAAACCGTGGAAAAGGCTTGTACCGGAATCATTTGCAGTGGAAGACCAATTAAGCCAGCTTCCAATTCCAGAGACCGAGAAAGAATTGTTATATGGCAAGATTTCAGTGAGTGAAGCAAAAACCCTCTGGGTTTCGTTAATGCAAAGGTTCAATAGATTATATAAATTAGAGAAATGGGCACAGGCATTAATCTTACTTGAAACTTTATTTGAAATCGCAGCGTTCCTAGATGATGATGATAACAAGCTCAATGATCTTTTAGGCAAGTATGAGGAAATTCAGAAGAAATAATCTTTTATAAAAAAAATTTATTTGCCCTTAAAAACCGGTTTCCTTTTTTGCAGAAAAGCCATGACCGCCTCCAACGGTTTGAAAAACTCGAGAAAATAATAACTTTTTTTCTTTTAAAAAAGTCAACAATTGAGTTTAAATTAGCCATGTGAGGTTATTGAAATTAAGAATCGGGAAAATGAGTCGGATTTGAGTTAAGATGTCAGGATTTGATTATAAGATGTTAGGACTGAAATGCGGGCTTGAAATTCACCAAGAACTGGAAAGTACTCGAAAATTGTTTTGCTATTGCCCATCTATATTACAAACTGGTGAGCCGGATTTCTATATCAAGAGAGATTTCAGACCTGTATTAGGAGAAATGGGGAAATTCGATGAAGCGATGTTGGTGGAATATGAGAAAAGACTGACTGTGATTTATGAAGGCTATAATCAAGTATGTTGCAGCTATGAGATGGATGAAACACCGCCATTCGAAATTGATAAGAAAGCATTGGAAACGGGCTTGAAAGTGGGATTACTCCTAAATTTGAATTTATATACGGAGTTGTATGTATGCCGGAAGAATTATCTTGATGGGTCCGTCCCGTGCGGTTTCCAAAGAACACTGCTAATTGGGTCAGATGGCCATTTAGAGGTAGAAAATAAAAGAATTGGTATTAATACGATTTCAATTGAAGAAGACGCTGCTCGGAAAATAAAGGAAGAGGAAAAAACGGTGACCTACCGCTTGGATAGGTTGGGAATTCCGCTTATTGAATTAGTTACAGATCCCGATATACATGATCCAGAGGAATGTATGAACGTTGCATTTCAATTGGGAAAGTTATTACGCTCAACTGGATTAATGAAACGGGGCTTGGGGACAATTCGCCAAGATGTGAATGTCAGTATCGAAGGGGGCGCGCGTGTAGAGATAAAGGGAGTGCAAAAGTTAGAGTGGATTCCATCTTTAATAGATAGTGAAGCGCGCCGCCAATTAAATTTATTGAAAATTCAGAATGAATTGAACGCTCGGAACTTTACAAAAGAAGATTTATTGTATGAATTTCAAGACGTGACCGAAATTTTTATTAATACAACTTCTAGATTCATTAAAGAGGGTATTAATGCAGGGCAAAAAGTTTTTGCGGTAAAGGTTCCCAAAATTGCGGGTATTCTGGGGATAGAAGTAATGGCAGGGAAAGGGGAAGAACGAGGAGTACGATTTGGGGGAGAGATAGCACAAAAGGTTTCTGCTATTACGGGGATAAAAGGAATTATTCATTCAGATGAAGACATGAATAAATATGGATTTAAAGGACCGATGATTGCATCGCTTAGGGAAAGTTTAGTGATGAACGAGGACGATTTGTTTATCCTAATACTAGGAGCTGAAGAAAAAGCAAAAAAAGCTTTAAAGATTGCAATTGATCGTATTGGTTTGGCCATTTTAGGTGTTCCAAATGAAACTAGGAAAGCTCTTGAAAATTTCAATTCCGAATTTATTCGAGAGATGCATGGGGGAGCAAGGCTTTATCCCGATACGGATACAATGCCTATTCAGTTAAAGAATGAATATTTCGAAGAACTAAATAAAAATTTGCCAGAATTACCACGTGTTATAGAGGCAAGGTTGAAGCAAAATTATGAACTTGATGAATCAACCATTGATAAATTAATTTTACAGGGATATACAAAACTTTTTGAAGAAATTGTCACGAAATTTGAAATAAATCCAACGCTAGTTACAACAACGCTGTTGGAAACTCTGAAATCGATAAAGCGGGAAGGCTTTGAGAGTGAAGAGATAACAGAACAACATCTTAGGGATCTCTTTGAAATGATACATCAACAAGAGATCTCTAAGGAAGCTATTGAGGATATTTTAAAAGTGGTTACTCAGAACGCCACATTGACGATTAAACAAGCTAAAGAACAGTTGGATTTGAAATCGGTAAGTTTAGAAGAAGTGGACAGTATCATCTATGACATTCTTAAACAAAGTGACCCATTACTAAAGGAGAAGAGGGAGCGTGCTTTTAGTCCGTTGATGGGAGAAGTAATGAAAGTTTTACGTGGAAAGGTCGATGGCAAAATTTTAGCAACTAAATTACGAGAATCTATTAACAATTATTTGGAGGAAGGGTGATCGCAAAATGTCCAAAGGCGAAAAAAAGAAAAAAGGAACTCGAAAAGAGAAGATAGAATCAGAGGAAGATGTGCTTAAAGGGTATAAAGGATACGCTCGAGAAAAGCTGGAGGCGGCAGGAGCCAAAATTTGGGATATCGTTGAAATCGAAAAGGACGAGAGAATTGCGCGTGGCATCATTTTACCACGATCTGAATTTGAAGAAGATACAATTCACGTTAATTTGAAATTAAAAAGCGGATATAATGTTGGGATAGAATTAACCGACTCTACGAGGATAACAATTCAAGGATACGAAGCCGGAGAATATCATTTTCCAGAAAGAGAAATCATTTTTAATAAAAATTTACTCACAATTTCACTTTTAGGTACAGGAGGAACCATTTCTTCAAGACTGGATTACCGCACAGGAGCAGTCCATCCTGCCATCACACCAGCGGAGCTCTTTACTGCAATCCCTGAACTAGCGGAACTTTGCAATTTGTATCCCGAAATAATTTTTAACATAGTTTCAGAAGATATGGACCCCGCGCATTGGGTTGAACTGGCAAAAGTTATCGCAACTAAAATAGAATCTGAAAAAGTGGATGGCGTGGTCATAGCACATGGCACAGATACGCTATGTGTCACGGGAGCTGCATTATCGTTTCTTTTACAAGATCTGCCAGTTCCAGTCATTCTGGTAGGAAGTCAGAGAAGCTCAGACCGTCCCTCAAGCGATTCAGCTATGAATCTGATTAATGCCGTAAGATTTGCAGCCGAAGCAGATGTCGCTGAAGTTTTAATTTGCATGTCTGGGTCCACCAGCCATGACTTTGGATTGCTACATCGCCCAGGACGTGCCCGAAAAATGCATTCTTCACGCCGCGATGCCTTCAAAACCATTGGAACGCTACCGTTTGGGAAAATCCAAAAAACCAATATAACAATTCTTGAAAAGAGTTATCAAAAACGCGATAAAACCAGAGAGCTGAGAGCCACGCTAAAAATGGACCCGAAAGTTGCGCTTCTCTATCATTTCCCAGGAATCCAGCCGGACTTGATCGAAACGCTAATTGATAAAGAATATCATGGACTCGTCCTTGCGGGCACAGGCTTAGGTCATATCAGTAAGAATCTACTCAATCCTTTAAAGCGAGCTATTGAAGCGAATATGGCAGTCGTTATGACAGTTCAAACATTATGGGGATTCGCAGGCATGCAAGTATATCAGCGAGGACGAGAGGAGCTGTCCATAGGCATAATTCCAGGTCAAAATCTGCTACCAGAGACGGCTTACGCGAAATTAAGCTGGATTTTAGGGCAGACACGCAACCTTGACGAAGTTAGACAGTTAATGGTAAAAAATATTGCAGGAGAAATACTCTCACGGGAAACAATCGCGGGATATCTGATTTTACAGGGAATAGAGCCAGGATTGGAAAATTACTATAAAGCCCTCAAATAACCTTATACTTTCACCTATCTCCCTCTGTAGAGGAAAACTGTGCGTTTTGTCTGAGGATCTATGCCTTAGAACTGATACAGCATCCCATAAAGGCTTAAATAGCACGGTTCTATCAAACTTTATTTATGAATAAATGCGCAAATTCAAAGAAAATTTCGTTTATTGAAGCAATCTATAAACATCAAGAATATTTACAAAAGCGCCACTTGCTGAGCGATTTTGACGGACTTAATCAAATAATAGGGGGCGGGTTTGAATCAAGTTTATTTTATTTGCTGTATGGTTCCTCGCGCATTATTAATTCAATCTTATTGTCAATGGCAATTGTAGCCCAATTACCTACAACGGGAGGGGGATTAGATTCGGCAGTGATCTTCATTGATAACGACAATATTTTCAATCCATATAGCCTAATCAGACTGGCCCTTTCGGTAAACTTGAACCCCAATGAGGTGCTCGCCCAAATTTCTGTCGCTCGGGCGTTCATTTGGAACCACCTCGGCGAAATTGTGGATAATTTAGAAGCGCTGGTGGAGGAACAGAAAGCCAGGATCGTCCTTATTTCAGGTCTTACGACCCTTTTTGAAGGAGAGTTCGAGCAAAAGAAACACCAAATGCTTCTGAAAATTGCAAATAAACTCAGGACGCTGGCAAGCGATTATGATCTCATTGTTATGGCATCTACGCGCCTTGCCCAAGGGTCGACCCACAAACCGGCGGGCGGCAAAATCATGTCCCATGCACCGCATGTGCTTATCCGGGCGATTCAGCAAGGAGAACGCATCACCTTTGATTTAATGAAACATCCGTCCTATCCCGAGATGCAACGCGTGCAATGGCTTTCACGTCCCAAAAAAGCCCCGCATACAATGGCCCTTGACCAATTTCTAAAGAAATCCGTGGAGCAATGATCCCGTGGGTCGCACTGTTCCCAGCTTTCGGATGGCACTTGAACAGGAAATTGCATTATGGCAGCAGTTCCGGAAGGCAGTTCGAGCGAAGGATCGAGGGATATTTGATAATTTAATGGATAAAGCACGAATCCATGGGGATGCTGGCATGCTCGCCAATAGACCTGTCATTCTTGATACGGTGTTCATGGCGATTCTCCTTGAACAGCAAAAAGAAATCGATTCCCTGAAGGAACAGATAGAACACCTGAAACAAAGGTTAACTGGAGGAAGGTAAGATGGTAAAGAATACTCGGCGTTTTTGGTTCTTGCAACGAAAGATTTCACCTGAATCGCTTTTTGCTTTGAATAAAGCAAATCTAGAGAATTCTAATAAGAAAAAATGATAAATTGCTTAGGCCTTTTTGCTTATTTTGAGTTCTCGAATGATTCCGTCCTTTTGAATCCGAAATATGTAAAAATTGCAAAAAAGTTTAATTGAGTTCTTTCATTCTTTCTTTAAAATCAATTGTTTTGAGATAGGATATGAGTAAATGCCAGAAAAACTTGTGATTGCAACGTCGGGCAAAGGTGGTGTCGGAAAAACAACCTTCATTGCACTCTTGCTCAAAGTATTGGCGAAAATGGGTAAAAATATTCTTGTTATAGATTGCGATCCAGCCGCCAACCTGCCAGATATGATAGGGATCCAAGTGATGCGCAAGGATACTGTAGGAGGGAAAACCGCTAAACTGAAGGAACAAATTTCAAAAGGGCAAATTGCTCCACAAATGGGAAAGAAAGAAGTCTTGGAAAAGGAAATCTTCGATGTGCTGGTCGAAACGAAAGATTTTGATCTCCTCACTATGGGATGCTCCGAAGGACCTGGCTGCTATTGCTTCGCCAATCAGCTCACAACTCAGATCCTAGATACCTTATCCAAGAATTATGATATAACCTTGATGGATATGGAAGCGGGCTTAGAGCATTTGAGCCGGCGAACAACGCGTGATGTCGATATGATGGTTATTGTGACGGATCCTTCTCGGATGGGGCTACAGACGGCGAAACGAATTAAAGAACTTTCGAAAGAGGTCGGCATTACCTTCAAAAAGGTGTATTTAGTAGGAAATAAGTTTTCTCCAGAAATGAATGACCTTCTTGAGGAAACAGCACAGGAAATTGGAGTGGAATTTTTAGGAATTATCCCGCTTGATGAGGAAATCGCACAATTCAATCTGGAAGGGCGATCCCTTTTTGATCTGGCGGATGATTCGCCTCCAGTTGATGCAGTCCGGACAATGGCAAAAAAGATGAAGTTAATCGCTTAATCTAAATGGATTTCTGAGGGCTTAATAGTTTCTCCACAATTCGGACATTCGGGTTCAAACCCTTTCCGTAAAAGATTCATCAGGTTTTCAGGAATAACATGCTTGCAATAAGGACAATGCTGCCTTACCCCTAGTGTTTTATCGGTTAAAGTCTCTTCTTCCTCAGTAAAAGGAGTTTTTTTCTTCTCTTTTTCTCTTTGCTTTTCTTCTTCTTCTAATTCAGGAAATAGAGTACTTTCTTTTTCTTCGCTTTCAAATCTCATGAATTCTTCGGATTCTGGTAAGAATTTAGTAGGTTCGGTTAGTTTAACAGTCTGTAAAGCCGCCGATGCCTTTTTTTCAGTTTCCTTCAAAATAGTTATGAAATTCTGAACTTTGGGCTCGAGCGTTTGGGAAAGATATCTTTTTTCAATTTCGAGATTTTGAGCAAGTTCATCTTCTTTTTTAACGAAATCCTGTAATTTCTCGTCGAAATCCGTAAAGAAAGAACGCTCTTTTTGAATAAAAACTGGGAAGATGAATTTAGTTGACTTTTCGATAACATTATAGATATTTTTCTTGCGTTGCTCTATTTTAGAGCGAATTTCAGAGGATTTTTTCAGATCATTTAAAATTTTTTCGATTCTATCTTCAGAAATATGAATACTTTGGAGTATTTGGTCAACTCCATTCTTTAATACTTGTATATCTGAAAAAATTAACTCTAAATCCTTAGAAGGATTATCTATGGTTTGTTGCATTACTTGGATTTTGGTTTGAAAGTCAGTTTCAAAGCGCTCAATATTAGATAATAAATTTTCTTTTTGAATCGTAGAATCATTAAATATAGTTTCAGACAAAGAAATGACCCGTTCAAAATCTTCAAGATCTTCATTGAATTTTTTATTTTCTTTCAAAAAGGCATCCTGAATCTTACTCGATTCCTTCAGTTTTTGATGAGTCTCATTCAATATTTTTTCGAGACTTTGCTCTTGTGCCATCATCTTCTCGATATCTTCAATCATGAGGGTGACAATTTCTTGATTTATGATTGAGATTTGTTTTTCAATTTCATCAAGGCTATTTATTGCTTCAGAATACGATTCCGTGAGTGTGATAAGTTGCTGCTTTTCTTGAACCATTTGCATTGAAGGAGTTGTCGATAAATATTTCTCTGCGGTAGTAGTCGTATTATTAACCAGTTCAAGTCGTTCTCTCAATTTCTTGCAGTCCTTTTGGGAGTCAAAGATTTCTTTTTTGATTTTAATAACTTCTGAATCGACTTTATCAATCTCTTTTATGATATTTGGAATGTCAGTTTTCGTAATTTCAATTTCTTCTTTAACATCTTTTCTTGGAACCAGTAAATGTTGAGTATGGTACTTCACTTTTTCAGCAATAGAATTGTGAGTTTCTTTCGCTTGTTCTTTAATTTTTTCTTTCATTGGTACTATTTTTTGGGAAAAATTCTCCAACTCAACTATTTGCTTTTTTGACTCTTGCATAATTTTTACAGATTCAGAAATAAGGTTGTTAATTTCTTTGAGTTCTTTACTAGATAATGAAATTGTGGGCAGTTCCTCTTTGACAATCGGCAGTTTCTCTTTGACAATCGGTAACTTTTCTTCGTAAGTTTTAGTTTGCTCCAGAATTTCAAAAATATCTTCCATAGTGGAGCTTTTTGCCTCGGCTGGAGTGGGTTTTTGAATTGAGGGAGTTTTTTCAGGAATTATAATTTTTTCTGGTATTGTAGTTTTTTCGGGTATAAATGGTGCTTCCTCTTCTTCTGCCAATAAATCGGATGCTTTTAGAGATAGCTGTTTCTCCTTAGCTAATTCTTTTTCGAAGGGGGTTAATTCATCAGATTCTTGGAGAAGTGATTCAGCAAAAGACGCTTCCGGAAGGGAAGACTCCTCAGTCTCGATTAAAACTTTCGATTTTTTCCTAACATCATCTAAATAGGATGGTCGAGCAGGTTTGGAAGGAGGCACTGATGGCATCGTAGTTTTTTCATATGGTGCGATAGGCTCAGAAATTTGTTCGGGGGAGGGTTGGGGGATTTCCTCAGGAATTGCTTTATTTATATCTTCCATAATTTGCTCGGGCATCTCTTCGGGAATATATTCTTCAGGTTCTTTGATCAGGGTAACTTTGGCTGAGCATTCATTTGCCTTAATTAAAAATTGCTGTTTTGCGTCCATATCACCCATTGAGGCGGCCAAACTAGCGGCTTCACGGTAATATCCAACAGCATCTTCAAATCGTTTCTCATTCATGGCTTTTAGGGCTTTATTTTTAAGGCCAATAATATTTGCCTTTAATCGATTAAAATCCAGAGACGCTAGGCTTTTGGATAGTTCCTCCTTCTTCTTTGTCGCATCATATGGAACGATGACCTTTTTATCCAACAAATCTTGTATTGTTTTAAAAATCATAATTTCATCGACGAGTGTATCACTTTTCGCGTGGGTAAATAACTGTGATAAATAGAAGTAATCGTGCTGGCTAAGGAGATTCGCAGC
>Ga0315279_10007770_pt1 | contig 13161 bp, 12 predicted proteins | sample YL17G06_20_MG_FD_203694 | JGI IMG/M metagenome (GOLD analysis project Ga0315279, IMG submission 203694) | Sediment microbial communities from Yellowstone Lake, YNP, Wyoming, USA - YL17G06_20 | ecosystem: Environmental > Aquatic > Freshwater > Lake > Sediment | place: USA: Wyoming | collected... | reverse complement strand
AGGGGTGAAACCGACAGACTCACGCACGGCCTCCCGGCTGGTGCGCTCCCCCGTCGCGCCTTCGGCCGCGATCGGCACGGGCGCGGGACCGGGCTCGGACACCGGGGCACCGTAGTCAACGCTCGTGAGTTCGGTCCTGGAGGCGAGGGCGCCGTCGTACCGGTACGACTCCCGCCGGAGCACGGCCCCCGTCTCGGTGTCGCGGTAGAGGGTGACAGCCGGGACTGCCGAGCCCTTGCGAGTCACGAGCGTCTCCTTGGTGGGCCGCTCCGCCACGACGGGCCCCTCCCGAGTGCTGACATCGTAGGACCGCTCCAGAGCCCGCCAGTTGAGCGTCTGCGCAGGCTCGGCGACCACCTGGCCCCGGCCGGCGCCGTCGGGGGCGAGCCGGACGATCCGGCGGTGCCCGTCGCAGCTTACGGTTGCCTCACGCTTAGCCCAGCCCGTCGGGGTCCGCGTCCCGAGCACCGCCGCCGCGCGGAACGGCGGTTCCTGGAGGCCGGCACTGGGTGCATGGAGGCTCCGCGCCCGCAGCGCAACGAACAGCCCCGCCCCCAGCCCGAGGAGGCCGAGAGCCGCCAGAGCCACGATGGTGCGCGAACGCCTCAAAGCCCTGCGTCCTTTCCTGCGGATCCGAGGTACACGGCGGCTGCCGCCGGGTCCAGCCAGTCGCCTTGAGCAGCCGACCGGGCATAGAGACCCACGGTCGCGGCATCGTCCGACATGTCGGAGATGCGCACCACGTCGTAGGGGGCCGTGGACTGGAGGCCCGCCACCACCTGCGGGCGTCTCCCGAGCGGCGACGGCGCACAGTGCGCGAGGGCGATGACGAGCACTGCCACGGCCGTCGCCATGCCTACCGCCCACGCGAGCCTCGGCGCCCACTGGGATCGTCGCGGCTTGAGCCGCGGCGCGATGCCTGCCCACAGATCCGACGGCGGCGCCTCGAGGCCGACGCCATCCAGCATCCTCCCCACGCGCTCGAGCGACGCCAGGCGCGCCGTGCACTCCGGGCAGCCCGCGGCATGCCCGCGCACGCGGCCAACCTCGCGACCGGCCAGGGCCCCCGCCGCAAGCTCGCCGAGGCGCGGCCGGAACGCGTCGCATACACTGAGTCGGGCCTCATGTCTCATCGTCGATCACCCCCGCAAGCTTCCTGTGCAGCGTTTCGCGCGCGCGGGCCAACCGGGAGAGAACGGTTCCGACGGGCACGCCGAGGACCTGGGCGATCTCCTGCACCTCGAGACGGTCGAAGTGGTGCAGGACGACGACAGTCCGATGGTGCTCCGGCAGGCTACCGACAGCCCGCCGCACCGTGGCCGACAACTCCGCCGAGGTCGCCGCCGCCTCGGGCGACTCCTCGCCCGACGGCACCTCGCCGCCGCCCTCCTCCAGCTCGTCGAGCGACGCGGCCCTGTGGCTCCCGCGCCTCCGCAGCTCGTCCACCGCGGCCCTCCGCGTGGTCTGCCGCACCCAGACATAGAAGGCGCCGCCGCGCCGCAGCCGCGGGAGCTGGTCCCACGCTCTGACGAACGCTGTCTGGACCACATCCTCAGCTCCTTCCACGTCCCCGAGGATGCTGCGAGCCAGCGCGTACGCCCCTGCCGCGTGGCGGTCGTAGAGGGCGCGGAACGCGTCCGTGGCCCCTCTTCGCGCCGCGCTCACCAGCTCTTCATCGGATGCGTCGGTGCGCAGGGCCAGCATTCCTCTCGCGCTAACGACGGTCAGTACGCGGACGACATTCCCCCTGCGCAGCCGGAATCCCGCGTCGCTCTACTCGCCGTCGGTTGGGGCCTCCAGCTCAGGCACAGTGAGTGGTGGCTGCCCCCACGCGGTGCGGTAGTGAAACGCGTCGGCGGGACAGACCCGGAGGCAGCGCATGCAGGACGAACAGTCGGTGCAGAGAGGCGGGTCAAAGGGGACCTGCGTCAGACCGAGCCCGTCGGGGCGATCCAACAGGCAGCCTGGACCATCCTCGGAGCCTTGATGCCCGACGAGGCAGAGGCCGCTGCGGCGTGAGACCACGCGGCTCCATCCATCGACCTCTGGCCCACTACGTGGCCGCTGACACGGAGTAGGTGTAACGGTCCGTGTCCCAGCTTCGATGCACCTCTCCCCGCTCCTCGAGCTCCCTGAGCACGGACGCGACACGGTCCAGCGGCAGATCCAGAGCGTTCCGGATCTGCACCTGCGTCATCGCGCCGCCAGCCTGATGGAGCATGGCCATGATCTGCCCGTCGAGGTTCTCGAGGGCTTCCCCCTCGGCCGTCTCCGATCGACTCGCGCCTGACCTACCGCGCATAAGGAGCCACACGAGCAGGGCCGCCGCGCCAAGGGCAACCAGAACGACCGCCAGCACGACCCACGAATTCGTCACCAGCGCCGAGAAGCTACCGCCGTGTCCGTCGTGATGCACTAGTCTCACCTCCGAAGCGGGATGCCAGCTAACGAAGAGCACCGTGCGTTCGAACCACCAGCGTGGCTGTTGCGACCCTCACTGGATCCACCGCCGACGGATGCTCCTCAGGCTGATCGCGAAGAGCCCTGCACAGAAGGCCGCCAGAAGCGGGAAGTCCAGCGCCAGGGGCAGCATCGGGTTCTCTCCCATGGCCGCGCGAAGGATGTCCACGCCGTATGTGAGCGGCATGGCGTACGCGAGTGGTTGTAGGGCCAACGGCAGCGCCGCAACCGGGAAGAACAGGCCGCACAGGAACAGCATCGGGAAGCGGAAGAAGTTCGAGAGAGTCTGGGCCTCGAAGACCTCGCGCACCGAGACGGCTACGAGCAAGCCAAGGAATGTGGAGGCGATCGAGACCAGGGCCACAGCGGGAAGGAGCAGGCCCCACGCGACCGTTGACAGGTCGGCCGTCAGGGCAGCGATGCCAAGAGGCACGAGGGCATTCGCGATACCGAAGACGATGGCGCCTGACGTCTTGGCCAGCATGAGGATCTCCAGCGAGATCGGGGCCAGAAGCAGTCGCTCGAAGGACCGGCCCCTCTTCTCGAATGTGACCGTGACAGCCAGCAGCGAGGTGGTCCCGAAGAGGATCGAGACGGCGACCACGCCTGGCAGGATGGCCGTGATGCTCTCCAGACCACGACCGGACCGTACGAGGAACATCGCCGTCCAGGCCAGTGGGAAGATCAGGCCCCAACTGATGTTCGGAGGCTTCAGGTAGTAGGTTCGCACGTCCTTGGCGAGTATGCTCCCGAAGGCTATCCAGCGACTCATGGGGTCTGGCCCCTCCCCTCACGCTCCCGGCGCATGGCATTGGTCTCGATCCCCGTGACTCGCACGAAGACGTCCTCCAGAGAGGGGCGAAGTCGCCGGGCTTCGACGATCTCGATCCCCCCATCTTCGAGCGCGCGCGCCAGGGGCCCGACGCGGATCGGCATTCGCGACTCCACTCGTACGGTGTCCGGCGACTCCGTGGCGAACTCCAGGCCCTGAACCCGGCTGGAGAGGAGCTCCCGCGCCGCCGTGGCCGAGCCCTCGATGGAGAGGAGCATCGCGTGCTTGCCCTGGATCGGCTCCATGAGATGGTCGAGGGTATCGACCTGGACGATGCGCCCCGCGACGACAAAGGCGATGCGCCGGCAAAGCCGCTCGGCCTCCTCGATGTAGTGGGTCGTGAGGAAGATGGTGGCACCCTCCGCGCTGAGGCCGGCGATCATCGTCCGGATCTGCCTCGCGCTCTCCACATCGATCCCCGTGGTCGGCTCGTCGAGGAACAGGAGTGGCGGGCCATGGATGATCCCCGCGGCGATGGTGAGCTTGCGCTTCATCCCTCTGGAGTACCCGCCGAACCCCCGGTTGGCCGCCTCCCCCAGCCCGAAGCGCTCCACCAGATCCCGCGACCTCGCCTCGCGGTCCCGGCGGCGGAGCCCGTACAGGGCCCCGCAGAAGCAGAGGTTCTCATGGCCCGTCAGCTCGGGGTACAGATTGCTCTCGTCAGGGACCACGCCGATCAGGTGTTGGGCTGCCTTCGGGTTCCGTGTGCAGTCGATGCCCCCGACGCGCACCTCGCCGGCATCGGGCCGCGCCAGGCCAGTGAGCACGTTGATCGTCGTCGTCTTGCCCGCGCCGTTGGGACCCAGGAGGCCGAACACCTCGCCACGCGCCACGGTGAAGCTAATGTCGGCAACGGCCTGCACGTCGCCGAATCGCTTGGCGAGACCGGTCACCTCGATCGCAGCTCCGTTGCCGCTCCGCATCTTGCCACCTCCGTGCGGCGAAACCGATCACCCCGTAGGCTTCGTCTCTACCCCGTGGCACTTGGCCTTCTGTTCCTCCGTGCAGGCGGCCGGCTCCGGGGCCCCGAGGCACTGCCCCTCGTCCGCACACGGGTGCCCCTCCTCGCCGTGGCACTTCCGAACCTGCTCCGGGGAGCAATCCCCCGGCTCAGCCACTCTCGCGCACTCCGTCTTGCTCTCGCACATGGTCTGTCTCCTCTCCCCGTGCGGAACCCTCGCAGGGCCCCTGACACGGACACGTCTCCTTCGCTGATAGAAGGAGATCCAACTCGACCTGCATCTGTCGGACGGCCTCCTCGCGGAGGCTGTAGTGCACGTAGTACCCCATGCGCTCCCCTCGAGCCAACCCGACTGCCGTGAGCCGCCTCAGGTGTTGCGACACCGCGCTCGCCGTGACGCCGAGCTCCCGGGCCAGGGCCTCCACGCACATGGACCGCCCACCGATCTGTCTGAGGATCGCGACGCGAGTGGGCGCGGCGAGAGCCTTGGCAACCTCTGCAAGTTCCGCATCCGTCATGCGCGAACACCTCACTAATTCAGTATACGCGCGGATACTGCATTAGATCAAGCGCACTACGTTGGCCTCTCCCTCCCCAGAGCATCCGCGTGCATCGCGCAAGCCCCTCGCGCCGTGGGTGAAGGCCGTCTGGGCTGTTCGGACCCGCCAGAACTGGGAGGAGGCAGAGGACATAGTCCCTCCGCCTCCTCCCACACGAGCGCGTCGTCGTGGTCGTGCGCCGCTCTCCGGAGCGCCGCGCTTGTCATTGCTTGGTCGGTCTAGCCCTACAGCGAACCGTCCTCCGACTCGGGCGCGCACGCCAGCGCCGAAGCTGCTTCAGACCTGGCCGGCGATTGCAGCTCCCAGGCGGTGCGGTAGTGAATCGCGTCGGCGGGACAGACCCGGAGGCAGCGCATGCAGGAGAAGCAGTCGGCGGGGAGAGCCTTCCCCCGCAGACGCCCCTCCGCCGCGGTAAGGGGGCAGCGCCGCGCGCAGGCTTTGCAGTCCGTGCAGCGGGCCGGGTCGATGCGGACCCGTGTCAGGCTCAGCCGCTCGACCAGCCAGGACACGAGGCCGAAGGGACAGATGAACTGGCAGAACGGGCGGTAGAAGAACAGCCCCGTCAGCAGGTAGGCCGCGAGGAAGAAGACCACCGTCCGGGTGCCGAACTCGAAGATGAACAGGTTGAACGGGTTCAGGTAGTGGTAGAGCACGAAGCCCTTGCGCCCGCCCAGGACCCCGAAGAGCAGCAGCAGAGATGCGCAGAACAGCGCGATCCGCATGCTGTTCGTGAGACAGAACGGCAGCTTCTTTCTCTTCAGCGCGCGGAACAGCGGCAGCGTGTAGAGCAGCTCCTGCAGCGCGCCGAACGGGCAGGCCCAGCCGCACACCGCCTTGTTCGCAACGATGGCCAGCGCCAGGAAGAACGCAAGTGCGGCGAGCTTGGGCCAGGGCGACTCGAAGGCGCCGACAGCCGCCTTGAGGGCCCGCTCGACGCTCCCCATCGGGCTCACGAACTTCCCTTGGAGGAGGAACCCTACCCCGACGACGCTGGCGAGAAGGACCGCGATGTAGAACCACTGTGGGTACCACTGCCTGCGCGCCTCTCCCCGGCGGCGGACGCCGAACCACAGGAGATAGGCCGCGGCAAGTGCCACGAGCACGGCATAGGCCATGTACAGGGGGTTGAGGGCCCGATCGGCCTGTGCCTCACCACGGTGTGCGCCGCCGGCGCCGTCCTCCTCGCCCGCTCGCCCGTGGCCGGCCTCTCCCTTCCCCCCTCCAGAGCCGCCGGCCGCCCCTCGTCCTTGGCCCGCCTCGACCTTCGGGCCCGCGCCGACGGCCGCACGGCTCAGTTCCGCAAGAGCCGCCTCGACCTGTGCCGGAGCCACCCCCAGCTCAGCGAGGGTCTTGGTCTTCTCGACCTCGCGATCGAGACCCAGGGCCTCGGCGAGGTCACCCCCACGTACCCCGTTGCTGTGCGCAATGGATTGGAGCGTCGCGTCGGGGCCGATCGGCGCCTGCGCGAGGCACCGAGAGCCGAGCCCGACCATGGAGAGGCAGAAGAGCACAACCACCGTGTTGCGGGTCGATCGCGACATGGTGACTAGTCCTTCCGTGCGTCCTCGGGCCCCCGCGTAGGTATCACGTTCATTCAGCGACGGTCGAGGGCCTCGCCGCATTCCGTTTACCTCGGGGGGCACCCGACACGCTCGCAGAAGCGAGTTGCCTGGGATGCGACCGCCGTCTCGTCCGCCATGGGCAGAAGGGATTCGCGGCCGACGCAGGTCGGTGGCCCAGGAGGCGTCCGCCTCAGTTGCCCGGACAGAGCAGGCCGGTCTGGTAGGCTACGGGCGCTGGACTGCCGGCCAGAACGCTACCTCACCAGGCGGTGGACTGCACCCCTTTTTTTGGACAGTGAGGGGGCGCGGGCTGTTGGGTACCGGGCGGGGACTTCGTCGCATATCGGTTATGTGGGTGATGGGTTCTGCGGGTTCGGAGTCCTCCCTTCGAGATCGTTGTGTTCGTGCAGAGGGCGAACTGCGGCATCCCGCCGAGCCCGCCCTGCCGGCCCAACCACCCTTGGGAAGTGCTGGGAAAGAGGTGGCGAGGGATGCGAACGTGAGTCGCGCATTCCGAGCGGCGCCAGGGAAGCCGGGCCCCGGCGGCGGACTCCTACGCTTTCTTGGGGAGCTCCGGAGCCCGCCGCCTCGAAGCGCTCAGGGGATACGTACCCGAGAGCCGACGCGCTCCGTTGTACCACTCCATGAACTCAGCCACCTGCGCCCGAGCGTCCGCCAGGTCCTCATACTCCGTCAGGTAGACATGCTCGCACTTCAGAGTCGCGAAGAAGGACTCGGCTTTCGCGTTGTCACGCGGCTGACCTCTACGGCTCATGCTCATCACCAGGCCCGCCGACTCGGCTCGATCCACATACTCCTTGGCCGCGTACTGGCAGCCTCGATCGGAATGGTGGACGAGGCCGGGCCTCAGCTCTCGAGTGGCCAGCGCCTGCTCCAGAGCTCTCAGCGGAAGCCGCACGTCAAGCGCCGCCATGACCTCCCAGCCGATCACCCGGCGAGACCAGGCATCCATCAGGCACGCAAGATACACGAAACCCCCGCCGGCCAGCCGCAGATACGTTACATCGCCTACCCAGAGCTGGTTGGGGCCCGTCAAGACAAGCCCGCGCGTCCGGTCCGGATACACCGGCAGCTTGTGGTCCGAGTCCGTTGTCCGACACCGAGCCGGTCGCCCGCGGATCCGGCACAGCCGATCCTCTTCTCGCATCAGCCGGAGCACGCGCTTCCCGTTCACCGAGTAGCCGAGATCCCGCAGCTCCGCCGTGATCCGACGGTAGCCATACTCCGGGTTGTCGTCCGTGGACTCGAGCACGGCACGCCGCACGATCCAGTCTTCATACCCCCTCGGGGCGAGGCTGCAGTAGTATCCGCTTCGGCTCACCGCGGTGAGCTCGCACGCGCGCGAGACCGGCACCTCGCCCCGGTCCTCCGTCACCATCTCGCGCTTCATGGCAAAGGGATGTTGGCTCGCTTCAGGCAACGCTTCAGGAAGTCGACTTCCAATGTCGCGCGACCGAGCGCCGCCTCCAACTCGCCGATGCGCTTCTCCGCCTCCACGAGCTGCTGGGCTCTCGGGTCTTCCTTCCGCCAGGCTTCGTCGCCATGCTCTCGATACTGCGTCACCCAGCGACGCAGCAGAGAGTCGGAGATCTGGAACTCGCGGCAGATGTCGGCGCTCTTCCTCTCGCCGGCCTCGAACTCCAGCACCACGCGCTTCTTGAACTCCGGCGTGAACTTCCGCGGGGTCATGATCGGGGCCCCCTCCTCAGAGGTCAGTCTACCTCTAGTTGACTCTAGCCCCGACCCCGTACCCAACTCCCGGAGCCTACTCACTGTCTACTCCGAGGGGTGCACCTCACGCGCTGTTCGCTCAGTACCGCTGGCATGTGCGGCCTGAGGAGATCGTCGTCTCCGCGGCTTACCTGCGCGATGGCGTCGTGTCGCCGAGCTTCCTGAGCCCTGCGGAGCTAGCCCTTGCTCGCGGGGCTGTCGAACCCGGCTACAAGCAGCTCGCGAAGGCCATGCCGCGCGACCCGCTCTCCCAGCATCCACCCGACTTCCCGTGCACCACCGACCCGTGGGTCTGCAAGTGGTGCAACTACAGGGAACTATGCGGAAGAGCAGCTGGAGTTGCTCTGGCTGCCCTGTGAATGTGAGCACCAGGCTCCTCCTCCACCGGGCGCCTGCACGGGCTCTCAGGGAGCTCCCCTCAGGGCATCACTTATCGCCCTGTGCCGAGCCGACCGGCTCTCTCTTCCCCACACCCCACCACATAGACAGCACGAGGTCGGACCGCTGGCAGGTCTTTCCCTCCCCCCTGGTGGAACACTGGGCGGCCGTGGGCTCACCAGGCGCGGCGGAGAGAGGACCACCTCGATGGCACCGAACGTGATCCTGCAGACACTCGTCGGACTCAGTTCGCTCGCCCTCGCGTCGGGCGCATCGGCCGGTGAGCCCATCGCCCCCCAGGCGACGAGGCCGGACGGCTCTCCCAACCGCGCCCTGTGGATGGCGCAAGGCAGCTTCGGGATCATGACACACTACCTCATCAAGCCGGAGGGCGCGACGCCGGAGGAGCGCGCCGCCGAGCTGAACCGGACCGTCGGCAACTTCGACGTCGAGCGCTACGTCCGGCAGATCGAGGAGACAGGCGCCGACTGGGTCATCTTCACGCTCGGGCAGACCACCGGGTACCTATGCAGCCCAAACGAGTACCTGGACAGCCGCGCCCCCGGCATGACGGCGCGGCGCGACCTCGTGATGGAGCTGGCTGAGCGCCTCCACGCCGCAGGCAAGCGGCTGATCCTCTACATCCCCTCGGAGCAGAACGCGGAGGCATCCATCCAGACCGCGCTCGACGCGGCCTCGCCCGGCTTCGCGGAGCGCTACTTCGCGTTTCTGCGGACCTACTCGGTGAAGTACGGGAAGCTGCTCGACGGATGGTGGTTCGACTCATGCGGGCCCCACCCAGATGAGTACTGGGAGCGCTGGCTCACGGCGTTACGCGCGGGCAACTCGGACACCGCAGTCGCCTTCAGCGGCGCCGAGTTCTGCTGCGGCGGACCGGTTGACCCGGTCTGCAGGCTCGAGGACTACCATGCCGGCGAGATCCACTTGCTCGAGGATGGCGCGATCCGCCGGGACTTCCTCCCGCCCGGCGGTGACATCGTCGTGACGCCCGAGCGGAAGCTCCGCCTCCGCGGTCAGGAGGCACGCACCTACATGCCCGACGGTCCGTTCCTCGACGGCGTCCAGTGGCACTGCCTGCTTCCACTCGACCTGACGTTCAACCCGGCTGTGCCGAACCAGTTCTGCCACTACACCGACAAGGAGCTGCTCGCCTTCGTCCGAGCCATCAAGCAAGTCGGCGGCGCAATCACGATCAACGTCCCGATAGACATTGAGACGGGCGAGATCCCCGAGGACAGCCACGCCTCGCTCGTGCAGCTCGGCCGGAACCTGCGGCAGGCGGAAGGCAGATAGAGGTGGGGCGGCCCCGGCCTCAGGCGACCCACACTATCCTGCTTGGCTCGGCACAGGACGCCCAAGGGCCGCTGGCAGGACCCGCCCGCGGCGGTCGCAGCGCGAACACCGTCGTCCTGCCGTACCGCCACGCTGTCGCATCACGGGACCGGTACCCTACGCGGAGGGGTTGCCGTGGGCCAAGTGGGGTCAGTACCACCACTGCTGGAAGTCGGTAGGTTCGGTGCCCGGCTCGAACTGCACGGCATCGACCCACAGCGTGCCCTCGCCACAGACAAGCATGACCACGACGGGCTCTCCGCTGGACTCGCCCGTCACACGCACGATCTGCCGGCTCCAGCCTGTCCCCACTCGCACATCCCGCGTACAGGCAGACACGCCGTACCCGGCCTGCACCTGTACGACCAGGTCCGCCCGACTGGCTCGCATCTGCGCGGAGAAGACATAGGGTCGGCCCTCCCCGAGCTCCGTGCCCGGCAGCAGCATCTGGGACGCGAGTGGGATGTGCTTGCCCCCGAGCTGCCGCACTCCGGGGTGAACCATGCGCAGGCTGTGCTCACCCTCAAACGCAACAGTATCGTCTACGCCCCACAGAGCCCCGTCGGAGCCGATATGCCCGGGGATCTCAAGACTGTAGTCGTTGTTCCAGTTCACCGGCCACCCCTCGGCGACCTCAGGGCCCTCGAACCCGCCGTTCGCGACCAGGTTGCGCACCCCGGGACAGGCCTCGTGCAGGAACAGATCGTCGAACCACGCGTTGCCGACCCCGCCCTCACACCCGGCCGTCGGTCGCACCTCCTCCGGCTCTGCGCCCGTGGAGTACAGCAGCGAGTAGCGCCCCCAGCCGGAGACCGGATCCGCTTGTTGGGTCGTGACGAGTTGAGGACGCAGGCTCTGGCCGCTACACAGGCCTAGTCTCACCCAGCACGGGTCCCGCATGTCCGTGGACATGTGTCCGCCGACGAGGTAGCGGGTGTTCGGCTTCAGCGTGATCGGCTGTCCGAACCAGCCGGGGGTGCCCCCGCCCTCACTGAGGCCTACGTGCGCGGAGGCAGCCCCGGCGAGTGTGAGCCCCGTACCGAGATCGCCCCCGCAGCGGGCGGGCGCCCTGCCAAACCCGTTGAAGAACCAGGCCGTGCTGTCCTCAAATCCGGGGTCCACGATCAGGTTGTCCGGGAGGATGCTGAACCCGGCGCCCGGCCAGGGGCCGACCTCGATGGGCATCGGCGACGGGTCCACCGCGATGCGAAGGGTCGCGTCGTCGGGCCATTGGTCAGCGATCTCGTAGACGTGGCAGGCGAAGCCGCCAAACCGGTCAGTGAGCACGCCGTCCACGATGGGCACGTCGCGGTCCTCGAAGCACACCGAGGCAGTCTGTACGGACGCAGGGAGCTGCACGCGCACCTGGGCGTCGGCGGCATAGGCGTTGGCCGTAAGGAGCCACGTCTTGCCCTCGTGCTTGACGGCCCTCGCCTGGACGGTCTCGCGGCAGACAGCCGGGGACCACTCCACTGGGGTGGGGACAACGGGCTCCAACAGCACCGGCTCCAGGCAGCGGATCTCGCGGACCGTCCGCTTGATCGCATCCCACGTATCGACATGCCGCGGCGCCCAGGAACACCAGACAAAGCCGTTCGCGCCCCCAATGAGCGCCAGGTACACCTGTGCTCGCTGGGCCTGAGGGCTGAGTGGGTAAGGCTTACGGCTCGAGTAGTAGGACATCAGCGGCAGCCACCAGAACGCACGCCCGCTCTCCCTGGCCCACGCGGAGTGGGTCTGCGCGCGGACGAACGCGGGCGTCAACCGGCGCGCGTCGGGCGCGGGGTAGCAGTCGTCAGCGGTGATGCCGAGATCCGCTCCCCAGCTCTGCCAGGCGTCGTGGGTCAGGTCGTACGTGCCCCACGACGCGACGAGGAACACGGGGTGTGTCAGGTCGTGTTGCCGAACGGCATGGGTGTACTCCGCGACCGCGGGCAGGTACTGCCCCAGGAACTCCTCGGGACCGTAGTACCCGAAGAGGGCGGGATGGCTCTTGACCGCTCCGATGACCTGGGGCAGTCGCTCTGCCATGAACTCGTCGAGGTTCGCCGCGAACGCATCGCCGAGGAGGAGACTCTTCTCCGGGAACAACAGCGGGTGCTCCACGACGAACAGGCCGGCGGCGGCAGCTGCGTCCAGGTAGCGTCGAAGGTACCCGGCCGGCGCGTCTCCGCCGGCGACCAGGGCCTCAGCGTAGCCGGGGTCGCACCACGCGGGGTTCCCCCATCGGATGGTCAGGTTGAGGCCCGCATCAGCGCACGCCTTCATCTGCTCCGGCGGGATCCCGCAGGCGCCGATGGCGAAGAACGGCCGCCCATCGACCATCGGGCAGAGGCGCACGGGGTCGATGGTCACCGACGTGGGTGGACCGCCTACCCGGGGGCGCGGGCCCTCACTCGCCGCAGGTGGGGCGTCGCATGACGCGGCGAGCACCAAGGCAACAGCAAGCGAGCTGAGCGGATGGCTCCGGGCCTCCATGCGCGACACCTCCGGAAGCTCCATTCCGTGCAGGGCTCTGACCGTGCCGGCCTCTGCGGCCCCGTCTGCTGGGGTCCCGAGCCGTAGCCGTTGGGCCTCGTCCCAATCCCGCACCCAGCCGATCTGAGAGGCACCCATCCACGAACCCGCCGAGGATGGAGAGGGCGTCGCCGAGGCGGAGGTCGTTCGGGATCATGGACTCGTGTTCGGAGTGCACCCGAATCAGCCCTCTACCGGGCGGAGCACCGGGATCAAGCCCCCGGGCGCTGGATGACAAGGCAGAGCCTCGCCGCTCCTGGCCGGGTCAGCCAGCGACTGACCCCAGGTACTCCCCAACGAGGACGGCGGGCCCCCAGAAGTAGAGGTGCCATCGTTCCCCCGCCAGGTGAGAGCGGACGCCGGCAACTCGTGCCGGGTGCGGCGTCGCTCGTCGTCCGAGCCAATAGGGACGGGCTGTCCACGCTAGAGACACTCGCCAGCCAAGCAGGGCAAGTCCTCCGGCACCTGCTCCGGACTCCCGCCGGGTTGGCGGCGTACGTCTGGGAGTGCACATCACCTTACCAGCAGTCGGCCCGGCGGTGGTCGGGTTCGGCCACCGCGAACTCGCCAAGGCCGTCCCCCGCGAGCCGCTCTGCCAGCATCCGCCCGACTTTGCGTGCACCTCCGACCCCTGGCCCTGCAAGTGGTGCAACTACGGAGAACTGTGTGGAAGGGGCATCGATCGTAGCTCCGCCTGCACGCCATCCAGCCGGCGCCTGCGGCCACACCACTGCTCTTCTGCGACGCTGACGATTGGCGCGCAGAGCGGACCCACGTAGGCGAGGA
>Ga0315279_10007769_pt1 | contig 13161 bp, 10 predicted proteins | sample YL17G06_20_MG_FD_203694 | JGI IMG/M metagenome (GOLD analysis project Ga0315279, IMG submission 203694) | Sediment microbial communities from Yellowstone Lake, YNP, Wyoming, USA - YL17G06_20 | ecosystem: Environmental > Aquatic > Freshwater > Lake > Sediment | place: USA: Wyoming | collected... | reverse complement strand
TGATAGGAGAGAAGGGTAAATACCCGGCGGTAACCAAGCTCATTTATTCGGTACGCTGCAACCACTGTGCCGAGCCGAAATGCGTGAAGGTCTGTCCCACCGGGGCCACCCAGCAGCGGGAAGACGGCATCGTCTGGGTTGATGAAACCAAGTGCGTGGGCTGCCGCTATTGCATGGTTGCCTGTCCCTACCAGATGCGGTCGATGTATGAGGACGGTGATGCGCAATACTTCCCCGGACAGGAATTGACCGAGCACGAAAAGATGGGACGGGTGTTATATCCTCATCAGCCGGGCGTTGTGCAGAAGTGTGTCTTCTGCAAGGAGAGGATAGATTCCGGCATAGCGCTGGGGTTGAAACCGGGCGTTGACCGCGATGCTACCCCGGCCTGTGTTATCATCTGCCCGACGAAAGCCATACACTTCGGCGACCTGGATGACCCGAATAGCGAGATTAACCGGATAATCAAAGAAAAGCACGGCCATGCGTTCCATCCCGAGTTTGACACGGAGCCGTCAATTTCTTATATCGACTGAAAAAGCAGAAGGGGAGGCTTAAGGAAATGAGTAACATAAAACCATATGAATTTATGGTAAAAGCTCAGCAACAGAAAGACTGGATAGATGGCAGGGGCAATTTTATCGCCTTCGCCTTTTTCCTGGGAGGTATCAGCGGCGGTCTATACCTGGCTTCCGCTTACTTCGACAACCTGACGGGCATGTTCGTGGCCTGGCTGCTCTCCCTGCTCATGGGTGTATCCTACATGATACACCTGAGCCATCCTTTCCGGTTCTGGCGTATGTTCATGAAGCCGAAAACATCCTGGATAGCGCGGGGCTTCATCTTCATCATGCTGTTCATCGGTCTTACCTTTATCACACTTATCTTACGCCAGTGGTTCCCGGAGGCGACCGGCGCCATAACCACGTTCAAAGTACTGGCCGGCATATTCGCCTTTGCCCAGTCAATCTATACCGGTTTCGCCGTCAGCTATGTCAGCGCCATCAAGGTATGGAATTCGGCGATTGTACCGGTCCTTTTCGTCACCTGCGGTATCACCGGCGGTCTGGCCATACTCCTGGCTATCACTATGGCCGGAGACCAATCCCAGCTGGCGATGCTGGAGAACATTATCCGTGTCGTGCTGATAGCTCTGGCTATTATCATTGGAGTTTATTTGTGGAACACCACCTACAGCAGCGCCGCAGCCAGAGATGCCGTCAAGAGGCTCATCGGAGGCAGTCTGGCGCCGCTCTTCTGGGTAGGGGTTTTTCTGTTCGGCATAGTAATACCGATAGCTATATCAATTGCCACCTATTATGCCGGGGAGGCTTCCTCCGGAATATTGATTACAGCCATAATCAGCGAGATAATCGGCGGTCTGGCATTGCGATTCGCCATACTGAAAGCGGGCGTGTATACACCTCTCTTACCGGCCGATTAATTAATTGAAGCCCGGTAGCACAATATGTAGGTTTAAACATTCGGTTTTGTGTTGCCGGGCTTTATTATTTTGTAAAATTATTCATATTTTCCTGTAAAATGGCAATTATCTACTAAACGCGCTCTATTCTTATTCGGTTGATTGTTTTTACCATACCCCTGTATCCCCTCTCCAGCTTGGACTCTATGCAAGGCCGAAAATTTCTTGGCTGTAGAGGGGAGTGCGCAGCGAGAGGGGGCGCCAGCCCCCTCTCAAACTCTCCCCCCTCTCCTACCAGATTAGGATTGACTCTTGCTGGCGAGTTGGTAGGAGAGGGGGTTCACCCTGAAGGTTCTCCCTGAAGGGACAAAAGGGGGTGAGGTATGCATATTTTGAAGGCGGTGTAAAAATTCCAAATATTCTCGTATAATTACCTCGGGAGGGGAAAATGTCCCCTGAGGTCGTTATCTATATCGGCACATCAGGATGGTCTTACCCGAAAGGGGAAGGCACATGGAAGGGCTTTTTCTACCCCGCCGGTAAGATAAATGAGCTTGAATATTACAGCCAGTTCTTCAATACCGTGGAGATTAACAGCTCCTTCTATCGGCCGCCCGACCCAGGCTACGTTTATAACTGGGCGAAACGTGTACCGCCGGGATTCCTGTTCGCGGTAAAGCTCTGGCAAAAGTTCACCCACCCCAAAATGTATAAAGAAGCTACCGGCGAAGAGGCGGTCGTTGCTCAGGGCGATGTCGATAGGTTCAAAAAAAGCCTGGAACCCCTGGTGAAATACGGCAAGCTCGGCGCGCTGCTGGCCCAGTTCCCGCCCAGCTTTAAAAATGACGACTATGGACTGCAGATACTCGGGGCGGTGGCTAAAGCGTTCGGGGAGTACAAACTGGCCGTGGAGCTAAGGCACCGCAGCTGGAGCGATGATGAAGACACCGCCCGGTTTCTCCGGGAACGTAATATGGCCTGGGTGCAGGTTGACGAGCCTAAATTCAGCACTTCGGTGGCGGCGGAGGTGCCCGTGACGGCTGATATGGCCTATTTCCGGTTCCACGGCAGGAATGCTAAAGACTGGTGGACGGGCGATAGTGAAACGCGTTATCGATATCTCTATTCTCCTGAGGAAATCGCCGGGCTGGCGGACAGGGTTAGAGCCGCCGGGGGAAAAACAAGGCTGCTCTTTGCCTTCTTCAATAATCACTGGCAGGCATACGCGCCCCGTAACGCTAACGACCTGAAGCGGGCTTTACAGCTGCCGTTTCAGGGGATACCCATGAACCTTGAGATTGCACAGGATGAACACGGTACTCGGAAAAAAGACGGAGCGAGGTAGGAAGTGCTGGATGAACTGACGGTAAAAGGGTTCGGCATCATCGAGGAGATAAACTGGAAGCCGGCCGAAGGATTGAACGTGATTACCGGCGAGACAGGTGCTGGCAAATCGCTGGTCGTCGATGCCGTCGAAGCCCTTCTATCCGGACAGGCGCACGAAGAGGATATCCGTCACGGCTCTGATGAAGCTCAGGTTGAAGGGATATTCCGTGCTGTTGATAAAGAAGAGAACAGACCGATGCGTGAGTTGCTGGCGGAGAAGGGACTGGCAGCCGGTGATGACACCATTCTCCTCACCTGCGATTTTCGACGGCAGGGTCGTACCACGCCGCGGGTGAACCGGCAGGCGGTATCGAGGGCGTTGCTGCGGGATATCGGCGCGGCCCTGGTTGATATCCACGGTCAGAGCGAGCATCTCTCGCTGTTGAACAAGAGCCATCACCTGGATTACCTTGATGCCTACGCGCATACCCTGGAGAAAAGGCATAATTTTGGCGTCAAAGCCATGGAGCTGCATCAGGTGGAGCGTGAAATCCAGGCTTTATCCCGGGACGAACGGGAGCTATCCCGGCACATGGAGTTACTCAATTTCCAGATTGATGAAATCAAAAGGGCGGAACTTCAGGAGGGAGAAGAGGCATCGCTGGGCAAAGAACTCGCTCTCCTGACCTCCGCAGAAAAGCTGAAAACGGCTTCCTATGAAATTTACCGGATAATCTACGGCGATGACAGCGCTCTCGCCTCGTCTTCGGTGGTGGATAAGGCTAACGAAGCCCTGCCGCTGATAAAACAGATGGTCGAGACCGACCCCTCCCTGCAGACACAGATGGGCTATCTGGAGGAAATGATACATGGACTCGAAGAGCTGGCTCGTGAAGTACATTCGTACGGTGATAATCTTAGCTTTGACCCGCAGCGACTTGAGGAGGTGCAAAACAGGCTCGAACTCATCAGGAGCTTGAAGAGGAAATACGGCGGTTCCGCTGGCGAGGTGCTGAATTACCTCGCTAAAGCGGAGTGGGAACTGGAGGGGCTCACCAATTCCGGGGAGCGGCGCGAGCAGATGGAAGCCAAGAAAGGGCATTTGAAAAAGGAGATGGGTGCCCTTGCCTTGAGGCTTTCTCAGGAGAGGACCCGGGCCGCGCAAAAACTGGCCGGGGTGGTGAAAAAAGAGCTTGGCGAACTGAGTATGGCGCGGGTGGATTTTGCCGTATCGGTTGCGCAGGAGCTATCTCCGGAAGGAATTCCATTCCCCGATGGAAAGTCTTACAGGTTTGTTAGCAGCGGTGTCGACGATGTGGTTTTTATGGCTTCGACAAATCCAGGTGAGCCTGCCAAGGCACTGGACAAAATTGCCTCCACCGGTGAGATATCGCGTTTTATGCTGGCGTTGAAGAGCGCCCTGGCGGAAGCGGACACGATTCCGGTGCTTATCTTCGATGAAATCGATATCGGTATCGGGGGGAGGAGCGGCGAGGTCATCGGCAGGAAGCTGTGGAAACTTTCGCGGCACCATCAGGTAATATGTGTGACGCACCTGCCGCAGATTGCCGCCTTCGCCGATGCCCAGTACCGCGTCAGCAAACAGAGCACCGGCGGCCGGACGGTAAGCACTATTGAAGCCCTTAAGGGGGAAGCGCGTTTCAAAGAGTTGGCGGTGATGATTGGCGGACCCCGCTATACGGCGAATGCGCTTAATGCCGCCAGGGAGCTTATCGAGAGAGCGGAGACCTGGAAGAAAGGCGCTGTAAAATACTAGGGCTTAGGTGTATAAATCCCTATTCTATAAAAATAATCTCCTCTCCCTTGATGGGAGAGGGAAGGGTGAGGGTGAAATTGAAGCCCCCTCACCTAAATCCTCTCCCACGAAGGGGAGAGGAAATATATAGACTTCTATTTAACTGGTTACTAGGGCGTATGGCGGATAACTGGCAATACGTTACCTGACCACGCGCCCTTTTTAAGAATTTCTACCTGTTTACAGTGACGAGAGCAGGCAATAACTATCTCTGCAGTGCTCTTCTGCCCGTGACCTCCTGCCTGGTGTACCATTTCTCCACGGCACGGACAACCTCAGCGGGAGAATCGAATACCCGCAGCAGTTCGAAGTCTTCCTCCGAAATGGCGCCTTCAGCCAGCACCGTGTCTTTTAGCCAGTCGAGTAAACCGCACCAGTATTCGCTGGAGAACAGTATTACCGGGAAGGGTCTCATTTTCTGTGTTTGTATTAAATTCAATACTTCGGTGAGTTCGTCCAGAGTGCCCAGTCCGCCCGGCATGATGATGAAGGCGGTAGCATACTTTACCAGCATAACCTTGCGGACGAAGAAGTGGTGGAAAGTGATTGACTTGTCCGTATAGATATTGCACGCCTGTTCCGGTGTTAGATGAATATTCAGCCCCACCGACCTTACTCCGGCATCCCGCGCTCCCTTATTGGCGGCTTCCATGAAACCGGGGCCGCCGCCGGTCATGATGTTGAAACCGGCCTTACCCAGTAAGCGAGCGATTTCTTCGGCCTGCGCATACCACTTGTTATCGGCTTTGAGTCGGGCGGAGCCGTAGATTGTCACGGCGGGCACAATATCAGCCAGGGTATCGAAACCTTCAACCAGTTCCCCTATGATGCGGAACATCCGCCACGATTCTTCTTTGGCAAGTTGATTGATTTCATATTCGGCGCTCATGGGCCCTCCTTTATCCTTCACAGGTGAAGGACCGATTGACCTTATTTTTATTCCAGCCGGACCTTCGTGCCGTATGTCGGCACCGAGGTCTCATAGCCGGTTTTTTCCCTTAAAAAATCACTGAACTGCTCGGCGGCTTTGAATTCTCCATGGGTAATGAAAACATGCCTGGGGTTTGCCGAAAGATTGGAAAGCCATTTTAAGAGCTCGTCTCTATCGGCGTGGGCTGAAAAACCCTGTATCTGGACTATCCGGGCGCGGACAGGATACTGCTGCCCGTGGATTCTCACGTTCCTGGCGCCATCAAGTATCTGTCTGCCCAGGGTGCCTTCCGCCTGATAGCCGACGAATAATACGGTGCACTCCGGCCGCGAGATGTTATTGACGAGGTGGTGCTTTATCCGGCCGCCGGTGCACATCCCGGAACCGGCGATAATCATGACCGTGCCGGTAATTGCGTTCAGGGCTTTTGACTCTTTCACGGTCTCCACCATTTTCAGGCCGGGGAAGTCGAAAGGCGATTGGTGCCGGCGTATAAGGTCTTTCATCTCGCTGTCGAACAGCTCGGCGTGTCGCTTGTAAACCTCGGTGATTTTTATCGCCATCGGGCTGTCGAGATAGACCGTCAGGTCAGGTATGCGATTTTCCCTCAACAATGTATTGAGATAGTAAAGTATTTCCTGAGTGCGCTGCAAAGCGAAACTGGGGACAATGATATTACCCCCGGCGGTGAAGGCCGCTTTAACTATTTCCACCAGGTCATCGCCGATTTCCTCGGTGCCTTCATGTGCCCGGTCGCCGTAGGTGGATTCCATCACGACATAGTCCGTCCTGTGGAATACGCTCGGGTCGTGCAATATCGGGCGGTTCCAACGGCCGATGTCTCCAGAGAAAACGATGCTCCTCTTTTCTCCTCCCTGGCTGATAACCAGCTTTATCATGGATGAGCCCAACACATGGCCGGCATCGTAAAAAGTGGCTTCGATGCCGTCGCCGATGTTTACCGGTTGATTGTATTCGACGGGAGCAAATAGTCGTAAAGATGCCTCGGCATCGGCGACCGTATAGAGCGGGATTTCAGGATGGGGGCCTTTTCTACCCTCTCTGATATGCCTTTTCTTCTTATACGCGGCGTCTTCTTCCTGCAGGTGTGCCGAGTCAAGGAGCATGATTTTAGCGATATCGGCCGTGGCGGGAGTACAGATCACCCTGCCCCGGAAACCATCGTTTACCAGCCTGGGGAGCAGTCCGGAGTGGTCCAGGTGGGCGTGGGTCAGCAGGACAGCCGCCAGTTCTCCTGGCGTACATCTGAAGGGTTCCCAGTTTCTGTCCTGGAATTCCCTTTCCTGGTAAAGTCCGCAGTCCACCAGGAGCTTTATATTATTGGCCTCTACCAGGTACCGCGAGCCGGTCACGCCGCGGGCAGCGCCCATAAAAGTCAGGTCGATATCCATGCCTTGCATCCTTGTTATTCTATCATGATAACATCTGTGATGATGAGATGCCAGTGTGTAGTGATGAGAGTGTTTAGCAATGATTTGGTGTCATTCCCGCGCACCAATTGTCATTCCAGCGAAAGCTGGAATCCAGGGGAGGGTGGGTGTCTGGATGCCGATTCAATTGGCATGACATTATTAAATAATATCGTGGAGACGCTGCCATTGACCGGGGCTACCCCCTGGCTTATAATTGCGGAGAACAAGTACGGCGTTAATAAATTCTATTGAAGGAGATTAAAATGGACCGCGTTAAAGGTAAAGTAGCTATTGTGACGGGTGCGGCCAGCGGGCTGGGCAGGGCCACGGCATTGTTATTAGCGAAGGAAGGGGCTAAAGTCACGGTCAGCGACATTAATGAGGTTAGCGGTAAAGAGGTGGTGAAGGAAATAAAACGTGGAGGCGGGCAGGCCATCTTCGTGAAACACGATGTTACCAGTGAAACTGACTGGAGCCAGGTCATTGAGAAAACTATAGCTGAGTTCGGCAAGCTGGATATCCTCGTGAACAATGCCGGTGTCATGCTCATCAAAGAGTTAGAAAAAACGTCTCTGGAGGAATGGCGCCGGCTGATGAGTGTCAACCTTGACGGCGTTTTCCTGGGCACGAAACACGCGATATTAGCCATGAAAAAGACCGGCGGCGGTTCGATTGTGAATATGTCCTCAGCCGTTGGTCTTATCGGCACCATAGACAATACATCGGCGTACTGTGCCAGTAAGGGTGCCGTTAGGCTGTTTACCAAAGCGGCTGCCCTTGAGTGTTCCAAAGCAGGCCGCGACTATAATATCCGTGTTAATTCCGTTCATCCCGGTATTATTGAAACACCCATGACGGCCCCCATGCTCAAGGACGCAACACTGGGGAAGAATATGGAGCAGGTTCAACCCATCGGGTTTCTGGGTAAACCCATCGATGTTGCCTATGCTGTCCTTTATCTTGCCTCGGACGAGGCCAGGCTATCCACCGGAAGTGAGATTGTGGTGGACGGGGGCTGGACAGCGCGTTAAGGCAGACCGCTGATATACGTCAGCTCTGCCCTTCAGCGCTATCCGATAAATACCTCGACCTTGGCCGGCCCGGCCAGTTGATTGAGGTCGTTGGTAAAAGCCGCCCAGTTGAAATCGGTGCGACGCCGGTACAGGTAATGGAGGCTGACGCGGTTATCCACTACGGACATCGTCTCCAGCCTGAGGCCGCCCAGCTGTTCCTTGAGAAAAGCGGATATCTTTCCTTCCAGCCCCGCATAAGCAGGCTGGTCGACGGAAATCATCAGGTGGCCCCTCCCGAAAACAGAGATGCGGTTGCGGGTCAGCCAGTGAATACCCAGGGCGATGAACACGATGCCGAAGAGGATGGCGGTTACCAGGAAGTTATTGGTGGCGGCGCCGATTGATGAAGCGATAAGCAAAAGGAGGAAACCGATTTCGGCCGGGTCTTTTACCGGAGTCCGGAAGCGGACGAAAGACAGCGCTCCCAGCAGCCCCAGCGATAGCGGTATGGATACCTGAATGCCCAGGAAGAGCGCGGTGATGGCCGGTCCGCCGATGATGAAAGTACGGTGTACCCCGGCCCCGATGTGCCTCGACCCGTAGAACATCTGGTACATCAGGTAAGCGGCCACGGAAGCCACCACAGAAAATCCCAGGGCGACCAGAATTTCCCAGAGTCCCAGTGGGGATTGCAGACCTTTGACATACTGCCAGAATCCGTCAGACATGATATTTCCTCCTTTTTATCTATGGCACGGTTATTTTGCCCGAAGGTGATAAGCGAGCCACGCTCCCCGGCTCGGAAAAATGTGCATCGAGACAGTTGCCGTACTTGGAAAATCGGCCCCAGTCTACGTCCAGGAGTCGCATACGCCGGAGCGTAAAAGGTAGCTCCAGAGAAGGACCCTTGACCTCGATGACGCCTCCCGTCAGGCGTATCTCGCGTTCCCGCCGGCCCAGTTCCGGGGCCACCGCCGTGGCGCGGATATCGGAGTCGAATGATACCCGCACGCCGGTCAGCATTTCGTTAAAACGGTACCGCTGGTATGATATCACGATAATTGGTATTAAGGGTTTATCGGGGAAATGGCCGAACCTGGCCAGTGTTTCGATAATCGCCGTTTTGTCCAGAATCCCGCGGCCCAGATTCGCCGGCTTTAGCTGTTGTGCCTGTGCCAGGAACCTCTGGCGCTGCTTGCTGCTGGCAAAGCCCTCTCTTGATTTGAGTTCGAGAAAGACGGGTATCTCTCCCTGTTCATCGATGTTATCGCCGTACCAGCGGATGCGTACCTTGTTTTTCCTGAAATCGCCCGATGCCGACCGCTCGTACTGGTCGAGGTCGGCGGTATCGAAGTATAGACTGTGGACACGGTCTTTCGGATATTCCCTGTCCGGACGGCAGACCTGCCGCAGTAAGGTATAGGCAAAACCGATGTTCCTGGGCAGTATCGCGAATTTCCGTTCGAACCTCTCCACAGGTGTGGCTCTGGCTGACTCGGCGTTATTGACTGATTTACCGGTAATTTCTATTTCAATTGCCTCCGCATATATTCATCATTAACCCGGGGGTTTCATCCAGTCCACCATCCACATGCTGCCCCCGTTGCCGCTGCCGTTGCTGGAGCGGCTCGGCCGCTCTCCATTAAGCTGCTGCCGCACCGACTCATAGCGAGCTTTGATATATGTCTTCAGGCCGAGCGAGTTGGGGCCGAAGCCGGGCTGGCGGGGCGGCTGCGGCGCTTTCAAGGGTCCGAAAAAATTCTGTAAAAACAGGTCGTAATTTTCAGCTGATAAGCAGTCCTTTAGTTTCTCCACGTCTTCGGGTTTGATATCGAGCATCAATAGTTCAAACAAGCTGAACACGCTGAAGTTCTTACGTAGGGCGGAGGCTTCCTTCGGAGAAAGAAAGAAAGGTAGTTGAGGCGATGGCCCGCCGGCCATCCACCCCTCGAACAGGTCCGGCGGTCTCAGGTCTTCCGTCAGGCAGCGCTCCCAGTCCTCGTAGGAATAAAACATCTCCGTATCTGCCTTGACATAAGGGCGTATCGTTTCGACGAGTTTATCGATACGCGGCAGGACAACATCGAGAGAGAAGGGCCCGTCCAGCAATTCTTTCATATAGCGGTTATAGGTGTCCAGGTATGGCTTATAAGATAGCAGCCGATTGACGAGGGGAAACCTTTTAATCGGACCGGCGGTTGGTTCGTCTATGTAATAATTAATTATAGCTTCCTTACGGATACCGCTATTAAAGGTACCGAAGGTCATATTCAGGTCCCATGGGATAAGAGAAAACTTGCCGTCAACCTCATAGAAATAGGTGTTATGACCGATGCCGATATAGTTATCCAGATGCACAATACAGGCTGAAACCGCGAAAAACCGCAGTGCTTCATTTACATCCAGCACCTTCTCGATTGTCTGGGGGAAGGTTTCGTCAGGTTCGTTATTAAGAACATCAAGGAAGCGAAAGAGGGTGGAGTAGTCCGGTTTGTTCTGGTTAGTCTTCAGGGCCATACCCTCGATATAGTTACGCGGCATTACTATTGGCGGAAGGCCACGGGCTATATTCCCCGGCAGCGGGGGGATGGGTTTATAGGCCGCCACGGTTTCTTCCTGACCTAAAGCACGCAGGATGTCTATCAGGGGGCCGCCGCCTATATTGGTGTAAAGGATGGGGTTCTGGCGGGGCTGTTCGGGCATGCCCGGTATGACGACGTTTTTATAGGCGTCTTTTTCCGTCCAGTCCAGGCGTGCCGCCATAACTTCAGGTTTATACAGATTGCCGTTGGCATTGGTAAAGTACTGCTGGAGGAAAGGCTTGTCAACCGCCTCAGCCATAGTGTAAACGCCGAGATGGGTGTCATTGACCCATACGTCTACAATTGAGGCACGGGGAGTAGGGACACCCATCTCGGCGAATATCTCATAGGAAATGACGTCCCGGATGAGGGTGGGGTCGCTCCAGCCGTTATTGAAATGAACCTTTTTCAGGCCATGGAACGTGCGTGCCCTATTGAATAGATTGAAATCAATCGCCAGCGGGAGGCGTATGCTCCCCCAGCCCACCGTTTGACCCAGGGAGGCATTCCCCTTGGTCCTGACGCCGACATTGGGTATCTTTTCGTCGTCGAACCAGAAGTCCGCCTGTACGTACTGCTTTGTAAAAGCATTTGCCCTCAGGGATTCCCAGTCTTTTTCCTTCATCACGATACGCACTGTAGCCACGCGGCTTGTATCGAACGGTGACGCATTAAGGTCGTAGGTTTTCCGGGACAGGCTGCCGGCGCATCCGGACACGCCTGTGGCGAGGACGATGAACAACAAGAATACCACCAGGATAGCCTTAATATTTTTCCGGAGCACCCGGTCTTGCTGATACATTGAACTTTTTGGCTGCCTATAGAAAAAAAGTCAAACGATAGGGTGATATTGCTAAAAGAATATCAAAAACGAAGTAAAAAAACAATGTTATCAAATTTCTTCAGCATTATTGTACAGTCTTTTCTTTGATTAATTATTTCGTAACAAATAGTGCAGATTTTTCAAGTTTTATCTTATTTTCGGAGGGGTGGTGGAAAAAACAGCATTCTACCGTGTTCAAAGTCAAGCATCCAGAGATTACCGCCATTACCACGGCCATAATTAGACCTGGGACGTTTGCCATCGAGCTGTTGCCTGACGGATTCGCTGCGTGCCTGTACAAAAGCCTTCAGGCCGATGGGATTATACATTCTGCTGAAGGGCGGGGTCTTATTCCATACTTCAGGAGGTATTAAGTCTTCGGTAAGGCACCGCTCGAAATCAGCGGTGGAATTGAACTTTAAATTATCGGTCTTCACGAAGGGGCGTATCAGGTCGGCAATCTGGTCAATACGAGATGTCATCCTGTCTACATTAAAAGGCCCGGCTAAAAGTTCTTCCAGGTACCTGTGGTAAGTATCCAGAAACGGAGGGTGAGATAGCAACCGCTTGACCAGCGGGCGCTCCGCGATGGGACCGCCGGTGGGCTCGTCTATATAAAAATTGAGAATGCCGTCACGGGTTATGCCCATGCATTCATAAGTCCCGAAAGCCATATTCAAGTCCCAGGGTATTATGGTGAACTTCCCGTCCATTTCATACAGATAGTAATTGTGCCCCAGGCCGATATAGTTATCCAGATGCACGATTAGTGTCGATACTGCCAGGAACCTCAGAAATTGGTCCACGTCCAGTACCTTTTCGATTGCCTGCGGGAAGGTCTCATCGGGTTCTTTGTTGATAACATCGAGGAAGCGGAACAGCGCAGTGTGGTCAGGATTATTCTCATTAGTCCTCAGTTGCATCAACTCGATGTAGTTGAGAGGTAATGGCGGAAACATATCCGGGGGCATGGTCATAGGGTCCGGCCGCTGTCCCGGGAGCAGCCCTCCCGGCCCCGGGAGCGGGGTTTTATCGGGGTCTTCCGGTTCCAGGGCTTGCATGATTTCCCCGAGATTGCCGCCGCCAAGATTAACGTCCAGGCTGGTATTAGCCGCCGACTCTCTCCTGGTGGCCGGTGAGACCGGCGTCTTTTTGATGTCCTCTTCCGTCCAGTCAAGAAAAGCCACCGGTATCCTGGGTTTGTAAAGATTGCCGTCACTCCTGGGAAAGTGCCGGGCCAGGAAGGTCAGGTCAATTTGCTCGACCATCGTGTATACGCCGAGGTGTAATTCATTTATATAGAGGTCAACGAAAGAGGCGCGGGGGGTGGGAATGTCCATCTGCTCAAATATCTCATAGGCGAGGTACTCCCGGATGAGCGTGGGGTCGCTCCAGCCGTTGTTGAAATTCAACTTCTTTATGCCATGGAAGGTGCGGGCCCGGTTGAAGAAATTGAAATCTACCTTCAGGCCGAACCGTTCACTGCCCATTTTCAGTGTCTCCCAGAGCGAGGCATTTCCCTTAGGCCTGACCGCCACGTCAGGTATAAGTTCACCGTCAAACCAGAAGTCAGCCTGTACATATTGCTCTGAAACGGCATTTGCCTGGGTGAATTCCCAGTCTTTTTCCTTCATCACGATACGCACCGTAGCCACACGGTTGGTATCGAATGGTGACGCATTAAGGTCGTAGGTTTTCCGGGACAGGCTGCCGGCGCATCCGGACACGCCTGTGGCGAGGACGATGAACAACAAGAATACCACCAGGATAGCCTTAATATTTTTCCACATTGTTAAGACTCAAAAAGTTTGTTT